>ERZ842401.2288-NODE-2288-length-25762-cov-12.617575_pt1 | contig 25762 bp, 26 predicted proteins | sample MGYA00521270_ERZ842401 | MGnify/ENA primary metagenome ERZ842401 (study PRJEB31892, sample SAMEA3878208) | bioreactor metagenome | biome: Moose rumen | place: Sweden | collected 2011-10 | study: EMG produced TPA metagenomics assembly of the PRJEB12797 data set... | reverse complement strand
AGTCGCCCTCGGTGATGAAGATGCACGACTCCTCCTTGCGCTCGTTCTTGACATCACTGAAGTGGATGCGACAGTCGCGAAGCTTGCGGTTGTGCAGGTTGGCTTTCTTGGCACGCTCACGAGCCAGCTTGGTGACACCAGCCATCGCCTTACGCTCGCGTTCGCTCTCCTTGATTTTATTCTCAATGACATCAGCCACGTCCTGATGGATATGCAGGTAGTTGTCTACCTGCTGTTTGATGAAGTCGCCAACATACTTGTTGATGCTCTCTCCGTCAGGAGCCATCTGGGTACTTCCCAGCTTAATCTTTGTCTGACTCTCGAAAACGGGTTCCTCGACATTGATGGCAATGGCGGCAACAATGCCTGTACGGATGTCTCCATACTCGTACTTGCCGAAAAACTCCTTGATGGTGCGTGCTATATGCTCTTTGAAGGCGCTCTGGTGGGTACCTCCCTGAATGGTATGCTGACCGTTGACAAACGAGTAGTACTCCTCACCATATTGATTTGCATGGGTGAAAGCTATCTCGATATCCTCGCCTTCCAGGTGGATGATGGGATAAAGGGCATCGTTGGTCATGCGGTCCTTCAGCAGGTCTTCCAATCCATTGCGTGACAGGATGCGCCGCCCGTTATACATGATGGTAAGTCCTGAGTTCAGGTAGGTGTAGTTGCGCAGCATGGTCTCCACGATGTCGTTGTGGAAGGAATATCCCTTGAACAATGTGTCATCGGGCTCAAAGAAGATGTAGGTGCCCGTCTCGTCATCGGTAGGCTCAGTGGTGTCACGCTGCAAGATGCCCTTCTCGAACACCACCTTACGCACCTGTCCGTCACGGTAGCTGTGGGCCTCGAAGTGTGAGCTGAGGAAATTGACAGCCTTGATACCGACACCGTTCATGCCCACCGACTTTTTGAAGGCCTTGGAGTCGTACTTACCGCCTGTATTCAGCTGACTGACAGCTTCTATCAGCTTGCCTTGAGGAATACCGCGGCCGTAGTCGCGAACAGTGACGCGCAGATTGTCTTCAATGTCTATCTCAATGCGCTTGCCGGCATTCATGCGAAACTCATCAATTGAGTTGTCGATGGTCTCTTTCAGCAACACGTATATGCCGTCATCAGCATGAGAACCATCATCGAGGCGGCCTACATACATGCCTGGACGCGTGCGGATGTGGTCTACGTCTGACAGGTGACGGATGTTGTCATCACCATAGTGAACTTGTTCTTGTTCGGCTGTTAGCTTGTTTTCTTCCTTCATAAGTTTTTCTTATAACACCTGCGGCGCTTGTGCTGTATGTGTTCCAGATACTGCCACTGCGACTGTACCTTCTCGTTGGACTCCATCTCGACATTGGTCTCGCCCCACTTAAAACCAAAACGCTGATAAACGGGAATGAGGTCGTAGAACATCAGGGCGTTGACGCCTTTCTGCTGATATTCGGGCAGAATGCCGATGAGCAGCAGGTCAAGACACTCTGCCTTATGGAACTTCAGCGCCTTCAGACAATGCCACCAACCAAAAGGCCACAGGCGTCCGTTGCGACACTTCTGCAAAGCACGCGTCATCGAGGTAATGCTGATGCCCACACCTATCAGTTTGTGGTCGGGCGTGTTCCAGTCTTCTATCAGACAGAGCATGTCCATGTCGAGCATGGGAAACCACATCTTCAGATATTCGTCTATCTGGGCCTCTGTCATCTGCGAGTAGCCATAGAGATGACCAAACGATTTGTTGACAACATCGAGCGCCTTACGGCCATACTGCTCCTTTCCGAAGACCTGACGGCGCTTGGGATGTATGGTATGCAGGTTATAACGCTTCTGTACCATCTGTGCCACCTTCTGGTATTTCTCAGGCATCGCACCCTTGGGCACAATGAGTTTATACTCTACATAATCATTGTCTTTCTGCCAACCGCCCAACTGCTCCATATGCTTCGGATAGTAGGGGTAGTTATAGATGGTAGCCATCGTACCCAACTGGTCGAAACCTTCGATGAGCATGCCTTCCGGATCCATATCGGTAAAACCCAGCGGACCCACCATCTCTGTCATTCCCTTTGAACGCCCCCATTGTGCCACTGCATCGAAGAGCGCACGCGAGACATCAATGTCATCTATAAAGTCCACCCAGCCAAAACGAACGCTCTTGCGATTCCAGGCCTCATTAGCCCTGTTGTTGATGATGCCAGCTATGCGTCCGACTACCCTTCCCTCCTGATAAGCCAGAAAGTATTCTGCCTCGCAGAATTCAAAAGCAGCGTTCTTGTCTTTTCGCAGCGTGTGTAACTCATCGGAATAAAGGTTGGGGGCATCGTATTCATTGCCACGATACAAGTCATAATGCAACTGGATGAAGGCATCCAGTTCGCGTTTGTTGCTGACTCTCCGAATCTCTATTGCTGGCATGGGTAGCTTGTTTTAATAATTGTGCAAAAGTACAAAGAAGTGAGCAAAAAACCAAAATATTTAACCAATTTTACAGCAAATAAAGAGCTTGTGCTGTTGATTGTGGTCGGTAGTAGCGAAAATATAGGTGTCTCCACCATCCTTCAGCTTCAGCTTTTTACGCAGCGCCTCGGCTGTCAGCGGGAAGTTCCGCACACTGATGTTAGCTTGACGGATGCCCGCAAGTTGCTCACGCAACTCGTGTTTGTTCATCGAGGTGACTGCCTGAATCCGGAATCGGCGTCCTGGGAATACTGCCACCTCATCGGCACTGACAAAGAGGTGGGAATTGGATGAAAGCTGACACACGGCGTAACGCGTAGCTACCTCGGAAAAACATCCAGCCTTCATGATGCTGGCATTAGGCACATAAAGATAGTGAAAAGGAGAAAGATTAGCGGAGCGAATCGGGAGTGAGGCATCAGGAGCCTCAACTGTCGGATAGTGGAACGCGAAAAGCGAAGCCTCCTTGTCTACTGAGAGGTTGACGCATACCACACGCTGCAACTCTGCATCGCTACTCATTACTACCAGCAATTCCTTGCACTCGTTGTCAACACTGACAATGTGGACTTCGCTGACGTGTTGTAAATCGGAAACAGTCTTGCGCCAATCGAGCATCGGCGACAACTTCAGCAAGACGCAATGCGACTTCTCCATCAGCGAAGGTAGCAGCTCCAGCACATTGGGCGTACAGTCTCCGATGCCGTAGGTGCGTGCCCCATGCTCGTCACGCCGTGCAGGGTCAAGGAAGACGGCATCAGCACGGGTTGTCTGTTTCAGCACTTCAGCAGCAGTACCACTCACCACCCGACAGGGGTGCCCCAATATGTTGAAGTTATGTTCGGCAACAGCACATAACGCCTCGTTCTGCTCTACATAGACGCGTTGTTGGAAGGGTTGTGACATCCAGTAGAAATCTACACCAAAACCTCCCGTCAAGTCGAGATACACACCGTGGTCGCACAACTCACGGACGACTTCTGCCTTGTAGCGTGCTGTCAACTCTGAAGAACACTGCTCCATATTGAGGTGAGGCGGGAAGACCACTCCCTCTATAGCAGCCCACGAAGGCAACTTCTTCTGTGCCGTCTGTCTGCCTGCTATCTGTTGTAGCGCCATGGGGAGGTCAACCGCAGCATTCTTAGTTCCCTGCAGTGCTAACTTCCTCACGTCAGCATGCAGGTGACTGCGAATGAACTCCCATGTGGCTTCGTTAATAATCATGGGCACAAAGATACAAAATAATTTTAAATTATCAATAATCCTTTTGCTTTTTACACACTTATTCGTACCTTTGCACCATTATTTACGTACATTATTTAAAAAGACAACATGAAGATAGCATTAATAGGCTACGGCAAGATGGGCAAGATGATAGAGCAGATAGCTCTGAGTCGTGGGCACGAAATTGTGAGTATTATTGACATTGACAACCAGCAGGACTTCGAAAGCGAGGCCTTCAGGAGTGCCGATGTTGCCATAGAATTTACTGCCCCGCAGGCTGCATACGGCAACTACATCAAAGCATGGAAGGCTGGTGTGAAAGTGGTGAGCGGCTCTACGGGCTGGATGAACGAACACGGTGACGAGGTGCGCAAGGCTTGCAACGAGGAGGGCAAGACTCTGTTCTGGGCTTCGAACTTCTCAATTGGCGTTGCCATCTTCTCTGCCGTCAACAAGTATCTGGCGAAGATCATGAACCAGTTTCCACAATACGATGTGGAAATGGAGGAGACACATCATGTCCACAAGCTGGACCACCCCTCAGGAACTGCTATCACACTGGCTGAGGGCATCCTTGAAAACATCGACCGCAAAGAGGCTTGGGCAGAGGACACCACCGACCCCCGTCTATTGCGCATTGACCACATCCGCCGAGGCGAGGTTGCTGGCATCCACACCATTCGTTACGACTCTGATGCCGACATCATCACCATCACCCACGATGCCCACTCGCGCCAAGGCTTTGCCTTAGGTGCCGTGCTGGCAGCAGAATACACCCAGCAACACCAGGGCCTGTTAACTATTAGTGATATGTTTAATTTCTAGAACATCTAGACCATCTAGAATATCTAGAAAATCTAGAAAAAACCAGTCAAAAAAAATGGAGAAAAAGAAAAAACTCAATATGAAGGTGCAGTGGGCAAAGTTCATCTGCGTCCTTTTGCTATACCTCATCTTCCTGCTATGGGTGAAGTCATGGTGGGGACTGCTGGTGGTGCCGTTCATCTACGATGTCTACATCACCAAGAAAATCAACTGGCAGTGGTGGAAAGAGGCAGAAGGGCCCGTCAAATTTGTAATGTCATGGGTCGACGCACTGGTTTTTGCACTTGTCGCCGTCTATTTCATCAACCTGTTCTTCTTCCAAAACTACGTCATTCCATCAAGTTCGCTGGAGAAAAGCCTGCTGACAGGCGACTACCTCTTCGTCTCGAAGATGAGCTACGGACCTCGTATTCCTGAGACCCCGCTGACAATGCCGCTCACACAGCACACGCTGCCTGTCTTCAACAGCAAGTCATACATCGAATGGCCTCATTGGGACTACCGCCGTGTGAAGGGCTTGGGAAAGATTCAACTCAATGACATCGTGGTGTTCAACTATCCTGCAGGCGACACCATCTGCTCTGACCCTCGCTATCAGGCGTACGACTTCTACCAGATGTGCTACCAGATGGGGTATCAGATGTATCCACAGCGGCCTAACCCTGACTCGCTGACTCAAGAACAGTTGCCACAGTATTTCAATACCATCTATATGGCTGGCAGAAAAGCAATTGAGGCTAATCCGCAGGAGTATGGCATTATAGACACCCGTCCTACCGACAGGCGCGAAAACTATGTCAAACGCTGCGTGGGACTGCCAGGACAGACGCTGCAAATCAAAAACCGCATCATCTACATCAACGGAAAAGCCAACAAGGAACCTGACAACGTGCAGTACACCTACCACGTTAAGTTGAAACAACGGCTGGATGATGACACCATGCTGGAGCTGGGTATCACAATGGAGGACCTGATGAGTCTTAACACCAACGGATACATGCCACTGACAAACAGAGCCGTCAAGGAACTGAAGAAACGCACCGACCTGGTGGAAAGCATCGAACTGAACACCAATGCCAGTGACCTGGACATCTATCCGTTGAACGGTAACCTGCACTGGACACGCGACAACTATGGTCCTGTCTGGATTCCTAAAAAGGGCGAGAGCATCAATCTGACACTGAAAAACCTGCCTATCTACGAGCGCTGCATCCGCACCTATGAAGGTAACAAACTGGAGGTGAAGGATGGCAAGATATACATCAACGACCAGGAAACCACGAAGTATACGTTCAAGTTGGATTATTACTGGATGCAAGGCGACAATCGCCATAATTCGCTGGACAGCCGCTACTGGGGTTTCGTGCCTGAGGATCACATTGTTGGAAAACCTATCTTTATCTGGTGGAGCTCTGACCCTGACCGTCACGGCTTATCGGGTATCCGTTGGAACCGACTGTTCCGCTTCGTTGACAACATCAAGTAAGTAAGTTGATATGAAGAATGGGGTGAAGTTCGTAATTACTTTTGCATTGGCAATGGTGCTGATGCTGTCATTCCGGACTTTGGCCCTTTCTGTTCATAGCATTAAAGGCAACGGTCTGCAACCACTCTATCAGGACGGCGACCAGCTGCTGGTAAACCGTTGCAGCTATGGTTTGCGAATCGAAGGCAACAGACTGTTGCCCTACACCCGCTTATGGCGACAACCGGTAGAACGGGGTGACATTGTGGTCTTTAAGGCTACGGGCAATCTGCCCAACGGCACTTATATCGCACGTTGTATTGCGGTTCCTGGTGACACGCTATCCACCAACAAGGGGACACTCGTCATTCCTGGTCTTAAGACATGTGCCGATGCCGACTACTACTGGCTGGAGGCTATCAACCAGTTGAACCCTGTAGATTCGCGCCACCTGGGATTCATCTCTGAGAAAAACATCATTGGCCGTGTTGTCTCGGTGCTCTACAATCGAAAAACCGTGCTTTCACACATCCATCAGCCATGAGCACCGCCCTCCTACAAACCACCTACTTTGGTCCTGTCCAGTGGTATCAGAAGTTGTACCGTTACAAGAATATACGGATAGAACAGTATGACTCGTACCAGAAACAGACCTACCGCAACCGTTGCGTCATAGCAACAGCAAACGGCGTGCAGACACTGACGGTGCCCGTTGAGGTAAAGGGCGGAGAAAGCAACAGCGACAAATGTATGGTGAAAGACGTGCGTATCAGCGATCATAACCAATGGCGGCGTGTGCACTGGAATGCACTGCTGGCAGCTTATAGCGAGAGTCCTTTCTTCGAATACTATGCTGATGACATTCGTCCATTCTTTGAGAAGAAGTACAACTTTCTGGTTGATTTTAACGAAGTCATCCGTCAGAAGATTTGTGAACTCATTGACATCCATCCGAAGGTAACTTACACGGAAAACTTTCTCGCACCTCTGGCTGCGCAGTCTGCCTCGCTTACCAGCGACTACAGGACTGTGATTGATGCCAAGCACCCACAACCCGATGCTACATTCGCTGTCAAACCCTACTGGCAGGTTTTCCAACATAAACACGGATTCCAGCCTAACCTCTCTATCCTCGACCTGCTGTTCTGCATGGGACCAGAGTCTATTTTTTATTTATAGTCACAACAGTTAGAACAATGGCAATCCGTTATACTCATAAAGAAGAGTTGTGGAACTCCTGGTCGCATGCTGGGGGCATCATGCTAGGAGTGGTTTTCGGAATCATCTTTATTGTCATGGCTTTCAAGGGTGACAATCCCTGGGCGCGTCTGGGCGTATGTCTCTACCTCTTTGGTATGCTGGGATCTTATGCCGCCTCAACCATCTACCATGCGTTGCCTATGCGCAGCAAGTGGAAAGAACGACTGCGGCGCTGGGACCATGCAGCCATCTACTGGCATATTGCCGGCAGCTACTCACCACTGACACTGGTGGCGCTACGCACCCAGGGGTATTGGGGCTGGTCGCTGTTCTGCTTCGTCTGGCTATGCGCGATAGCAGGAACCATCATCAGCTTCATTCGTCTGAAAGAGCACTCCAACATTGAGACTTTCTGCTTCATCGGCATGGGACTATCGGTGTTGGTTGCCTTCAAACCACTCATCGACTCTGTGTCAACAGCCGCTGTCATCTGGATTATTGCCGAGGGCATCTGCTACATCACAGGAGCAGTATTCTACAGCTTCAACAAGAAACGCTACATGCACTCCGTCTTCCACTTCTTCGTGTTGGCTGGAAGCATCTGTCACATCATTGCCGTATGGGATGTGCTGATGGAATATCTGTAGTGTCACGGAGGAACGAGAAAAAACGTTAAGTATTGATGACATTTCGCGCGCTCGCGAATCTTTAATAATATAAAAGCTTAGGTAACTATAAGACAAAACATATTAAGACATGAATGCAAAACAATTGGAACTGATTGCAGAGAAGAACCGCAAAAGGCTCGTAGAGGTAGTGTATGCTGCTAAAGCTGGGCACATCGGTGGCGACCTGTCGTGCCTCAATGTGATGACGGCACTGTATTTTGATGTAATGAAGAACATCGACCCCGCTCAACCCAAGAATCCTGAGCGTGACCGTTTTGTTCTGTCGAAGGGACACTGTGTTGAGGCTTTGTATGTCACGCTGGAAGCAAAGGGATTTCTGAAGTCTGAGGTCCTCGACACACTGGGTAAGTTTGGAAGCATCCTTAGTGGTCACCCAACCATTGAGGTGCCAGGCATCGAGGTCAACAGCGGTGCACTGGGTCACGGACTGCCTATCGGCGTGGGTATGGCTATCGCTGCCAAGATGGACAAGAAAGACTGGCACACCTACGTCATGATGGGTGATGGCGAACAGGGCGAAGGCTCTATCTACGAGGCAGCTATGGCTGGCAGCAAATATAAGCTGGACAACCTGGTAGCTATCATTGACCGAAACCACCTGCAGATTAGTGGTAACACCGAGGACGTGATGCCCATTGACAGCATCAAGGAGCGCTGGAGTGCCTTTGGTTGGGATGTCATCGAGATGAATGGCGATTCGATGGAGGATATCATCAAGACTTTCCATGCCATAGACTATCATAACCAGAAGCCTCACCTGCTGGTTAGCAACACCACGAAGGGCAAGGGCGTAAGCTTCATGGAAGGCATTGCCAAATGGCACCACGGCGTACTGAACGAGGAGCAGTGCAAAGAAGCCGTTAAGGAAATTGAAGCGCGCATCGCCTCCTTAGAGTCGAAATAAAGAAATGTCGAAATAACGAAATATCGAAATAACTATGATAGCTTGTAGAAAACAGTTTACCGACACGCTGCTGGAACTGGCACGTGAAGACAAAGATATTATTGCCGTAACCACCGATGCACGTGGCTCGGTTACATTGGGCGACTATGCCAATGCACTGCCTGAGCAGTTTGTAGAATGCGGCATCGCCGAACAGGATGCCGTAGGTATCTCTGCCGGTCTTGCACACAGCGGCAAGAAGGTGTTCTGCTGCGGACCTGCCTGCTTCTATGTGGCACGCTCGCTGGAACAGGTGAAGGTCGACCTCGCCTATAGCGAGAATCCCGTCACCATTCTTGGAGTATCTGGAGGTGTCGCATACGGAGCGTTGGGAGCTACTCACCATTCACTGCATGACATTGCTGTGCTGCGCACCTTCCCTGGCATGAGTGTCTGTCTGCCCTCTGACTGGCGTTTCACCAAGAAACTCGTAAAGTTCCTTGTCAATTACGACAAACCCTGCTATGTCCGCGTAGGACGTGCTGCCGTTCCTGATGTCTATGAGAACGACGACTTCAACTTCGAGGTGGGTAAGGCCATCCAGATTCTCGATGGCACTGATGTCACCATCATTGCGGCTGGCGAAACAGTCTATCACGCATGGCAGGCTGGCCTGAAACTAAAGGAGAAAGGCATCGCTGCCCGTGTGCTCGACATGTCGTGGATTAAGCCCTTCGACCAGGAGGCTATCCGCAAGGCTGCCAAAGAGACGGGTCGCATCGTGACCGTTGAGGAACACTCACAGTTTGGCGGACTGGGAGCAATGATCTGCGAAACACTGTCAGAACATCCTGTTCCTGTTCGCATTATTGGCATCCCTGACGAGAATGTCGTACATGGTACTAACGCCGAGATTTTCCACCACTACGGCATGGATGCTGAAGGCATCACCAAGGCTGTACTTTCATTTAAATAACTTAGCACCATGAGTCAGAGAATCATCGCAATAGATCAGAGCACCTCGTCAACAAAGGCCTTGCTGTTTGACGAAAAGTGCAAAATAGTGGCGCGTACGAATGTTGACCACAAGCAATACTACCCACAGACGGGATGGGTGGAACACGATGCCGAGGAAATCTATCAGAACATGATAGAAGCCATCCGTCTGTTGATAGAGAAGAGTGGTGAAAAGATGGAGGCTAGCAACTACTCGCTCTGTATCACCAATCAGCGAGAGACTGCTGTCGTGTGGAACAGCGCAACGGGCAAGCCCATCAGCCATGCGGTGGTATGGCAGGACACACGCGGCGCTGAACTCTGCCGTGACTTGCGTGAGCGCGGTTTTGCCAAGATGGTTTTCGACAAGAGCGGACTGCTCATCGACCCCAACTTCTCGGCATCTGGTATCAAATGGCTACTCGACCATGTGGAGGGAGCCCGCCAACAGGCTGAGCGTGGCGAACTGCTGATGGGTACCATCGAGACATGGCTTATCTGGAAACTAACGGGCGGCAAAGTGTTTGCCACCGACTATACCAACGCCTCACGAACCATGCTGTTCAACATCCACACCATGGATTGGGATGATGACCTGCTGGAGCTGTTCAACATTCCACGCACCATGATGGCTGAAGTGCGCAGCTGCGATGCCAACTATGGCGAGACGACTTGCGAAGGCGTGTTCTCTGCACCCATTACCATTGCCGGCGTGTTAGGCGACTCGCATGGTGCCTTGGTAGGACAGATGTGTTTCACTCCTGGCTCTGGCAAAGTCACCTATGGCACAGGCTCGAGCGTCATGGTCAATATCGGCGAAAAGCCACTCTCTGCACCGCAAGGACTGGTGACCAGCGTAGGGTTCTCTGCCTTCGGAAAGACCTATTTCGGTTTCGAGGGTAACATCTACAGCACTGGTGCTACCTTGAAGTGGATTGCCGACCAACTGCAGCTGGTGGGACATCCTGCAGAGATGGAAGCGCTGGCTACAAGTGTCAATGACAACGGGGGTGTTTACATCGTGCCTGCCTTCTCTGGTCTGGGCGCTCCCTGGTGGCAGAGCAATGTCAAGGGTGCCGTCTTAGGACTGACTTTTGCAACCACAAAGGCACATTTCCTGAGAGCTGCTCTTGAGTCTATCGCCTATCAAATCAAAGACCTGGTTGACGTGATGGCGCGAGCTACCGGAGGACATCTCAGCGAGATATGTGCTGACGGCGGTCCCACCAAGAACAAGTTCCTCATGCAGTTCCAAGCCGACATGCTGGAGACTCCCGTTGTATGTACCGAGGTTGACGACGCGTCTGCCCTTGGTGCCGTCATCATGAATGGCTTTGCACGAGGGCTGTGGAAGAGTTTCGAGGAGGTAACCCCGTTCCGTAAGGTGACGCAGGTCTATCATCCTTCCGACATGCCCCAGCGCAACACGCTCTATCTGGGATGGAGAAATGCCGTAAATCAACTCATTAAGTAATGATGCCTATGAAAATCTTGATTGTCAACGGACCTAACCTCAACCTATTGGGAGTACGAGAGCCAGGCATCTACGGTTCGACAGCATTCGAGCAGTATCTGCCACAGCTACAACAGCAATATCCCCATGTAGACATTGAGTACTATCAAAGCAATGTGGAGGGCGAACTCATCAACAAGCTACAGGAAGTAGGATTCTCGTATGACGGCATCGTGCTGAATGCCGGTGCCTATACCCACACTTCCATTGCCTTGGGCGACTGCATACGCTCACTGAAGACACCCGTCATCGAGGTACACATCTCCAATGTTCATCAACGCGAGGAGTATCGCCATCACTCTATGATTTCTGCCGCCTGCCGTGGTGTCATCTGCGGTTTCGGATTAGACAGCTACCGTCTGGCTATCGAGGCCCTGAAGAAATAGCACGGATGGAAAATCAATTGCTTGAACAATATATCCTACAGCACATAGAGCCAGAGCCGGACTATCTGTACCGGCTCTGGCGTGCTACTAATATCCACATGCTTCATGGTCGCATGGCATCAGGTCACTTGCAGGGACGCCTGCTGAAGATGCTGGTGCAGATGATACATCCTAAGAACATTCTGGAAGTAGGGACATTCAGCGGATATTCAGCACTCTGCATGGCAGAGGGACTGGAAGAGGACGGCAGGGTATATACCTTTGAAATCAATGATGAACAAGAGGAGTTTACGCGACCTTGGATTGAGGGGTCGCCCTTTGGTCACAAAGTAACGTTTATCATAGGTGATGCCATTACCGAAGCACCTAAACTCAACATCACCTTCGACATGGCGTTCATTGACGGCGATAAGCGCACCTACCAGCAGACTTATGAGATGGCATTGTCGGTCTTAAAGCCCGGTGGCTTTATACTTGCTGACAACACCCTATGGGACGGACATGTCATTGACCCCAACTACGAGCGCGACAAACAGACACAAGGCATCGAGACCTTTAACGACTATGTCAGAAACGACGCTCGCGTGGAGGTTGTCATCTTACCGCTTCGTGATGGTTTAACCCTCATCCGCAAGCACTAAAACAGACAAAATACCACAAAAACATACTTGACAAACACTTTTTTCGTGTAAAATGTTGCATAATTCGACAAAAATGCGTACTTTTGCTTACTTTTTGTAAACTTATAGTTACCAACAAACTTAAGAAACATGGATAAGATTGACAATCTTGACAAGAAAATCTTGAGTATTCTGTCGAAGAATGCCCGCATCGCCTTCAAGGATGTGGCAGCAGAATGTAACGTGTCACGCGCTGCCATTCATCAGCGTGTTCAACACCTTATCGAGAATGGTGTCATCATGGGCAGCGGCTTTGATGTCAACCCCAAGAGTTTGGGCTACTCTACATGCACATACGTAGGTATCACGCTGGAACGCGGTTCTATGTATAAGGATGTGGTTGAGCGGCTCCGCCATATTCCTGAGGTCGTGGAGTGCCACTTCACCACAGGACCCTATACCATGCTGGTTAAACTCTACGCCCGCGAAAACGAACAGCTGATGCACTTGCTAAACGGTCGACTGCAGGAAATACCTGGTGTCGTAGCTACCGAGACACTCATCTCGCTGGAACAGAGCATCAAGCGTGAGATTCCCGTTACCGTTGACGAATAAGCAGCTGTTATGGATTACCACTTCGACTGGCAGTCACACCTGACAGCTACTGTCTATGCCAACTTTCCTGAAGCTCCTTCCAAACCCGTCATTGGCATTACAGGCAACTATGCCGACATGTCATGCAAGCTTGCCGAGGGTTACTATAAATCGGTGTGGCGCGCAGGTGGTATTCCTGTCATCATCCCGCCCCTCAGCGATACCGATGCCATTATCAGTACCTTAACGCACATTGATGCCTTGCTGCTGAGCGGAGGTGCCGATTATGACCCCCGCTATGCCGGCGAAGAGCCGTCACCCAAATTGGGTGACATCAACATTGAGCGCGACCTGCCCGAATTGCTTATCACCCAGCTGGCTTACAACCGTCAGATTCCTATCTTGGGCATCTGCCGCGGCATTCAGACACTGGCAATGGCACTAGGAGGTCATGTCGCTCAGGACCTCTCTGAAGTCAAAGATGGCTGGCAGCAACAAGAGGGGCTGAAACACTCACAAGATGAGGAGCGCCATGTGGCAACACACCGCGTCACCATAGACCAGGACTCCATGCTGTACCATATATATAATAAGGAGGAACTGCAAGTCAACTCTTTCCACCATCAGGCAGTCGATGATGCAGGAAGCCGTTTCCGTGTCATAGCACGCGCTGATGACGGCATCGTTGAAGCCATGCAGAGCACGGAGTATAAGAGCATCCTTGGTGTGCAGTGGCATCCTGAATGTCTGGCTGACGGTCTACCCATCTTCCAGTGGCTCGTCGGCGAGGCGTGCCAGTACCGTAAGGCATGCGACATGCACCAACACACGCTGACACTCGACACGCATTGTGACACACCGATGTTCTTCCCGCAAGGTATTAACTTTGCCAGCCGAGACCCGAAGATTCTCGTCGACCTGCACAAGATGACGGAGGGTCATCAGGATGCTACCATCATGGTGGCTTACCTTCCCCAAAGCATGCCGCTGGATGAACACCCCAAAGCGTATGCTGATGATATCTTCGACAAGATAACGGACATCGTGGCTCACAACAGCCAGTATGTAGCCCTGGCACGCACTCCTGCCGACCTTTGGCAGAACAAGAAGCTGGGGCGCAAGAGCATCATGCTCGGCATCGAGAATGGCTATGCCCTCGAAGGAAAGCTGGAGAACCTGCACCACTTTGCCCAGCGCGGCATCGTGTACATGACGCTTTGTCATAATGGCGATAATGACATCTGCGACTCTGCAGTAGGCACCAAGACCCATGGCGGCGTGAGTGCTTTCGGACGTGATGTCATTCGCGAAATGAACCGCCTCGGCATCATGGTTGACCTCAGTCATGCGGCGGAGTCGAGTTTCTACGATGCCCTGGAACTCAGCGACACACCCATTGTCTGCAGCCACAGTAGCTGCAGAGCTCTCTGTGACCATCCGCGAAACCTTACCGACGAGCAGATGCGTGCACTGGCAAAGAGGGGCGGTGTCATGCAGGTCACGCTATATCATGGTTTTCTGGTCAAAAAGGGTACGGCAACCATCGAGGATGCCATGCGCCACCTGCTGCATGCCATTGATGTGATGGGCATCGACCACGTAGGCCTGGGTACCGACTTCGACGGTGATGGTGGTGTCTGCGGGCTCGCCAACGCCTCCGAATTGCTACAGTTTACCCGACAGCTGCTTGCGCGCAATTTTTCCGCCACCGACATCCAGAAAATCTGGGGTGGCAACTTCCTGCGTGTCATGCAGCAAGTTCAACAAGTTAAGATTTAAGCAAACCTCTATGAAGCATCTCATTTCACTACTCTGCATATTTGTGCTGTGCGCTTGTGGCACCACGAAGAAAGGACAACCCGACGAACAACAGGCAGTTGACATCACGTTCTGTGCTGACTCTGCTTATCTGTTCTGCCAACAGCAGTGCGACTTCGGTCCGCGTATCATGAACAGCGAGGCTCACGAGCGCTGCCGACAATGGATAGAACAGAAGTTCACCTCCTACGGCTATCAGGTTACCTTGCAGCAAGCCAACCTCAAAGGGTTCGACGGCACGCTGCTGAAGAGTACCAACATCATTGCACAGTCGCCTTGCAAGACACAGGGAGACGCTGCGAGACTCCTCATCTGCGCCCACTGGGATAGCCGCCCCTGGGCAGACAACGACCCCGACTCTGCCAACTGGCACAAACCGGTTATGGCTGCTAATGACGGAGCCTCAGGGGTTGCCGTCATGCTGGAGTTGGCACGCCTGTTACAGCAGAACGACTCCGTGAAGGTGGCTGTCGACTTCCTGTGCTTCGATGCCGAAGACTGGGGCGTACCTTCATGGAGCAACCAGACGGATGCCAACTCGTGGGCATTAGGTGCACAGTACTGGGCGAAGCATCCCGCTCCCCTCGTACCTTCCCACTACCGCTATGCCGTCTTGCTTGACATGGTGGGTGGACAAGGTGCTAGATTCTATCACGAAGGGGTCTCGCTGGACCACGCCCGTCCTATTGTAGAAAAGATATGGCGTGCAGCCAGCACGGCAGGCTACGGCAGTTTCTTCCCCGCACAAACTGGCGGTTACGTCACCGATGACCATGTTCCCATCAACGAGCAAGCTCACATTCCCTGTGTTAACATCATCAATTATTATCCAGAATGTCCCCAGAGCTCCTTTGGTCCCACATGGCATACCGTCAATGACGACATGCAACATATTGACCGCAACACACTCAAGGCCGTCGGTCAGACACTGGTACAACTCATCTTTGAAAAGTAACTACAGCTGTCCTGCCTCTACCATCAGCACGACACGCTCGGTCAGTCGGTCAACGCCTTCGGGGTCATAACGCTTCTTCAGCGAAGCGCCGAAGGCCCAGGCAAAAGCTTGGTAGAAACCCGCTCTCATCGGTCCCAGAAATGCCTGGACGAGTTCATAACCCGATGAGTTGCTCTCGCGGTAAATCAGCTTTATGAGCAACTTGCCTTGCGAGTATGTCAGCTTCTTCATGCGTGGCTTGTAGGTTTGCATGATGGCTTTCTCCACCCGTTTCATGTGCTGCTCGCGAGCCTTGTCATCTGGCAGCGTCTCCAGATACTCTGCGGTCTCCACTATCAGCATTCGGGCTTCCTTGGCTATGGGCAGCACGGTTTTCACATTCTTCACCAGCCGCATGTAGGCTGCGTGTTGCTTCTTGCTTTCGAAGGCTACGGGAGGAAACACATACACATTGTTCATCTCCATATACTGTATGCTATCTCCGTCCTCCAGCACTTTGCCCACCTTAACGGTAGGCACAAAGGTGGGACTGTCGAAGTCCTCCACCGTGTTTTGGGCTGATATGATGGCAGGGGCACAATAAAGGGTGAGGAGTACCAGCAGTACCCTCACCACATGTTGTCTTCTATTGCGTACATCCGCCATTTCTCTCTTCTCCGACTTCAGCCCTCAGACATCTCACATCAAACTAATCGCTTATCAAGTTTTCACCCGTCATGTCGGCAGGCTGTTCCAAACCCATGATGTGCAGAATGCTGGGTGCCACGTCAGCCAGTCTGCCGTCCTTCACCGTTGCGCTGTTGTTGTCAGTTACATAGATAAAGGGAACGGGATTCAACGAGTGTGCGGTGTTCGGCGTACCGTCGGCATTGATGGCATTGTCGGCATTACCGTGGTCGGCAATGATGATGGCTTCGTAGTCATTCTGCTTGGCTGCCTCTATGACATCATGGACACAGTGGTCTACGGCCCAGACTGCTTTCGCAATGGCATTATACACACCTGTATGTCCGACCATGTCACCATTGGCAAAGTTCACCACAATGAAGTCATATTTCTGCGTGTTGATAGCTGCTACCAGCTTATCTTTTACCTCGTAGGCTGACATCTCGGGCTTCAGGTCATAGGTGGCAACCTTAGGACTGGGAACCAGAATGCGGTCTTCACCCTCGAAGGGAGCCTCACGACCGCCGTTGAAGAAGAAAGTCACGTGGGCATACTTCTCCGTCTCGGCAGTATGCAACTGCTTTTTGCCCTGACGCGACAGATATTCACCCAGTGTGTCTTCCACATTCTCCTTCGGGAACAGCACGTGCACACCCTGGAACGAAGCGTCGTATGGTGTCATACAGTAGTACTGCAGACCGGGAATGGTCTTCATGCCCTGCTCCTCCATGTCCTGCTGGGTGAGTGCGATGGTCAGCTCCTTGGCGCGGTCGTTGCGGAAGTTGATGAAGATGACGACATCGCCCTCTTCAATGCAGCCATTCACACTGCTGTTGTGGATAGGCTTGATAAACTCGTCAGTGACACCCGCGTCATAGCTCTCCTGCATGGCTTGCACCATGTCAGACGACTGCTTGCCGACACCTTTCACTATGAGGTCGTAACCCTCCTTCACACGCTCCCAACGCTTGTCGCGGTCCATAGCATAGAAACGACCTACTATCGAGGCAATAGCCGCGTCGCATTTGTCACACTCCTGCTGCACCTGCTCTATGAAGCCCTTACCGCTCTTGGGGTCGGTATCACGACCGTCCATGAAGCAGTGGACGAAGGTCTGGTTCTTCAGACCGTAGTGCTTGCCCACCTCGATGAGCTTGAACAGATGGTCAAGGCTAGAGTGCACACCACCGTCGGAGCACAACCCCATTAGATGAAGCTTCTTGCCCTTCTCTTTGGCATACGTATAGGCAGCCTTCACCTGTGCGTTCTCCACAATGCTGCCGTCCTTGCAGGCACGGTTTATCTTTACGAGGTCCTGATACACGATTCGACCGGCACCAATGTTCAGGTGACCAACCTCCGAGTTACCCATCTGACCGTCGGGCAGTCCGACATCCTCACCGCTTGCCTGAAGCTGGGAGTGTGCTGAAACAGCCGTCAGATAATCCAAATAGGGAGTCGGCGTGTTGTAAATCACGTCACCCTTACCATGTTTGCCGATTCCCCATCCATCGAGAATCATCAGTAATGCTTTCTTTGCCATATCTTTTTATCCTTAAAAAAATAAATTACGTAATGTGTTTATAATCGAGTGCAAAGTTACGATTTTCCTGCAAGTCTACAAAATATTTCGGATGTTTTTCGTATGTCGCAATTTTTTGCTATCTTTGTACCGCATACGGAAGAATAGATTATATTGCCTTGCTCACTATGAAGATAGACTTGTATATCAACGAAGCCAACGACTACGCACGTGATATCGGAGCACCAGTTCTGCATCCCCACGTCTCTGTGATACACTATGACGAGGTGGGTGCAATACGTCATACGCTAAACCGCATCAACTGCTTTGGTATTTTCATGCAGGATGAGTTTCCGGAAGACTTGACTTACGGTGTCGGCACCTATCATGATGGTGACGGGTCCATGATGGCTTACTCGCCCGGACAGATTGGCGGCAAGCAGGATGACGGCACACGGCGGCAGTATCACGGCTGGGTGCTACTCTTCGACAGCGAGTTCATCAATGGGACGGCAACAGGACAGAAGATTGAACATTACGAGTTCTTTTCCTACCATTCCAACGAGGCACTCGTTCTGACACCAGCAGAAAAGGACATCCTCAACTTGCTCATGGCAAACCTGCGCGGAGAGTTGGAAATGCGGGCTCAGGCTTTCGGTCACGATGACATCATCCGAAACTACATCCAACTCATCCTCGACTACTGCAACCGCTACTACTTCCGACAGTTCGGAAATATGACTGCCGACGGCAGCGACATCCTCAGCCGGTTCCAGCAAGTGCTGACTAATTACTTCAGCCGTGGCATGCAAAAGACCGACGGCCTGCCAAGCGTGAAGTTCTGTGCCAGCGAACTGTGTCTCTCGCCCAGCTATTTTGGTGACATCATCCGAAGCGCCCTTGGAGAGAGTCCGAAAGACTATATCCGCAACTTCATCATCATGCGTGCCAAGAACCTCATACTCAGCGGAAAGACCATCGTTCAAGTTGCCGACGAGTTAGGTTTTGAATACCCTCAGCACTTCACACGCATGTTTAAGAGCGTTACAGGTCTGACCCCCAGACAATTCATTGACCTGCAGCGCAAGAAGTAAAGCGTTCATTCTTGCTCATCATGAGCACTCATGTTCTTGATAAACAGATTGACAAGATGCTTCGTGACATAGGTTTTCCTGACGGCATGACGCACCTTGTCAGCTAACGGGCTCGTGCCTTCAGATGCGTTAGCCGACTCCGCTGCTGCCACTTGCTGTTCGCGCTGGTCCATCTTAGCACGCAAGCTCTTTGAGGCATGGTTATAAAGGTATGTATAGCAGGGCGATGCAGCCTTCATGATATAAGGTGTGAGGAAGGTGGTCACCACACTCGATGCCACAATGATAGGATAGATGATAGGATTGAGCACACCCAGGCTGGTACCCAGCGAAGCAATGATGAACGAGAACTCGCCAATCTGCACAAATGAGAAGCTGGTAAGCATGGAGTCACGCATGGTCTGTCCTCCCCACCAGCAGCCCAGAGTGCCAAAGAGAATCATTCCGATGATAATGACCAGGCTGACATAGACGATGCTGACCCAGTATTCCGACAACGAAGACGGGTCAATCAGCATACCCACAGAGATGAAGAAGATAGCAGCAAAGACATTCTTCAGCGGCGTCATCAGTTTTTCGACACGGTGTGCTTCCACTGTCTCGGCAAGAATACTACCCATCACGAAAGCACCGAGTGCACTGCTAAAGCCTGCTTCCTCTGCCGTCAGCACCATACCCAAGCACAGACCCAGGGCGAGGATGATGAGCGTCTCGTCATTCAGATGTTTTTTTACCTTACGTATCAGTGTCGGGATAATCAGTATTCCGCAGACAAACCATGCCACAAGCGTAATGGCCAGATCAAGAACTTTGCTCGCCAACTCGGCACCCTCGAACTGATGACGAATAGCTATACTGGAGAGCAATACCATCAGCACTACCGCCACCACATCCTCCACGATAAGAATGCTGGTCGCTCCCTTGACGAAACGTTCCTTACTCAAGCCAGCCTCATCAATGGCTTTCATCACTATAGTGGTGCTCGACATACAAAGCATACCTGCCAAAAACAGGGAGTTAACCATGTCAAAGTCGGCATTCTTCCCCACACAGTAGCCAAGCAACATCATGCCTCCGATGATTGTTAACGCACCTATTGCTGCCACCTTGCCGCTGCTGATGAGATTCTTCAGACGAAACTCCAGACCGATGCAGAACAATACAAACAGCACACCGATGTCGCCCCATTGCTTCACGTTGTCCGCATTCACAAAGTTCTCGCCCCACAGATGCGGACCTACCAAGACGCCAGCAACGATATAGCCCAGCACCACGGGCTGCTTCAGCAACTTAAACAGAATACTCACAACAGCTGCTGTAATCATCAAAATGTATAAATCCTGTACCATACTGTATTACCTATTGGTTAAACGCTAATTATTTTTAAACTTCAGCAGGGCTTCAAGCATCGCCAGCTTAGGCATGTCGAAACCCACCTTGCGGGCCTCTTCTATAGGGCGCGTATAGAGGTAGTAAATTTCCATGGGACGGTGGAAGTCGTAGTCGAGTTTCATTGACGGACTGTAGGGCACCATCTCGTCGGTCATCTGCATCATCTGGTCGGCAAACTCCGAAGTAACTGTCGACACCCCCAGGGCATTGGCAGCCCCCACGACTTCCATCATCTGGTCGTATATGAGTTGACGCGTGGCGGGGTTAGCCAGAAGGCGATCGGTAGAGGTATTCAGTGCCACCGTCATCCCGTTGAAGGGCATGTTCCATACCGCCTTCTTCCAGCGGGCTTCCTCGTAGGGCACTTCTACAGCCTGGATACCAGCCAGGCGGAAGTCATCCAACAACTGCGATAAGCGCTCCTGCGGGCAAGAGTAGTTGCCTAGGTTGATGGAACCGTAGCACTGGTGGCAGACGTGACCGGGCTTCGTCTTCGACGAACAGATGAAAGCCAGTCCCGCCACGATATGCAGCTTGGGGAATGCAGCCTGCAAGTCAGCCTCCAGTCCAATGCCGTTTTGAATGAGCACCACCACCGTGTCTTCCTTGATGATAGGACCTATCAGCTCCGGCAACAGATGGTTGTTCACCGACTTCAGTCCCACAATGATGACATCCGTCTTAGGCATGTCTACCGAAGAGTGATAGGCGTTGATGTGCGGCAAGTAGAAGTCTCCGTCACATGAATCCACTCGCAGACCATGTCCCACAACGTATGCATAGTCGCTGTGTGAGAGGAAGTGTACCTCAAGTCCTGCATGTGCCAGACGGCCACCATAATAGCCGCCAATGGCTCCCATTCCGATTACTGAATATGTCATAGTTGCTGCAAAGATACACAATTTTTTTCAAAACGAAACGAAATCCTCAAAACTTCTTCACCACATCCCAGTCCGCAGGCAGCCAATTCACACTCTCCAGTTCATCCTTGTTGAGCCATCGTGCTGCCTCGTGCTCTTTCAGCTCCAGATGCCCGCTCTCCACATGGCAGAGGTAGCAATGCATAGTCAAATGGAAGGCGGGATAATCCCATTCCACCGTCTCAACCAGTCGTTCCACCACAATACGTGTCTCCAGCTCCTCCCAGATCTCGCGCTTCAACGCCTCCTCGGGGGTCTCACCAACCTCCATCTTTCCGCCAGGAAACTCCCACCAGTCCTTATAGTCACCATACCCCCGCTGCGTGGCGAAGATGCGCCCTTTGCCATCGTGTATGATGGCTGCTACCACTTCAATATGTTTCATTGTCTCCTTTAGTCCTTTTCCGGCTCGTGGATCTCCTCAGCAGCCATTGGCATCCATTCGTCCCCTTCTGCCAACGGGTAAGTTGTCTTACCCCTTCCATTATCCATCTTACTTCTTACCGCATGGTCCTGCAGCCAAATATGGTTCAACGTAAAGGCTATCGAGTCCAGCGTCTCCTCACGTTTCGAGGGCTTCAACTCACACTCCCACACCGTGATGCAGTGCCACCCCATCTCTGCCAAACGCCGCTGTTCTTCCTTGTCTCGCTCCTTGTTCCTCCGTATCTTCGCCACCCAGAACTCCCTGTTCGTCTTCGGAATCTTGCAACAATCCGAGTTTTCAATCGTAAATTGTAAATCGTCAAATTGTAAATTGACATAGTGTCCATGCCAGAAGCACCCGTTCACGAAGATACACGTCCTGTATTTCCTCAGCACCAGGTCCGGATGTCCAGGCAACCGCTTGTGGTTCAGTCTGTACCGGAACCCCCGCTTCCACAGCCCCTTGCGCACAATTATCTCCGGCTTCGTGTTCTTCGACCGAATCGCCGCCATGTTGGCATGTCGTTGCTGTGATGAGAGTTTATCCATATATCTTTCGCTTCATGAGTAAGGGGCCAATCCCCTTAGAAATTATCTATTCTTTCTGAAATACATAGTGAAAGGTGACCCCGTTGCTGGCAGTTCCATTCCATGTCATTCTATTGTCACTAAAAGACGCTTGCATCACGAAAGTATATCCCGTAGTCTTCGCTGTGATAGTGTTGCCATTTATTGTATAGGTGCCCGAATTACCCATAACCGATGTTCCAGACGAATCACTGCGAGCATCCATGTGCTCAAATTTACAAGTTTATTCATTGTATATTGTTTTTAGATTTAGATCTGCATTTATCTTGTAAATTTCTTCACCACCTTCTGGTCCGCAGGCAGCCAATTCACGCTCTCCAGTCCTTCCATTCGCCATACCCTCGTTGTGTGGCAAATATCTTGTCACCCTTACGGATGATTGCTGCAACGACTTCAATATGTTTCATCACTGCAAAGATAGTGAAAAACGAATGAAATACAAAATAAACTATAGTATATTTTTTGTTTTACCTCGCATCGCGAACTGCGACCGTTGGTTCTAGGATTCCACCAACTTTCGAGGCAAAGTATCAAAGATACGAATTTTAAACTTCCAAATATTTATCTAATTCGCCAAAAGTTGTATCAACGAAAGTGTAGTCAATTAAAACATGGGGCTTTATGGCTTGATATTCTTTGGATAATTGGTGATGAGGCTTAAGGTGAAATGCCAATCTTAAATCATCCTTTCCTTCTTCCATTTCAATTTGTTTGGCTTCGCTTCCTTTGATAGTTCTTACTCTTGTGATTTCATATACATCACGAATACCTTTCCCCTTGAAATATGGAATAAAGTAGTGTAAGTTGTGCAAAGCAATAGATGTAGGAAACGAGGGCCCAGTATAATAAAGGTCAGCCGTTCCTTCCTCAAACTTTTTCAGATAATTTTTCCTGCTACTTTCTCGTAATAATCCTATTAGCACTCTGCCATCCACTTCTATGAAGGTGCCTTTTTGTGGTATTACTTTCGAGATTGTTGTAGATGATTTAGTTTCTATCAGTTCTTTAATGAATTGCTCTAATAGTTTTCTATTCTCCTTGTCTTTTGGTCTTAAAGGGAAGGCTCCGATATTAACCTCACTAATGGTCTTATAAAATTTCGACACCTCTACATCTGTTCTCTGCCCATCACCTGGGAATAGGATATATCCACCAATGACTTCTTTCTTCAATTCATTAGACGTGTGCTCCTTGTAATAGATAGCATCCCTGTATCGATGCATTTGGTTTATAGCATCTTCTGGAGGTGTGTCAACTCCCAATGGTGTTTTGCCCTCAATTCGGTATTTGGCATCAAATAGATATGTCATCTTCATATCTTTCTGCAAATCTTGCTTGGTCAGTTGCAGTACAATGTCTGGTTTCTGGGCTACAGTAGGCACTACCAGGTTCTCCATGCTGATGCTGTCGTTTTCCTTTTCCGTATGCTTTGGGTTGTAAACCAACTCAGCCAACTCAACATTGTCTTTCTTGAACAAAATGCGAGAGTGTTCTCCTTTTCCTAACTCCCATGTGAATATACCGTTCATCTCCATACGATTACGATGGTCGACATCCACATCTATACCCAGTAATTCCTTCACGATATGGCTCACTTCGATAAAGCACCATATCTCATAAAGTGTAGCAATATCCTTTGATTGCAGTCTGTAGATACCCTCATTCAGAGAATAGGCCCTGCGCAGCAGGTTCCAAGTCCTATAAACCTGACTATAGCCTGTTGCCTTTTGTAGCACCAAACTCTCTTGTGTCAATCCTTTAAATCGTCCAACTGTACGGAAAAAGGGATTCTTTTGTAAGTGTTTTAGTGTGTTAAGCATCTCCCGCATGTCCTCCTTGTATGGGTCGGACATACCCTTGACTGCTTCAATACGTTTTTTCAGCAACTCATATTTTGTCGTTATCTGCCCGAGGGCATGTTTTAGGAATCGGTTCTCCTGTGTATCGTTGCTCTGAATCTGCTGTTCAACCCTGTAAAGATGAGCCTGTTCTCTACGATGTTCTGCAAGCTCATTCTCTAGGTTAATAGGAATCCTTGTTAGTTTGTCGGCACGAAGATAAGTCTCTATTCCATGAAGTCGGTGGCGAGGTCGCTCAATGATTCCTTTTACTGCTTTAATGAACCTTTTCTGTTCCTCAGCAAAGATGCTCCACCATACAAGGTCTGGCGTTTTCCCACTGCTTTCTGGTGAAAAGCCATGAAACGTTCGCCTCATATAGTCAAGCGACAACATGCGGTACTCGTTTTCTACGTCTTCGACAATCTGCCGCCAATGTTCATGATAGTTCAGCTTCGTTGATAGAACTTCAAAGCCAAAACGGAAGTGACGGAGTTCTGAGCCTACGTTGTAGTCAATCAGAATCTCACTCTTACCAATATCGTTACCAAAATTGATGAAGCCTGCCAAAATACCCCTACGGAAGTTGAAATTCTCGTTGTCACCTTGAAGCATACTGCCAAAACGGGCATTCTTCACGTGGCTGCCAAACTCTACCCATATAGGATATTCAGCATTATCGAAAAAACAGCGGGAGCAGAATTTTCTTGGCTGATGTTTTGTTCGTTCCCTTCGCTATTTATCCTGACCACTGACACGACACCATCTGTCCATGAGTAAGTAGAAGTAAGATTATCTTCTCCTACATTTCTCACAGCCTTATCCCATATTGCATCAAACTTGCCGCATTCGATGCTCATGGTGAAGTCCTGGTGCTTGATAGTCAGAAGTTCCATATCTGCCTAACTCCAAAAACTTGTATATCCAGAATCGAGCCGTTTCTTCATTTCCTCCAACTTTGCAAGAGATACAGAATTATAGACATCGTCATCTTCTTCATCAAAAATCTCGTTGAACACATTTTCAAGTCCTTTTTTGATAGCATCTTTCAAATCATCAAGGAACGCCTTGCTCACCTTCGTTTCGTCTCCTTCTATACGTGATAAAATTTTCATGTTTGTTATCTCATCTAAGGCCCGTGCTATAACAAACTCTTCCTTATACACAGATTCCTCATCACCTTCTATCTTGTTGTAAGGCAGGTTGTTGACCACATAAAGTAGCACCTCATTCCTTGTACGATACGCTATTTTGAAGGGAGTACCTTCCAATTTCTCATTGATACTCTGCAGATATGTAATAGCAGTATCACAAACTTCTTTATATGATGAATATATATCCACTCCCTCAACAGCATTACCGATTAGTTCTGCAGTTCCAAGCTTGCCTATCTTCTCATGTCTGGAGTCAAGTCCACCTGTCAAGTTTACTTCATTCATCTCAATAGTCATTGCTCTATCAAGCACTTTGCGAGAGAATGAAAAAGTTGTCTCGTCCATATTCACAGTACCTACAACGATGAGGTTTTGCGGAATAGCAATGCCATTGTTTAAGAATTGATTTCTTAAATCGTCATCGCTTGTCAACTCGTCTGTTAGAATCCGATACCAGTCCTCTCCACTCTTCTTTAAGATAGGGACTGTCGTAAATATTTAAGAAACTTTATAACTAATTGATTTGTAATGTGA
>ERZ842401.2287-NODE-2287-length-25766-cov-6.898720_pt1 | contig 25766 bp, 25 predicted proteins | sample MGYA00521270_ERZ842401 | MGnify/ENA primary metagenome ERZ842401 (study PRJEB31892, sample SAMEA3878208) | bioreactor metagenome | biome: Moose rumen | place: Sweden | collected 2011-10 | study: EMG produced TPA metagenomics assembly of the PRJEB12797 data set... | reverse complement strand
CGACTCGGCAGCAGGTTTAGTGAGGGCGCGACGCATGCGGCGCTCGGCCAGATATTCCTGCAGGCTGGTGAAGTTGAACAGCAGCAGGCTGATGCCCGCGAGCAGGACAACCATCGACACATTATCGCGCAAGACAGGCAAGGCCAGTGACAGGATGCCACACAGGGTCACCACCACGGGGCACAGGTAATACCACCCCTTGACCTTGAGGCTGTCGTGCGACAACAACAGGTAAATGATGTGGAACAGGCCCAGCACCACCAGCAGGATACCCATGAGCAACTGCAGGATCTGGTCAAACAGGCTGGCCTTGATCATCATCACCAAGCCAAAGCACAGTCCTCCCACGGCCGGCAGGATGCCCATGTAGTCGGCACTGGTGCGCACGGCAGGCTTGCGCATGGCCACCATCACCAGATAGGCCACTGCGGGCAAGAGGAACATCAAGCCCATCACGCGTGCGGTCCACAGCAGGATGCTGGGCACACCATGAAAGATGATCAAGATGATGCCTGCAAGCAGCAAGATCACGTTGGTCAGGAGGTTAATACTCAACTTTTTCATTGTTTTCTGTAAGGATGAATGCAGGTTGTTAATAATTTTCCCACAAAAATATTTCAAAAATGGTGATTATCAAAAAAAACATGTAAAAAAGTATTATCTTTGCAGTGAATGGAAGACCAACGCCGACACATACTCGTCATCATCAATCCCGTGTCAGGTATCGGCAACAAGAACAAGATACCGCACCTGATCGACACCGTAGTGGATCATGACCGCAACGACGTGAGTATCATCATGAGTGAGTACCCCGGACATGCCCGGGAACTGGCCCAGATGGCCGTCGAGAACCACTTTGATGCCGTGGTGGCCGTGGGCGGTGACGGCACGGTCAACGAGGTGGGAAGCGCATTGTGCGGTACCGACACCGCGTTGGCGATTGTGCCATGTGGCTCAGGCAACGGCCTGGCGCGTCACCTGCGCATCCCGATGAACGCCAGCCGCGCGCTGCAAGTGCTCAACGATGGCGTTGTGGGCTCGTTTGACTACTGCACGGTCAATGGCAAACCGTTCTTCTGCACCTGCGGTATGGGCTTTGATGCCGCCGTGAGCGACAAGTTTTCCAATGAGGGTACCCGCGGCTTTATTTCCTACGTCAAGGCTGCTCTCAGCGAGTACATCAAGTACAAGCCCCAGGAATATCTCATCGACATCGATGGTGCCAAGTTGCGTGAGAAGGCCTTTGTCATCGCGTGCTGCAACGCGGCACAATATGGTAACAACGCCTACATCGCGCCACGGGCCACCATGCAGGACGGCCTGATCGACGTGACAGTGATGCACCCGTTCAACGTCATCGAGAGTCCCATCATCGGGGCCCGTCTGTTTCTGCGGCAATTGGGTCAAGACCACCACGTGAGCATCTATCGCGGACGCCGCGTTGTCATCGAGCGTCGCCGCGACGATATCATCCACATCGACGGTGACCCTGTCAAGATGCCCGCAAGAGTCGTCTTCGAGAATGAGAGTAGCGGCATCCGCATCATGGTGCCACCCTCCCTGCCCGACGACGTGTAAATCCCAAAAACTAGAAACCAAAAACTAAAAACACAATACAATGAGTTATCTGAAATTTGATAAAAACCTGATGATTAACCTGGAGCAGTCACTGCCCAAGGAGATGTTGCGCACCAACCAGTCGGGGGCCTATCACTGCACCACCATTGTGGGATGCAACACGCGCAAGCAGCACGGCCTGCTGGTAATCCCCGTTCCCGAACTCGACGACAACAACCACGTGCTGCTGTCGACGCTCGACGAGACGGTGATCCAGCACGGGGCCCCGTTCAATTTGGGCCTGCACCGCTACAAGGGCGACACCTACAGCCCCAACGGTCACAAGTACATCCGCGAGTATGACTGCGAACGCGTGCCCACGACAACCTACCGCGTGGGTGGCGTGATCCTGAAGAAGGAGAAAATCTTCATCACCCACGAGAACCGCATCCTCATTCGCTACACGCTGGTCGACGCCCACTCGGCGACGACGCTGCAGTTCAGGCCCTTCCTGGCCTTCCGCAACGCCAACGACCTGTGTGTCGAGAATGCTGTCGCCAGCCGCGACTACAAGGAGGTGGCCAACGGCATCGCCACATGCATGTATAACGGCTACCCCACACTGTACATGCAGATGAACCACAAGCCTCGCTTCGTCTATGACCCGCACTGGTACAAGAACATCGAGTACATCAAGGATCAGGAGCGCGGCATCCCCTACAGCGAGGACCTGTACGTGCCCGGTTACTTCGAGGTCGAGATCAAGAAGGGCGAGCCGCTCATCTTCTCGGCCGGTATCGAGGAGGTGAACACCCGCACGCTCACCAAGATGTATGAGGACGAGATCAAGCCGCGCACACCGCGCACAAGTTTCTACAACTGCATGAAGAACAGCGCCAAGCAGTTCTACATCACCAACAACGAGGGTCACTACCTGCTGGCCGGTTACCCGTGGTTCAAGATACGCGCCCGCGACGAGTTCATCGCGCTGCCGGGTTGCACCCTGTCGGTACACCACCGCCAGGACTTTGAGTTGATCATGGACACCGCACAGCGTGCCCTCAACGACTGGATGCGCGACGGCACGCTCGACAAGCACCTGGTGGGACTTGAGTTGCCCGACGTGCCGCTCTGGGCCATCTGGGCCGTGCAACGCTATGCCCACGACCTGAACGCCGACGCCGCCCGCGAGCGCTACGGTCAGTTGGTCAAGGACATCATCAACTTCATCGCCGACGGCCGCCACCCCAACCTCAAACTCGACCCCAACGGCCTGATCACCACCGACGGCACCCAGCGACCCGTCTCGTGGATGAACAGCACCCACCCCGACGGCACGCCGCTCATCCCGCGTACGGGCTATCTTGTTGAGTTCAACGCTCTGTGGTACAACGCCCTGCGGTTCGCCGTGGAGGAACTCTACGGCGACCGGGAAGAGGAGAAGGACTTCGTGGCCCGCTGCAACGAGATTGCCGACAAGTGCAAGCCCGCATTCATCGAGACGTTCATGACCGACTACGGGTACCTCTATGACTACGTGAACGGCAGTTACACCGACCTGAGCGTGCGTCCCAACATGATCATCGCCGCCGCCGTTGACTACAGCCCGCTCGACCGCCGCCAGCGCAAGCGCGTGCTCGACATCACCACCCGCGAGTTGTTGACGCCCAAGGGATTGCGCACCCTCAGCCCCAACAGTTACGGCTACATCCCCTGGTACCTGGGCACCCCCGAGGAGCGCCAGACGGCCTACTATGCCGGCAGCGCCCGTCCCTGGCTGATGGACTTCTACAGCAAGGCCTACATCCGCGTGTTCGGCCTGAACAGCATCTCGTTCATCGAGCGCATGATGATCGGCTTTGAGGACGAGATGAAGGAGGGCTGCATCGGGTCGCTCAGCGAGCTCTATGACGGCAACCCGCCCTTCATTGGACGCGGTGCCGTGAGCTTCGCCCCCAACGTGGGCGGCATCCTGCGCGTGCTGCGCACCTTCAAGAACCTGCACATCATCGACGAATAACAAAACGGTACAAGAGATATGACAATAATTCGCAAAACTGCGAATTATTCACAGATTTATATTATCTTTGCACTGTCATAGATTGTTGACAACGATGAATATCGAGTTTGATAATGTGGCATTAGAGGAACTTTACACCACAGGGGCCACGACCAATCGCCAATACAAACGACTGTCCCCGGATGTTGTAAAGCGGTATATCAAGGTTGTGAACTACCTGAAGGCGGCACAACGCCTTGAAGATCTGTTCCTCATCAAGTCACTTCACTATGAGCGCAAGAAAGGTGACCTGCGAGGCATCGATGCCGTGTGGATCAATCCTCAATACAGGCTATTGTTCCGCAGTTCCCCCGACGAGAGCGGGATTATTGTAAATGCATTGATTTTTGAGATATCCAAACACTATGAGTAAGGACAATTTGACACCATTTGTCGCCACCCATCCAGGCGAGATGATTAAGGATGAACTCAAGGAGCGCGGCATGACGCAGAAGCAACTGGCGGCCATGTCAGGTATCAAGCCGTCGGTCCTGAGCGAGACCATCAACGGCAAGCGTTCGGTTTCCCTCAACATGGCTGTAGCCTTGGAGAAAGCGCTTGGTATTCCTGCCGACGTGTGGATGAACCTGCAGACCCAACACGATCTCGACTGTGCCAATATTGCTGAACGCGACAACCAGCATGAGACCGTCAGCGTCACCATCCCCGTGCGCGATCGCAAATTGTTGCAGGAATTGGTCCGCAAGTTCGGCTGGGCGTGCGTGTTCTGAAACATGAGGGATAAACTTGTAAATGAAACCGATAACACGACAATAGAGATATGAAAGCATTAATGTTTGGCTGGGAATTTCCGCCTCACATCCTGGGAGGTTTGGGAACAGCGAGTTACGGGCTCACCAAGGGCATGTGGCAAAACGGTGACATGGACATCACCTTTGTCATCCCCAAGCCCTGGGGCGACGAGCCCAAGGAGTTTGCCAACATCATCGGCGCCAACTGCACTCCGGTGGCATGGCGCGACGTGAACTGGGATTATGTGCAGAGCCGCATCGGAGGGGTGATGGACCCGCAGTTGTACTACAACCTGCGCGACCACATCTATAGCGACTTCAACTACATGGGCACCAACGACCTGGGGTGCATCGAGTTCTCGGGACGTTATCCCGAGAACCTGCTCGAGGAGATCAACAACTACAGCATCGTGGCCGGTGTCATCGCCCGCACGGTGGACTGCGACATCATCCACAGCCACGACTGGCTCACCTACCCTGCCGGCATCCACGCCAAGCAGGTGACGGGCAAGCCGCTGGTGATCCACGTCCATGCCACCGACTTTGACCGCTCGCGCGGCAACGTCAACCCCACGGTGTTCAGCATCGAGAAGGACGGCATGAACCACGCCGACCACATCATCACCGTGAGCAACCTGACGCGCCGCACGGTGATCGAGAAGTATGGCATCAGCCCCGACAAGGTGACAACGGTGCACAACGCCGTCGAGCCCCTGAGCGAGGAACTGCTCAACCTGGAGGCTCCCCCGGGAAAGACGAATAAGGTCATCACCTTCCTGGGACGCATCACCATGCAGAAGGGGCCCGAATACTTCGTCGAGGCTGCCGCACAGGTGTTGCACAAGGTCAACGACGCCCAGTTTGTCATGGCCGGCAGCGGCGACATGATGGACAAGATGATCCGCCTGGCCGCCAAGCGCGATATCGCCGACCGATTCCACTTCACCGGCTTCCTCAAGGGCAAGCAGGTCTATGAGATGCTGGCAGCCAGCGACGTGTATATCATGCCGTCGGTGAGCGAGCCCTTCGGCATCTCGCCGCTGGAGGCCATGCAGATGGGCGTGCCGTCGATCATCAGCAAGCAGAGCGGCTGCGCCGAAATTCTGGACAACGTCATCAAGACGGACTATTGGGACATCAATGCGATGGCCGATGCCATCTACAGCATCATCAAGTATCCCGCGATGTACAACGAGTTGCGTGAGCAGGGGCTTGCCGAGGTCGCTCAGATCACCTGGGACAAGGCCGGCGCCAAGGTCATCAACATCTACCGCAACCTCATCAACCACTAGCCACCCTAGAACATCTAGTTTATCTAGATCATCTAGAACTGAAAAAGATCAAAAAGAAAACAAACAATAAAACGAGAATAGAGATATGAAAGCGATTTGTTTTTATTTCCAGATTCATCAGCCGTTCCGCCTGAAGCACTACCGCTTCTTTGACATCGGCAACGACCACTACTACTATGATGACTTTGCCGACGACGACATCATCACGCGCATCGCGCAACGGTCCTACCTGCCCGCCAACCAGATGCTGCTCGACATGATCAAGGAAAATGGCAAGAAGTTCAAGGTGGCTTTCTCCATCAGCGGCACAGCGCTGGAGCAGTTGGAGCAGTATGTGCCCGAGTTCATCGACTCGATGAAGGAACTGGCCGCGACCGGCTGCGTCGAGTTCCTGAGCGAGACCTATGCCCACAGCCTGTCGTCGCTCTATGACCCCGACGAGTTTGTGGCTCAGGTCAAGGCCCATGACGAGAAAATCTACCAACTGTTCGGGCAGAAGCCCAAGGTGTTCCGCAACACCGAGTTGATCTACGATGATGACATCGCGTCGATGGTCTATGCCATGGGCTTCAAGGCAGCCATCACCGCCGACGCCAAGCACGTGCTGGGCTGGCGCTCGCCCAACTTCCTGTACAGCAGCGCATCGGTACCCAAACTCAAACTGCTGCTGAAGAACGGCAAACTGAGCGACGACATCTCGTTCCGCTTCAGCAACCCCGAGTGGGCTTCCTATCCGCTGACGGCCGACAAATACATCCACTGGATCAACGAGTTGCCGCAGGAGGAGCAGTTGGTGAACCTGTTCATGAACTATGATGCCCTGGGCGAACTGCAACCGCGCGAGAGCGGCATCTTTGAGTTCATCAAGGCACTGCCGCGCTTTGCTGCCGAGAACGACATCCAGTTCTGGACACCGAGCGAGGTGGTAGCCAAGTTCAAGCCCGTTGCCGAACTCGCCGTCCCCTACCCCATGTCGTGGACCGACGAGGCACGCGACACCAGTGCCTGGCTGGGCAACACCTTGCAGCAGGAGGCTGTCAAGAAGTTGTACAGCATCGGCGAGCGCGTGCGACTGTGTACCGACCGCCGCATCAAGCAGGACTGGAACTACCTCCAGGCCAGCGACCACTTCTTCTACATGTCCACCAAGCACAACGATGACGGGTCGGTGCACTCGCACTACAGCCCCTATGACTCGCCCTACACAGCGTTCACCAACTACATGAACGTCCTCAGCGACTTCATGACGCGCGTCGAGGAACAGTACCCCGCCAGCATCGACAACGAGGAACTGAACTCCCTGCTGTTGACCATCCGCAACCAGGAGCAGGAAATCGAGAAACTGCACCGCGAGGTGGAGATGATGCGCAACAACATCGTCAAGGACACCACCGGCGACTTCCCCATCGACGAACAGCCAGCCCCTGTAGAGACGCAAAATCTTGCGTCTCCCGACCCGCAGCCAGACAAAAAGCCCGCACCCAAAAAGAAGGCGCCCGCCAAGAAGAAACCCGCCGCCAAGAAGAAATAAAGCAACTCGCCGAGGTTTTTTATAAGTCAAGAAGGACAACAGATTTACCTTGTTGTCCTTCTTGTCCTATAAAAGATCAATAGTGTCCGGGGAAAATCTGTATTGTCAATGAAGGTGTAGGGCCTCGCCTTGGCGTGGCCGGGTGCCACCTCTTGTTGCATTCAGGGCCTTAATGCTATCATGTTTTTTATAACGTAATTCATGCCGTCAATAGCCTCAATTTATTGAAACACTACCATTGGCCGCAACGGCCACGCCAAGGCAAGGCCCTACGGGCAAGCCCCACCTGTTAAATAGCGTTATAACAACCTTTGTACCAACTACTTATCGGTATATCGCCAATTTTCCGCGGACAGCAATGATAAAAGATACAAGATCCAGAAGTATCATGAAGAACCCCTTGTCTTGTTTTCCGCAACGGGACACCCAGCGGTATTTCAAGTTATATATTGCGTCAAAGCAGGTCGAAGGCCTGCACAAGACCAGCGGCCTTGATTTGAGGTAACACCACGGCGCAAGGGCCGTAGGTCCCTTGTGGCGTGGTGGGAGCAACGCTACTCATCGCGGGCCCCGAGGGGGGGCAATAACTGAGTCATTACCATTGCCTGGTTACTCCCTGGGTAACGCAACCCACTTCACTATCGCTCAGCGTGTTGTGTTAGCCAGGGTCATTCATTAGGCCACCTCGTTTGCGCACCATTTGGGTGCGGTTGCCCTGCAATTTGTCAAGCACAATTCGCTGTTTAAACAAAGTTTCGTAAATTTGCAGTCATGATTATGATGAATAGGAGAGTTATGATATCGGTGATGCTGGCTGTGGCGGTGCTAAGGGCCGCTGCGGGGCACGTAATGATGGACGGACTGCTGGAACAATCGGCCATCTACCCCGGCACGGTCCACACGCTGCAGGTTTATGTGCCCGACCAGTATGACGGCAAGCGTCCAGCGGCACTGTACGTAGGACTGGACGGCGTGTTGTGCAACGCCCCGCAGGTGATGGACTCGCTCATCGCTGCCGGGCAGATGCCGGTGACCATCGGTGTGTTCCTGCAACCGGGGCGGGTAAACGCCAGCGACGGCACCGTGCTGCGCTACAACCGCAGTTATGAGTTTGACAGCACCACCGGTGACTTTGCCCGATTCCTAGAGACCGAGGTGCTGCCAGCCGTGGAACTGATGACATCGCCCACAGGCAAGCCCATCCGCCTGTCCCGCAAGCCTCATGACCGCATGATATTCGGCCTGAGCAGCGGCGGCATCGCAGCATTCAACGCTGCATGGCATCGCCCCGACCTATTCGGCAAGGTGTTCACGGGCGTGGGCACATTTGTGGCCATGCGTGGCGGTAACGACCTGCAGGCACTGGTGCGCAAGACCGAGCCCCTGCCGTTGCGCGTGTTCATCCAGGACGGAACCAACGACGCCTGGAATCCGTTGTTCGGCCATTGGTACGAGGGGAATCAACTGCTTGCCAGCGCATTGCAGTTCGCTGGATATGACATGCAGTGTGACTGGAGTGACGGCGGCCACAATGTGACGCGATCGACGCAGATTTTCCCACAGGTCATGCAGTGGATGTGGCGTGACTGGCCAGCTGCACCAGCCGTGGGAACAAGCCGCAACGACTTCCTGCAGGACATCCTCGTCCCTGACGACAAGGGTTGGGAAAAGATGGGAAACGGTGTCGAGCGACAACCCGTCAAACGCATCATCTACCCTGACCTCACCAACATCGCCATCATCCCCGACGAACCCGGCAATGCCGTGTGGCAATACATCCTGCAAGACGGCCAGCCCACCTGGGGTGAACCGTTCTACTGGCTCCACAACGACGACAATAGCCGCCCACTGGACATCTACAGCATCACCATTGACGGCAAGGGCAACTTGTGGGCCGCCACGGCAACGGGGCTGCAGGTGTGTGACCAAAATGGTCGCGTGCGCGCCATCCTGCGACTGCCGCACGACATCTCACCCGTGAACGAAATCACCATTACCGACGGCTACGTCTGGCTACACACCGCAACCGCCGACTGGCGACGCCGCTTCAATGTCACCGCCCCCACCCTGGGCTCCCGCCCAGCATCGCAAGGCCAGGGCTAACCAAAAACTACCAATCTTTAAACATTTAACACTAAACTTTAAACTTTATTTACTACCTTTGTAGTTTCTAACAAACGGTAGTGACTCATGATGCAGAACAGTAACATAACGCCCGAGATGGAAGACCAGATGATTGACCTAGCCTATCAAAACCTGCTAAATGGCTATCTCTCAAGCAATCACCGCAAGAAGGTGGAGATCATCGAGAAGGCCTTTAACTTTGCTCGCGATGCACACAAGGGCATCCGTCGACGTTCGGGCGAGCCCTACATCATGCACCCCATTGCCGTGGCAACGATTGTCAATCAGGAAATTGGACTGGGTTCCACAAGCATCAGCGCTGCATTGCTTCATGATGTGGTCGAGGACACTGAGTATACCGTTGAGGACATCGAGGGACTTTTCGGCAAGAAAATCGCGCGCATCGTCGACGGGCTGACGAAAATCTCGGGCGGCATCTTCGGAGACAAGGCCTCGGTACAGGCCGAGAACTTCCGCAAACTGCTGCTCACCATGAGCGAGGATGTACGTGTCGTGCTCATCAAGATGGCCGACCGACTGCACAACATGCGCACACTGTCGTCCATGCCGGCCAACAAGCAGTACAAGATTGCCGGCGAGACGCTCTACATCTATGCCCCGCTCGCGCACCGCCTCGGCCTGTATGCCATCAAGACCGAACTCGAGGATTTGAGTTTCAAGTACAACCACCCGGCCGAGTACCAGCGCATCAGGGATCAGATTGCCGCCAGCGAGGAGAGCCGCAACGAGTTATTCGCCCGATTCTCGGCACCCATCCGTGAGCGCTTGGACAACATGGGACTCAAGTATGAATTCTACACTCGTGTCAAGTCGTGCTTCTCGATATGGAACAAGATGCAGAACAAGCACATCCCCTTTGAGGAGGTCTATGACCTGTATGCCGCGCGCATCGTGTTCGAGTGCGACGACGAGAGTGCCGAGAAGCGCATCTGCTGGAACATCTACAACGAGATCACCGAGGTCTATGCCAAGCATCCCGACCGCGTGCGCGACTGGCTCACCACGCCCAAGGTCAACCAATACCGTGCACTGCACGTCACGGTCATGGGTCCCGATGGCAACTGGGTAGAGGTGCAGATTCGCAGCCGCAAGATGGACGACATTGCCGAGCGTGGATTTGCCGCCCACTGGAAATACAAGCACGGCGAGGGCGAGGAGGAGAAGGAGCTGGAGGTGTGGCTCAGCACCATCGTCGACATCCTCAAGGATCCCGAGCCCAATGCCATCGATTTCCTGGATACCATCAAACTCAACCTGTTCGCCAGCGAGATTGTCGTCTTCACCCCCAAGGGTGAGGCCATGACCCTGCCCAAGGGGGCCTCGGTGCTCGATGTGGCCTTCATGCTGCACACCGACCTGGGCACGCATTGCATCGCAGGCAAGGTCAACCACAAACTGGTGCCCCTGTCCTACAAGCTCTCGAGCGGCGACCAGGTGGAAATCCTCACCAGCAATTCCAACACACCCAAGGCCGAGTGGGAGAAATACCTCGTCACCGCCAAGGGAAAAACCCGCTTGCGCAATGCTCTGCGCCACCAGCGTCGACTCATCATCGAGGAGGGCGAGCGACGCTTCATGGATTTCCTCAAGGCGAACAACGTCGAATTCAACAACGAGGTGCTATCGCAGGCCATCACACAGCAGCGCATCAGCAACAAGGAGGAACTCTTCTTCATGATCGGCAACGGCGAGATCGCACTCAACGAGGAACTGATCAACGAAAAGTCAAGGGGAACACGCATCAGTTGGTGGCGGCGACTCAGGGGCAAGGAGGATCCCAAGCCCACCACGAGCGAAGCCGCTACAGCCATCGACACCAAGGCCATATACCGTCTGATGACGCGCGACGGCAAGAGTAACTATGAGATTGCCGACTGCTGTCATCCCATCCCGGGTGACGATGCCGTGGGGTTTCTCAACGACGACGGCCACGTGGTGGTACACAAGATGGACTGCGCAACACTGGCACGACTCAAGGCCAGCTACGGCTCACGGCTACTGCAGACCCAGTGGGAGGACCACAGTGACCGCTTCCAGGCAACCATCCACATCGAGGGCATAGACCAAAAGGGCATCCTGCAATCCATCGTGAACATCATCTCGACCAACATGTCGATTAACATGAAGCGCATGAATGTCACGGCCAACCAGGGCGTGTTCAACTGCGACCTCGACGTGCAGGTGAATGACGCGTCGGTGGTGTCCAACCTGTGCCGCCAAATCAAGAAAGTGAGAGGTGTGAACAGTGCCACTCGCATGAGTTAAATGTTTCACACCCATCAACATATCCTCAACCATCTGACAGAAAAAGACCCATCATGAAAATATCGAGCAAAAACAACAACCTCATCATCATCCTGTTGACTGTACTGTCGGTGCTTCTCATCGCCACAGCACTGTTCTTCAGCAGGGAGGAGAACCGCACCTTCAGTTTCGAGGTGGGCAAGCCTTGGCTCCATTCACGACTTGAGGCAAACTTCCAGTTCGACATCGAGCTTGACGAAGCCACACGCAAGCACATCACCGACAGCGTGCACCAGAACTTCGCCAAGATTTACACCCTGGACCGCAAGAAGGGCGAACAACAGATTGCCCTGCTCTCGCGTGCCCTCGCCGGCAGAGGGGGCAGCCTGCCGTTGCTGCAGGCCGTGTCACGGTTGTACAATGACGGCATCGTGGACAACGATGCTGCCAACGACATCCGCGCGGGCAAGCAACTGCGCTTCATCGTGGGGAACAACGAACTGCAGGTGGTGGATGCCACCAACATGAAGACGGTGCGACAGGCCTATTCATGGCTAACAGACAGCCTCAAGGACAACGCCATCATACAGGAGGCGCTCAAGGCCGTGGACATCAGCAACTATCTGGTGCCCAACATGATGGTGGATGCCGAGGAAAACGAGAAATGGCTGGGCGAGGACCTGCGCGACGCGCTGCGCTCGCCGGGAACGGTGCAGCAGGGCGAGGTCATCATCACCCGCGGCGAGATTGTCACGCCGCGCAAGGCAGCCGCCATCGAGAGTTTCCAGAACGAGTTGCTGCGACGCAACAAGCAGCGCAATGTCGACGAGGGACTCAACCTGTTAGGGCAGATCCTGATTGTGGCCACACTGATGATGGCATTCTACTTCTTCATGCGCCTGCTGCGCAATCAGGTATTCTTGAGCCTGCGTCGCATGGTGTTCCTCATCACGTTCATCACGCTGTTTGTCATCGCGGTGTTCCTGCTCGTCAAGTTCAAGTATGGGTTACTATATGTCATCCCCTTTGGGTTGGTGCCGATCATCGTGTCTTCGTTCTATGACGACCACACGTCGTTCTTTGTGCACATCGTCACCGTGCTCATCTGCTCGCTCGTCGCCAGCAGCCATCAGGCCGAATTCATTATCATGCAGTTCCTGGCAGGCATCATCGCCATCGTGTCGGTCAAGGAACTCACCAAGCGCACCCAGTTGGTGCGTTGCGCAGCCTTCATCTTTTTGGCCTATTGTGCCACCTATGTGGCGATGACACTCATCAACGAGGGCGACTTCGGCAAAATCGACAAGTATTACTTTGGATACTTCCTCATCAACTGCGTCATCCTCTCGTTTGCCTTCCTGGTCATCCCCATCGTCGAGAAGGCCTTCGGCTTCACCTCATCGATGACGCTGATCGAGCTGGCCGATATCAACAACCCGCTGCTGCGCAAGTTGTCGACCAACTGCCCGGGGACATTCCAGCACTCGCTGCAAGTGGCCAACCTGGCCGGTGAAGCGGCCCTAAAAATCGGAGCCAACATGCAACTGGCTCGTGCCGGTGCCCTCTACCACGACGTCGGTAAAACCAATAATCCGGCCTTCTTCACCGAGAACCAGATTGGAGAGAATCCTCACGACCACCTGGTGCGGCCTGAGGACAGTGCCAAGATTGTCATCGACCACGTGGCCAATGGCCTGAAGCTGGCCGAGGAGGCCGACCTGCCCAAAGTCATCAAGGACTTGATTGCACAGCATCACGGCAAGGGCGTGACACGATACTTCTATTACAAGGCATGTGAAGCCAGGCCCGACGTGGAGGTAGATAAGACCCCGTTCACCTATCCAGGCCCCAACCCGCAGACCAAGGAGGCCGCAATCCTGATGATGGCCGATGCATGCGAGGCTGCCACCAAGAGCCTGGGCGACCACAGCGAGGAATCCATCACCGCAATGGTCAACAAAATCATCGACAGCCAGGTGAGCGAGGGATTGTTGCGCGAGGCTCCCATCAGTTTCCGTGACGTGGAGACCGTCAAGCGGCTGTTTATCGAGAGGCTGCGCACGGCTTATCATGCCCGCGTAGCCTATCCCGACGGTGAGAAAGCCTCGGCGACCGACAATCAGCCGAAATAAAGCGCCACGCTGGGCAATAACCGGCCTTGAAATCAGTTTTATAAAGTAGAGAAACAAATCATTCCGAAATATTAATATGGCATTGCACATCATCCTTCTTGTGGCAGGCACCCTGTGCCTCATCGCGGCTGTGGCCCTCGTGCTGTGGCCACGGTGGGTCGCTGCTGTGCCGGCGTTCATCGGGCTGGTGCTGCTGCACTTGAGCTACTTCATCGCGGTCCCAAAACTCACATTCGCCTTCTGGGGCCTCGCCACCTTGATCACCGTGGGCCTTTTCTACCTCTCGCCAACCGGAGAACCCGACGGCAACCGTTCCAGTAACCTCTACGTGGGCTTCACGGCCATGGCGGGCGGAATGCTCGGCATCCTGCTCGCACCACGCATCATGGTGCTTGGGGTCATCCTGGGTGCTGCCATGGGGCAGTTGGCCTACAGCCGCACTCCAGCGGGCAACTGGATGCTAACGCCATCGTCGCAATTTTTCCGATACTTTGCCGCCAAGTGCCTCCCCGCCATCGTGGCTATCGCCATCGTGTGCATCGCCATCATGGGAATTGTCATCGATTAACATCATCAAGCAATGAACAAGAAACCGCACAAATATCTTCTCACAATCATCATCGCACTCACATTTGCGGCCATGGGATGGGCACAGCAGGTGCCCGAACGAAACCAGCCCAGCAAGTTCGCCATCAAGAAGGTGGACTTTGACCACATCAAGGAGGTCATCGAGAACCCCAAGAATGCCTACTACTACCCCAAGCTCATGAAGGCTTACAATGGTAAAGACACCACTTTCTCGATCGAGGCATGGCGCAACTTGTACTATGGCTACACCTTTCAGGAGGACTATAACCCCTTCCGCGAGTCCATCTACAGCAACATGGTCGAGCAACTCTACTACAAGAAACCCCTCTCCCGTGCCGAGTGCGACACCATCGAGGCTTATGCCGAGAAGTCTCTCAACGATAACATGTTTGACTTGAACCAGATGAACTTCTACATCTACGTCCTCAAGGAGAAGAAAAAACATCATAGCGCGGCAGTGTGGCAGTACCGACTGGACAGGCTCATCGCCGCCATCATGTCGAGCGGAAGGGGCACCAAGGAAGAGCCATGGGTTGTCATCGCACCCGAACATGAGTACAACATCATCAACTTCCTCGGCTTTGTCGCCACCGAGCACGAGACTCTCGACGGCGGCATCGAATACATCAAGGTCAAACCCGTTGCCGGCAAGAGCACCGAGGGCTTCTACTTTGATGTCTCACGCATGATGCAGATTGCCGCCCTCAAGTTCCCCGACATCTAACAAGAGATAAAAGATAAAAGATAAAAGAGAAGAGATAAAAGATGTGTGAAAGTTAATGCTCATCTCTTATCTCTTATCTCTTATCTCTTAACTTTTATCTCTTATCTTTTATCTCTTATCTCTTATCTTAAAACCTACTCCCAGTCGGTGACTTTGCACTGGTTCTTGGGTATCGCGCTCGAGAACTTGAGACCCGTGCGCCGTTCCACCTCGGCTACCGTCACGGCATACTTGCTGATGCCGCCGGGACAAGGCCGGTTGTCATAGATGAATGCGATCGAACGACCCTTCTCGGGAGCATACACCACCTTGAAGAAGGCATCGGGGACGGCAATATTCTCTTTGTTTTTCCCTATCATTCTGGGATTCTTGACCATGATGGGACCGGTATAGACCATCAGCCGCTTGTCGCGCTTTGCCCAGCGGTGCACCTTCTCCTCCAGCACGCGCCAGTGGTCATTGTTGAGTTTGGTGTCCTGAGGGCACATGTTGGTCATGTAGAAGCACTGCGCCATCGCTGTCTTGTCCCAGCGCATGTCCATCGCTGGTGCCATATGGCCGCGGCTGTAGCCGCTGCCGCGATACTCCCAATTCTCGGGGCAAGACGCAACATTGTGGTCACGCGAATAGTTATAGTTCTTGCGGTTCTCATGACCGGGAGCATCGGCCATGTCGATCATCGTCGCCGTTAGTTCATAGGCCACGCAGTTGGGAATCCGCAATGCCGGGTTAAAGTTCACCCTAATACTCTGGTAGTTGATGACCTGATTGCTCACCCCCTTGGGGATGCTCACAGCCATCAGTGCATTGGATGCCGACTGCGGAGCGACGGAAACAGCCGGAGTCCCGATGGCAGGCACACTCACCAGCGTCGATGCAGCCTTGACCGGATCGTCGGCTTTCCTTTTGTGTTTTTTCTTCTTCTTGTTTTTCTTCTTGCTCTTGGCCTGGGCGCACCACTGCAGGGCAACTGCGCTGTCGCCCATCACCTGCGGTGGCAAGGCACCGCCCATCACCATTGCCGTCACAAGGACCCAAACCTTCAATAACTGCCTCATATCCAATAAACCATTAACTGTTAACCATTAACTAAAAAGTCCACGCATCAAGGTTGACTGGCGACTCCAGCCGATCCTGCTCATCGCGGGAGAGCCAGGGGAAGAAGTCCAACCCCGTCCTGCGCTCCACCTCGTCGACGCTCACGGCATACTGCCGCAGCCGGCCGCCGCTGTGTCCGTTGGGATAGATAAACGCGATGGCCCGCATCGGCCTCACGCACGGGGCCATGACGACCTTGTAATAGGCACTCGGCACCGTCACACGACCGCTGGACAGCGTCGTGTCACTCTCACTCACAACAGGTCCGGTGAACACCAGCAGAGCGCTGTCACGGGCAGTCCACTCGCGCACTTTCTCCTCGAGTTTGGCCCAGCCGCCCTCGTTCAGGGGCTTCTGCATCGGGGCCACGTTGGTCAGCATGAAGGACTGACGCATCGCCTCCTCGTCCCACTTGAGGTCAGCCGCTGGAACCAAGTGTCCGCGGTCCATGCCGCTGCCGGCATAGTCGGCAGGCGATGGGCACCCCTCGACGCCCTCATCCCGGGCGAACTCTCCCGTCCTCTCGGCTGTCCCGTATAACTCGTTGTTAACGAGTTCATAGGCCGCACAGTCAGCAATGCCGCGAGTGCTGTTGAAATATACCGCAAAGGCTTCGCCGTACCTCACCAGCGTGTCGCTCACGCCAGCGGGCACGCCCACAGTGAGCAGGCTGTCGCGCATTCCCTCGCTCATGGGCACCAGATGTGGAGTTTTGTTGTTCACGACAACACGATACAGCAAAAAGCATACCAAACCCACCGTCAAGCCCCACAACAGGAACCTGACAGTGTCTCGCCACCGCTGCCACAACCGTTCAGACCGCTCTTTCATTCCGCTTGTGGTTCGCGTTTCTTTTTGGGCTGACGGCGAGCCTTGCGCAGTGCCTCGGTGATGATCCACTGCAACTGGCCGTTGGTGCTGCGGAACTCGTCGGCCGCCCACTCTTCAATGGCATCCATCGTGTCACTGTCAACACGCAGGATGAAACTCTTGATGTCTTTCTTTGCCATTGTCTGTCAATTGATAAATCCTTTCAGGGTAAAACCTTTGAGATTAAATTCCTTCGTCTCCATAATCGTAGAGGTTGTACCAAACATTGAATGTTCTTGACCTGATATCAAAATGATATCGTAAAGATACACGCAATTTTCATACCACCCAACACCCACACTCGTGTCTTAACACATTTTAACCGCTCGGGGTTCTCCAATGCCATCATGCGTTTGCAAACCTGAATGAATTACCGCTATCACCCTTTTGAGTATTGCAGGGAATGGGGCTTTCCCTTAACTTTGCATCGAAAAACTTAATGAAATCGTGAAAAAACAGCGGCCTTGTGTGTCTATTAAATGTAACGTGAACACTGATATGCTTGACAAGAACATACTTGAGGGCCTCTTCAGGCAACATTACGGCAAGATGATCCATCTGGCCTGCATCCTGCTTGCCGATGATGACGAGGCCCAGGACGTGGTGCAGGACGTGTTCGCCCGACTCATGGAGCATGACCACCCGATGTCGGGTGAGAAAGTCGAGGCCTACCTGATGAGTGCGGTGCGCAACGGCTGCCTCAACGCCATCCGTCAGAAGAACGTGCGCCAGCGTGTGCGGGAACTCCTTCCCGTCGATGACGACGATGCGCAACCCTGCAACCACATGATCGACGAACTGGAACAGATCCACACCTTTGTCGACACGCAGTTGAAGGAGCCTTACAGGACCATCTTCAACCTGCGCTTCGACGAGGACATGACATTCCAGGAAATCGCCACATGCCTCAACCTAAGCATCGGTGCCGTCTTCAAGTACTTGAATCAAGCCATTCAGCGCATCAGAATCCAATTTAACAACAACTGACAATGGAACAGAACAACAACATCGACCGACTGCTGCAAATGATTGACCATCCCGAGGACTACACCGAGCAGGAAATTCTGGATGTCATCAATCACGACGACGAGACACGCGAGACCTATCGGCAACTGGTACTCGCCCGCCGTGCTGGTCGGCACCACCGCATGGAGAACCAACCTGTTGACGTGGATGCGGCATGGCGACAGTTTGAACAAGCCCACTTTGAAAAGCCAAGGCGGCGCAGCCTCTGGCTCAAGGTGGCTGCCGCCCTGGCCGGCATCCTGCTGATGTCTGGCCTCACATGGGCCGCGGTACTCGCGGTGCGCCACGTGACATCAACAGGCCAGTCAAAGCCAAGGACCGAAGATGTCGCCCCTGTTCAGGTTGATTCCATTGGGCCTCGCCTTGGCGTGGCCGAAACGGGGGTACCCGATAACGTCGAACCCGTTGTTTTCGAGAACGTGCCCCTCGACCAGATGATTGGCGAGATTGCCGCCCACTATGGCATGTCGGTCGAGTTCAAGAACGAGGAGGCCCGCAACCTGCGCTTCCACTTCGTGTGGAACCGCGACGATGGCCTGGATAAGGTCCTCGAGGACATCAATCACTTCGAGAGCGTGGACATCAGGCAAGACAACGACCGCTTAATCGTGCAATAACGCCATGAGAACTATCACACTCATCCTTGTGTGCTGCATGACATTCGCCGCAGCACAAGCACAGCGCGTCACCCGCACCTACCGCGACGTGTCGATGGCCGAAGCCCTGCGACAACTGGCCGCCGAGTCGCGCGACTATACCATCTACTTCCTTTATAACGACCTGGAGGACTTCACCGTCACCACCAGCGTCCGCAACAAGAGTGTGCCCGATGCCATCCGTCAGATGATCGGTTTCTACCCCATCATCATGACCCAGGGCGAGAACGGCGAAATCTATGTGGAATGTACCCACAAGACCAAGCGCCACCTCAAGGGAGTAGTCGTCGACGAGCAGAACCTGCCGCTGCCATACGCCAACGTCACCCTGCTCAACCCTGCCGACTCGGTGATGGTGGGCGGCGGCGTGACGGGCGAGAGTGGCCGCTTTGTCATCCCCAACGACCATGGCAAGGTCATCGCACGCATCTCCTATGTGGGCTACAAGACTGAGTACCGCCTGTGTACCCGAGACAACGTCGGCACCATCAAGATGCGCCCCGATGCCACAACTCTCAACGAGACCGTGGTTACCGCAGCCAAGATGCAACTCGAGCGCGACGGCGCCAACTACACGCTGCGCAACCTGGGCGGCACCATCATGGGCAACGCGGGCAATGCGCTCGACCTGCTGCGCTGGACACCAGGGGTTGTCGTGGGCATGAACGAAGATGTCTCGATCATTGGCCGTGACGGCACAACCGAGGTCTATGTCAACAACCGCAAGGTTGCCAATAACTCGGAGTTGAAGGCCATCACATCCCAGAACATCAAGCGCGTGGAGGTTATCCGCGAGCCCGATGCGCAATATGCCTCCAGTGTGGCCGCTGTCATCAAGTTGTATACCCACAGTCCCATCAACGACAACCTGGGTTCCAGCCTCCTCAACGTGCTGGACATCAAGCGGCGCGTCAGCAACATCACGACCCTCACCCTCGATGGCAAGCAGGGCAAGTGGTCGGGCAACGCCTCGCTCTCCTACGGTTTCTTGAGCACGCAAGCCTTCAACAACGGCTTGACGACCATCGCAGGCGATGACGGCCAGTGGGCCTACGAGAAAACCGACACGACATCCTACACGAGCAATGGAAACGACTTCAGGATTTTCGCCGGACTGAACTATGCCTTCTCGCCCACAAGCGTCATCGGCGCGCAGTACAGCGGCAATGCCTACAAGAGCAACATCGATCAGGTCACCATCCAGAACACCGACCAACACCTGTTCTCGTTCCCGTTCACGAACAACCAGATTTCCCGCCACAGCCTGTCGGCAAGTTACCAGTGGCAGCCCAGCGAGAAGTCACAACTGTTGCTCATTGCCGACTATGCGGCCGCCCTGCACCAGGACGAACAGAAAATCCAAGAGTTCATCTCGACAAGGGGAGGTGCCACTGGCGAGGGCAACACGATTCTCAAGTACTACACGATTGTGAACGCCAACGACTATGACATCGTCACCGCCACTGCCCGCTACAATTTCGTCTCGCGGGAGTGGGACAACAAGACCGGAGTCGAGTGGGGATATACCGGCAGCACGGGAACAGTACTCAGGAATGAGGTGCTTCAGGCCAGCAAGCGCGACAACGACTGGTTGGGAGTCTATTACACGCTCGCCAAGACTTGGGGCAAGTGGCGCATTGGCGCGGGGTTGCGCTATGAGTATGACCACACCCGCACCAACAGCGAGGGTGATGTGCTCAACAGGACCTATCACAACTTGCTGCCCAGTGCAAGCGTGGGCCTGAAGTTGCGCCCGGATATCAACTTCACGGTGTACTACCGCCGCACACTGCGGCGCCCCTCCTACAGCGAACTGCGCCCAACGTCCTATTACGTCAGTTCCTATGAGGAGTCATCGGGCAACCCGCTGTTGCAGCCCTCGGTGAACGACCGCTGGGCCTTGAACGCCAACCTCAAGGGTTTCACAGCATCGGTGGCCTACATGATGATGGACAATGCCATCCAGCGCATTGTGGAGCAGATGCCGTCGGGCACCATCCGCGAGTATCCCATCAACATCAAGCATTCCCACGCCTGGTCGTTGCACCTGGGTTACAACTACAGCAACCCGTGGTTGAGCCTGGCACTGCAGTCCTCCACCACCCTGCCCCATGTCACCTATCCCTATCTGGATGGCACCAGGACCGAGGACAAGCCGTTTGCCTCCCTGTCGGTGAACGCTCAGTTCACTGTGGCACGCAAGTATATGCTGGGGTGCAACCTGCACTACGCAACCCCGTGGACGACGGGGTTCTCCCGCAACGGCTCGATCATGGGCGTGAACCTGAGTGCCATGACCACCTTGTGCAGGGGGCACCTGCTCCTGGGACTGACGGCCAACGACATCTTCCACCGCAGCATGTCTCCCTGGGGCAAGATGCGATACATGAACGTGTATCATGAGACGCACAACAACAATGACACCCGAGGCATCACGATCATGGCGCGCTGGACGTTCAACACCATCAGCAACCCGTTCAAGCGCCGCAGCGGCAACGACGCCACCCTGCAACGCACCCAAGAGTAGTTAAAAGTTAACAGTGAAGTATTAAAACTAATAAAATAAATATAACTGATTATGAAGAAGATTCTTTTTTTATTCGCGATTACTGTGGTCGCACTCACAGCCTGCGACAATCGCGATGAGCCCGTTCCCGTGCCTGTGGAAGACACCAACAACCTCTATTTGGCCGCCAATGGCCTGACTGGGTTTCCTGAGGCAATCTATGACCTTGACGGCAACACGATTTATCGGAGTGAAGAGGGTGATCACATCAAGTCGCTGGTTGCCGATGGCAGTGACTGGTATGCCGTGATCCTCAAGACCGACGGCGCATCGCATGTGGTGAAAAACGGCAAGACCATCTACAAGACAGGTGAGACCATCTGGTGCTTTGACGTCGAGAACGGTTCCGTTTACACTGTGCAAGAGAGTAAGGTGATGAATACGGTTTGGGTTAACAAGGACTTCCAGCGGCTGTATGAACTCCCCGACAACGTATATTACAACACCTTCACAGTAGAGCAGGGTAACGTCGTCATGGGCATTTATGATGAGAATGCGAGTTATTGGAATAACGGGGAAATCACGCCTGTTGTAGGGCTTGATGACGGATTTGATTGGATCTACGGGATAGACAAGAAAGGTGATAATATGCTCATCACCTACAGTGGCATCAACAACCGTAAATACATGTACTGGTGGAATGGCACAAGCCAGGAACTACCGGCAGGATTTTGCCCGTCGATGTCCCGCATTGTGAATGGTCATGCTTTCATATTGGGCCAGAAGAAAACATCCAGTGGTATCGGTGGAGTGAATGGCGTGCCAGCGGTCATCATCGACGGCGTGGAGACGTTATTGAGCGAGCAGAAAGGTTTTGCTGCCGTACAGGTCGCACAGCAAGGCATGGACACCTATATCCTGGTCAATGACGTCAGGTCTGACTCCGGGCGGTCGATGCTCTACAGGAACATGCAGCAGGTAACCATGCCCAGTAACATAGTCATTCCACAAGAACTACTGCAACACTATTCCCAATACGGCACGATGATTAGCCTCACCGAACTGGGCATCATCGATATAGCATCGTGAAAACTAACAACTAAAAGCCTAAGACTAAAAAATGAAGAAGATGAAATCATTGTATCTGTTGATGCTACTGGTCGCAGCAATGTTCACCAGTTGTCATGAAGAGGTGACCACTGGACCCGAGAGCCTGCAGGTATGCCGCACACAGGGCACCTACGAGGCGACCATCGTCGATGTTCCTCTCAGAACCGATACGGTCGTGGAGTGGCTCGACCCCGACATGTGGGTGTGGTGCGAAATCACCAAGGCTCCTGAGGATGCCAAGGCCAAAGGGGCACCCCTCAGCGGGAATTATCTGTACTTCCAGCGCAACGACTTCCCCGGCATAGTGCTGAAAACCGGCATGACAGTGAAGTTCCGCATCTATTACATGGCACTCATTATGCTGGACAACAACGACTTTCCATTCGCATTCTCGCCCGAACGGCTCTACTACTACGGCCAAGTGATGCCCAAGTGAGAAAAACCGACTATCTTGACCGCAATAATGAATAATCTCAAAAAGCATTCATTTAAAACGATGAACATTCACACAATTCGATTAAAATGGCTTGCCTCTGTGGCCCTGATGCTGGCCGCACTGCCAATGCCCGCCCAGGAAGCAGCGGAACCGCAAGCCAAGCCCGAGCGCAGCCTGTCGCTGGAACTGTTTGGCGCACACAACACCATCGGTGTCAATTATGACAGCCGTTTCAGCGGCAATGACGGACTGGGCTTCCGCGTGGGACTGGGGTATGGTTATAGCGAGAGCAGTTACTTCCAGTTCTTTTCCAGCAATATTCACGGCATTTCGGCGCCCTTGGAAATCAACTACCTGCTGGGGCGTGGCCGCCACAAACTGGAACTGGGATTTGGCGCAAGCCTGGGATACTACCGCGAGAAGTATCATATTATGGGCTTTACTCCCTATGGAACAAGCAATTACGGCAGTTATGACATCTACTACAAGCGCAGCACCTTCGGCTACTTCATGTTTGGCAACGTGGGCTACCGCTTGCAAACCCGTCGCGGCTTCCAGTTCCGCGTCGGCATCACGCCATCGGTCAACTTCGCTGACAAGTATTGCCTCCAGCGCGAGTGGTTCTACCCCTACTTGAGTTTCGGCTGGCGGCTCAAGTGACCGTCTTGGCCGAGTGCTTTGCACAAGTTAGGCCATGCCTACCGAAGTGGCAAGAAAAGAGTCCCTTTTTCTTGCCACTTCACTACGCTTTTATTATCTTTGCGGTCACAAAAATCAAGTTTTATCAACTAATAACTCTAACTATCACAATGAAGGAATTAAAAGGAACCAAGACCGAGAAGAACCTGATGGAAGCCTTTGCAGGCGAGTCACAGGCACGCAACAAGTACACCTACTTCGCCTCCAAGGCCAAGAAGGACGGATATGTGCAGATCGCGGCCATCTTTGAGGAGACTGCCAATCAGGAGAAGGAACACGCCAAACTGTGGTTCAAGCACCTGCAGGGCGGTGCCGTCAAGGGCACCATCGAGAACCTGGAGGCTGCTGCCGCCGGCGAGAACTTCGAGTGGACCGACATGTACAAGCGCATGGCACAGGAAGCCCGCGAGGAGGGCTTCGACGAGATCGCCGACCAGATGGAGGGCGTTGCCGCCATCGAGAAACTGCACGAGGAGCGTTACCTCAAACTGTTGAACAACATCAAGGAGGGCATCGTCTTCTCGCGCGACGGCGACACCATCTGGCAGTGCTCCAACTGCGGACACGTCGTCATCGGCAAGAAGGCACCCGAGGAGTGCCCCGTGTGCCACCACCCCCAGGCCTACTTCCAAATCAAGCCCGAGAACTATTGATCGTTCCTGTTCATCCCATTAAAAAAAGGAGGTCATTTCATTGTTGAAATGCCTCCTTTTTTCTTATTAGTCAGGGCGGTTGTGACACACAGCCGTTGACGATTAGTGTTCTCGGGCCTGTTCACGCCGTTCCTTGATTTTCTTTTGGATATCGCTCTCCACGTCATAGAATTGCTCCACCTGTGTGGCATTGAGCACCGTGGCAAACTTGTCGATATACTTCATGCGGATGCCCTGGGCCCGCTGCTGCATCTCCATCTTGCGCTTCTCGATTGCGGCGGCTTTGCTGCTGGCGGTGGACGGGATGGGGTGCTTGCGCTCAGCCCACAGGGCTGTCATCTCCTCGCAGTACTGGCGGTAGATGGGTTCAAACTTCTTTTGCTGCTGGGTGCTGATGTGAAGCCGGTACACCAGTTCGCGCAATTTGGCTTGATAAAAACGCTCGTTGAGCGAAGCCTTGTCGCTCTCACCAGCCTGAGCCACAAGGCACCCCAGGGTCAACACCATCAATATCATGATCTTCTTCATCGCTTTCATTATATATATTTAATATTCTGGAATTTCCTCTATCTCATAATAGGGCAACTGTGCCACTTCCTCATCGGTCAACGTGTTTAGGAACTCGTCGATGGGGCTTGCTGCCCGGGGGGGCACGACGGCACGCTTGGGCTCGTGATTCAAAACCATCAGGCCGATGCCCAGGGCAAGCACCACAGCAGCGGCTGCCGACCACCGGGCCAGGCTCCTCCGCTTGGACTGTCCAGCGGCCTTCTGTTGCTTGACGGCCTCGCTGGTCACCCTGTCGAGCAAGGCCTCAAGATACTCTTCACTTTCCTGATAAGGCAGCGCCTTGCTCATGTTGTCACTTTTCTGTTTCATTTCATTGCATGTTCTTTGATATAATCTTTCACCCGCTGGGTCGCATAGTGGTAATTGGTCTTCAATGTAGCCACCGACTTGCCCGTGATGCGGGAAATCTCTTCATAACTCAACTCGTCGTAGTAGCGCATGTTGAACGCGATGCGCTGCTGGGTGGGCAAGGTGAGCAGGGTCTGCTGGAACAGCACTGCCAACTCCTCGCCGTCAAAATGCGACTCGGCCTGGAGTTTGGCCGTCAGCGAGTCGCCCAGCGAGTCGATGCTCTGGAACAGGCCCGCCTGACGCCGCAAGTGCTGCAAGGCCTCGCGGGTGGCGATGCGGTAGAGCCACATCACCAGTGCACCATCTCCCCTGTAGGTACCGATGCCCTTCATGACCTTGATGCAAGTCTCTTGCAAGACATCCTCGGCATCCTCATGGCCAACGACAATGCGGCGGATGTGCCAGTAGAGCGTGCGACCGTACTGTTGCATCAACTCCCTGAAGCCCTGCTCGCGATAGTCGGGGTCATGGAGTTTGCGCTGCAATGCGATGTCATCGGTATTCTTGATTGCCATACATTTTAATGACGCAGAAAAGGCGCCAAAGTTAAAAACACTGATCAGATTTTTTTGAGTTCACCTGCAAAACCCCGTGTTACCTCAACACCCCTCGGGAAAAATCCCCTCAACCCCTTGACAAACCCCAAAAAATTCACTACCTTTGCACCACAACCGCTTCGGCGGGTCCACTGTGCCACGGCTCAGCCGTGGCCACCAGCAAGTTATCCCACGGCATTAACAATTCATTAACACTTCCGACCCACCCTC
>ERZ842401.2286-NODE-2286-length-25774-cov-4.932618_pt1 | contig 25774 bp, 28 predicted proteins | sample MGYA00521270_ERZ842401 | MGnify/ENA primary metagenome ERZ842401 (study PRJEB31892, sample SAMEA3878208) | bioreactor metagenome | biome: Moose rumen | place: Sweden | collected 2011-10 | study: EMG produced TPA metagenomics assembly of the PRJEB12797 data set... | reverse complement strand
CGTGGACTTTATCCTCGCCGTAGCCGATAGCCTTTGCGCTGTCAATCACGGAGCCGCCACACACGGCGAGGATAAAGTCCACGCCCTCGCGGCGAATTATGTCGATGCCCTCGTACACCTTGGTGTCGCGCGGGTTGGGCTGCGCGCCGCCGAGCACGCGGCATCACTCGATCCTGAAGGGTTTGCCATAGGCGGGCTCGCGGTAGGGGAGCCGGAGGAAGAAATGTACAGGATGCTGGAGACAGTATGTCCCGTCATTCCGAAGGACCGTCCCCGGTATCTTATGGGTGTGGGCACTCCGGTGAATATCCTTGAAGGGATATCGCGCGGGGTGGATATGTTCGACTGCGTGATGCCTACCCGCAATGCCCGTAACGGAATGCTGTTCACCTGGGACGGAGTCATGAACATGCGCAACCGCAAATGGGCGGAAGATTTCTCCCCGATAGACCCAAAGGGCACCTCATTCGTGGATTCACACTATTCCAGGGCCTATCTGCGGCATCTTTTCATAGCAGGGGAAATGCTCGGGGCTATGATAGCCTCGGAACACAACCTTGCTTTCTACCTCGACCTCGTAAGGACCGCAAGGGAACATATCATGGCAGGCGATTTCGCCTCATGGAAGTCGGCAGTTGTCCCCAGGCTCTCCTCCAGGCTTTAGACTATATCCGGGCAGAAGATGACGATTTCATTTCCCAAGAAGATAGATGCCTACATCATGAAGAAGTTCATTTTTACCTTCTTCATCGCCCTGCTGCTCATAATAGGCATCGTCATCATCTTCGACATCAGCGAAAAAATCGACGATTTCGTGTCCAAGCACGCGCCGCTGCAGTCCATCATATTCGACTATTACCTCAATTTCATACCGTATTTCATGAATATGTTCAGTCCTCTGTTCGTGTTCATTACGGTTATCTTCTTCACGTCGAGGATGGCGGCCAATTCGGAGATAATAGCCATATTGTCGTGCGGGGTGAGTTTCCATCGGATGATGGTGCCTTACATAGTGTCGGCCGCCCTTATCTCGCTGCTCTCCCTGGGCCTGAACCTGTGGATAATCCCGCGGGCGAACGTCCATCGCAACGAATTCGAATCCAAATACATACGGCATCACAATAACCAGACTGCCGACAGGGACGTCCATTATCAGATCTCTCCCGGACAGTTCGTTTCGGTGGAGTCTTTCAGCAAATGGTCCAACACCGCCCACAAGTTCAGTCTTGAGACGATAGAAGGCAACCGGATGGTGTCCAAGCTTTACGCGGAATCGGCAGTGTGGGACAGCACCGCCGGGGCCTGGAAACTCAAGAAGTATTTCATCAGGGATTTCGTGGACGGCAGCATACATGACAGGATAAGGATAGGGGAGAAGAAAGACACCGTCATCAACCTTACCGTGGAGGATTTCCACCGCAGGCAGGATGCCGTGGAGAATCTTACGTATCCGGAACTCAACGACTTTATCAAAGTGCAGAAGATGCGTGGAGACGGTAATGTGAAAGTATCTCTTATAGAAAAACATACGCGGCTTGCACTTCCGATTTCCGCCTTTATCCTCACGATTATCGGCGTGGCTCTATCGTCCCGCAAGAAGCGTGGCGGCATAGGCTGGAACCTGGCGATCGGCATAGCGCTGAGCTTCTCATATATCCTTTTCCAGCGGTTCAGCCAGATGTTCGTATATACCGGAGCCCTTCCTCCCGCGTTTGCCATCTGGTTGCCGAATATGATATATGCGGTCATTGCCGCTTTCCTGTACAGAATAGCCCCCAAATAGGGACGTATCCACATATCCCATGAAAATCAAGATAGTCAATTCATCCTCCAATCAGCTGCCCTCCTATGCCACAGGCCTTTCCGCAGGAATGGACGTCAGGGCGGCAATCGACTCCCCGGTGGTGTTGAAGCCCCTTGAACGCGCACTTGTACCCACAGGCCTCAGGATCGCCCTTCCCGCAGGCTTCGAGTGCCAGGTCCGTCCACGCAGCGGGCTTGCCGCCAGACACGGCATAACGGTGCTGAATTCTCCCGGTACGATAGATGCCGATTACCGTGGTGAGATAAAGGTTATCCTTGTGAATCTTTCCGCAGAGGAATTCACCATAGAACCGGGAGAGAGAATTGCCCAGCTGGTCATTGCAAGGCATGAGACCGTGGAGTGGAAACTTGTCGATACCCTCGATGAGACGTCTCGCGGAGAAGGAGGGTTCGGATCGACGGGAAGGGGATAATGCCATGGACATAAATAAATTATACTCCCTTTTCCTTGCCGGGGGGCTCTCCACCGACAGCCGGAGCATAAAGCCCGGGCAGGTTTTCTTCGCCCTTAAAGGGGAAACATTCGACGGTGACAGATATGCCGCACAGGCGCTCCATGACGGCGCGGCGTGTGCCGTAGTGTCGGAGGCCTGCGGGCTGACGGGAGAGCGGTATATTTCTGTCCCTGATACGCTTGCTGCCCTCAAGGCCCTTGCCCGGCATCACCGCCGTACGGTGGCGGCGCGGACAGGACTCAAAGTCATAGGGCTTACCGGGACCAACGGCAAGACCACCACCAAAGAGCTCATAACAGCCGTCCTGTCAAGGAAATTCGATGTCCATGCCACTGCGGGCAATTTCAACAACGACGTAGGTGTTCCGCTGACCGTACTTGGCATCACTGACAGGACCCAGATAGCCGTAGTGGAAATGGGCGCCAGCCATCCTGAGGACATCACTGCCCTTACATGTGTCTGTGAGCCGGATTACGGGCTGATAACCAATGTGGGCAAGGCGCATATTCTCGGGTTCGGGTCTTACGAAGGGGTGAAAAAGGCTAAAGGCCGGCTGTACGATTTCATCAAGGAGCGCGGAGGCAGGATATTCCTCAATGCCGACGATGAGGTGCTCCGGGGAATGGTTTCCGAAAGAGGACTTTCAGAGCCTGTGCGATACGGCGTCGGATATCAGGGCGCGGAAGTGCTTCAGGCGGACTCCGGGCATCCCTTCCTCAGGCTGTCGCTCCCGTCCGGGAAAAGTTCCCGTGTGCTGGAAACCAACCTTGTGGGCGATTATAATTCTGCAAATGTCCTGGCCGCAGTCTGCATCGGCCGCTTCTTCGGCGTGCCGGAGGACGATATATTCAGTGCGATAAAGGCTTATGTCCCTTCGAACAAGCGCTCCCAGCTGGTGGACACAGGCCGCAACAAGGTAGTGCTTGACGCCTATAACGCCAATCTCTCCAGCATGCAGGCGTCACTTTCCAATTTCTCAAGGTCATTTCCCGGCATGCCCAAAATGGCGGTCCTGGGTGATATGAAGGAGCTGGGAAGCGAGTCTGAAACCTGCCACGAGGCAGTGTTGGCCCTTGCCCTGGAGGGAGGTATCGATGAAATCGTCCTGGTGGGGCCGGAATTTGCCAATGTGTGCAGTGATGCCGTATCAAAGGGCCTGTGCCGGTGGTTCAGCACTTCCGAGGAGGCTCTAGATGCCATAAAGGAGGAAGCCCCCCACGGCATGGTCATACTCGTGAAGGGCTCCCACTCGATGGCGATGGAAAAGGTCCTGCCCGCCTTATAGCCTGTCAGCTGTTTTTGAACAGTTCTTTGAGGCTGCCTATGCTGCTCATCAGGCCGGATGCCTCGTAAGGCATGAACACGGTCTTGTTGTCTTTTCCGGAGGTTATGTCCCTCAGCGCGGCGATGTACTTTTCGGCAATCATGTAGTTGGCAGGGGAGATATCGGACTTCCCGATGGCTTCGGTCACCTTGGCGATGGCTTCGGCTTCCGCCTTGGCTACCGCCACTTTCGCGGCCGCTTCACCCTCCGCCCGGAGGATATTGGTCTGCTTGTCGGCATCTGCCTGGTTGATCCTTTTGGTCTTTTCACCCTCCGACTGGAGGATGACTGCCTCTTTCTCACCCTGCGCGCGAAGGATTTTCGCCCTCTTCTCGCGCTCGGCCTGCATCTGCTGCTCCATAGCTTCCTTAACTGAAGCGGGAGGCGTAATATCCTGGACCTCTACCCGGTTGACCTTTACGCCCCATTTGTTGGTGGCGTCGTCAAGGACATCCCGGAGTTTGCTGTTGATCGTGTCCCTGGAGGTAAGGGTCTCGTCGAATTCAAGTTCGCCGATGACGTTGCGCAGGGTCGTCTGCGTGAGTTTCTCGATGGCATCGGGGAGGTTTGCAATCTCATACATCGCCTTCACCGGATCCATGATCTGGTAATAGAGGATGGCGTTGATGCTCGTCATCACGTTGTCCTTGGTAATCACGCTCTGGGGAGGAAAGTCTATGAGCTGCTCCCTCAGGTCTATCCTCTTGGTGATTCTCTGCCTTACGTACGAGCGGCCGTCCGCAGTGGTATATACGTATCTGTAGTACATTTCGCGGGGCCTGTCGAGAATGGGCCAGATGATATTTATACCCGACGGGAGGGTGCTGTGATACTTCCCGAGCCTCTCGATGATCTGAGTCTCGCTCTGGGGGATGATGACGAGTCCTTTCATCGCGAAGATGAGGACGATGAGGGCAATGATGCCCACGATAATCAGTGTTCCGCTCATATTACTGTTTTTTTACGGTTATTATCACGCTGTCGATTTTTGTAACGACGACCGGTTCGCCTTTGGCGATGGGGGTGCCGTCTTCGCTTGCAGCTTTCCAGTCATCCCCGTCTATGGCTACGCGGCCGGCTCCGGTTGCCGGGATGATATCCGAAGACACCCTTCCCGTCCTGCCTATGAGAGCGTCGGCGTTGGTCGAATGCTCCTCTTTTTCCTTGAAGAAAGTCCTGATTATGAACGGCCTTACGAAAAGGAAAGCCAGGAATGTAAAGGCTGCGAAGAATCCAATCTGCCAGATTAGGCTAAGTTTGAGGGCTGCTGCGGCCGCTGCGGCGAGGGCTCCGATGCTGAAACATGCTACGGCAAAGCCGCTTGTGAAGATTTCCAGGATGAAGAATGCGAGGGCTGTTATAACCCACCAGTGCCAGATTTGCATAGTGAATGTAAGTTAAATCCTGTCATCCTGCCTTGCGCAGCAGGAAAGACAATGCTAAAGCTACTAAATATCCGTAAAAAATCCCAATAATGGCTCCTGCCGTGATGTCGCCGAAAAAGTGTTTGCCTACGACGACCCTGGAGAGGCTTACCGCCAGCGCCCAGAAAATGGCTGCGGACGAGAAGGGAAGGTGGAACCTTCCAATGGCTTTCCGCAGGCAGAAGATGGCGCATGTATTGGTCCCGAATGTAATTGCGGCGTGTGCGGAAAAGAATCCGAAAAGGCTGCCTCTTTTTTCGAAGATGTTCAGCCCTTCCTGCAGGACGTGCTGGTTGTAGCATGGGCGGAGCCTTTCGAACCCGTGCTTGAAAAGGTTTGCCGTCTGGTCGCAGAGCCCGATGCATACGGCCACTCCCGCGATGGTAAGGAGCGCCTTTTTCCAACCCATCTGCCTTACGAGGAAGACTGCGGTCAGGATATACAGCGGTATCCATGTATCCTTGCGTGAGCAAAAGACTGACATGCCGGTGACGGCGCTTCCTGCCCTTGAGGCGATGTCATTGATGGCCAGGGTTATGCTGCTGTCGATATGACTGGGGAATTCAATCATTCTCCCAGTGGCGTCTGGAGGGCTTTCCACAGTCCGTCAAGCAGTTCGCGCAGCCCTGTCCCGACTACTGAGGAAATGAAGAATGCCGGTACTCCCGGAGGCAGGCATGCCTTGACGGCGGTCATTTTCCCGTCGTCGGCAAGGTCGCATTTGGTAACGGCCAGCAGCCTGTCTTTGTGAAGCAGTTCGGGATTGTAAAGGGTGAGCTCACGCAGCAGGGTGCCGTACACTCCGGCTATGTCCTCTTCGGTGGATGCCACCATGAAAAGCAGGACAGAATTGCGTTCTATATGCCGTAAGAACCTGAGTCCTATGCCTTTCCCATCGTGGGCACCCTCTATTATCCCTGGGATGTCTGCTATCACGAAAGACTTTTCATCGCGATATCGGACGATTCCGAGGTTGGGCTCGAGGGTCGTGAAAGGGTAGTCGGCAATCTTGGGTTTGGCGCTTGTGACTGCGGCGAGGAATGTCGATTTGCCGGCGTTGGGAAGCCCTACGAGGCCGACGTCTGCAAGGATCTTAAGTTCCAGGATGAACCAGCCTTCCTGGCCTTCTTCACCGGGCTGGGCATAGCGTGGTGTCTGGTTGGTCGCCGACTTGAAATTATTGTTGCCGAGTCCGCCCTTGCCGCCGCGGCACAGGATCCTTTCCTGCCCGGCATCGACCATCTCGAAAAGTATTTCGCCGCTTTCTGCGTCTTTGACTACGGTGCCGACGGGAACGTCGAGTATGATATCCTCTCCCTGCTTGCCTTTGCGCAGCGACAAGGAGCCCGGCCCGCCGTGTTCCGCGCGGATTACCTTGCGGTATTTCAGGTGGATGAGGGTCCAGTACTGCGGATTGGCCCTCAGGATGATGTGCCCGCCCCGTCCGCCGTCACCGCCGTCAGGACCGCCTTTCGGGATGTACTTGGCCCTGTGAAGGTGGGTTGAACCGGCGCCTCCGTGCCCCGAGGCGCAGAATATCTTTACGAAATCGATGAAGTTACTGCCCGGCATTGCTGCAATCTGTCATTTTGAAATGCTAAGATACTAAGTTTCTAAATTTGTTTATCTTTACGGAAACGGATTTTCTATGAAATGGATTCATAATCTGCTGCGTGGATTATCGCTTACTGCCGCGCTTTTCGTTTTCGAGGCCTGTTACGGGACTCCGCCGGTGGATTCGGGTGACTGGCCCGCGCCCGACGAGGTGGCTTCTGACGGCCAGATAGCTTCTCCTGACAGCCAGGGAAAGGAAGCATCCGTCAATGACGCTCCTGCAGGCGGAGAGGAATAATGAATCCTTTTGTTTTCAGGCAGTTCCGTGGGCTGGAAACTCGTGTCCACGAGTTGAACTATCTCTTCTGGGAGTGTACCGCCCGATGCAATCTGAGCTGCCGTCATTGCGGCAGCGATTGTAATATCCAGGGTGGAAGCAAAGATATGCCCCTGGAAGATTTCCTTCGAACCCTTGATACGATTCCGGAAAGCCACCGCCCGAAGGGATTCACCGTGGTGCTCACCGGAGGCGAGCCGCTCCTCAGACCGGATATCGAACTTGTCGGACGCAGCATAAGGCAGCGGGGCTTCGGCTGGGGGATGGTCTCGAACGGGTATTTCTATGATGAACAGATGCAGCGCCGGCTCATTTCAGCAGGGATGGGCGCCCTTACGATAAGCCTTGACGGACTGAAGGAGAGCCACGACTGGATGCGTGGCAATCCGGACAGTTTCTCCCGTACGGTCCGGGCTGTAAAACTGGCGTGCACGCTTGCGGGCGTTGCCTTTGACGTTGTGACTTGCGTAAATAAACGTAATCTTAAGGAACTTCCTGATATCTATAAACTTCTGCTGGAGCTTGGCGTAAGGAAATGTCGCCTTTTCACGATAATCCCGATAGGGCGTGCCGCCTCTGATGCGGAAATGTCGCTGGACGCCTCTGAGCACCGTACCCTTATGGAATTCATCAAGGGAAAACGGGCTGAGGGCGGACCGCTTGCGGTTTCCTTCAGTTGTGAGGAGTTCCTCGGGGAATACGAGGAGCAGGTGCGGGACCTCAGGCATTTCTGCAGGGCCGGCATAAATATAGCGTCTGTACTTATAGACGGCCGGATATGTGCGTGCCCCAATATAGACAGGGACGTATTCTCACAGGGAAGCATATATACCGACAATTTCTATGAAGTATGGCAGACCCGTTTCGGGCGTTTCCGGGACCGAAGCTGGACAAAAACCGGTCCTTGTGCCTCCTGCCGGGCCTGGCGCGACTGTCTCGGAGGCGGGATGCACAACTGGCACGGAGCCTGTGACGGGCCGTTGATGTGTTATCTACCGTGAATTCACTCAAGGCGATATTCCGTGACGGCCTTGCACCCGGGAATTCCATAGTAAGCTTCTGCCACAGTGCATTTTACAAATAGTTTGCGGCCGGTCAGATCCGGATGGTCCACAAGGTTGAGGGCCTCCCGTATTTTTCCTTTTTTAAGTTCTACGGATATACAGCCTTCGGTGCCTGCGGCAGAAGTCTTTCCTGCGAGGATAAGGTTGGTATCTGATGGGTAGGGATCGGAAAATGCCGGCGACGAGCGCGACTTGAAGGCGCCTACGATGTATCCGTAGGCCCATATCCCTTTCTGTCCTGCATATCCTCTAAGTTCATGGACATTCAGCGGGTTGCCTTCGCTGCCCGGGGCATCTTCCGGAATCATGGTCTCCTCTCCGGTCCACAGCCGCAGCGTGTCTATCTCCAGGGCCGGCTTGTGACCGTCTTCAGACCCTTGTGGGTTTACGCCTACGGTAAGTATCTCAGACTGATGAAGTTCGCGCCTGATAAGCGTACCGGACCAGCGGGCGGAACTGAAGGACAGTTCCACTTCGCCGGGAGTGAAATACACAGTGCGGGCATCCCCCGGGCTTAGCTCCATCCCGCCATCCGGGGTATGGATGCTGAAGCGGCAGTCAGGGTAGTCGCTGATGACTGAGGCCGCGGCATTTATCCTTAGTCCGGAATTAAGTTGCATACATCTGAGTTTCAGTATCTTTTGCTCACCGGAAGAAAGTTTCAGCGTGCAGTCTTCCCCGAATACCGGGCTGTCGAAATCCGGCAGGGGCTTTACTGTGGAGCGGAGCCGTACGGTGTATTTTCCCCTGGCGAGGGAGAAGGCGGAGGGGAAGTCTCCGTATGCTCCGTCATATACAGTCCGCTCCCTGCCGTCCAGCACGGTGAGGAGGAATTTCACGGAATCGGGCAGCGGAACCGCGGCGGCTGTGTGGACATAGTCATGTCTTGAAATACTTACGTACAAGCAGGCTGGCTCGGCGTCCTCTTCAAAAGGGTTGCACCCGGCGGCACATGCGGCTGCCAGCATGGCCAGTGATATGCATATTGTTCTCATCGTTTATTACATGTCTGCTATTATGCCGAGAGATTCTGTCAGGGCGTCGGCGAGGTGGTCGGTAACGGCTACAAGTGCATCCGGGCAAATCCCGATGGCTGACAGGGTGATGGCCGCTATTGCTGAATACATAAGGGCCGATGTCAGCGGCAGCGCTATCAGATTGGTGATTATGAAGTACCTGGGTATCGTGCCGAATGTGTACAGGACAAGCGGGGCCGTGAAGGCCTGGCAGGATGCAGAGAGTACCACTGCTTCATATATTTTCCTTGTAAGGTCGGCTCTTGCAAACATGCCGCCGTCTTCCCGCGGATAAAGATTTCTCAGGAACGGAAATACGAAGGCTATGCCTGCCATGGCAAGGTATGACAGCCGGAATCCGATAGTCTCCGCCGAGGCGGGCCATAGGGCTGTCTGCAGCAGGAGCGTACAGCCGAGAAGGTGGACAAGGGTGCATTTCCTGTGCAGGATGAGCGAAACTTCCCGGATGAGGATAAAGAGGAAGGCTCTCGTAACCGATGGGGACATTCCGGAGGCGTAACTATATAATCCGCAGGTTGCTACAATAATGATGAGCCTGAGCTTGCGGCCGGCAGGCGAGCCTCCGCATACCGAACATGAAGCGGCCAGTACGGAATAGATGATGCCGAGATGCAGGCCTGACAGGGCCAGGATGTGTGAGGCTCCGCTGCGCCGGAATATCGCCACTGTTTCCTTTGTAAGAAGACTTCTGTCGCCGGTAAGGAGCGCTCTCAGAAGCGCTTCGGTGCCGGGGCTGCGGAACGGTATGGCCGCTGCATGTCTCTTTATGAAATGCAGGCCGTCATTCCTGTATGAAGGCGGCCCGGAGAAAGTGAGCGCGGCGTTTACCGAGCAGAACAGGCCGGTGAGGAAAAACAGCAGCAGCACTGCCGAAAGGCTTCTGCGGACTTGGAGAAGGGCTGCAGACAGGGCGATGGCCGGCATAGTCAGGGCGGCTGCAAGGCCGGGACACGGAAGATTCTTACCGGCTAAGATGCCGGCTGTGAACGGGACTGCGGCCGTCCAGATATTACCTGTCCTGAAAGTCACTCCGCAAGGTGCCCATTTTCCCGCTGTCACGGGTTTAAAATCATAAATAATTACTTAAATTCGCGGGTGCTTTGTGTGGTTTTGTAAACTATAGATAAACTGTTATGATAATTCTTGTAATCAACTGCGGAAGTTCATCCATCAAGTATCAGCTTCTTGATATGAAGAGCGATGACGTCTATGACCTTATCGCCAAGGGAATAGTCGAGAAAATCGGCCTGGAGACCGGAACCCTTGTCTATGCTCCTACCGGCGGGGAAAAGATGAAAAAGGATCTTCCCGTACCGGACCATAAAGTCGGTATGCAGCTCGTACTCGACGCCCTTACGGACAAGGAGACCGGCGTGCTGAAGTCCCTCCAGGACATCGAAGCCGTAGGCCACCGCATAGTCCACGGAGGTGAATTCTTCTCAGGCAGCGCCCTCGTCGATGAGGACGTCCTCGAAAAGATTGGTATCTGCTGCGATTTCGCTCCTCTGCACAACCCCGCCCATCTGCTCGGAATCCGTGCCGTTCAGCACGTGCTTCCCGATGTGCCTCAGGTGGTTACGTTCGATACCGCATATCATCAGACCATGCCTGCATACGCCTATATGTATGCCCTCCCGTATGAATTTTACGAGAAGTAGGGCGCCCGCCGTTACGGAGCCCACGGTACGTCCCATCAGTTCGTGGCTTACAAGGGCGCGAAGTTCTGCGGTGTGGATATCAACAACTCCAAGATAATTACCTGCCATATCGGCAACGGCAGTTCAATCTCCGCGATAGTGAACGGGAAGGTTGTGGACACTTCGATGGGCTTCACACCTCTCGAGGGAATGATAATGGGAACCCGGTGCGGCAATATCGACGCCAACATCGTGCCTTACCTGATGAAGAAGGAAAACCTCGATCCGGACCAGATGACCGAGATTCTCAACCGGAAGAGCGGCTTCCTCGGCCTGTCCCAGTATTCTTCCGACGCGCGTGACCTCGACGAACGTGCAAATGCCGGGGATCCGAAGGCAAAACTTACCCTGAAGAAACTCAATTACGACATAATGAAGAACATCGGGGCCTTCGTCGCCGTGATGAACGGTGTGGACCTCATAGTGTTCACCGGCGGAATTGGAGAGCATGACGGCCGTATGCGCCGCCGCGTCTGCGAGAACCTCACCTATCTCGGCCTCAAGTTCGACTACGAGGCCAACAGCGCATGGGGTGAGGATGCCATCCTGTCCCTGCCGGATTCGAAGGTGAAGGTGGCCCTTATCACTACAGATGAAGAGCTGGTTATAGCCCGCGACACCATGCATATTGTTGATTCATTAAATAATTAAGACAGATATGATTAAAAGTTTTTCCGACGTTTACGACGAGATTAGGGAAAAAGGCATCTGCAAGAGGCTTGTGGCTGCCTGGGCCGTTGACGAGCACACTATCGAGGCCGTTTCCCTGGCCGTTGACAAGGGCATGGTGACCGGCACGCTGGTGGGCGATGCCGCCAAAATCGCCAAGGTGTGCTCAGAGAACGGTATCGACGCCTCCAAGTTCACCATCGTGGATGAGCCGGTGGAGATCAAGGCCGTCGCCGCCGCCGTCAAGATGGTTCATGACGGGGAAGGGGACATCCTTATGAAGGGGCTCTGCTCTACTGACAAGTTCCTCCGTGCCATCTTCAACAAGGAGACCGGGCTTCTGCCTCCCAAGGCCAAACTCAGCCACGTCGGTGTAATTGAGAATCCCAAATATCATAAGCTTCTGTTCATCACTGACATGGCTATCATTCCGCAGCCGGAGTTCCGTGACAAGGTCATGATAACCAATTATGTGGTGAATGTCGCCCGTTCCTTCGGCATCGAGATGCCCAAGGTGGCCTTCATCGCAGCCAGCGAGCAGATGCTGGATTCCATGCCCGCCTGCACCGAAGGCGCCATGCTTGCCAAGATGTGCGACCGCGGACAGATCAAGGGCTGCATAGGTGACGGTCCTCTTGCCCTGGATGTCGCCATCGACAAGGAATCAGTTGAGATAAAGAAGCTTCAGAGTCCGGTTGCCGGCGATGCCGACTGCCTCGTGTTCCCGAATATCGAGTCTGCGAACGTGTTCTGGAAGACCAATTCCAAGTTCTGCAAAGGCGTCCGTCAGGCCGGCATGGTGATGGGTGCCACGGTTCCCTGCATCCTTGCAAGCCGTGCTGACAGCGTGGACACCAAACTGAATTCAATCGCTGAAGCCATGATGATGGTGAAGTAGGTTACAGGCTGCCGCTGAACAGATCCCTGCGCGGCAGTTTGTCCGACCATACTTCCCTTAAATCCCTGAACAGGCCTGAGGTTATCCTTGAGAACCTCGGGCCTTTCCATGTGCCCGTGTTGGTGATGAAAACCCAGCATTCTCCGTCGGGAAAATATTTAATCAGTGCGTTTGTTCCGGATAAGGTGCCGGACCTTACCCAGCCGATATCCGGATCGGTGCGGTTCCAGCCGATAGGGTAGATGCCTTCCCCGGGATATTCCGTCATTATGCGGACACTTTCTTTTGTAAGGATGTCCGGAATCTCATCCCTGCCGTCCACGGAGCAGACGAAACGGGCTATTTCAGGTGCGGAAGCGACCCATGCCCCTGCGCCGGACAGGGCCCGGATATTGTTGCCTCCGTAGCATCTGGGGACTTCGCGCCCGCTGCCGTTGAACTCGGGCACGTTCTCTTCGTTGGAAGGTGCATAATAGCGGGCTTCGCCTTTGTATCTTTCTTTGTAATAGTTTCTTGCGATGTGGAAATCGAAGCAGCCGGCAGGCTCGAGGACATGCTTCCTCACATATTCCTCATATTCCTGGCCGGAAGCCTTTTCAATCACCTTGCTCAGGATGAGGTATCCGATATTGGAGTAGCTTCTGGTACTGCCGGGGATGTTGCGGAGCCTCCTTTTCAGGACACACCGGAGCAATTCGTCCGTATCGGGAGGGCTGCTAAGGCCATAGGCGTTCATTATGTTCAGTGTTGAGAACAGAGGGTCTTCCCCGGTGCTCCTGAATCCTCCCTGGTGGCGCAGGAGATGTTCCACAGTTATCCTGTAGTAATTCCTGTCCTTTATGGTGGAGGCGCACGGGTCGCCGTCCAGGATCCCGCCTTCCCCGAAAACGGTGTCTGAAAGCCTCAGACGGCCTTCTTCGCGTAGCTTCATTATGGCACAGGCAGTGATAAGCTTGGATACGGAGGCCACCCTCATGATGGTGGAAGGCTCCATCCGCTGCTTTTTCTCCTTGTCGGCCCAGCCCCAGCCCCGGGCTATCAGCAGGGAGTCATTCCTGGTTACCGCAAGGCTTACTCCCTCAAGCTGCCAGCGCTGCATGAAGGTCTTCATCCTCCTGTCGGCCGCCTTCGGGATAAGGTCTTCGGAGCACTCGTTGGTGAGTGTCCGGTTAAGCTCGATGGAAGACGGCTTGTTCCCTGAACATCTGCAGGAGGACGCTGCAAGCAGGAACGGAATAAGTATTGGAATGATTGCCAGTCGTTTATGCTTCATATTCCTTTCCTGCCGCTTTAGCAAACGCTATGACAGTATCAGCCGTACCGTCAATCCCGAGAATGGAGGAGTCAAGGCACAGGTCATAATTGGACGCGACGCCCCATGCTCCAAATGTGAAATAATTGTAATAAGTCTCCCGGGCGCGGTCCTGTCTGGCAATAAGCTTTTCCGCTTCTGCGCAGGACAGGCCGGCTCTTTCTGCAACCCGTTTTATCCTTGTCTGCATGTCCGCGGTGATGAAGACATCAGTGCATGGCAGGTCGCGCAGGATATAGTCCGAGCACCGGCCTACGAATACTGCGGAGCTTTTTGAAGCCAGTTCCCTTATCACGCTGCTCTGGATCTTGAACAGCATGTCATCGGACGTATATGCGTCATGGAGGCTGATGGCGCGTGGGGAAGGCGCAAAAAAGGATGAGAAAGAAAACAGGCTGCGTTTCTCGTCGCTTTTTTCGAACAGTTCCTTGCTGAAACCGCTCCGCTCGGCGGCTTCGGTTATGACTTCATTGTCATATACCGGGATTCCGAGTTTGTCTCCGATGGCCTGGGCGACGAGCTTTCCGCCGCTTCCGAACTGCCGTCCTATTGTTATAAGTATCTTATCCATAAGCCTTTGAGTTGAAAAAACTATCCGGCGAGGCTGCCGAGTGATGAAGGGTCGTCTCCATCCTTCATCTTGCCGAATTTTCTGAAAAGTGAAACGATGAATATGCCGGTGGTGACGGCGGCGAGAAAGTCGGATATGGGGAAACTGTACCACACTCCCAGCACGCCGAATTCCAGGGGAAGCAGGTATATGCAGGGGACCAGGAAGAGCAGTTGCCTGGTGAGCGAAAGGAAGACCGATTTGCGGACCATCCCGAGGCACTGGAACAGGTTTGTCGCCACCATCTGGAATCCTACTATCGGGAATATTATGTTCATGCACCTGAGGCCTTTGGCGGCGATGTCGATAAGCTGTGCGTCTGTGGTGAATGCGCTGGCGGCAAGGCGGGGCAGGAACACGGATACGATGAAGCCGAGAGTCGTCACGAATGTGGCCCACATGGCCGTGAGCAGATAAACTTCTTTTACGCGGCTGTATTTGCGTGCTCCGAAGTTGTATCCGGCTATCGGCTGCATTCCCTGGTTGAGGCCCAGCACTATCATGGCGAAGAAGAATGTGACGCGGTTGACTATGCCGTACGCCCCGATTGAAAGGTCACCGCCGTATTTGCGGAGCTGCTGGTTGATGAATAGGGTCACTATGCAGCTGGCGGCGTTCATCAGGAAGGGACCCATGCCTATGGCAAGGCTTGTGCCGGCGATTTTCCAGTCAATCCGGAATATGCCCCTGGGAAAGTGGAGGAAGTTTTTCTTGTCCGAAAAATACCTCCAGGCAAATACGAGGGCCAGCATCTGGGACGCTATGGTGGCAATTGCCGCCCCTTTGATGCCCATTCCTGCCCCAAAGATGAGTACAGGGTCCAGAATGCTGTTGAAGATGACGGTGAAAATGGTAAGCCCCATCGCCAGCCGCGGGTTGCCGGCCGAACGGATGCAGCTGTTGAGCCCGAAGTACAGGTGGGTGAAGACATTTCCGTACAGAAGTATCCTCATGTAGTCGGCTGCAAAGGGAAGGGTGTTTTCGCTGGCTCCGAAAAAGGTGAGTATGGGGTTGAGGAAAATGAGCGATATGGCGGCGAAAACCAGTCCGAAAACGGTGTTCAGGGCTACGTCGTTTGCCAGTACCTTCTGGGCGGCCGGATAGTTCTTCTGTCCGAGGAGCACCGATATCATGGTGGCGGCACCGACTCCGACCAGCGTCCCTATGGCTGTGGACAGGTTCATCAGCGGGAAGGTGACGGCAAGGCCGGAGATGGCGTATGCGCCGACATCCGGAATGTGACCGATGTAGATGCTGTCCACCATGTTATATAGCGAAGACGCCGTCATCGCGATGATGCCGGGGACTGCATAATTCTTCAGCAGTTTTCCGATTCTTTCAGTGCCGAGTTCTGTCGGGATGGCTCCGGTGGCCATGGTTACGGTTCCTTTACGAGTTCAATTTCGAAAAGCAGGGGGGCGTATGGCGGAATGACGCCGCCGGAACCGGTCTGCTGGTATCCGTAATTGGAAGTGAAAACCGCCACTCCGCGGCCCATGGCTCCGGTGTCCCATACGGCGCGCTTGAACCCGGTTATGGGATCGCTTGAAGTCGTGAGGTCGGCGAAGGTGATGCGGTCATATGAGGTTCCCCAGCTCATCGCAATGGGCTCATAGCTGTTTGAACTGTCGTAAATGCCTGATTCTATGGCGACTTTCTTTACAGTGGTGTCGAATACCGAGCCGTCCAGCCTTCTGCCCGTGTAGTGTACGTAAACTGTAGTATCCTCAGGAAAATCCCCCTTGTGCAGAGGCTCTTTCAGTGTCTTGAAGTAATAGCCCCATGCCGTGGAGTCGATCTGTCCGTAGTTGTGGCTGTTGAATCTTTCGATGGAGTCGATCTGCCATTTTATCACGTCGTCGAAGCAGTCCTTCAGCGTGATGGAGTATATGGAAGGGGAGGCTTTCTCCACAGTATGCTTTATGTATTCGGAGTCCTTCTTGTAGCGTTTGTATGCCATCAGCCAGCTGGGGATGAGTGCCTTGCGCGTCTGGCCTACCGTCATCCCGGTGAGCATGTCTTCAATCCCGGCGGGAACCGAGGTGTCGGACACGAACCATGTCCTGGGACCGTAATAATATCCCTCGGTATAACTTCCGGTCTGCTGGGCGAGTTTTTCTTCGGTCGTGTAACTTATCGTTCCGTCAATGGATGAGGCGTCGTATGATACGTATGCGAAGTTCTGTCCGTCATAAGACTTTCCTCCGGTTGGGGGAGTCTCTTCCAGCAGGTATATCCCTTTACCGATCACCGTTGCAGACGGGTGATTGACGGAAATCCAGGCGTCAAGATATTGTTTTTCGAGGTCATTGCTGCTTTCGGACGATACCTTTGCACATCCGGCCGCCGCGGCCAGTGCCATCAGGGAGTATGTGATTCTCTTTATCATGATCTAATCATTGGAAATGCTTTCAATCCATATATGGTAGGCAAGGGCTGAGTTGGCAGGAATCGTGCCATAGTCCTTGTTCCCGAAACCATGCCGCCCGGAAAACAGTATATAGCACTCCTGGCCGCCTTTCACACCCTCCAGGCCGTTGCGCAGTCCCTCCACGAGGCCGGCTTCATCCAGATTGAGGGTGGTGGCGCCGAATGTCTGTCCTGTGAGGGACCATCCCGCGGCATTGGCGACCTCCTCCCTGTTGGTGGCAAAGAGGTTGGAACTGCTTATGGATGAAGAGGTAAGCACATATCCTGCATAGTAGAACGTTACCGTGCCGCCGCCATTCAGCGTCTCTCCTTCGCCCTCTGTCATGACGACCCGGCTGCTGCCTTTGTTGGTTACTACATATGCGTTTTCATCGGCCGCGAGGCGGGCTTTTACGAAATTCTCGATATTGGTTTCCTGGCGGGAAAGGGTGTTCTTCACCTCCTCGCTGGTGCAGCCTGCAGAAAAGAGCGCCAGGAGGGCCGGGATTGCGATATGCAGGGCCTTATTCATTGAAAAAGCGTTTTATGGCGTCTTTCAGGAAATCTTCGGCTCCGTCGGGGGAACTGATGTCCTGCGGGATGTAGATGCGCCCTCCGGAAGCCAGTTCGTGCCCTCCGCCATGGAAATACCCGCTTGCGAAGCGGTTGGCCGACGTCCCTTCCTTGGACCGGATCGAGACGCGGATGGAATTGGTGCTTTCCTTGAGAGTTACGCTCATCCTCACCTTTCCTATGCCGAGCGGAATGTTCACGAAGCCTTCCGTCTCGTCTTCCCTTATGCCGAAGGATTCGATGTCCTTAAGGCGTATGACCATATATGCGACACCTTCCGGGGTAATCTTCATCTTTGAGAGCATCTGCCCCATCATTCTCAGCCGGCCTTCGCTGCCTGACTGGTAGAGGGCATTCAGTATGGCGTTGCGGTCGGCGCCTGCGGACAGCAGCCCGGCGGCGGCTTTGAATGTGTCTTCGCGGACCGGATTGCTGAAGTTGTTGGTGTCTGTGGTAAGTCCGCTCAGAAGTGCCTGTACGCACTCCCGGGGGAGGTCTCCCTTGGCAAGGGGCCTTCCGAGGCGGGCTTCGAAAATATTGTATATGAGTTCACAGGTGGCGGCGGCCTCCGGATCGCTTATCATGAAATCAAAGGCGCCGGTATCCGGATAGAGATGATGGTCGATTAGTATCCGCGGCTTTCCGCAGGCGTTTATGGCTTCTTCCAGGCAGGCGGTGCGGCTGAGCTCGTTGAAATCGACGCAGATGAGGGCCTCGCACCATGCAAGGGCGTCAGACGCCTCTTCGGGAGAGTCTTTGGCGATGATTACGGGAAAACCGCCCCTGATGAAATCAAGGTCTGCAGGGATGGCGTCAGGCAGGATCACCTTCACCTGCTTGCCGGCGGACTTGAGGTAGTGGGCCATGGCGCAGCTGCTGCCTACGGCGTCACCGTCAGGATGCGTGTGGGCGGTGACGCAGAATCTGGTAATCTGCCCAATCTTCACGAAAAGGGCGGCGGCGAGCCTGCTGAGTTCTGTTTTTTCCATTGCCATAATCTACGAAGATACAAAAAGATTCTTTTTGTGGCGGCATTTCCGGGCTTCTTATGATATTGGCTGGTTAAAATTGATCGCATTGTTTGATAATTTCCGCGGAATGACTATATTTGCAGTTCCTATGCGGACTTTCCGTGCAAGCCGAGCGGAGAATCAAACAAAGTTTGTTATCCCGAGGCGCCGCCGGAAATAGCGCAAAAATCGAAGATTTTTGCGGAATTAGCTCAGTTGGTAGAGCGTCGGCTTCCCAAGCCGAAGGTCGCGAGTTCGAACCTCGTATTCCGCTCAACGGCAGGCCTTTCGGCCTGCCATCTTTGTATAATTTGTTCGAAAAGGCGCTTGGCTCCCATACTTAATTCGGCGGTGCTGTTGCGTATGGTGAGGTTCTTTTCCATAGTCGTTTACTTTTGTGTGAGTTCCTGGTACATTTTGAAGAGGCGGGCGACGATGTCGGACTCGGTGGCGTCTTTGGGGAAGCCGTAGGCCTCCAGGACGGCGGCATCGTTGGCGCGGTGGGCCTTGCGGAGCTCGGGCGGCATCGTCAGGCTGTCGTAGAGATCTGCGAGGCTGCTATCCGGATAAAGAGCGCGGGCATCAAGGATTGCTTGGGCGGTCTGCTCTATCTTCACTCTCTGCGCATCTGTAGGTGAAGGCCATGGGAAATTATTGTAAACAATTTTTGCGGAATACCTATAACTCATTCCAAGCCGCCCAGCAACAGTCCGCATCCAAGCCATATGAACCGATGATTCCAGTATTCCGAAATCATAATATTTCGCACCGGGAATCAACAAGACAAGGTTGCTGGCGATAACCTCAGGCTCTACAAAGCCCATAGGAACATAGTCTCTCTTTTCAGATGAAACAGAAGGAACGATAATATATTGAGATTCAGGTTGCCTATTCTCGGTAAATAACATCGGATAATCAGCCCATTTTCTTGTAGATGCTTTGGGACTTGCCAATCGAGATTGACGAACAGCTTCTACTCTATTCTTAATGTCTTCACTTTGCCGGATAACAGATGGATTAGCATTCACTAGCCATAAGCAGTAACGCTCTTTTTTGTTGATGTATTCCTCGGCTCCAACGAACGGACGAATATAATCAGCAGTAGCTGGAGATTTGCTCAATAAAGCTGCTCTTTCTTCTGGAGCAAGTATTAAATTCCCTCCATCTGTTGGCTGGCTTCCTTTGCACATGACGGGAACGTCACAGATAGGTGTGGTTTTGTTAACAATAAAAATGTTAGGCGCATCTAATAAATAAGGCGAAATATTAGATGCGGCGATAATATTGTCGCCATCGAAGATTCTGTGCTTTAAACGATCTTCACGTGTTAGAGATGTTGAAAAACCAATAATAACACAATGTACATTGGCTTGAAATGACGCCTCGCTGTCCCATCGAAATGTACGATAAGCGAAATCAATATGGATGTCCTTCTCCTCAATGAGAGGTTTCCAAACCAGAGCAACCTGTTCTCCCTGTGTAATAGAATTTGTAGATACAAGAGCTACCTTGATATCTGTTCCAGCTATCATCTGAGCAGCTTTATAATACCAGCCGACCACATAGTCTATATTCTTTCCACTTTCAGGACATACGGATTCCAAGTCTGCTTTTTGTTCTTTAGACTGATATGTATACCCCATGAACGGCGGATTACCCATAATGTAGTCCAGCTCACCCGCCGGCACCACCTCATTCCAATCCATCCGGAGGGCATTGCCTTCGTGGATATTGGTGTAGGTTTTCAGCGGCAGCGGATTGAGGTTGAAGCCCACGATTTCGTCGGTTTCCTGCATCATCTGACTTTCGGCAATCCAAAGTGCAGTCTGGGCTACCGAACACGCAAAATCATTAATCTCGATTCCATAGAACTGATTGATACTGACCTTGATTGGATTGAGGAAATCTCCCATTACACGGGAAGTCTCACCGTAAATGAGCCTCAGCGCCTCGTTCTCCAGGCGGCGGAGTGAAGTGTAGGCTTCCGTCAGGAAATTACCGCTTCCGCATGCCGGATCCAAGAATTTCAGCTGAGATATCTTTTCTTGAAATGCCTCCGCTTTTTCCTTCCTTACCTTCAGTACCTTCTCTGATTTCACCTGCGCAAGTTCCTCCTTCAATTCATCCAAGAAAAGAGGATCGATGACTTTGTGGATATTCTCGATGCTGGTGTAGTGCATTCCGCCGGCACGACGGGTTTCCGGATTCAAGGTGGACTCAAAGACAGCACCGAAGATGGTAGGACTGATGAGGGACCAGTTGAAGTCATCGGATGCGCGCTGCAGGATGAGGTCCCGAATCTCCTCGTTGATTCGCGGTATCTCGATGTCCCCGGCGAACATGCCGCCATTGACGTAAGGGAAGGCAAGCAGCCCCTCGTCCATATAAGGGTCGCGGTCTTCCGGCTTTTGGTCCAGGATGCGGAACAGCTTGATCAGTTTCTCGCGAAATTCCCCTGCACTGAACTGCGCCATGTAGTCATGGAACATATCTTTGGTGCCAAAGATGCCGGCATCTTCTGCGTAGAGGCAGAACACCAGGCGGACACAGAGTTTGTTGAGGGATTTCTGGGTTTCGGTGTCTTCGGGATTCCGGTATTGCTCCAATATCTTGTCGTAGAGCACACCGACGATTTCTCCTGCCTGAATGCTGACCTCCAGCTCTTTCTTCAGGTGGACGTTGGTATCGTCGACCAAGAAGGACAGGCGCGTATATTCTTTCTCCAAATCGGCCAGCCGGATGATCTCCGGAGCGTCGTTCGGATGCTCCATATCGTGGACCTCGAAGGTGGTGAAGTTACAGGCGACAATCCAGCGGGGGTATTTGCCGGTTCCGAGACCGGAGGCGTAGCGGAGACCCTGCTGGAAGGGCGTGAGCTCCATTCCGTCAGACTGCCTGGCTTTTGCGGAAAGGTCAATATGGGAGCCTTTCTGCTCAATCAATACCCGCGTCGGCGTGATATAGCCGTCGATGAAGTCTGAGCCTTTGTCTTTGGCGAAGGTCTTGACCGGCAATTCAAACTCCATCATATTCATTGGGTTGTCGATGCCGAAAACGGTGTGCAGCAGGGAAAGCCAGAATCGCTGGGTTTCGCCTTTCTCGTAGCCCTTGCCGGACCACTGCTGGACGAAGGCTTTTGCTGCTTGCTTTTGGGTATTTTTGGTTGCCATAGCGGGCGGTGTGTCTATTAATTTTCCAAATTTACTGATTTTTAGTGACTTCATTGCAAAAGATTGCAGATGATCAGAATTGGATCAACGCCATTATCCGGTAGCCCTGGCGCACAATCTGCGCAAAAACGCCCTTGGCGATAGCCCCAACGCAGATTCGATGAACAAGGCCCCGCGCAATCAATTCATCCTTGACAACCTCGCCCTCAATGCGCTCCGTTTGGAACTCCAGCCTATATTTGTCATTGACGGGATTTTTTCTCTTTACCATTTGTGGATTTCGCGAAAATGAGTATATTTGCAGTCCGGTTTTTAGGCGAGTCCTGATTCCGGACTATAAGTTTTTATAAACCAAATATTTAACAATGACCAAACAGTACGAAACCGTTTTCATCGCAACTCCCGTTTTGTCTGATGTCCAGATGAAGGAAGCGGTTGAAAAGTACACGGCCTTCATCCAGGACAACGGAGGCGAAATCGTGTACCAGGAGGATTGGGGCCTGCGTCAGCTCGCTTATCCGATCCAGCACAAGACTTCAGGGTTCTATCACCTGATTGAGTTCAAGGGCGAGCCTTCCATCGTGGCGGCTCTCGAGACCCAGTATCATCGTGACGAGCGCATCATCCGCTTCCTCACCGTCTCCCTTGACAAGTATGCCGTGGCTTATGCTGAGAAACGCCGTGCAGGAAAGCAGGCCAAAGCTCAGGAGGCAGCCGCTCCGGCACCTGAAACGGCTCAGGAAGAGCAGCCGGCAGAACTCTAATCTCTGATTAAGATGGCACAGAACAATACCCATGGCGGAGAGATCCGTTATCTCAATCCTCCTACCGTCGAGGTCCGCAAGAAGAAATACTGCCGTTTCAAAAAGGCAGGCATCAAATATGTCGATTACAAGGATCCTGAGTTCCTTAAGAAGTTCCTCAACGAGCAGGGCCGCATCCTTCCCCGCAGGATTACCGGTACTTCCCTGAAGTTCCAGAGGAAAGTGGCACAGGCCGTCAAGAGGGCCCGTTCACTCGCCCTTCTTCCCTTTGTTACCGACCTTCTTAAATAATAGGAGACAGCAGTTATGGATATCATACTTAAGAAAGATGTGGCCGGCCTCGGCTCAGCAGACGAGGTGGTCAGCGTGAAATCCGGATATGCGCTCAATTATCTTATCCCTCAGGGATATGCGGTGATGGGAACCCGTTCCGCCCTCAAGCAGCACGAGGAGACCGTCCGCCAGCGCGCCCACAAGGAGGCCAAGAAGATAGAGGATGCCGAGGCTCTCGCAGCCAAGATTTCCTCAGTGCTCGTGAAGGTGACCGCCAAGGTCAGCGAGAGCGGAAAGATTTATGGTTCCGTCACCACCGCACAGCTCGCAGAAGCTCTTGCAGCTGCCGGTATCGAGGTTGACAAGAAAGACATAACCATCACTTCCGCAGAGGTCAAGGAACCCGGTGTTTACGATGCCGAGGTGAAGTGCTACAAGGCCGTCAAGGGTGCCTTCAAATTCGAAGTTGTCGCAGAGGAGGCTTAATTGCCTGCTGCCCAATATCTGAAAAGCGGATGACCACCCGGCCATCCGCTTTTCAGATGTAACCGTACCGAAGCGGTTTATTGTGCACCTCTATTCAGGTTGCTCCGAACCCCGGTGATTGGTATCGTCGCCATGGGCGTTGCGGTACTTGAAGCGGCGGATTTTCTGGGTGGCGGTCTTTTCGAACGGCTCCTTCATCACTTCCACTTCGTTCAGTTTGGACTGTTTGCTGACATGCTTGTTCACGAAATCCATCAGAGCTTTCTTCCGCGCCTGGAGCGTTTCGAAGAACTTGTCTTCGCTGGCCTGGTCCCAGTTCACGATGGCGTCGTCAAACTTGATGAGGGCGACCAGTTTGCCGTCACGCTCCATGACAAGCGATTCGTTAACTCCTGATACAGAATTGATTACCTGCTCGATTTCTTCGGGATATATATTCTCTCCGGATGCTCCGACTATCATGTTGCCGAGTCTTCCCTTGATGTAATATCTGCCTTTCCTGTCCATGCAGGCGAGGTCGTGGGTGCGGAACCATCCGTCATCCGTGAGCACTTCCCGCGTACGGACCGGATCCTTGTAGTATCCGATCATCACGTTGTCGCCCCTGACTGCGATTTCTCCTTCTCCGGTCTCAGGATCCACATCCAGCAGCCTGACTTCCACATTGTATGCAGGAACGCCCATGGAACCTACCACAGTCTTGCCTACGCAGGCATTGCATATAAGAGGAGCCGTTTCCGTAAGACCGTATCCTATCGCGTAGGGGAACCCGGCCCTCAGCAGGAACTCTTCCACGACCGGGTCGAGTTTGGAACCCCCTATGCCGAAGAATTTCAGCCTGCCGCCGAAGCTCTTGTACAGCCTGCTGCCGACAAGACGGTACAGGAGCCATGGCCAATGCTCTTTGAGCCAGCTCAGTATGCGGCTTTTCTCTATGGTGGGCACTATGCTGGACTTATACACTTTTTCTATTATGAGCGGGACGGTGCACATTATCGTGGGCCGCACCTTCTTCATCGCCGCCAGCAGCGCGGTGGGGGTCGGAGGTTTGCTCATATAGTAAACGCATGCGCCCACATACATCGGATAGAGTACTGCCAGGGCCATCTCGTAGGTGTGAGACATCGGCAGGATGGACAGCCACCTGTCTTTCTTGCCGGCTTTCTGGGCATGATATGCCGCGATAATGTTCTGGCAGAGGTTGCGATGGCTCAGCATCACGCCCTTCGCATTGCCGGAAGTCCCTGATGTGTAGATGATTGCAGCAAGCGAGTCGGGCTGTGGCTCTATGGTCCAGCCCTCACATGTGAAGGCGCTCTCGTCCCGGTGGATGATTTCCAGGGTCTCGATGTCGATGATGAGAGTCAGCCTGCTGCGGCTTTCATCGCTGATTTTGGACAGGTGACGCTTGGAAACGAATATGACCTTGGTTCCGGAATGGGCCAGGATATTGCTCACCTCGCTCTCGGATGAATCCGGAAGGATTGGGACGGAGACCCTTCCGAAAGGAACGGTGGAAAACATAGCCACCGTCCAGTTGGGATGGTTCTGGGAGAGTATGGCAACCCGGTCCCCGGCCTTTATCCCATACCTGGAGAGGGTATGCGACAGCTCAAGGCATTTGCTTCGGAAGGAACTGTAGGTGTATCCTCCGTCGCCGTCAACCATCCTTGAAAGAGGGCGGCTTGAAAATGTGTCCGTCGCGAAATCGAACAGTCTCGCCAGGGTAGTGATGTAAGTTTCCCTGTTGAATGTCAGCCGTTTGTAGTAACTCATCCTGTTATGTATTTTTCGGGATGCTTTCCCTTCAGGTGCATATTCTCGTACAGGGCCTGTATCCTTGCGGTATCAGCCCTTGCATCGTCAGTCAGTTCCACTTTCTCGCCTATGCCCACACGCTTTGTGCCCCAGTCGAAATAGCTCATGTACACGGGGCAGCCGGTGGCCCTGGCTATGGAGTGATAACCTGTCTTCCAGCGTTTTACTGGCTTGCGGGTACCCTCCGGGGCTATTGCGAGCACAAATGTGTCCTCCTTTTCCATCGCCGTTATGAGGCTCTTGACAAGAGTGGTCGCATTGGTCCTGTCGGTAGGTATGCCTCCCATCTTCCTGATGAGCGGTCCCAGAGGCCAGAAGAACAGTTCCTTCTTTATCATCACCTTCGGCTTCTGGGCATTGAACTGCGTATAGAAAAGATAAGACACCACGAAGTCCATCATCGAAGTATGCGGGACACCGAGCAGGATACATTTATCCTCCGGTGCAGGGCCGCCGACCGTAGTCCAGCCCATACGGCGTAAAAGCCATCCGCAGAAACGAGGCCAACTCATTTTGACTTAAATGTTTATACCGTCAAGTTCTTCTTCGCTGCGCAGGTATGTCCTGATGAAGTCCTGCCTGTCCGCAGTGTTGTCTCCCATATAAAACTCCATAAGCCCGCTTATGGACTCCTCGTCGGCGAGGGATACCGGGTCCAGCCTCATCTTCTCGCCGATAAACTCCACGAATTCGTTGGAGGATATCTCGCCCAGGCCTTTGAACCGGGTTATCTCGGCCCCGGCCTTCAGGCTTCTGGCCGCGCTGTCCCTTTCGGCTGCGTTGTAGCAGTAGCGGACTTCCTTTTTATTCTTTACGCGGAACAGGGGAGTCTGCAGGATGGAAACGTGGCCGCTGCGGATGATCTCAGGATAATACTTCATGAAGAATGTCAACACGAGCATCCTTATGTGCATTCCGTCGTCATCGGCATCGGTGGCGACTATGATGTTGTTGTAACGCAGGTCGGCAATGTCGTTGTCGATGCCAAGAGCCGATATGAGAAGGTTAAGCTCCTCGTTTTCAGCCACTTTACGGCGGCTTTCCTTGTAGCAGTTGATAGGTTTGC
>ERZ842401.2285-NODE-2285-length-25819-cov-17.026976_pt1 | contig 25819 bp, 24 predicted proteins | sample MGYA00521270_ERZ842401 | MGnify/ENA primary metagenome ERZ842401 (study PRJEB31892, sample SAMEA3878208) | bioreactor metagenome | biome: Moose rumen | place: Sweden | collected 2011-10 | study: EMG produced TPA metagenomics assembly of the PRJEB12797 data set... | reverse complement strand
CGGCGTAGGCGCGAAGTCTGCCCACATAGCGTTGACAAGGGGCTTAAGCCCCTTGTTGTTGGTACAATTCCCAAACACAACCCAATTTCTCGCAAATCAGCCCTCGGCTCGCCATGCGTGTTCGCGCTTCGGTCAGCGGAGGGCTTTTTGTTTATACACGGCTCGGTGGTTGAGTTTATCGAAACCACGATTCACAACAGAGGTCATGCTGAACTTGTTTCAGCATCTACATACGGAGATTCCGAAACGAAGCGGACACGACAAAGAATGTGTCCGAGTTCGGAATGACAAATTACCCAATAGGAGAACAAAGCAATGGCAAATTATTCATTGCGGGATAACCCGCTCACCGAAGACAGGGCTTTCCTGTCGGAAAGCCTACGAGAATGCTACGCATTCTCGCGGAAGTATTTGTCAAACTGTATACCGTATGAGGCGAGTTTCCGAAGGAAACTCGGTAAGCATCGCGTAAGCGATGCGACCAACACTATGACGCGCACCGACCTTTTGGCTGCAATCAACGCCTGCGCGGAGGAAATCGCGTTCATCACCGAGGAGGGAAACACCGTAAACACGCTCGCTTCCCTACGGGAAGCTGACGAGTTTTTCTTGCGAAAAACTCGCGCAATGTATCGGCACAGGAGAAACGGGAAATGACGATGGTTTTGCGGAAGCCATAGCCGTGGCGTATCGCAATCAGTTACGGCAAGAGAAAAAATGATGGAAAGCCGTATCAGCGTGTAAAGGAGCAATTCTATTTTTTTGAGTTTGCGGTGTTTCGCATTTGAAAAGCGGACGGCGTTCGATTCGGGAAACATAGAAAAAAAAGACTGACATTTTGTCAGCCTTTTTTTTCTGTTATGCGTAAAGCGTGTAGGTGCTTTGCAGGTTTCCGTATTTGATTTCAAAGAGCATATCGTCGCTTAACGTCAAATACTCAACCTTGCAGGTTTTGTTGTTCCAGACTTTGTACACTTTTGGTGCGTCGTTTGCCATATTCATTCTCCTCATATTTGGTGTGTGCAGATTATATAAAGCCACTGAAAACCTGTCAACCTCGCTTTTTTGAGATTCTTTTTGGTTTTATTGTTATACTTGTTTGCACATTTTTTTATGAGGAAATTGTTTTGTCATGTCAAAAATTATTTTGTGTATTTTTGCGCTTTCTTTTTTGCTTGATTCTTGTCAGAAAAAAACAGTTGAAGACGAAAAAAAAGATTCAGAGATATTAACAGAAAACAGTTTTTTAGAATCGGAATCAAAAATCGAAGAAACGTTAGAAGAGACGGCAATTCGCTCGTTCATTTCTTCTCTTTGCGACGAAGAGCGGGTGGCGCAATTATTTTTGGTGAGCATCGAAGGCGATGAGTTGTATCGTGCCGTAGAAACGCGCTCCGACGGGCAACCGCTCGTTCCTGGAGGTGCACTCCTTTTTTCATTCAATATTTCCGAAAGCGCGGAAAAAATTGCGTCGTACACAAAAAGCGTTCACGATTTTTCGCGCTCTCATTCGCTCGTGCCTCCATTTCTTGCGATTGACCAAGAAGGCGGCGACGTGAATCGGCTTCGCGGAAAAACGAGCGTCTTGTGGGCATCAAAAAAAGTTGCCGAGCGATTTTCGCTTGACGGGGCAAAACAACTGTACGCTTTTCAAGCAAAGCAGTTGAAACTTCTGGGAATCAACATGAATCTTGCGCCTGTTGCCGAGGTTTTGACGGTGCAAAATGAGTCATTTTTGGGTGCGCGCTCGTTTGGCTCTCTTTCTGCCGTTCTTTCTTACGGCGGCTCGTTCGTGGACTCGTTTGAAGAAAACGGAGTTGCCACGTGCTTAAAGCATTTTCCAGGAAACGGAGAAACCGACCCGCATATCGGGCTTCCAAAAATCTCAATTTCAGAAAACGATTTTGACGACTTTGTTTCGTCTTTTCGCACTCTTTCAAAAAAATCTTCCGCTGTTTTGATGAGCCACGCCGTGGTGAGCGTGGGCGAGAAACAAGAAACAAAAATGCCTGCGTGTTTTTCGCCATTTTGGATTCAAACGCTAAAAGAATTTGGTTTTTCGGGGCTTGTGATTTCTGACGACATTTTCATGGACGCGCTTTCTAAAAATGGGTATCCGCCAGAGAAGGCGAGTGTGGAGGCGATTCGAGCAGGCGTTGACGTAATTATGATGTCTGAAAAAAAATTCTTGCACGAAGTCAAAAATGTCATCTCTGAAATGAAAAACGACGCGGAGTTTTCGTTGCGCGTAGAAGATGCCGTTCGTCGCGTCATTTCGTTCAAAATAAAGCAAGGTATTCTTTCGCTTTTGAAAAATGACGACGGCACTTTTTTTGTTTCGGACGGAAACGAGAGCATTTTTGACGAAGATTCTTTCCGCGAGTCTTACGCGAGCGGGCTAAAAATCTATGAAACGGGCGGAAAAAATGAAAAATGAGAAAATGATGATGGAGGAAACATGAAAAGGCTCGAACGGGCGCGGGCTGTTTCTGCTACAGGAAAGGCGGGATTTGAATCTTTTTACGAAAATCAGTTTGGCGAGCGGTGGAAAACGCTTCGCGCCGCCCTTTTATCTTCCAATGCTCCCGTGGAATTTTTTGCGGGCGGAGAAAAAACGTATTTTTTGGACGCAGCGAGCGTTTGCGCTGCCGCGTCATTGCCGCTTTTGGGCGCGACCGAAATTCTTGATATGTGCGCCGCTCCTGGCGGAAAAAGCATTGTCCTTTCTTCTCTTATGGACGAAAATGCGCGTCTTTTTGCAAACGAGAGGAGTTCTGCTCGACGAAATCGGCTCGTGTCTTCGCTCGACTCGTGTCTTCCTGAAACTGTGCGAAAGCGCGTTTTTATTTTGCCGTTTGACGGCTCTAAATTGTGCCTTGAAAAATCGAACAATTCGCGCTTTGATAGAATTCTTTTGGACGCGCCGTGTTCTAGCGAGCGTCATGTGCTTTTGAGCGAAAAATATCTTTCGGAGTGGACTCATTCGCGTGTAAAAACGCTTGTGCGCGAACAGTGGTCGCTCATTTCTTCTGCCTGGCGACTTCTTGCTCCTGGCGGATTTTTGCTTTATTCAACGTGTGCGCTTTGTGAGTGCGAAAACGACGGGCAAATTGCGCATCTTGTTAAAAAACACGCCGATGCCGAAGTCGTTTTGTCGCCGCTTTGTGCGCCTGTGTCGCGTTTTACAACTTCTTTGATTTTGGAGCCGCAAAAAACAAAATTCGGCTCGTTCATTCTTCCAGATGAAACAAATGGTGCAGGTCCAATTTACTTTTCGCTTGTCAGAAAAAAAATACCTTAAAATGTGTAGAACTCGTAGAATTCAAAGTTTATTTTTGATAGAATTGTCGCAATTTTGGAATGAAACATGAATATCAGTCGAGAGCAGAAACTTCAGGCAGTTTTGGAATGTGGAAGAAAACTGAATGAAATTCGCGATACCGAAGTTCTTTTGAAACAGATTCTCTCCGAAGCGCGACGAGTCGTGAACGCAGACGCGGGTTCTATTTACGTTGTTGAGGACAAACAAGAACCGCGGTCTTTTGTGTCAAGTTCGCTCGTTTCGTCTGCCACGGTTTCCGCTCCATCGATTTATGCTATGCCCGTTTCTGAGCGAAAAAAGTATTTCAAAAACAAAATGCTCAGAATCAAATACGCTCAAAATGACACAAAAAATCAAGACGATTACAAAAATTTTTCGTTCAACATAACGGAGCGGTCGATTGCGGGATATTCCGTACTTTCTGGCGAAATATTGAATATCGACGATGTGTACAAAATCTCCTCTGAAAAAGAATACTCGTTTGATGCCTATACAGACGAGCAAATGCGTTATAAAACGCGCTCCATGCTGACCATTCCGCTCATAACGTCAAACAGGCAGTCTTTGGGCGTGCTTCAAATCATAAATGCGCAAGATGAAAACGGAAACGTGGTTTCTTTTGACGAGGACGCATTGCTTTTTATAAAGCATTTTGCGGACAGCGCGACGCAGGCTTTGGAACATTCGTATTTGACAAACAACATGATTCGGAGAATGCAGCGAATGGCGGAATATCGTGACCCAAAAGAAACGTATCATCACGTAAAGCGCGTCGCGGAGTTTTCCGACGTGATTTACGTGCATTACGCCAAAGTTCACGGAATCGCTCTTGAAAAAATGCAAAAATTCCGCGACCTTTTGAAAATTGCTGCTCAGTGCCACGATTTTGGAAAAGTCGGCGTGTCTGACGTGATTTTGAAAAAGCCAGGTCCGGGGCGTTTTACGGAAGAAGAACGCGCAATAATGGAAGGGCATACGTGCATTGGCGCGATTTTGTTCACGGAACCAGAAAGCGATATTGACATAATGGCGCGCGATGTTGCGCTTCATCACCACGAATGGTGGAACGGCAGCGAAAAAGGGTATCCTGGCGCGATTGATTTTTCGTCTTATGTTACGGGAGAGCCTGTTGTGGTAACGCGCCCGTTAAAAGGCGAAGAAATCCCGCTTTCTGCTCGAATTGTTGCGATTGCCGACGTTTTTGACGCATTAAGTCATCGCCGAGTTTACAAAGAGGCGTGGAGTGTGGACGATGCGTTCATTGAAATCCAGCGACTTTCTGGCACTCAATTTGACCCTGAACTCGTTATGTGTTTTCTTGCCGAGCGCGAGCGTATTTGTGCCATAAATCTGCTGTGGGAAAGTAAAGTTGGTAGTTAAAATATAATTATAAAAAAATCCTTCGAGAAAGCGCGAATTCAAAAGATTGCTTAAACGAATCGAGTTCTTTTTTTCCGTAAAAACTTTTTTCGCTTCCAGAAAAACCGAGCGCAGAAAGATTCATGCTAAATTCCCGCATTTTGAGCCGGTCTTCTATGGAATCTTTGTCAAAAATCGTTCCTCGGTCGTTTAGCGTACAAATGTTTTTTTCCAAAAGGCGAGCAGCGAGAGGAATGTCGCGCGTTACAACGATGTCGTTTTCTTTTGCGTTTTCAACCAAAAAATCGTCTGCCGCGCCTTTTTCTTTTGAGCAAACAATCATTTTTATATGTTTGTGTTCTTCTCTTTTTTTGATTTCGCGATTTGCCACAAGTGAAAGCGCAAAACCGCTTTTTTTTGCCCGCTCTTCCAAAAACGTTCGCAATATGACTGGACAGGAATCTGCGTCAATCCAAACTGTCATTTTTTTTGTTCCGATAGTTTGAGTGCTTCGTCGAGTTTTTTTATCATCGAAAGAGTCGCCTCTTCGATTTTTGCGTCAATTTCGGCTTCTTGTTGCCGCACTTCACTTTCTTTTGATTTTTCGACGGCTTTTTTTGATTTTTCTTTGTAAAGTTCGTCGCAGAGCATTAACCCTGAAAGCACCGCAACTTGAATATTAGAAAGCGGTTGTTCGCTTTTTGAAACGTGCTCTGCAATTTGCCTGTAATATTTGAGAAGTTTTTTGAGGTACGCTTCATCCTCGGCAGCCTTTATAGAAAAAGACGTTCCAAGCATACTAATCTGTAAAGAATTCATAGTGAGCCTACCCAAACTGGTCAAAATAAGAAACTAGAAAATATCAAATATTGCCTTTGAATCTTGAGGCGTATCCGTTTCCGCGTCGTCGGAAAGCGACGGTTCTTCTGTTTCATTTTCAGAATTAGACGGAACTGTTTGCTCGGTAACAGAATCCTCCGTTTGAGAACTTTGTTCAGTGCTTTGATTGTCTTCGGCTGTTTCGCTTGATTCGTTTTCTTCGATAGTGTTTTCGTTGTTTGTTTCAAAATTCGCTTCGGAAGATTCTTGCGTTTTTGACTCTTCAAGCGAAGGTTCTGCGGGTGGCTCTTGAACTTCCGTTGGCGCATCTGATTTTGGCGCGTTTTCTTCGTTTGGTGCGTTGTTCGTCATTTCCGAAGAAGCCGTTTTTATTCCTTCCAGAGAACGCAACTGCTCAAGAGCCTTCATGATTCCAACCTCGATTTTATTTTGGTCGGTTTGAAATGCCGAAAGTTGCTCCGTTTTTGCGGAAAGCGCGTTTGTGAGCTCTACGCATTTGCTACGCAAAGCATCGTTTTCCGCTGTCAACTGTGCGATTTTCGCTACAGCACCTTCGACCTTCTGCTCCAAAATTGCAATCTGCTCGATTGAAACCATGATTTCCTCCCACTTTTCCCGTTTTTACGCCTTGAGGGCTTTTTTTGCTACGTCAACAACTGCTTTGAATGCTGCTGGGTCTTCAATAGCAAGATTTGACAACGCTTTGCGATTCAGCGTGATTCCCGCTTTTGTAATTCCGTCGATAAAACGCGAGTAGGTGAGTCCTTCATCGCGCACGGCAGCGTTGATTCTGGAAATCCAAAGTCGTCTAAAATCGCCTTTTTTGTTGCGCCTGTCATCATATGCGTGCGAAAGTGCCTTTGTTACGGCATCCCGCGCAGCCTTAAAATTTGTTCCGCGCCGACCAGTAAAACCTTTTGCAAGTTTCAAGATTTTCGCGCGACGGTTATTTCTTTTTGTTCCATCTATCGCTCTTGACATTTTTTATTCTCCATTAAAATGAATTTGAAAATAATTGACCTGTTTTGAAACAGATTCCATGTTAAAAACTCAAGCGATTTTGCATTTTTTGTTATTTTTCGTTTTGATTTTTTGATAAAACGAAAATCTCATAACCTTCCGATTTTTTTGAAAAATGCGTTTTTATTCGCTTTTGTTTTATAAATCAGAAATTAGCCGTAAGGAAGTTGCTGCTTTCTGATTCTCGCCGCGGAGTCTTCTGAAAGAATCCCCGCTCCTCTGAGGTGCATTTTTCGTTTTGACGATTTTTTTGTCAAAATATGGCGCAGATTCATTTTTTTGTACTTGATTTTTCCCGTCCCCGTGAGCGAAAAACGCTTTGCCGAGGATTTCTTTGTCTTCATCTTGTTCTTAGACATTGTAGATTCCTTCCTTAAAATAATCTTTGAATTAAAGAATAATTGTGAGTTTCTTAAAAATCGGTCGTTCGCTTTTTAAGATTGCTTTCCGACTCTGGAGTTCAGCGTCATGGACATAAATCTGCCTTCCATTGCAGCAGGTTTTTCCACAACATAGGAATTTTCCGTTAGTCGTTTTAGCACTTCGTTCAAAACATCGTAGCCGAGTTCTGTGTGGGCAAGTTCTCGACCTCGGAAGCGAATCGTAACTTTGACCTTGTTTCCCTCGTCTAAAAATTCTTGAACGTGTTTCGCCTTCGTGTCAAGGTCGCCCGGACCAATTTTTGGTTGCATCCGAATTTCCTTTATCTTTAAGGCTTTTTGGTTCTTGCGGGAATCACGGAGTCTTTTTTCCTGCTCGAACTTGTATTTTCCATAATTGAGGATTTTACACACTGGAGGATTTGCATTCGGTGAAACTTCCACGAGGTCGAGTTCGCGCTCCTTTGCAAGTCTAAGTGCCTCAATGGTTGGCAGAATTCCGTTCTGCTCACCCTTGTCATCAATAAGTCGTACCTCGCGCACGCGGATTTGCTCGTTAATCCGCAGTCCCCTTGTATCTGCCAACACTCCTCCTCTTGACGGAAGATTCCCGTCAGGTCAGTAAAATATACGCACTATAATAACGGATTTTTCGCGCTGCTGTCTAGTGGCGTTGTTCGGAAAAGAGAATTTCCCACGGTTTTATTGCAACAAAAGCGTGGCAAACATACCGCGCTTTTGTTTTTTTGAATACATCTATTTGCGAATTGCGTTATCGCTCAAGATTTTTGGAGATGTTACAAAATGTATGCTGACCTGTAAGCGATATGCGGTGGTTGAGCTTGTCGAAACCACCATCCACTCGTTTTTTTTGTGGTTTCGATACGACCTTCGGTCTACTCAACCACCGCTCCCAGCATACTTTCTGTAACACCACCAGATTTTTTAGTCGAGAGCGTGTCCTGCTGAACCCAAAACCTCGATGTTTTTGCGCGCGTACATTTTTTTGAGTTCTTCGCGGGCAGGTCCTAAATATTTGCGTGGGTCAAATTCTTCTGGATGCTCTGCGAACATTTTGCGAATCATTGCGGTCATGGCAAGTCGTCCGTCTGAATCGATATTGATTTTGCAAACTGCGCTTTTTGCCGCTTTTCTCAGTTGCTCTTCTGGAATTCCAACGGAATCTGGAATTTTTCCGCCAAATTGTTCTATAATTCGTACGTATTCAACAGGAACGCTCGACGAACCGTGAAGTACAATCGGGAATCCAGGAATCATTTTTTCTACGCCTTCAAGAACGTCAAATGCAAGTGGAGGCGGAACCAAAACCCCGTCTGGAGTTCGCGTACACTGCTCTGGCGTGAATTTACAGCGACCGTGACTTGTTCCGATTGAAATTGCCAGCGAATCGACTCCCGTTTTTGAAACAAAATCCTGTACTTCCTCAGGTTTTGTGTACTTTGACTCCTCGGCAGAAACGTCGTCTTCAACTCCGCCAAGAACTCCCAATTCTCCTTCAACCGTAACATCGTGCTGATGAGCGTAATCGCAAACTTGCTTTGTCAACGCAACATTTTCGTCGTAAGGAAGCGCAGAACCGTCAATCATAACGGAAGAAAAACCATTATCGATACAATCTTTTGCGACTTCAAAATTTGGTCCGTGGTCAAGATGAAGCGCAATCGGAATCTCGCAACCGAGTTCTTTTGCATACTCAATCGCGCCACGCGCCATATTCCGAAGGATAAATTTGTCTGCGTATTGCCTTGCTCCCTTTGAAACTTGAAGAATGACAGGCGATTTTGTTTCTACGCAAGCCTGAATTATCGCCTGCATTTGCTCCATATTATTGAAGTTGTACGCAGGAATTGCGTATCCGCCTTTCATTGCCTTTGCGAACATCTCCTTTGTGTTCACCAGTCCGATTTCTTTGTAACTGAACATATCAACTCCTAGAAAAAACGTTATTTTAAGGTATCTGGAATAGTATGATGATTTTTGCAATAAATCAAGAAAATAATAAGGGAAGCAAAAACTTCGGATTTAGAACGATTTTTTCGCCAAAGTCAGTTTAGCCCGCGCGTTTTTCTGTAATTTTTGCGGGATTTCGGTTGTTTTTAGCGGACAAATTTTTGGCAAAGATGATAAAACCGTTTGACAAAGGGGGGCGTACAGAAATATAATGCTTGATGTGCAGTCCTAGATACAAGGCGGGGAGGCACAAACAAGAAAACGAAGGAGTTTTGAATGAAAAAGGGCGCAGTAGTCTTTACGAGTCTTGCTCTTCTGGCGGCATTCTGCATTCCTGCGGTTGCGCAGCCTAGCAATAGAGCCGTAGAGACAATCGTCGTCGAAGACTTCGACGAAACGGGGAAAAACGAGTGGACGTGGAACGTGGCAACAAGTCGCTTCATCGATTCGGAAAACGGATTCCCCAAGCAAGGTTATTTTGAGGGGCAACCAAACTCGCTCCGCGTGTTGAACACGGGCGATGAAACCCCAAAAGTGTACGGGGTTTCAACAAGTTTCCTCCGCAAAGGCGAGAACTGGTTTGAAGTGTACCCAGAAAAAGACGGCAAGCCTTACGAGCTTCCACTTATCGGTACTGTTAGCCAGATTGATTTCTGGGTTTGGGGAGCAAATTACCTCTATCATTTGGACATTCTTGTCCGCGATGCTGACGGTCGCGTTTACACGCTTCCAGCAGCCACAATGACATTCTCTGGCTGGAGAAACGTTATTGTGCCAGTTCCTACATATATTCGGCAGCACTCACGACTTCGCAGTGGTCCAAAATCGTTGATGTTTGTTGGATTCCGCGTGCGAACAGACCCGAACGAATATGTCGATGATTTCGATATTTTCTTTGACCAACTCAAATATACCACAAACACGTTGAGCGATATCTACGATGGCTACGAACTTCGCGAAATTGACTTCGGCGATTCTGGTTCGTCTTCATCAGGTTCTAGCTCGACCGCTACATCGGCTTCAACAGGAGATGCAAAATAATGAAAAAGTTACTTACTTCTGTACTGACACTGGCTGCAACGGCGGGATTCGTTTTTGCGCAGGAGAGCGTCGCTTCTCCAGACCCGACCGTTATTGGTAATGATTCCGCGCGACAGGCTCTCAAAGAGGTTTCTGTTGACCGCTTTGAACTTGAAGGAAGTTGGACTGCTTCGATTTCGCCAGATAACGGCGTGATTGGCGTTCGCCTTTTTGAAGGCAGCCCCGCTGCAAAAGAGCCAATTCAAGGCGATGAGGATATTCCTGATACAAAAGTTCTTGGCGTAAAAGTCGAGTTCTTCCATCGTGGACTTAACTCGTTCTTCATTCGCTCAACTCGTCCAATTCCGATTGAAGGTGTTACAAAAACAATTTCGCTCTGGGCGACTGGGCGCAATATTGACCACACGCTTTATGTCCTCGTGCAGGATTATTACGGAAACAATTTTGAGTTGTACGTTGGTACGCTCGGTTTTAGCGGTTGGAAAAAAATGCAGGTTGCTGTTCCGCCGACTCCCGATGGAGAACATGGAATTATCCAGCAGAGTGCGACCGATGGCGAGAGACCCGGACTTCGCATCGTGGGATTCCGCGTTGACTGCAATCCAGTGCTTGCTCGCGGAACGTACTACCTCTATCTCGACGACCTTCGCGCCGTTACCGACCTCTACGACGTTGAAAATCGCGATGAAGACGATATGAGAGACGACTGGTAATAGTTTTTTTCTAAAAAAAGTCCGCTCAATTTGAGAGCGGACTTTTTTTTTGTAAAAATACAATGTAAAATGGTCGTCTATGAATCTTCAAACGTTGCTGATGAATGCATACAAAAATGGTGCAAAAACGTCTGGCTTTGATTCTGAAAATGGTACAAAAAACGTTTCAAAGCCAGTTTTTCCAAAAGTTGCAAAAGAAAAAATCGCTGAAAAAAAAGAAGAAACCGCTCCTTTGCGTACTGTAAATGTTCAAAAAAACACTGCATTTGAAGGAAACTCAGATGCAGTTGCCGCCGCTCGTGCGCTTACTTCGGGCGGACTTCTTAAAGTTCCTGCGTTGCCTCGGGACGCGGACGGCAGAGAAAGCGTTTACCGTCGCGTTGCAAAATTTTTGCTTTTAATTGGTGTGGACGAGGCGGCAAAAATCCTTCCGCGTCTTTCTGAAGAGCAGACCGAAAAAATCATTCCAGAAATTGCGTCGATACAAAAAGTTGACCCAAACGAAGCGGAAGAAATCCTTGAGGAGTTTCAGTCGCTCATTTCGCGTTCGCGCGAAGATGGTGGCATTGAAACGGCAAGGGCTATGCTCGAAAAGGCTTTTGGAACGGAAAAAGCAAAGGAAATACTTGGAAATGCGGCTGCTACGGCTCCAATCAAACCGTTTGAATTTTTGTCCGAGGCGGATAGCGAAAAAGTGTCTTTAGTTCTCCACGACGAGTCGAATGCGGTTCGCGCGTTGGTTTTGTCGTATCTAAAGCCAAAAATTGCCGCCGAGGTGATTCGCTCTTTTCCGCCACTTGAAAAAAAAGATGTGGTTTTGCGCTTGGCTTCGCTCAAAAAAATCGACCCGGAGGTTTTGCGCCGCGTTGATAGCGCGATGCACGAAAAAGTCAAGAAAATCAACGTTCAACGCTCCGATTCCATAAACGGGCGCGATGCGCTTGCTCAAATCCTTCGTAGAATGGACCCAAAAAGCGAGGAAGAAATCCTCGATACGCTTGCTGAAACTGATGCCGCGTTGGGCGCGGATTTGCGCGATAGGCTTTTTACGACGGCTGACATCATTCGGGCGGATGACCGCTATCTTCAAGATTATCTTAGAAAACTCGATGACAACGACGTAGCGTTTCTCATTGCGGGCAAAGAGGAGCGTTTTAGAGCGAAAATCCTTGGAAATGTATCTCAATCAAGGGCAAAGGAAATTGTTAGAACCGAGGACGTTTTGCGACCCATGAAAAGAAGCGAAGTTGACAAGGCGACTGGAAAATTTATTGCCGACATGAGGAATGCCTACGATTCTGGCGACCTTGTGATTAGTGGAAGAGACGAGGAAGAGTATGTTTGAAAAAGGCGAGTCGTATAAAGAATTTGATGTACTTGACACGTTTCCTGTGAGCGATTATCACTCTGTTGCAGTGCATTTTAGGCATAGAAAAACAGGTCTTGAGGTTGTTCATTTGCAAAATGATGATGAAGAAAATCTTTTTACGTTTGCATTTAGAACGCCAAACGAAGAATCGAACGGCGCGGCCCATATTCTTGAACATTCTGTTTTGTGCGGTTCTCAAAAATTTCCGCTCAAAGACCCGTTTGTCGTTCTTTCAAACCAAAGTGTCAAAACGTTTTTGAATGCGCTCACATATCCTGATAGAACGGTATATCCTGCAAGTTCTACAATAAAAGTAGACTATTTTAGTCTTATGCGCGTATACGGCGATGCTGTTTTTTTTCCACGCCTTGATGATGAAATTTTCATGCAAGAGGCTCATCGGCTTGAACTTGATGAAGCGGGAAATGCGTCGATTCAAGGTGTCGTTTACAACGAAATGAAAGGCGATTACTCTTCGTTTGAAAACGCGGTTGCTTCAATGTGCGACAAAAGTTTGCTTCCCAATTCCGTTTACGAAAAAGATTCTGGCGGCGACCCGCTCATCATTCCGTCGATAACGGTAGAAAAATTGCGCGATTTTCATAAAAAATGGTATAGACCTGATAATTGCCTTGTTTTTCTGTATGGAAATATCCCTTCAAGCGAACAACTTGATTTTTTTCAAAGCGAATTTATTTCCCGTCTTGAAAAAAAATATCCCTCGATTGACGTTTCTCAAAAGGCGAGAAAAAAACATCTCGACGAATTTTTGAAATTGGTAACTCCTTCTGAAATAAAAAGTCCCCTTTTTGTGCGCTCGGAAGGACCTGCCGCAGACGGCGAGGGCGAAGAAGAGCACGGAAACACGGTCGTTATGAATTGGTCATTTGGCGCGGTTTTTGATGCTGAAGAAGCGGCGGAAACTGCCGTCGTTACAACGCTTCTTTTGAATCACGACGGCTCTCCGCTCCAAAAAGTTCTTCTCGATTCTGCTTTAGGCGAAGATATTGCGCCACAAACGGGTTTTTCAAATTATCTGTATCATTCGATGTTTTCGATTGGCTTACGTGGCGTAAAAGACGGGGACGAAAACAAAGTCGGAGATTTGATTCTTGAAACGCTTTCTGGGCTTGTTCAAAACGGAATCCGCGCGGAAGATGTTGAAGGTGCGCTTCTTTCGCTTGAGTTTTCGCAGCGTTCAATAAAACGGCTCAATGGACCGTACTCAAAAACGCTTATGGGAAAAATCGTTTCGGGCTGGCTTTACGGTTTTCCGCTTTCGCGCCAGATTCGCTCTCGCGCAGTTCTTTCAAAAATCCGCGAAAAAATCACATCGCAGCCGCACTTTCTCTCTCAAAAAATCCGCACGCTGCTTCTTGAAAATCCGCGTCGCTCTCTTGTGGTTGCCGTTCCGTCAAAAAAGTACGTTTTGAATCGAAAAAAAGCGGAGGAAGCATTGTGCGCTCGGCTTTTGTTTGAAAAAGGCGCGGAAACAGTGCGAGCCGAAAATGCGCGTCTTCACGATTTTCAAAAAAAGAGCGAAGACGTTTCGATAATTCCGCATTTAAATCCAAAGGATTTTTTTGTAAATGGAAAGCCCGTGCTTCCTTGCGTAAAAACAGAATTGCGCGAAATTGAAAACGGAATTCCGCTTTTTTTGAACCGCGAACTCACGAATGGAATTACCTACGTTTGCGTGGGGTTTCCGCTCGATGTTCTTTGTGCCACGGATTATCCGTTTATTCCGCTTTTAGCAGATGCCGCGTCTGATATGGGGTTTGTTCAAAAAGACGGAACGCGCGTTGATTGGGCAAAAGCGTCTGAAATTGTCGCGCTCAACGCAGGCGATTTTGGGTGCGCTCACATTACAACTGATGTCAGTCCCACGTTTGACAAAACAAAATCGAACGAAGAACAATTGGTGGGAAGAGATTGGTTCGTTTACAGAATCGCGTTTATCGAAGAAAAAACTGAAGACGCAATGAAAGTGCTTTCGGATTTTATCAGCGGGGCGGACTTTTCTGACACAAAGCGACTTTTGGACATCGTGAACGAGTCACGAAATATCATGGATTCATCTGTGATTCCAGACGGACACCGTTTTGCAGAAATGCGTTCAAAATGCGCTTCTTGCCATTCTTCTGCGGTTGACGAACTGTGGAACGGACTTCGCCAACTCGCTTTTCTTCATTCATTAAAAACCGAAAGCGACGAAGAACTCGTTTCTCTTTCAAAAAAACTTTCGACTTTGCACGATTCTATTTTGAGTTCTGGTGCGTTCGTTCAAATAATCGGCGAAGAATCTGGAATCGAATCAATAAAATCGATTCTTCCAAAGTTTATTTCAAATGCGAAAATTCGTCCTCTTTCAAACAAAATCGAAAAATCGGAAGCGGATTTTGTTGATTTGACGCGATTTCCAGAAGAAACGAGTGCAGATGCGGACGAAGTTTTTGTGACAAGTGCGCAAGTTGGATTTTCTGCCGTTTATTTTCCAGCCGATTGCGTTGGCACAAAAGAAAATGCCGTTCAAAGCGTTTGCGCTCATTGGCTTTCAAACAATTTGCTTTGGGAAGAAATCCGCACGGTTGGAGGCGCATACGGCGCGTTTTCTTCGTTGGATTCGATTCCAGGCGGTTTTTCATTGTCCACGTATCGCGACCCGTCGCCGTTTTCTTCAATAAAGGCATTTGAAAAATGCCTCAAAAAAGCGGCGGAAATTGCATTGTCGCAAGAGGAAGTTGAAAGTGCCGTTGTTGGCGAATACAGTCATTGGATTCAGCCACAAACGCCGCGCTCAAAAGTTGCCTCCGCGCTTCTTCGGATTTTGCTTGGTTTAACCGATGACGTTCGTGAAAAAAAATTGTCGCGTTTACTAAAAACAAATGCCACCGACGTAAAATCGGAGTTCAAACACATTCATTCGTTGTTTTTGGAAAAAGAAAAAGCGGCAATCGATTTTAAGAAAAAAAGCGTTGTTATTTGTGGAGAAACGCAAATGTACGGCGCGAGTGCGGGTAGCGTCAAAATTATTTTGCCGATATAATTGACTTGTTTGAGAACCGTTTTTGGGGAGAAGATGAATGGAAGAGTCGAAAAGTGAAAATACAGTTGATAGAGAAAAATTTAGAAAATGTATACACATGATGAGAAAACTTGTGTCGGATATTCAGGGCGCACCTTATCCGGGAGATGATTTTGAGCCTGAGTTGTATCAGATTTGGTATGAGCACGTGCAAAAAGCGGCGGGGGAGTGCTTCAAATATTTGAATGCGCATTTTCCGCTTGAACGCAACGATTTTTCAAAAACGTTGGATAAATTCTTCAAATAATTTTTTTAGAAAACGCGGTTCTTCCTTAAAAAATGTGAGAACCGCGTTTTCTAATCTGAAAAATCCTGTTTTTTTAACAAAATAAACCTATTTCAGAAATTTCAGTTTCGGAACAAGTCTCATAAAGTCGCACCTTTTTTTTGTCGAAAATTCTTATAGTCAAGTTTTTGTTTGACAAAAGGATGGGCGGGCGGTAATGGCGACTTCAAAAAAAATCAGCAGTTTTGAACAATATCTTCTAAGCGGAAAACTTCGTAGCGATGGATTTCAGCGTTGTCGCTATTCTTTTTGCGCAAACAGCGTGGCAACTGGCGCAGAAAAGCGTTTTTTCGTGGAACTGTATCTTGTAAACCCGTCCGTTTCTCCAAATGTTCCTGTCATTGCGCAAAGAAATCGAGTTTCAACCACATCTTCCGCCGCAGAAATCCAAGGCGCACTCACGTCAGGCTTTGATTCAAGATATTCAGAGCAAGAGGTTTTGATTCGCCCGTCGTACCTTTTGGTAAAAGCGGGCGTTTTGGGACAGGGTGGAAAACAAATGAACGATTTTATCGCGCCTTCTCAATTTGTGTATGCAAAACAAAACGCCTCGATTCGCACGGAACAGTGCGAGTTTTCGTTTGACACGCTGACGGGATCGATTTCGGTTTCAGAAGCACAAATCCGCGCTTGTCCAGAAATGCTTTGTAACGCAGGCGAAATCAAATGGAACGTTCGTTTCGATAAATCTTCAGAAATCCGCTCTCCGTACAACGATTCGCTCATTTCGTGGATTCCGCTTGGAACGCGGGCGCGTTTTGCGGGAAACGTGATTTTGGACGGCGAAGAATACGAGGTAACGCCAGAAAAATCGTTTGGGTACATCGACAAAAGTTGGGGAAAAAGCCTTCCAAATCCGTATTTTCATGTTTCTTCCTCGCGCTTGGTAAGTATCATTTCAGGCAAACCGCTTCGCTCGTCTTCGTTTGCCCTCGAAGGAGAATTTTCGACGGGAAAATTGTGCGGAGTTCTTTCGCTCGAATCTCGTCAATTCTTTTTTGGAAAAAGCGGCATTTTGGACGGAACAAAGGAAACGCACGGCTGCGCTTCTGTTCCGTCGAGCGACGATGGCGAAAAATTGCACTGGACGATGAGCGTTGTAAAAGGCGGAATCGTCATTGACCTTGACGTTTTTTGCCGCGCGGACGAAATGTTTGTGCGCGATTACGAAGTTCCGCAGGGAAAGCGGACTCTTCTCAAAGTGCTTGGCGGAGGCACAGGTTCTGGCGAAGTGCGTGTGTACAAAAAACATGGAAAAAATCTTGAACTTTTGGAACACGCAAACATTTATGACGCGCTTTGCGAGTTTGGCAGAATCGAAGAAATCGGTTCGGGTTCGAGCGACTGAAAACAAACGGCGACTCTTTTGAGTCGCTTTTTTTATTTGTCGATTTCTTTTTTTGTAATTAAGTTGAAAATGAAAAGAAAATTGGAGGTACAAAATGAATTACGACCAGTTTACCTTAAAGACACAGGACGCTTTGCAGAGCGCAAGCGCGCTCGCGCAGCAGAACGACCATTCTGAAATCGGATTGCCGCATATTCTCGTTGCGATGCTGGAGCAAAAAGACGGAATCACGCTTCCGATTGTGGAGCGAATCGGCGTGCAATCGGGCGACTTGCTTTCTGCCGCAAAAAATCTCGTGAACTCGTACCCCACCGTGACGGGTTCGGGCGTACAGATGAGTTTGAGCGGCGAGGCGCAGAAAGTGCTTGCCAAAGCGGAAAAGGAAATGGCGGACTTAAAAGACCAGTTTCTTTCCGTGGAGCATATTCTGCTTGCCATGAGCGGAAGCGACGGGCGCACGGGCGATTTGCTCCGCCAGCACGGAATCACCAAAAAGGCGATTCTGGAGGCGTTAAAAGCCGTGCGCGGAAATCAGACCGTAGACAGCCAAGACCCCGAAAGCAAAATGCAGGCGTTGGAAAAATACTGCACCGATTTGACGGCGCACGCGCGGCAGGACAAAATTGACCCCGTTATCGGGCGCGACGAAGAAATCCGCCGCGTCATGCAAGTGCTCGTTCGCCGCACCAAGAACAATCCCGTTTTGATTGGCGAGCCGGGCGTGGGAAAGACCGCGATTGTGGAAGGCTTGGCTCGCCGAATTGCGCAGGGCGATGTTCCCGAATCGCTCAAAAACAAGCGGCTTCTTTCGCTCGACATGGGAAGTCTGGTTGCGGGCGCAAAATTCCGCGGCGAGTTTGAGGAGCGGCTCAAGGCGGTCATCACCGAAGTGGTCAAGAGCGAGGGGCAGATTATTCTCTTTATTGACGAGCTGCACACGATTGTGGGCGCGGGAGCGAGCGAGGGCAGCATGGACGCAAGCAATTTGCTCAAGCCCGCCCTTGCCCGCGGCGAACTCAAAGCAATCGGTGCGACCACTTTGAACGAATACCGCAAGTACATCGAAAAAGACGCGGCGTTGGAACGCCGTTTTCAGCAAGTCTACTGCGCCGAGCCGAATGTGGAGGACACGATTGCCATTCTGCGCGGGCTTCGCGACAAGTACGAGATTCATCACGGCGTAAAAATCAACGACGAGGCATTGGTTGCCGCCGCAACGCTCTCAAACCGTTACATCACGAACCGATTTTTGCCCGACAAGGCGATTGACTTGGTGGATGAGGCGGCTTCGCGGCTCAAAATGGAAATTGAAAGCGAGCCGACCGAACTTGACCAGCTGGAGCGAAAAATCTTGCAGCTTCAGATTGAAAAGCAGTCGCTTTCTAAGGAAGACGATGTTGCCTCAAAAGAACGCTTGCAAAAACTTGAAAAAGAACTTGCCGAAGTGACGGCGAATCGCGATGCGATGAAGTTGCAGTGGCAGAACGAAAAGGCTGACATCGACAAGAGCCGAAAAATCAAAGAGCAGCTGGAGCAGGCGCATTTTGAGGAAGAAAAATACACGCGCGAGGGCGACTTTAACAAGGCGGCGGAACTGAAATACGGCATTATCCCAGAACTGGAAAAGCAAATCGCCGAAATGGAAAAACAATCCGAGTCGAAAAAATCAGCGGTGGCTGGCGGAGATGCGATAGTTGATGGAGAAGCGGTGGTTGAGCCTGTCGAAACCACCAGCGGTGAAAATGGTCATTTCGACAGGCTCAATGACCAAATCGCACTCAATAACCGCGAAAGCCTGTTGCGGCAGGAAGTGACCGAAGAGGACATTGCCCGCGTGGTAAGCGCATGGACGGGCATTCCGATTGCAAAAATGCTCACGAGCGAAAAGCAAAAGTATGTGCAGCTGGAAAGCGTGTTGCACAAGCGCGTCATCGGGCAGGACGAAGCCGTGAGCGTGGTGAGCGACGCAATCCGCCGAAACCGCGCTGGCTTGAACGACCCGAATCGTCCGCTCGGAAGTTTTATGTTCATCGGACCGACGGGCGTGGGAAAAACCGAACTTGCAAAGACGCTCGCGGACTTTTTGTTCAACGACGAAAAGGCACTTACGCGCATCGATATGTCGGAATATATGGAAAAGTTTTCCGTCACGCGCCTGATTGGTGCGCCTCCGGGATATGTGGGCTACGATGAGGGCGGGCAGCTCACCGAAGCCGTGCGCCGCCGCCCCTACAGCGTGATTTTGTTTGACGAAGTGGAAAAGGCGCACCCCGATGTGTTCAATGTGCTTCTGCAAGTGCTTGACGACGGCAGATTGACTGACGGACAGGGCAGAGTGGTGGACTTTAAGAACACGATTATCATCATGACGAGCAACTTGGGAAGCGATTTGATTTTGGAAGATGCAAATAATGCGACGGTGGTTGAGCATAGTCGAAACCACCAACAGGAGATTTCGACAAGCTCAATCTCCGAAGCTACCCGCGAAAAGGTCGATGCCTTGCTCAAAGCGACCTTCCGCCCGGAGTTCCTGAACCGCATTGACGAAATCGTGATGTTCGGTCGTCTTTCAAAAGACTGCATCGGCGGCATCGTGCAAAATCAACTGGAACGCGTCAAATTGCGCCTCGCTGACCGCAGAATCACGCTTGAATTTGAGCCGAGCGCAATCGACTTCTTAAGCGATGTGGGATATGACCCCGCATTTGGCGCGCGCCCCGTCAAGCGCGCGGTGCAGACATTCGTGGAAAACAGATTAGCAAAAGAGATTCTTGCGGGAAAATTCGGCGAGGAAGCGCATATCACCGTGAAAGCGGGAAATGGGGAATTGTTGTTTGAGTAAACGGAAAGGGAAGGGGGAATTGCCGTGCAGTTTCAGTGTGTTGAAGATGCACGGCATCTTCCTTGCTCCAAGCGCGAAAATGCAGTAGACTAATCTTAATGAACAATTTTTGTGCAAAAAACACGAATTTCTCTCGTAAGGCCTTGACACGCCCGCCCCGCGCGGAAAATCATTGTTCATTGATTTGAGCAAAGTCTGCCCGTAAGTCTGTAATTCCATTCACATCACATATAAAAATTCTCACACAACTCCGTCTAAGAGCGTTTCCTAAAAGGAAACTGTCTTTGGGCAGCAACCTCTATCTCACTGCGACTGTAATAGATGTAAAAAATGCGACAGTCTTATCAAGTTCTAAAAAGCAGTTTTCTTCGCTCGATGATATTTTTGGTTTATTCCCCACATTGGCTTCAGATTTGCTTGCTTCAATAAATTATAAAATTGGTGACACGGGTCCTGGCGGTGGAATCATTTATTATATAGAAGGGAATCGATATTACGAATGTACGGGTTTGCTTGGCAGGGAAAATTTTGAAGGCGCGAAGAAAATGTGCCAAGAGTATCGTGGCGGTGGCTTTGACGATTGGTATCTTCCGACGAAAGAAGATTTAAATCGTATTTATAAAAATCTGAAGACTGTGGAAATCAGTGCTGCCGACGAATATTTCTGGTCGTCGTCTCCCTACGATAATGGTGACGCATGGGTACAGCGTTTCAGCGACGGCGGGAAGGGCGGCTACGATAAGGATTATGCGCTTTGTGTGCGAGCGGTTCGGGCTTTTAGCAATTAGGGGGCATTACACCGATTCGAGCAAATTCTTAAACAACAGTTCGTCAATATGTCTGTTGTTTTCCTTGAAAATCTTGATGTAGTGGCGGATGTCATCGGTGGTAAGAAAGCCTTTGCGGACGGACAGACCCAATATGCCGACCGTGCTCATAATGGTAAGCCCTAGTTGCTTGGCGATACTTCGGGCATTGCGTTCGTCAATGAGCGTGAGTTCGGCATGGAGTTCGTTCGTAAGCACGATGGCTTCGCTTTCGCTAAGGTCAAGCCCCGTTCTGTCTTGAAATTGGGAAACGCTGTTGCGGTCGGTTTGCTTGACTTGAATAAAGTGGCAACTGCCAATTCGTGCGGCTTCGTCCGAATAGGCGCTGTTCGAGGTCAGTTCATCAAAAACACCTTGAGGAATGTACACACTGCCGAACAACTTTTCGAGCAGGTCAAGGCGGTCAATTTTGGCAGCGAGATAAGTGGCGTGGTGTCCGAAACGACAATCATGCGTTTGCCGCATTTGCATGGGCGTTTTGCATTGCGGCTTCGCAGTCGGCGATGTCTTTTTGGACTTCTTCCCATGTCTGCGTGATGTAGGGAATATCCATGCGCTCAAGCATATCGAGCGTGTCAAGTTTTCTGATACCGAGCAGTTCTCCCGCCCGTCCGCGCGAGATTTTCATGTTGGCAACGGCGGGGTACAGCATCATCAACTTGGTGCGGAGGTCGTCGGGATTGATGTAGCGAGCCGCATCTTTTGGAATGGTCACAGTGATTTGCGTTGTTTCCATAGTTCGTTCTCCTTGCTTGTGATTATAGCATGGCACGGTGGAGCAAACAAGCGGAACATGGCTCTGCGTTGGATTCACGCCGTTTTCGGCTGATATAGATTGTGTGGTCATTGAGCATGGTCGAAAAGACACTAAAGAGAATTGGTGGTTTCGACAGGCTCAACCACCGCTGGTTTTACTTTTGGAGGAAATTGTATGAAAAAACTGATTTCTTTCGCGTTTGCCGCCCTGCTTGCGGTGGGGGCGTTCGCGCAGACGGTGGCGGTGCTCGGCTTTGAGTCGGACAATTTCTGCATCGAGGAGCGTACTGGCACGATGAGCGACTTGCTCACGGACGAACTGGTGGGCTTGCCGCACATTACGGTGGTGGAGCGGAAGCTCATCGACAAGGTGACGGGCGAGATGAAATTCCATGTGAAGCCCTATACTAACCCCGCCACGGCAAAGTCGCTCGGAAAGATGGTCGGAGCGGACGCGGTGATTGTGGGGAGAGCGGATGTGTTCGCGGGAACGCTTACGGTGACGGCTCGGACAATCGAAGTGGAGACGGCGAAAATCCTCTATTCCACCAAGATGACCTGCGACACTTGGAGCGAATTCAACCGCAAGTTGCCCGACTTCGTGCGGAATCTCGTGTCGGCGATTCCAGTTCCAGAGCGGTTCACGGGAACGTGGACGGGCGCGGTGCAGAACGGCGAGTTTTCCGACGAGTACGAAATCACTTTTGAGAAAAAGGGCAGATGTACGGTGCGCGTCACTCCCGACGGTGACTTCGGCTCTCCGCTCACGGCAAAAGGCACTTGGAGCGATTGGACGACATTCTTCACATCAACGCCCGTTTCAAGACCGACATCGCGCGGCTCAAAACCATGAACTGGGCTGCGGTCTACGCTTTGGACGACGGGGAAACGAGCGTTTCGATGAACCTCCCGCTCGGCGCGGGCGGCAGGCTCGTCCGCGTGGTGTTCGTCAGGCAGTAGGTGGCGCACAACGCGCGGATTGACGCGGAAATCTGCATCGAATATCCTAAAACTATGATTTATGGAACATACCGCGCCACACGGAAAATCGGCGTTTCTGACGGTCGCTTCCTTTCGATTTTCGGAAAAATCTGCAAAAATCAGAGGCTGACATTGGTGAGAAAAAATCGACTCCAATGGCTCGTCAAAAACTGCGCCCTCTGCATGAAAAAAATCCTCGCGTCACTCATCATTTTCCTGCTCGCGCCGCTCGCCCTCCAAGCACAATGCGCGGACGGCGACCACGGGCGCATACGGGCGATGTCGTCGTTCAGGATTCTGGGTGAGCTTGACCTTTGGACGGGGACGGACGCTTCCGCTCCCGCAGCGTACAGGACGCTGAACCATGAGGGCGGAATGAAGGTTACGGTCCTCGACGTTCTTAGGCGGGACACCCAAAACGGCAAGGACGGCGTGTGGCTCTCCGTGCTTTTGACCGCCCCGATGTGGGTTTCAGGCGGCGAGTGGCTTGAAAAGTACCGCCGCTTCCTCATCTTCCTCCCCGACGACCTTCCGATTTGCGACTTCGAGGAATAGGTCGACGCGACGAAGAATCTTCACCCGTCATTTTGAACGAATGTGAAGAATCTTATGTGCAAAGAGATGTTTCGCGTGCGCTCAACATGACGGTATGCGGGAAAACAAGGGGCTTAAGCCCCTTGCCAAGAAAGAGAGTTGACGAAAGCGCAATCGCGGTGTATATTAAAAAAACGGGGACGCTTGCAAAAGAGCGACCGCCTCCGTTGAGTTTTTAGTAAAAACCCGTCCGAAAGTTGTCAGCTATGGGGCGGGCTTTTTTATGCTCTAAACCTTATTTTAACAGGAAGGTGAGCAGCTCTAGAATGAGCGTACAAATCGCAATGACAAGCATCGCTACTTCGTAGTCAGTCATAGGCAGCCTCCTTCATTCACGAGAAATCGGAGGCAAAGCCGCCGCAAATCGCAAGCGTCCCACTGCTCGCCATGATACACGGAAACCGCGGAACCTGCAAGGCGGGAGAAAAAGCCACGTCATTCTGAGCGTAGCGAAGAATCTCATGTGCAAAGAGATGTTTCGCATTCTCTCACCATGACGAAAAGTTCGCCCGCAACATGACAGCGAGTGGCTTTGACAAAAGTGCGTGAGAAACCAAGGCTCTTAAGAGCCTTGGCAAGAAAAGCCTCGCCGTTTGGGGTGTGGCTTTGGAATGTGGGAAACGTTATTGTCGTTTCAATGTGCCTGAAAAACCGCCTGAACAAATGACGGTGTTCCAGTTGTCAGAACTTGTGCCTACTTCGTTTTTTACCATATTTCCCGTAAACGTAATGCTGTTTCCTGATTGCGTGTATGTACCTGAATCAGTTCCTACTTTCGGAAAATGTAAAACTGTTGATGTTTACGGTGCCGCCGCCTGATTCATTTTTTGAAATGATGAGCATATACACGCCGCTTGAAGAAACGCTTGCACTTAAAGTTTGTGCCGTAGGTGTTACGGTATCGCTCTTAGCCGTCAGTGTTACTGCATCCAAGATTTTTCCTGTCGAATCAACGAGTGCGGCAACGCCAGTATCTACCGTTATGGAATAATTTGTTACGCTTGCAGAAACCGTGCCTGCTCCCGACGCCTTGACTGCGATAAAATCTTTGACTAAACGTAAGTCGATTGTTCCAGAAGTCGGCAGTTCGGAAATCCAACGATGATTCGCCACAAGTTTTTTAAATTTTTTTGTTTTATCGTTAAATGATGTGCGAATACCAGATTTTTCTGACGACCAAAGTGCGACATCTTTTGCTTTGACGATACCCACTTGTGAAAAACAATCGCTTGTCACAGTATCTGCACTTGCAATCGAATAGGTGTAATTTCCGTTTGCGTCCTCCTCTCGAAGGATAATCGGGTCGTTGGTTTCATTTGAAAAATCATCAAAAGTCAGCGAGTAAAAATCGCTCACGCCTGCGTATGTTTCGCTTGAAGCCTTGATTTTAGCGATTGCCACCGCTGCGCCATAGTCGGTTGACTCGTTGACCTCATCGTCATCGTCCGAGCAGGAGGCGAGCGCGAACAGGGAGGTCGCGGCCGCCGCGAGCAAAAGTGCCTTGTATAGTGCCTTCATAAAATTCTCCTCGCACAGGAAAAACCCGTGCTTTGTCAAAAATTGGTGTACTATACAAAAAAAAAGCATTTTGTCAACAGACCTGCGATTTTTTTTCCTTTCGGACGGGTCGCCATTCTGAGCACACGAATGGTGTGAAGAATCTTTGTTTCTGCTAAGAATCCATAGATGTTTCGCTCATCGCTCAACATGACGTGCGTGGCTTCGACAAAACGAGGGGCTTAAGCCCCTTGCCAAGAAGAGAGTTGACGAAAGCGCAATCGCGGTGTATATTAAAAAAACGGGGACGCTTGCAAAAGAGCGACCGCCTCCGTAAAGCAAGTTTTTGTAAACCCGCCCAGAGTCTGGTACACTGTAGGGCGGGCTTTTTTATGCTCTTATCCTATTTTAACAGGAAGGTGAGCAGGTCTATTACAATCGCGAGAACAGCGAGCAAAAGCATCGCTTTTTCGTATCCTGTCATAGACAGCCTCCTTCATTCGCGAAAAATCGGAGGCAAGCCGCCGCACATTGCAAGCGTCCCACTTTCTGCATAGTACACGAAATCAGCAGGAACGGCAAGGCGGAAGGAAACAAGGCTCTTAAGAGCCTTGCCATGAAAGGCATTTTCCGCACGGCGGATTATGTGCTATACTGTGTCAAGGAGCGAGCAAAATGGGCAACACACCGAACATTAGATTCAAGGGATTTTCAGGCGATTGGGAACAGCGGAAGTTTGGAGAAGTGTTTGAATCCTTAAAAAATAATACGCTTTCTAGGGCTGAACTGAATGAACAAAATGGAAAAGCCCTCAATGTTCACTATGGCGATGTTCTCATAAAACTCAGCGAATATACAGATATTCAAAACTGTCGATTGCCTTTTATTACAGACGATTTAATTGCTGAAAAATACAGTCAAGCAAAACTTCAAAATGGCGACGTCGTAATTGCTGATACGGCGGAAGATGAAACAGTCGGAAAAAGCACAGAAATCGGCAATATTGGTCATATTCCCGTAGTTTCTGGGCTTCACACCATCCCTGTAAGACCAAAACAAAAGTTTGCGGAAGCTTATCTCGGATTTTATATGAATTCAAATTCATATCACGACCAACTTTTGCCTTTAATGCAGGGAATAAAAGTTACTTCGATTTCAAAGTCTGCGATGAGTGAAACTGTTGTAAAATATCCAAAATCCTACGCCGAGCAAGCCAAAATCGGCGCGTTTTTTTCTACCCTCGACACCCTCATCACCCTTCATCAGCGCAAGTGCGAGGAGCTAAAAAAAGCAAAGCGTTACATGCTGCAAAATATGTTCCCCGCCTAACCGCCTTGCGCGGCAAAGAATCCATAGATGTTTCGGCTTCGCCTCAACATGACGGCGATAAAAAAATATTTGTACGTTCGCCAAAAGCGGCAAAAGCGGCGAAATATCATTTGTACATTCGGCAAAATCGGCAAAGGCGGCGAAATATCATTTATACATTCGGCAAAATCGGCAAAGGTGGCGAAATATCATTTATACATTCGGCAAAATCGGCAAAGGTGGCGAAATATCATTTGTACATTCGCCAAAATCGGCAAAA
>ERZ842401.2284-NODE-2284-length-25819-cov-99.263391_pt1 | contig 25819 bp, 21 predicted proteins | sample MGYA00521270_ERZ842401 | MGnify/ENA primary metagenome ERZ842401 (study PRJEB31892, sample SAMEA3878208) | bioreactor metagenome | biome: Moose rumen | place: Sweden | collected 2011-10 | study: EMG produced TPA metagenomics assembly of the PRJEB12797 data set... | reverse complement strand
AGATAGCTCAGGCAGAAGTAGCCAAGCAAAAGCGCCACATTTTCTCCTATGTTACTGGTCATGCCAGCTATAGTTATGGTAAAACAGATATGTGGGGACAAGGTTCTACTTCTTACAATATGATTTTGCAACAATACCAAGGTAGTACCCAAAGCTATTGGAATGTGGGCGTCAATTTAGCCGTACCTTTAGAGGACATTTTGGATTTAAGCGCAGCTGTAAAGCGTAAAAAACTTCTTGTTGATCAGGCTCGAATTCAGAAAGATTTCGCATTTGATGAATTAAAGAAGCAAATCGCTACCTTGTATATTAGAATTACCAACAATTTGGTCGCATTAAAAACTTCCAGTGAAGCTGCCGCTATTTACCAAGGTGCTGGAGCCTTGAATCAGGAAGACTTCCACCAAGGAAATATGACCATTGAGGGATTTGCCGAAACCAAGATGCGAGAAATTGGTGTCGTTCAAGGCTATCAAGGACTTCAGACACAGATTACGACTGATATTATAACCTTAGAATTATTAACTCACACACCCATTCTTACCAACACAACTACAGACATAACGTTGGAAGAAGAACAACTTTCAGAAAAACAAATACAGAAAGAAAATCGTGCGGTAGAAAAACGATTAAAGAAGAATGCTGCTGCCGAAGAAAAACGATATCGCCAAATGGAAGAAGCCGAGAAGAAAGCAGAAAAAAAGGCTGCCAAAGCTCAAAAGAAAAATAAATAATTGAAAATTCTAAAGTTATGGATTTATTTAGATATATTGTTCGTTTTTTATATAAAATTCGTTGGTATTTAGTCATATTACCAATGATTGCCTTGATTGTGGCTTGGTTTATGACCCGCAACATGGATCGCATATACGATACGAATACAACAATATACACAGGTATGATAACAGGCTACAATCTTGAGGGATCAGGAGCTGTTGGTGGCAATTCACAAACAAACATTACCAACTTAATGTTGATTATTACTACGGACAATACTATCCATGAGGTTTCATTGCGTCTCTTTAGTCGTTGTATGATGTATGGTAATCCCAACAAGGATAACAACTACATCTCTGCAGAGCATTTCCGCCAACTGAATGCAACTGTTCCTGCTGAAGTTAAAGCACTGATCAACCACAATAGCGAAGCACAAACTTACGCAAACCTTAAAGCATACGAGAAACCATCTCAAGACAATTACCTTTTTGGTATATTGAACTATCATCCGTATTTTGGCATCAATAGCATTACTTCACGTCTAAAAGTACTTCAATTGAACAATAGTGATATCATTGACATTGGCTATTCTGCCAATGACGCTGGCATTGCATACAATACACTTGACATCCTTAATGAAGTTTTTGCTCGTCAATACCAGCAGATTCGTTTTGGAGAGACCAATAACGTTATTCGCTTCTTTGAAAAAGAAGTATCTCGTCTTTACAAGATTCTGACTAATGCTGAAGACGATCTTATCCGCTATAATATCTCTAAGCGTATTATCAACTATGGTGAACAGACAAAAGCGCTCACTGGCTTGGAAGCTCAACAGCAGAACTTCCGCAATGATCAGTTGATGAACTATACCACGTCCAAAGCTTTGATGGACTATTTGGAGCGTCAATTGGGCAATCGAGCTCAAGTGATTCGTTCTAACCAAGAATTCACAAATCAGGTACGCGATATCTCTCGAATTCAGTCTCGTATTTCCAATCTCCGTTTGATGAGTAGCGAAAATGGAGCTCAAAACAATGAGTCACAAGAAGAATTAGCAAAAGCTCAACGTGATTTACAAAAAGCAACGAGCCGTGTTACTCAGTTGACTAAAGATATTGAAGCATCTACCTATAGTACAGAAACAGGCGTTAGGGCTAACAGTATGATTGACAGATGGCTTGAACAGATTCTGCTGCTTGAAAAGACCAAGGCCGAAATGACAGCGACGGATATTATGAAAAACAATCTGGACCGTCAGTATCTGTTCTATGCACCCATTGGAGCAACACTTGACCGTAAGGATCGCCATATTGGTTTTATTGAGGGGAACTACATGGAGATGCTAAAGGCGCTGAATGCTGCTCGTTTACGCCAACGTAATCTACAGATGTCTACAGCTACACTTCGTGTATTGAATCCACCGATGTTCCCACTGAATGCTCAACCAACCAATCGTCTGATGATTCTGTTGGGTGCTTTCTTGTTGACATTTATCCTAACAGCCATGTGGTTCTTCATCATAGAACTGCTTGACCGCACACTTCGTGATCGCATGCGTTCTGAACGCATTACTAAAGTTCCCGTTATGGGCTGTTTCCCCAAGGAGAGCAATCTTCGCTATCGCCGTTTCAACAAGACCATTGCCGATATGGCCATGAAGCAGTTGAGCAAGGCTCTTCTTCCTCATTTCAAGGAAGGTCAGCAAAATGTGCTTAACCTCATTTCTACTGACTCGGGCAATGGTAAGAGTTATCTCGCCCAAGAATTAGAGAACTACTGGATATCTATCGGCTTGCAGGTTCGTCGTCTAACCTACGATGAAGACTTTCTGGCTGAAGATAGCAAGTTTATCTTGGCTAAAGACATCAAGGATCTTTGTCCGGATATTCTTCCTGACGAGATTGCCATCATTGAATATCCTAATTTGGATGACAATTCCATATCTCCTGCCCTGTTAAATATAGGCACTATAAATTTGATGGTAACTCGTGCAAATCGCACATGGAAAGATGTTGACCAAAAAGCGCTTAAAGAAGTGCAAGCCATGTTAGATGAAGAGCATAAAGACACACTCTTCATGTATCTGACAGAAGCCAGTCGCTATGCAGTTGAAGAGTTTGTTGGTCAGTTACCACCATATACTAAGTTTAACAACTTTGTTTATCGCATGTCACAGTTAGGTTTGACTGCAGTAGAAAACGAACATGCAAAATAATGGGAGGATCAGTCTTTAGGACATATTCACAAGAACATGGAGGAAGAGCGATGTTACTCTTTCTCCTGTTTTCTCTTGCTATCTACCAATTTATTACAGCAGGATTCAGTGCCTTTGCAATAGTATGTTGCGTTCCTCTAATCATTTTAGCAGTGTATGCCACCTTCGGTTGGGGGATGGCCGCATTCTGGGGACTCTTTGTTATCAACTACTTCATCCAATGCCTAAACAAGAACGAAATTTTACCGGGTGTTATACCGATGTCGATGTATAATGAATTGCTGGAGCTGTTGCTTGTCGCCTTGGCAATCATTGACCCGAGAGAGACGCAACCATTTAATCGATTAGGCAATCTCATGTTGTTAGCGCTGATTATTTGGTGTGGATTTTGTACATTGGAGGTCCTGAACGACACCTGCAACCTTGGCATTAATATTGGAGCATGGTATCAAGGAGCACGTCTGATGGCTTTTCAACTCTTATACATCTATATTGTCTTTATACTTTATATAACCACCCCACAACGCCTCATCCAATATTTGAGAGTTTGGGCAGCATTATGCCTTTTTTCTGTTTTTTGGACTTGGAAACAAATCTATATCGGTCCCACCCATTCAGAATATGTATGGCTATGGAATGCGGGTGTTTCTACCCATGTCCTAAATGGTGGAACTTTAATTAGATGGTTCTCTACTCATAACGATGCAGCCAGTTATGGTATAAACGCTGCTGCCGCTGCTGCTGTATTTTTTATCATGGCCATTACCACAAGGATTAAGTCTGACAGATATTTCTTTGCTATCACTGGTTTACTTGTTACGTGGGGGATGTTTCAGTCAGGAACTCGAACTGCTATTTTCTGTTTAATAGCAGGGTTCTTGGTGTTTTTGGTACTATCTAAATCATTCAAGATTATAATTCCCAGTTTTATCGTAGGTGCAGTTTTCATGTTCATCCTTATGTTCACAACCATTGGAAACGGGAACCAACAGATACGTCGTATGCGTTCAGCATTCGATAGAAATGACGCATCGGCTGGCGTGCGTACCATCAACCAGAATGTCATGAAGAAATACCTACAAGACGCACCTTGGGGAATTGGAATAGGAATGGGATACGACAATGTGCCTGCTAACAACAAATACAGAAAACTATCTACATTACCACCTGACTCGGAATACGTATTCATTTGGCAACATACTGGAATCATTGGTATTTCTCTCTTTCTTATTACCACGGTCATTATGTTAGGCGGAGCCTGTTTTATTGTATTCTTCAAGATTAAGAATCGAACACTTATGGGTATAGGGGCTGGACTATGTGGCCACTTTGTTGCTATGCAATTAGGCGGATATGGTAATCAAATACTGATGCAGTTCCCAAATGCTCTCATTACATACGGAGGATTAGCTATTGTTTATGTCCTTCCATATATCCAGTCATCATGGATTGAATTAGAGGACAAACGGTTTGCTGTACAAGAAGAAAAAAGACGACTTAAATTGGAAAAAAGAAAAAAATCACGTGTAGAAACTTGGTTTAAATGGATATAGCATTATCGATTATCACCATCAATTACAATGGACTTGCAGATACCTGTGCATTGATTGATTCCATCCCTCTCAATGACGATTCATTGGAAGTGATTGTGATAGATAATGCCTCCAGAGCTGATGAAGCAACAACCATTCAACAACGTTATCCTCAAGTAAGAGTCATCAAAAGTGATAAAAACCTGGGCTTTGCTGGTGGCAACAATTTGGGCATCAAAGCCGCCCATGGCAAATACCTTTTTTTCCTGAATAACGACACCCTTCTCAGACCTCAGACTTCAGACTTCAGACATCTCATCAGCCGATTAGGAGCTGATGAAAAGATTGGTGCAGTATGTCCAAAGATACGTTTTACATGGGGCAACAATCCAATTCAGTTTGCAGGCTACACCCCACTTTCACCAATTACCATGCGCAACCGCTCAATTGGGTTTGGAGAAGAAGACAACGGGCAATATGACAAAGCCCACCCTACGCCATACGCTCATGGTGCAGCTATGATGGTAAAACGAGAGGTAATAGAAAAAGCTGGTTTAATGCCCGAATGTTATTTTCTCTACTACGAGGAACTTGATTGGTCTATGATGATTCGACGTGCGGGCTATGAGATTTGGTATGAACCTACATGTACCGTTTATCATAAGGAAAGCCAGGCTACAGGTCAGAACAGTCCTTTAAGGACATATTATATTACTCGGAACAGACTGTTATTTGTCAAACGAAATATTCAAGGCTTAGATAAATACTTGTCTTACTTCTATTTGGCAACAATTGTTGCTACTAAAGACATCCTGAAATTTACCGCTCAACGACGCTCGGATTTAGCTCAAGCAGTCGTTCGAGGAATTTACAATTGCACAAAAAAATAGCACTATGGGATATTGGGAGATTATCACATATATAGATCTTATTCTATTTATCATCGTTGCTGCCACAGTTTTATATCTGGCAGTTTTCGCCTTTGCCTCTCTTTTTAGCCATCACAATGAGATACCAAAGGCTCGCAACCAGAATCGCTTCATCATCTTGATTCCTGCCTATAAGAATGGTACAGGTGCTGAACATTCCGTATTGGCAGCTTTGGGGCAGTCATATCCCCAAAGATTATTTGACATCACAGTCATATCGGACCATTTGGACGAGGTGAGCAATTTTCGTTTGGCCCAACAGCCAGTCACGCTCCTGACTCCCAATTTTGCAAAAAGTAGTCGCGCCAAGTCACTCCAATTAGCGATTAACAACCTTCCACAATTTAAAATATACGACATTGTCGTGATACTCAATGCAGGCAATATCGTTGAACCAGATTTTTTGGAGCGAATCAACGATGCTTACGAATCTGCTGGAACAAAGGCTATCCAGGCCCATCGCCTTTCTCAGAACCGCGATACCGCATCAGCTCGTTTGAGTGCCACTTTCGAGGAAATCAATAACTCCATCTTCCGTCGCGGCCATATCAACATTGGGCTTTCTTCAGCCTCCGCAGGTTCAGCCATGGCCTTTGACTTTAACTGGTTTAAGGAGAATATCATGACTATTGACACCGTATTTGACGATAAGGAATTAGAAATCCGCCTATTACGCCAACATATATACGTCGACTATTTTGATGACATCTTTGTCTATGAGGAGAAGAAGCGCAACGCAGAGGATTTTAACCGTCAGCGTCGCCGTTGGATAGCTTCGCAGTTTATGAATATTCTGCGTAATATCCACTATCTTCCAGGAGCCATTTTCACCAAGCATTACAATCTGATGGACAAGATCCTACAGTGGATGCTGCTCCCACGTCTAATCATGATGGCGATTATTATCTTCATGGGGTTAATCATGCCCTTCATTTACTTCTCTTTAGCCTTAAAATGGTGGGCATTGTTCGCCTTTGTACTCTTCATCTTTGCATTGGCCACTCCTAACTACCTTGTTGACGACAAGTGGGATAAGACCTTCTATATGGTGCCTCTGATATTCCTTAGCTCTATTTTCTCCAAGACCATCTTTGGCAAACGACTAAAAGCATATACCAACCAAACCCTATAACTCCATTACACTATGCTCTGGCAAATCATCCATATCGTCGAGATTCTGCTATGGCTGTTGTTGGCAGCCTCTGGAGCCTATATCCTGTTTTTTGCACTAATCTCCTTACTTTGGAAGAAGCCGGTTTCCCGTCTTTCCTCCTATCTGAGCAATCAGGTTCTCTCCCTAAAAGCTGAAAAGAAACACACGTTCTTGGTATTATACCCGGCTTACAAAGAAGACCGGGTAATTGTGACATCTGTCCACAAATTCTTAGCACAATATTATCCGTACAATGGTTTCCATGTGGCGGTTATCTCTGACCACATGCAGCCTGAGACCAACGACCAGCTCCGCCAATTCCCCATCACGCTGCTTACGCCTATCTTTGAAAAGAGTAGTAAGGCAAAAGCCATGCAATACGCGATGGATCAAATCAAAGACGAATTCGATTATGTGGTCATTCTCGATGCGGACAACGTAGTCAATTCTGATTTCCTCGAAAAGTTAAACGAGGTCTGTGCCAAAGGCTACAAAGCCATCCAATGTCATCGATGCGCCAAAAACAGCAATAATGACATAGCAGTGCTCGATGGTGTCAGCGAGGAAATCAACAATACCATCTTTCGCAAAGCCCACAACCGCATAGGTCTCTCTTCTGCCTTGATTGGCTCTGGCATGTGCTTTGATTTCAAATGGTTCAAGGAAAACGTTTATAAACTCAGCACAGCAGGCGAAGACCGTGAACTGGAAGCCTTGCTGCTTATGCAGGGCATCTATATCCATTATGAAGAAAGCATTCCAGTCTTTGACGAGAAAGTCAGCAACAAAGACAACTTCCAGAAACAACGTCTTCGCTGGATGACAGCACAGATACAGAGTCTTATCAGACTGCTACCCTACATTCCCCAAGCGCTCATCAAAGGAAACATCGACTACATCGACAAGACCATTCAGCAAGCATTGATACCTCGCTCCATGCTCATCGTCCTAACGTTTACGATGGCTTTTCTCATGACATTCCTCTCACGAGTATGGGCTACGAAGTGGTGGCTGTTGTTCCTATTCCTCTGCCTGTCACTCTACATAGCCACTCCCCCGAAATTACGCAGTCATTCTGTCTTAGGCAAAGTCATCTCCATACCCATGCTGGTATGGAAGATGATTCTGAACATCCTCAAGATTGACCGCAAGAGCACCGATTTTATCCATACTTCACACGATAAGGAATAAGCAATGGGAGAACGGGTTCACAGAAGTGTTACGAATATCAAAGTAGGCATGTTCTTTTATGTTGTAGCCTTACTTCTTTCTTTCTTTTCACGTAAAATCTTTCTCGATTACCTCGGGGCTGAGTTTATTGGTTTAACAGGTTTGCTCATGAACATCATGAGTTTTCTGAGTGTCGCAGAGTTAGGTGTTGGAACCAGCATCGTTTATTTTCTATATAAACCACTACAAGAAGACGACCACGATAAGATTAATGAAATCATGTCGATGCTGGCCTACCTCTATCGATGCATCGGATTTATCATTGGTGGCAGTGGATTTATTGTCAGCCTGTTCTTCCCCTGGTGGTTTGGGCATCTTGAGTCAGGACTTTTTCTCGTCTATTTTTCCTTCTATTCTTTCTTAAGCACAGCCGTAGCTGGCTATGCATTCAACTACAAACAGCTGCTGGTCGATGCCAATCAGAAACAATATTTGGTCAATGCCTATTTCCAGACGATAGGCATCACACAAAGTATCGCACAGATTCTGCTTGCCTACTACTACCGCAATCTTTATTTATGGGTATTTGTAGGCTTCGTGTTCACTATCATAGGCATAGTTATTTTCAACCGCCGCATTCGCCAATTATATCCTTGGCTCAATATTGATTTAAAACGAGGACGTGAGAATTTGAAGAACTACCCGGAAGTTCTTCAAAAGACCCGTCAAGTCTTCATCCAGAAGATCAAGGATTTCATCCTGTATCGTAGCGACGAGTTGCTTGTAGGTACCTTTGTGTCTGTAGTACATGTGGCATATTATGGTAACTATACCATTATTACCAGCAAGATTAATTACCTGGTGAATATCTTAAGTGACGGTATGGCTGCAGGTGTTGGCAATCTTGTCGCTGAAGGCAACAGGCCAAATACGATGAAAGTATTCTGGGAGCTTACTGCTATCCGTTTCCTCATCGCGGGTGTAGTAGTCTTCGGTTTATTGCTTTTCACGCAACCATTTATAGCGTTTTGGTTTGGTAAAGGCTACATGCTTAGCGACCTCATTGTCTGCCTGCTCGTCTTCAATATCTTTATCTATCTCTCACGTGGCGTGGTGGAAATGTATATTAGTGCCTGCGGTCTCTTTTCTGATGTCTGGGCAGCATGGGCAGAGTTATTCCTGAACATAGCCATCACATTATGTCTGGCTCCTTCGTTAGGCATTGTTGGCATTCTGTTAGGCAAAATTATCAGCGTTTTTTTCATCGCCGTGTTTTGGAAGCCCTACTTCCTGTTTAAAAAAGGATTAAAAGAATCTGTTTTAACTTATTGGAAAGGAATGTTACCCTACTACGCTATTTTTGGTTTATTCTCCGTCGTCATTCTCGTCTTCAGACATTATGCCAACAGTTATTCTGGAGAGTCCATTTTATACCTTTTTGCATCTGGGGCAGTCTGCTACGTTGCCGTGATGGCACTATACATCTTCGTCATGTATTGTACTACAAAAGGAACAAAATATTTTATGGTACGTATACCATCACTTATCAGGAAAAAGCCTAGACACACTAACTCCGAATTTCCCAATCAGATAAAAATGACGACGCACCCACCCCATGTCATAGAAAAACAGGGCAACTGCAGATGTAAAAAAGAAAAAGAAGGAACCCAAGAATAGGTGTCCGCTTTTCAACATCTTCACTGAAAATTTCTTTCGCATGTCTTGCAGTTCACTATGATTGTCAGCATGCAACCTAAGAGCTGTTACCAAGAAGCCCAGCAGGAAGACCACACTCTCCGCATACAAATCGTTATACGTGTTCTCCATGATGGTTTTACCAAGCTTGACGACACTCTTCACGTGCATCTTCACCTTCTGAGGACTCTCGGACGTGTTGGTTATTGACTGAGGGTTGTCATTTTCGTAGATATACGTTACTTCGGGCGTAATAACAGCTTTGCGGACATCGCAGAACAATTCGTAAGCCCATATATTATCCTCGAAAATCACATCCTCGGGGAAAAGATGTGACTGCAAAATCTCCCTTCTCAAAAGTTTATTCCATGCCGTACAGGCAACATCCTGATAATTCAGAAAACCCTTTCTCAAAGCATAATTATCAAACACCATAGGACAGGTCATGCTAACAGGTTGCGCACGGTTTTCTCGTCTGTTAAAATAGTTTCCTGCGACAAAATCTGAATCAGGATGTTTCTTGAGACAGTTTACAAGTCGCTCCAATGATGCCTCTGGCAACCAGTCGTCAGAATCGATGAAGAGCACATAATCTCCCTTTGCAGCCTTCAATCCGGTATTCCTCGCAGCAGAAAGGCCTCTGTTCTTCTCATGTCGTAAGAAAACAAAGGACACATCGCCCTGATAACGATCTACTACGGAATGCAGAACCTGTATGCTATGGTCTGGCGAACAGTCATCAACAAAGAGACATTCCACCCTAACATCACTACATGCTTGCTCCAAAATCGACCGTACACATTTCTCTATATATTTTTCGACATTATATACGGGAATTATGATTGACACCTGTATCATAGATTAATCATATTATCAACGGTTAGCACTCTTACGTTGCAAATATACACTATTCCCATAAAACAGCCAAAGATTTTATAATTTAATTTGCAAATAAAAATATTTGTATTATCTTTGCAAGAGAATATGAGAATCATCTGTGATGCCCCAGGACAAACATGCAACCGGCTTTGGACCTACGTTGCCAGCGTTGCTCAGTGTATAGCTGAGCACAAACGGATGGTGATTATCTTCTATGACTGGACTATTGAAGACTTCCCTAACCTGCTACATGCGCCGTTCATCTATTTCCCTCTTTGGCATAAATGGTACTTAGAACAAGGCAATGGCTGGAACAACTACAAGGGGCTGACGTGGAAGGTGACACACAACAAGACTTGGGACAAGGCGTTCCGTTTCCTGAGATTCACCAAAGGATGGTCAACACGTCGTGACACCCGCTATCTTCAACAGACATTGCCAGAGCTAAAGCGAATCTTCCGTCCAAAGGACGAAATCATGCAAAAGGCAGAAGCAATGATAGCGGAAATGAAGAAATCGTCTAATATGGTAATAGGAGTCCATATCCGACGTGGCGACTATGTGACATGGAATGATGGCCGTTTCTTCTATGAACTGGAGGAATATCGTCAATTTATGCTTCGTTTGCAGGAATTATATCATGACCGACAGGTGTCCTTTTTTATCAGCAGCAATGAAGATTTTGCGCTCGATGTGTTTCGAGACTGCAATTGTCGAAGATTTGGACAAGAGCCATCTGGGGCTATTCTTGACCTCTATACCTTATCCCTTTGCGATAGGATAATAGGACCATTCAGCAGCTATTCACGCTGGGCATCGTTCATTGGCGAAGTCCCTCTGTGTTTCCTTGAATCAAAAGAGCAGCAGTTTACAGAAGAGAGTTTCTCAAAGATAGTAGATTATTTCCATTTTGAAAACGGCAAAGAAATATTAGACTGGTAAGAACTTATGAAGATTGCGATATTGACATCAGGCATACTGCCCGTTCCTGCCGTCCAAGGAGGAGCTGTAGAGAATCTCACAGATTTCTATCTGGAGTATAACGACCAGCACCAGTTGCATGATATCACCATCTATAGCATATGGCATCCTAATGTGGAAAAGCATCCTGCCTTACATTCAAAGGCGAACCACTATCATTACATCTACGTAAACAGCACCATAGCAAAAATCCGCAAAAGGGTTTTTCATTGGCTACATGGTCGTGAGGAATATTACCATTACACGATAGAATATTTTCTTAGGGAGGCTATTAAGGATATTTGCAAGAAACAGTATGATATGATTCTGATAGAGAATCGTCCTGGATTTGCGCTGAAACTACGAAATGCGACCAAAGCAAAATTAGTCTATCATCTCCATAACGAAAAGCTATCTAAACAAATTTCCAACTATCAGGAAATTTACGATGCGGCTACAAGCATCATCACTGTTTCAGACTACATAAAAGGCGTTGTTCGAACTATTAATATCAATGACAACAAAACTATCGCAATACATAATGGAATTGACTTAGATGCCTTTTCAATAGACATCAAACCAGCTTTAAGAAGTAGTATAGGATGTTCCGAAAAGGATTTTATACTTGTATTCAGCGGGCGAGTTAATCAGGATAAAGGAGTCATAGAACTTATAGAAGCTATGAATAGTCTTTCCAGATATCCGAATATCAAGTTACTCATTATTGGTAGTAGCTTCTTTGGAAATGAAGTTAAAGAGGACGACTTTATCAAACGATTAAGAATAAAGGCAGAACCACTAAAGAATCGCGTAGTTTTCACAGGTTTTATCCCGTACGCCCAAATGCCAAACTATTTAAAAATGGCTGACGTCGCCGTCATACCATCTGTTTGGGACGACCCCTTCCCTACTACGGTTTTAGAAGCTCAGGCAATGGGATTACCTATTATCACTACCCGACGTGGAGGTATCCCAGAAGAAGTAACAGAAGAAAATGCCATCTTACTAACAACTGACGAGCAATTCGTTGACAACCTTGCATCCGTAATTCTCGACCTATACAAACATCCAGAAAAGAGAAAATTGATGAGGGAAGCATCGTTCAAACGATCAAAACTATTCGACAAAGAACGCTATGCCTGCGATTTCTTCAAAGCTCTGAATTCCATGTGAACAGGTGCCCCATTACATCCCCCAGACCATGATGGCATGACCTTGGTAGTCGTAGGCTTTATGCCATATTCGTTCTTCCCATGTCTTGTCATTCGAACGGTCGAAGATGATCAGATGTCCTTCATCTACACTGCCGACAGCGTCCGTATATTCAAAAGTCTGGCGCAGACCGTCTTCAATAGAGATCTATTAGTTAAATAACCGCAAAAATATCACCAAAACTCGATTTATTACAGATATAATTATTATATTTGCAATAAAATTTAAGAACTATGATGGACTCAGATGTAAAAAACCCTTTTATTGTAGGTAAAAATCTGTCGGAAGAATATTTTTGCGACAGAGCGGAAGAGACTGATTTTCTACTCAAACAAATCACTAACGGACGTGACGTTGCACTCATCTCACCTCGCCGAATTGGAAAATCAGGACTGATTCAGCATTTCTTCAACCAAACAGATATCAAAGAACAATATCACACCTTTTTTGTAGACATATATACAACAACCTCATTGACGGAGTTTGTCTATACTCTGGGGAAAGAGATTTATGCGCAACTCAAGCCACAAAGTACTGTTTGGAAAGAAAAGTTCTTCAAGACCATTGCTTCATTACGGATGGGATTTAAACTTGACGCATTTACGGGACTACCGACCTTTGACCTTGGACTCGGCGACATACAAGTGCCTCAAACCACATTAGACGAAATCTTCACCTATATTGACGAATCAGACAAGCCCTGCATCATCGCTATTGACGAGTTCCAACAAATCGGTGAATATGCCGAAAAGAATGTTGAGGCATTGCTGCGTACAAAAATTCAAAAATGCAATCGCGCTCAATTCATTTTTTCAGGAAGCAAACGACACATCATGAGCAATATGTTCAACTCACCTTCAAAGCCTTTCTACCAGAGTGCTATCAGCATGGGACTGGACCCCATTCCCATCAAAACCTATGCCGATTTTGCCATCCGGCTGTTTGAAGAAAGGGGAAAGCATGTAGACAGAGAAGTCGTAGAATCAGTATGGCAACAATTTGATGGCTACACTTGGTTTGTGCAAATGATGATGAATGAACTATTTGCACTAACCTTGGATGACACTTGCCATGTCGACAAGATCACAGAGGCTAAATATAATGTAATCATGTCGCAGGAAAACAGCTACAAGGATCTGCTGTCCAATCTCCCACCAAAGCAAAAAATCGTATTACAAGCCATTGCCAAAGAAGGATTGGCTCAGAACATCACCTCTTCGAAGTTTATCAAGAAATACAACCTAAGTTCTGCAAGCTCCGTACAGGCTGCCGTCAAACTATTGTTAAAGAATGATATACTGACACAAACAGAAGATGGCTATCGTGTTTACGACTTCTTCTTGTCGGAATGGCTGGCTACCGTATATTAAACGACTATCATTAAAAAGTTTTTCAAAATATCTGCCATACTGCCACCATAACAAGAAAAATGCTTTATACAAAGGGGTTTATTGGTGGGAGATTATTAAATCTTTCTCCCACCATCTCCCACCTACTCACGCTCCTTCAACTTGACCAAGTACTCTGAGTTGCTTTTGGTCTCACGCCTCATAAGTCCCTTAATACCAGAAAGTTTCCGTCCGAAGGCTACGACACTAACGGGTTTCAACAGCGAGATGCCCACTTCATCCTTCAGATAGCTCAGGATAGCAGTAGCACTCATCCAAACACCGTCTTTTTCGCTGCTGGCCGGATCGAAATAGTCACGGAAGAACTGTTCTGCGGCTGTGCGGACGCTGAATTTGCGGTTCGACTCGATAATCTGTTGCGTAGCCTCAGGTCCGAAGTAATAGGGTTCATGCTGATGGAGCGCACGCATGGCCTGAGCATAGAGCTGCTCATAGTTTGGAGGTGTACTGACATCGATGGGACCGGTAAGCTGGATGCCCAGGAAACGGCGGCTGCCAGAGGGGTCGGCCAGCACATCAGCCTGATTGGTTGTGGCTATAAACGAGGCACGGCGCGGAAAGTCCTCTACATGCTGCCCATAGGGGCGTTTGATCTTGACGGACGACAGCGTGATGATGTTCTTGAGGAAGCCCTGCTGGGTCTGCGGCGAAATCTGATTGAACTCGTCGAGGTTGATGAGCAGCATCTGCGCCATCTGCTGCAACACCTGACGCTTGTCGGTCAGCTGCAGGTTGCCCGTATAGCCGAAACGCAGTTCCGGCGGCAGCAGCAGCTCGCAGAACGTCGTCTTGTTCCAACCCTGTTCTGAGATGAGCAGCGGTACGGCCTGGTTGCCATACTTGGCGAGATTCGTCACCTGCCACTGACGGACCATGCCCAGAAACCAGGTGTAGAACCACTCCTCCCAGTAGGGATTCGTCGTTGGCACGGTGCGTGCCAGCTTGCGGATATGATCCTTGCCATCCCACTTGTAGTAGTTCTCCCAAAGATAGTCGCCCACGGGATCGTACGGGCGTATCATGTTCGACTGCACATACCGGCGCACGTCATTGTCGCGGGCATCGATGCCGCTCAGGCGCACCTTCATCGTCATCCCCTTCAGCGTGCGACTGTCCACCGGCCTCCATTCCATGTAACGATAGTCGTTGTCCTTGTATTCAGTATAACCCATCGTGGTGTTGTAGCGCAGCTGATAATGTGTATTCAAAAAATCCATCAGCCGCTTGGTCTTCTGGCTGACTTCCTGCGATTCCTCATCCGCGTTGGCATCATAGTTCTCCTGATTCGTAACAACCTGACGATTATTGTCTGAAGCACCATCCCCATAATCCATCGGCTTGGGACTGACGGGCAGAGCAACTGCCTTAGGATTAAAGTAGGGCGCTGGGTCGAGAGGCATGTGGAAGTGGCTTTTTACGGAAACCGGTTCCTTGCTGATGGGCTTAGGAATGATACCCTGATAGATGGCAACAGCCAAACGATGACCTTCCTGGCAGAGCGCGTCAGCCTCTTCTTCAGTCAGATAAGGCTGGGTTATTCCAGAATAAGTGCCGCTTATTTCAGAATAAGGCTGGGTTATTGCCGGAGAAGCGTTGGTTATTCTGACAAGGACAATGACTTCACGTCCCGACGGGCCGACAAATGCGGCAAGGGTATAGTGAAGGATCTGAGCTGCACGCTTCACGACCTCGATCTCCTGATTGTCCAGACCTTCCACCATGAGTGCTACTACTCCATTGAAGCTTTTCATGCAGAGATTGTCGTTGTCATCCTTCCTGAACTCTGCCGACGGATAGACAATGTGCGACGGGAACTGCTGGTCATAGCCTTGTATGTAGTCGCCATAGCTGAGCTGCTGGCGACGACGGGCAACGATACCGTTCTTTGTGTCGGTCTTGATACGTTCGATGAAACTCTCCACACTTCGGGTCGATAGCTTCAGCGCGTTCTTTTTATTTCTAAGTACTAGTGTTACTTTCATTTCAGATAATCTTTTCAGTTGTTTGTCTTGAAGGGTTACATTGTTTTCCTTTTGAGAAAACACCGTTTCCCGCCTTGGAAAACACTATTTTCAAGTAATGGAAACAAGTGAGCGGTCGTCACTTGTCAGATTCAATAGGAGGATTACCAAAGCGATAGGCGCTATGGTAACGTTCGAAAGGCACTTCCCAATCATATCCATACGACCTGACAATCTGCTGAATGCCACGCTGCTGCTCTGGGGTCAAAGGTCTCTCCCCTCGCATGTACTGATAGTACTGTTTAGCACCATGCAGATAAGCAGTGATGTTCTTGCGCATGCTGGTATAGTCGGATTTCAACACTTGGTCGTAGAGGTGACTGAATCCCGAAGCCATCGTCACCACTGTCGTCTTGTCGAACCAGCGGCAATGACCATCCCTACCCATGTGAGGCAGTACACATTTGGTTGCTTCCAGGTTTTCCGGCACATTCGCTCCTGCCAGATAATGCAAGCAGTCGTCATGCAATGGACAGCCGACATTAAAGCACAGGGCATACCATCCAGGCACCTCAGAAAAATCAAATTCACTGCTAAGCGGCATTATTTCCTTATTGTTTTCCATCATTTTAGTGTTTTTAGACCCACAAAGATACAAAAACTATCGATATTTTGCAAGATTTTCAGCCTTTTTTTATCGTAAAAACGCTATTTTCCCGTTTTATCTCCCATCTGCCACCAATCTCCCACCACCCGGAACACCTCTTAAACAGGGCTATTTCGGAACATCGGTGGCAGTATGGCAGAAGATTTGAAGAAAATAAAATAAATATGCTTGTACATTCAAGGGCATAGGAATACGCTCTTAGTGAGTAAAATGCATCATAAAATATTTGGCTGTTTCATCATTTATATATAAATTTGCAAAAATTATTAATATTGTGAGTATAGCCATTATAAATAACAGATTAAACTGGGTTGACTGGGCAAAAGCAATTGCCATCACTTTGGTTGTATTAGGGCATTTGCCAATGGACAAGGATAACTATCTTATCAGATATCTCACCGTTTTTCACATGCCCTTGTTTTTCTTTATTTCCGGATTTCTCACCAAGATTGACAAAGGGACACCAATAAGAACCCGTAAATACATGACATCATTAATACTCCCATACTTTATATACAATGTAGTATTCTATCCATATTGGCTTGTCAGATATTATATTGAGAACGGACATCAACTCGGATTGCTTTACGATTGGACTATCAAGCCTTTTCTTGGGATTTTATTGTTGCAATATGAGTCAAGCATCTCGTGTAATGTGAATGGTGTCACATGGTTTCTGGCAGCATTGCTGCTCATGAGGGGCATCTTTGAGATCTCTCTCAGGTGGAAATACGGAAAAATCCTACTTTATTTTCTAGCACTGTTATGTATTTCTGGATACATTATTAACGAGCAAGTCTTATTCACGAAAGACCTTACGCCTATCGGCTTCATGAAATGCATGCCATTTTTCCTATTAGGATATGAATTAAAAGGAACACCAATCATAAGCAGTACAAAATTATCAAAATGCATATCCTGCACATTCATTGGTTTTTTCATCAGCCAGCTAACCTTTATTCTCTCACGACAACACCCTGACATCATCACAGGACCCATCTTATTTTATGCTACATGTCTGGGGGGCATTCTGTTTGTCATCTCCGTCTCTCATCTGTTTGACAACATGCATTCTATTGTTATAGAAAACATTTCCAAAGGGACATTGATGACTATGGGGCTCCACTGGATGATTATGGGTACTATCAACTTCATGTGCAGCAGCTTCTTCACATCCAATCACAGTTTGTATATTTTCAACACTCTGCAAGGGCTTATCGTATGCATCATTATTGAAGCCATCATCTACCCTTGCATCATCTGGAGCATGCGTCATGCCCCCTTACTTATTGGCAAAAAACTATAGCAACATCAAATTATCAATGGACTATCCAAGATACATTTCTATGGATGAATTTTGATATGTATAATCCCACGACAGCTACCAACAAGATTTTTATCATACTTATCAAATAGAACAACAATCCTTCCACCGGCAAGCCTAACAGTTGATGGAATAACTGATGGGAAAGACGTAGAAGAAACATCTGGATGCAGAAGATGACAAGGGAATGACTACCGATAGCAGCGAGAAATGTACCGACATGACTCCCCTGCAATAACCTTGACACTCGTAACAACAAGACGGTACCTGTTAATCCCGTCAAGAGATAAACTAAGAAAGAAAAACCATATTCCCTGACAGAAACGTTCAACTCTCCATTCAAAGTGCATAAAAGCACATAAACGACAAGCAGTATCAAACCATATATTAACGGAAAATCCTGTTGCCACCGTCCGTTACGCAACAGCAGGCCCATATACATAAAAATGGCCATAAGACATGCTGTATCTAAACTCCAAGGCAACAATATAGGAATAAACTGGCACAAAAAGGTATATGCCAAGAAGAGCAGTATTAGCCAGCTAGTATATTTTGAGTATCTCTGCAGAAGGAAGAATGGCACAGATGCAGTAAGTAAGGAGGTAAGGAACCAAAGCGGCGGACTCCCCCCACCCATCAATATAAGGTTATCATCGCTACCATACGGATAAAGGCAATAGCGAGAATAGAAAATGCCTGCTATATCAAGAAATGTAAAACGTTGGTATAAGAGCAAAAGTAGTAAGCTAAAAAAAGAATAAGGCTTCAGTAACCTCAGAGTACGCACACGAAGCGATGATAACAACGACTTGTTTAGGGGCTTGCTGGTGTAACCTGACGCTATAAAAAACAACGGAATGAAAACGCCGCCAACATACGTCATAGCCCCTCCCTCTGCTCCCGAATGGCTGAAGATAACCAACAAGATACCTATGCCTTTCAGAATGTCTACATATTCCAATCGTTCACTCCCCATTGCTGTCCTCCTTCTTTTTCTCTCTGGAAACAATATTTAATGGTTTCTGATTTCGGGTGTAATATAATGAAAAGCATAAACGTTCAAAATATCTGTCGCCACATAAGGGTGTAGGGATATACTTGCTTACCAGTTCTGACTCCGGGTGTAAATCGTAATAAACAGTACCATCTTTGCTGTCCACATAGAGGGCAATCACCTCATCATATTGCCGACGAACCTCACCTGAGCGATAGATTAACCAGCCAAAGTGAATAGTCAGCAAAGTCAAAAGAGCATAAGTGACCCATGCGAAAATCCTCTGTTTTTCAAAAGCAGTTATGAGCCGTAACAATAATATCAATGAGAAAAGTTCTGTTCCCCATAGGACTCTGGAATTACGGAAACCGGCATAGAACATAAACAACATCTGCACGGAAAGCGCCATCAATAGCAGGTAGTTCTGACGTAAAAACCCGATACTCCTCGAGAAAAGAACCCACGATAGGAGTAATACCCAAAACACTCGTAATCGGGCAAAGGACAGCAAATGATTGTACAGAGGCAAAGCAGCATCCGTTCGGGTAAAATTACCTGGCGACAAACAAAGGAAGGCAGCACCAACACAGAAGCAAATAGCCCAAAGCATTTTCTGACAGTTTACTCGATGGTGCATCATATCCCATAAGTTGTCAAAGGCTATGCTCGCAGCAATGCCAATAGCGACACCTTCATGCGACCATCCTGCACCAAAAGCGAAGAGACAGCCAAGTAATAAGACAAAAGTATTTGTTTTCCAACTGTCTGCATGGATATAGAGCCACAAGAAGGCAAGGCAGAAGACAGAGCTCCATAAATAATTAAGAGCATAAGTCATTAAAAAGAACCCCGTATTGGATTCAGGCATCGCCAGCCACAATCCAAACAAAACCACAACCCACCATTTCCAATAGTCTTTCCGATACCCTACGACCAGCATTGTAGCCACCGTCACCAATAGTACGAACATGATGGCATTCAACACATCGAATACTGGCTTTCCTATCAATGCGCCAAAAGCCTGACTGGTCATATGAGGAAACAGACGACCATTAGCATTCATGTAATGGAAATAAGAGGATTCTATCAAGTCAGAAACATTTTGAACACGTTCATAACGTCCCAGCTGTATGGTATCTGCTACGGCAGAATTACTCATTGCCGCACCCAAAGCTGCATCAGCCTTCAGCGTATAAACGACATCTTCCCACATCATCGGGGTACGCGACGTGATGATGTATGCAAACACCAATGTAAAAAATACGAATATCTTAATAAATATATCTTTCATCGGGCTGAAGCAAATAAATCATTTGCAAAAATACATATTTTTTTTCTTTTATCAAAAGATAATTCGTATATTTGCATGCGGAAAAGCAATTATAACATGAAAAAATTAGTATCATTACTTGTACCGTGTTACAACGAAGAGGCCTCACTACCCAAGCTCTATGAAGAAATCCACAGACTGATGGAAGCAGAAAGTGGTTATGACTGGGAGGTGCTTTTCGTAAACGATGGCAGTAAGGATAATACCATAGGTGTCATTAAGGAGCTATACCAAAAAGACCAAAGAATAGCCTATGTCGATCTTTCGCGCAATTTCGGAAAAGAGAATGCCATGCTGGCAGGGTTTGACTACGTGAAAGGCGACTGTATGGTTATTCTGGATGCTGATTTGCAAGACCCGCCATCCCTGATTCCTGAGATGTTAAAATACTGGGAAGAAGGATATGATGATGTCTACGCCAAGCGCAATTCGCGAGGCAAAGAGAGTTGGCTAAGGCGAAAATTATCCATGCTTTTCTATTATATCCTTGACCATTCCACACGCTATGAGGTATTGCGGAACGTAGGTGATTTCAGACTTTTAGACCGCAAGTGCATTGATGCTTTAAAGGGTCTTCGTGAAAACGAAAGATATACGAAAGGACTGTTCTGCTGGATAGGATATAAGAAGAAAGAAATAACCTTTGACAGGGGCAACCGAATAGCAGGCCAGTCAAACTGGGGTTACAACGCCCTGTTTAATCTCGCTATTGAGGGGATTACCAGTTTTACTACGGCCCCACTCCGTATTGCTACGTTTGTAGGATTGATAGTCGCCATCTGGGCTTTAGGCTATATGGCATGGATTATTGCCAAGGTCTTGATTTGGGGAGACCCCGTCCAGGGTTATCCCACCATTATGACTGTCATGCTGTTTTTAGGTGCCATGCAGCTCATCGCAATAGGGATTCTTGGAGAATATATTGCACGTATATTCAACGAGTCAAAAAACAGGCCAACCTATCTGGTTAATGAATACCAAAAGCGCCAAGAGGACTGAATTATCAATTATCCAAACAATTTTCTGAGTTGCTTTGAACAATTATTTATATTAAAGTGATCTTCCGCTAACTTACGAGCTCGTTTTCCCATTTCGAGAGCCTCTTTTGGATGATTCTGAATATGGAGGACTGCCTCTTTCCATGATTTCTCATCATCTACCCAAATTCCTATTCGCTCTTTTTCAATATCAATAGGAGAGTATGGATTCCTGCTGCATATAACAGGTTTACCCATTGCCATCGACTCAACCAACGAAGTGAGACCTAAACAATAATAGATTTCGCCCTGCAGCAATGGAATAACTACACACAAACATTCCGCAGTACGTTGAGCTAACCGAAAAGCCGTTCCTGCGTCCTTCTCAACATATTCTATTTTTATATTGGGTCTATGGTTTTCCTCCTTGAGCAGGAACTCATAATTATTCTCATAATTCACTTTGTTCGTATATATCTCCAAACTTCCACCTGTCTCTGTAAAAACATTAAGCAACATGGGAAAATCACGCTGCTCACGACCTGTCGACAAGAAGAATCTGCCCTCTTTGATTTCAATGTTCTTATCAACAAAATCCAAATCATCTCCCCAACACAACACATCAGAGTGGTCTGTACTGATTAAACCAGAATCAATACTTTCTTTTCTGTTTTTCGGGGAATGAAACAAAATCATGTCAAACTCAGAATAAATCCACCGATTTCTGAGCTTCTCAAACTGTGAACGGCCAGCCTCAAGACTCACATGACAAATCGCAATCAGCTTACGTTTCTTGAATAACCCTATCTTTCTCAGCAAAGCGATGAGTATCAACGGCGGCAGATACAGGTAGGTCATAAAAACCACATCATAATTTCTCAGAACTGTCAAGTTATTCTTTATGGTCCCTCTAAAGCTCTGCGGTTCCAACGACACATGGTCGATGGCATAAAGGTTCTCCAACTGTGCCAAGCCATACTGAAGCCGACTTGACATCGCTGACGACTTGAACATCTCGTAGAGGGTTCTCCGTCCGAATCCTAAATCCAGTATCCTCTTCATGTTTCTTCTATTTTGTACCCAGAGTTACTTAAGACAGTGCTTGAGACGCTGCAAGAAATGACTTAATACAGGTCTTCTAAATCCCAATGCGTCCACCACAATAGTATCACCATAAACATTGAACGTGTGAAAGCCCAACTCGAAATTGGGATGAGGAGAATAAATGCGCCTCACTTCACTGAAAGACCATCTGCCTTGATCATACTCCACTTTCTGAAGAGATACGGCATCGCCATAAGACTTTATACACACTTGTGCCGGACGATACCATATCCCATTGCAGTCAAAGAAATTACCAGCCATTCGGGATGTGTTCTCTGGGAAATGGCATACAGTTGACAGCACGTACTTCCCATCTGTTTGTTTAGTATAAACACCCAGTTCTTTACCATTGGCATCAGGCAGTCTGGTAGAGAACATATAATCTCTTCCTTGCAAACAAAAGAATACGGCATCTGTCAAGCGATCCTCACAAACCACACTGTCGGGAATCATCTCATCCGTAATAGGATTAAACTCATATCTGAGAAGTCTGCCGGTAGCACTGCTTTCTGGAGTGATATAGATTTTACCTCCTTGTCGTTGAATGGCAGGAAAACTAAGATGCGTATCCAATTCCAGTATTGGTTTGCAGTCAATAAGACTATAAGTTCGCTTATCTATTCTGAGTTTTGTAATACGTCCCCGTTGAATAGGGTCATACCATTCCTCTACCAAAACTATCATATTGTAATCTGTCACATCTAAGATAAACGGGTCAGCAAACCATCGATCTGTATAGGAATGCTTAAGCCAGTTTACCTTGATTGGACAACCGTCTATGATGTCCTTCAAAGGAGTCTCGACAAAGCCAATATTATACTTAGTTGCCTTAATATATTCCAAAAAAGATTTGAATATCGACATAATCCTATGCGTCTGTTTTAAGTGATTGATAGATTGCCTTTATTTGCCACCACATGCGTTTTGGTCTTCTCCAGAAGGTCAGCACGACCAATGTTTGCCAACACCAAAAATCGACCCTGTTCATCTTATTGGAGTCGCGGTAGATACGCATGCCCTTCTGTATCAACACTTCGCGCTGAAGGTTGGTAAAAGAATGCTCGCTCGTGCCTCCACCATAATGGTAGATGACAGATGGCAACTCGACAGATCGAATGCCACTCCTATTGATACGACAGAAAATATCGGCATCCTCGTAATACATAAAGATGCGCTCATTCCACTTCCCAATTTTATTGAAATCGTCCATAGAGATGATAATACTGGCTCCGATATAATACCATTGAGTCTTTTCTCTGCACAAATAATATTTAATCCAATTCGTTGTACCAGGCAGAGCGTTACGTCCATAACATACAGAACCGTCACGATTTTGTAATGGGTTTATGTATACAGCCCTGTTTCCTTTATCCACATCTGATAATACCTGTTTATAATCATCCTGCATAGTAGGGCCTATCTGGGTATCAGGATTCAAGAAATGCAGTACTCTACCTTTTGCATGACTTGCCCCTAAATTATTTGCCTTTGAAAAACCAAGATTCTGACCTGCTTGAATACAAAAGATATGAGAATCGTCAATTTCCTGACAACGTTTGTAAGAATCATCAGAAGACAAATTATCCACTACTATAATCTCATATTGTATGGCATGAAGATGGTCTATAATACTTCTAACACAATTACAAAGAAAATCTTTTGAATTGTAATTTACAATAATAATTGAAAGATCCATATTCCCTATACTTTTACTTTTTTAATGATTCAAACAACTCAATCCACTGATGCATAACAGAGGATTGCGAGTAACGTTGGACATTAGCTCGGGCCTGCTGTCCGAATTGTTTTCTCAACGACTCATTCTCTATCAATTTGCATATCCCTGCAGATAATGCCTCAGAATCGTCGCGTGTCACCAACAGTCCGTCTTCCCCGTTGGTGATGATGTCAGAAGGGCCACAGGGACATACAAACGATACTGCAGGAACTCCCGTTGACATGGCCTCAGCCAAAACCAAGCCAAATCCCTCATAACGAGAACTCAAAACAAATATTGAACTCTCGCGATACTTTTCATAAATATTGCTGACTGCAGGATTACAATGTACCACAGACGATAAACCTAAGGAAGCAGCCTGTCGCTCATATTCCCCGCGCTCTCCACTTCCATAAATTTCAAGAGTCCAATCGGGATGTTTTGTATTGACAAACTTCCATGCATGAATTAAAAGGTCAAAACCTTTCTGCCAAGTATATCGACCTACTGCAATCACCTGCTTATTATCACAGGTAGAACAATCATCAGGGAAGTATGTCAATGAATTGGGGATGACAATCGTATTGGGAATTTCTTTCCAATTTTGAGAATCTTCCTTAGACAATACCACAAAACTGTCTAACCGCTTGAGTTGTTTGATTAGACTATTCATCCACCATTTAGAAATTGATTGATTGACAAAACCAGGCAACCACTTTCTTTTGAATTCACGATAATTTATTCTATTGAAATGAATCTCCCCTATTTTCCGGCTTCCATCCTTAATGTCATTGATGAAATTAATCTCACGACGGACGGTAGAAACCGTAATGTCTGGACGAATTTCCATCAGATAATCTGTAAACATCTTCTTGTACTTACGCTGCTTTAACTGATAGAAGAACAGTTTTTTATAAAGGGGCATGGTGTCCAGTTCGTCGAAATTGATATCGAAATTCACCCATTTCACTTTGGGATTAACGTGATAATACCACTCTTGACCAGCCTTCTCGGTGAGAATCATATACAATTCATAGTCAGTATGCTCTGCCAGATAATTAATCTTAGCACTTAGCACAGAACTCATCCCATTGGGAGCGAGCAAGCCTCCGACTACATAAACTATCTTCATTGCTGTCCCTTTTTAGCTACAAGATTATCATCTGTATCCTCATAGTGGTTCGTCTTATGGAAAATACGAGTGATACCCTTCATCTGAATCTTCACATGATCAATAAAACTTTGCCACATCGACTGATTGCCTATGGTGCCATAGCCCGTTATAGCCCGACAGCGATGGTCACGGACAAAGACTATTTTACCATATTTCTTCAGGTTGAAAGCCATTGAGCCGTCTTCGCCACGAATGATATCAACACGATAAGGCTCCTTGCGACCATAATCAGCGTTATAGGCAAAGACCAAACCTCGAACAGACAATTCCGGACGTTTGAAATGCTGAATCCAAAGGAACAGGTCTCGAGCCATCTCGAACAGCCTCAACCCCAGTACCGAATGGTTGGCATCAGGAAAATAGCTCCATGTAGCAGACACGCATGCCACTCCTGGCTTAAGTAGATGGTCGAGCATGACTTCATAATACTGAGGAGGATAGAGCGTATCACTATCAACATCAAAGTAGAAACGTCCCTTGGCATGTTGTAAACCACAACGACGGGCATAGCCACAGGAATGCTGATACTCTGTATAATAAGGGATACCCGATTTCTGATAGATTTCTGCCGTACGATCCTTTGAGTCATTATCTACGCCGATAATCTCGACAGGATACTTACACCGTATCTCACTGATAGCCCAAAGACAAGCCTGCAAATGCGTTTCTTCGTTATAGCCAATGACAACGATAGAAGCTA
>ERZ842401.2281-NODE-2281-length-25847-cov-37.586267_pt1 | contig 25847 bp, 26 predicted proteins | sample MGYA00521270_ERZ842401 | MGnify/ENA primary metagenome ERZ842401 (study PRJEB31892, sample SAMEA3878208) | bioreactor metagenome | biome: Moose rumen | place: Sweden | collected 2011-10 | study: EMG produced TPA metagenomics assembly of the PRJEB12797 data set... | reverse complement strand
TGAAAGAGATCATGTACCAAGCATTACCTCTGAAATAAAAATCGTAAGGTGATAAGCTCCAATCTCTTGGTTCTTTATTCGGAGATAGGTAACGAATATTGACAGCAGATTTTTTGTACTTGGCCTCAATGAGAATGCTAAAAATATCAGGTTTGACAGGAGCGACAGGAATAGCGATAACGGTAGAAGTCGCCAGAGTGTCTCCGATTTTTGCAAGATTATGCGGTACGTAAATTCCAAGTTTTTCCCATAAAGAATGAGCTTCAGAGTTCAAGTGTGGTAAAAAATGACTGACCATTTTGAGTCCGGCACTTAGAGCTTCGATTTCACTTTTTGTAATTTTTATATTTATGATAAAGATTTCATCGTTTTTCAGGACGTATAATTTTTCTTGTCTGTTATATTCGATCTCAGCTCCTTGATCTCTTAGGAAGTCGAGATCATTCTGTAATGTCCTGTTCTGGTGATATTTTTCGACGTTATTTTTGACGTTATATTCACCGATGAGTTCGAGTTCTTTTCGTGAGACTTTTTTCTTTGATTGAAATAAAGCTATTATTTTCAGCAGCCGTGAGTAACGTACAGACGACATATCTTTTGGCATAATCAGAAATCCTCCTAAATTGTAATTACGATATTATACCCTAGTACACACTATATTAATGTGGTCATCTGTTCCAATAATTCACGACAATTGGCTTCGCTGACCATTTGACTTATTCTGTCAGGACGGCGGCAATTCTTCCAGCTTGAAGTAGTAAATTTCTTACTGCTGGTATTGAATTGATTTATCCAAGCGACTTTTTCATCTACAGTTTTTTCTGGGTCTGAGAGTGCAGGAATGTTCCAGAAGCCAAGTCTATGACCCATAACACAACTAATTAAGATAGTCCAAGAAACGTCAGAGATGTGTCTCTTGTGGACTTCATTGGATGATAAAGAATGAATCTTCAGCCAAAATTTGTCCCAGTCTGCTTTAGTTCTTAGGCAGTCAATGTTATCGTAAATGCGTCTGTAAGCCTCATATTCGGCCACAGAATCGTAAGGAATAGAATCGAAATTCATCCATTCGCAATTATGAACATCAGGTACGGTGATTTTTTTCAGCGAGCCTTTTACTGAGACTTCTTCTGTTACTCCTTTAATGGTGAAGAATACTTGTTCAAAGGAAGATTCTAAAGGTTTGCGTTTTATATCGTAATCCATACGGAGATTTCTTTTTCCATGTTTGAGAGTGAAATCTTTACGTTTTTCTAAGCGTATACCATGATAGGATAGTTCCTTGAATCCAGTGAAGCGTTTTTCAGGAGAACAGACTCGTCCAGTGCGTTGAGCGACAGCAGTCATAGTAACATATCGGTCAAGAGCACCGTTAGTTTGCATAATAACTTCACCATCATCAGGGTCAATAAAGAATGGACGTAATCCGTTATGTGCGCATACACCTGCTTTTTTGTCATCGTTTGCTAAATCTTGGCTTACATTTCCTCTTGTTGAAATGTTAAGGAAGGAAGTATTAGTGTGTTTTTCCTCCCACATATCTCTTGATCCAGTCAGACGCATACGAGCCTCTCTGAAATATTCACTGAAGCCATAAAGATCAAGATTATTCAAGACATCAAGAGCAGCGTCGGTGATAAATCCGTCCGTAGTAACAGAGTAACACTTATAGCCAAGATTTGAGAGTTGATTCATAGCGGCGTTTAGTATGGCGCGAATGCCAGAAGTAGTTAAACAGGCATGTACAGGAGACGTGAGAGAGGACCACCCGATGTCTTCCATTTCAGCGCGAGCAGCATTCCAAGATGATTTAGGTTTTATGTTTTGAGCTGTTTTTCCGTATATAGAATTGATAGCGACTTTTAAGAAACTCTGTTCAAAGCTGGTACTCCCCCATTTAGATTTGGCGAGATTTCGGTCATGAACGAACTGTTCACAAACTTTGTAGAGACATCGGCTAGGTGAACCGTCTGGCATGATTTTCTTTGAAGCTATATATACACGTCTAGCTGTTATCTTTGCTCCGAGATGTAGAGCGAGATATATTTCTGGGGCTGAAGCATAGCATTTAGTCAGCCCTTTTGAAGTTCTTGGAAAAATCACGCTGCCATTCACGTTTACGGGGATACATGGAAATAGAACGTTGTCAGGAAACTCAAAATCAATATCACCGAACATTAAATCGTAAGGAGAGTTAAAATCCTGCAACGTAAGTAATCTTTTCTCAATTGTGTTTGAAATCAAAGACTTATAATTGCCCCAGTCTGGATCTGTTATACAGGACATAGACGTTGGATAGGCGTTTTGTAAATCGAAGTCATGTGTTAATGAGTTTACATATCTAGCCCCCAGACACCCGTTAAAACCTCCAGCGTAGGCATTAGCGGCGGCATTTATAATCAGTGAAGCATCATCAGAGACGGGTTCGTAATAAGTATCTTCGGTAAAGCCTTTAGGACCATCTGGGGTAGAAGTTAATCTCTTCCCTGTAGATTTTTTCTGAAGTCCTCTGTAATGCAAGTCTAGGTCTTTGTCGTAAAATACGCCGAAGTGATTTTTGATGACAGGTAAGGAAGCCTTAGCAGCACCTGAAGTAGCTGTAATTTCCATGTGTTTGTTTACCCCCCATAGTTCACTGCTGTACAAGAGGCAAATCACACTATCGTTGATAGCGTACTCGATGTAATTCACAGGGTCAACAGAAAAATATTTGTCCATGTGATTAATTGCTTCATAAGGGAGTTCCAGTTTGTGAACGGAAATAGATTCACCCAGATTTTTTAAGCTCTTTTGTCCAGCGGGTGCAAAACACATTGTATCTCTGACGTAGAAACGGATGGGATAAAATTTCCACCATTTCTTAATAACTTTCGGATGTTCATATGACGGAGAAATACTGACTAGACCCCCTTGTACGTAACTACATTTAGCCAGTACATCGAGTATATCTTTTTTGTCTGTTTCGTTATCATAATCATAGTGTGGTATTTCAAATGTAGATAGATCAGCTGAACCAAAATGACAAATCAAGGTTATGTCTTTAATTATCCCGGTCTTATGAAAATCTGAATAGTCGTTGAAATATCCACAGTCTTGGCCTCTATTTTTTGAGCGGAAGGGGCTATTTTCGTCAAACTGTTCAAAGAACAGCTCCTTTTCTTCATCCAGAATAGAAGCCTCATATGCTTCTTTAGGAGATTTGAAAGTCTTGTGCGAAATTACGTTACCTTTCTTAACTGTAGCCCGCCAGCGTCTGGTTAAACGGAAATCATAAGCCTCGCATAGATTATACCTAGTTAAAATCCAAGAAATCATGCGCCAGAATGGAAGCCTTTTCTTGACAGCTGGGAAAAAGACGCATTGATGAACAACATTGTGGTTATTAAGGTCGTAAAATGCGAACTGATATGAAAGAATCAAGCGGTCTTTTTCGGAATAGAAGAACTCGGTATCGAGAGCGATAACAAGTGAATCTCTATTAGACCGCATAGCTTTGACGGAAGGCAAATCTAACATGGAATGTATACAGCTCAGTTCATTGTCATGGGGTCTGGAATTATTCTCATCCGGTCCAATAGTGGATTTTGACCCCGTATCTAAAGCCTTTGTATCACTAGGATTGTTTGATACGTTATTGTTCAGCATTGCGTTTTTCTGAACATTATTCACGGGTCTTCTAGCAAAATATTCTGGGTATTTTACATCAAGTGAAATAGTCCTAGTAAAGACTCTAGCTTCTTCATGACCCGATTTGCTTGCACAGTAAGTTTCAGCTCTCATTTTGTTTTCTTGCCAGCCTTCGGACAAGAGTTTTTTTCTAGCAGAGAAGTTTTCTCTGTCAAGTTCATTGATAATAGCGGTTGATGATAGAAACTGTATCATGTTCTATACTCCTTTTCTGGAAATAAAAAGACAAAACGGAAGCACGGCATATGTGGTAAAATAGAGCATATCAAAAAAGAATACCGTGCTTTTATAAGTCTGACCTATAATGGCTAAAGAAGAAAACAGGTTCAACGTTGGCGACATTGAGATCTGAAATCTTCTTTAGTTAACGGACGAAACTACGCGGATTCCTCTGTAAAGTCTTTTTCCGCAGAGACTTCTTCATAAACATCACAATCATCGTCGAAATCTTCCAGAGCTGAATATCTATGTTTTTCCAGTTCGATGTCGCGCAGATGGTTGTTGTTGTCGAGAATCTGAACGTTATCTAGTATTGCATAGATTATTTTCTTTTGTTCTGCGGCGATATTTGCACAGTCGAAGGTCATAGAGACCCTAGCGAGAGCACCATCACAGATGGAAGTTTTCTTGTCGAGGGGTGTTTTTGTTTGTCAATTACCTCAGGTTTTTCGCGTGACATAGTCCGTAGGTAATATATGTCCTCGTTGTTATTGTGTGTTTTGAGAGGAGTGATGAATTCCTCGAACTTGATTTCTGTATCCGTGTTTTCGAACATCTTGACGGCTTTTCCCTCAAACGCTACACGCATTGCTTCCTGAATAGACGATGTAGTTGTTTCATCGCTCTTGTGAAGGATCAAAGTGGTTCCGTATTTTTTTGTTCCGAAACGCTTTTTCGGAGACATTAAGTCGCTGTTTATAATTACTACCTCACCTGTTATAACCCTGTTTCCTTTTCTGCGACAATTTTTCATTTTGTTACCTCCTGAAATATTATATTTTTTACAACACGGAAAATTTTAGCATAGAATTCTAAAAAATGCAACTTTGAAATTTTTATTTTTTAAGATTAGATTATCTCTCGTAGAACTTCTTCTCCAGTCTGGTCCAGAAGTTAAAATAAAATTTTTGCTCGTATCGTATTTACATTTTAATCGCGCATGATACAATATAAAAGTCAATTTATTGCGGAAAGGAATATTTTGTTATGTCAACAGAGAAAATGACCGATAAAATACCTGACGAAGAGGTATTGGAGCAGATTAGTTACGATGGTCCTGTAAAGTATGTCAGTAGCTCTGAATTGCTCCCGTTTTCAGGGAAGATAAAAGCTGAATGTGATGATGAACAAGACGTTAATGTGAGCAATCCCTTTGACGTACCAGATGACAATGATCCCGATATGAGAGAGTTACGCAAGGGTATTGAAGAGTACGGGGTTTTGTTTCCTCTGTTAGTACGCAGAAGGGAAGACGGTAAATATGAATTATTATCGGGCTACAGGAGACAAAAAGCAGTAGACAGCATAAATGAAGAACGAAGAAAAAAGTCTGAAGAGGAAATGAAACTCCCGATAATAGAAATCTCTGACTGCGACGATGACAGAGCAATCGAGATATTGACGACCTCGAACATGCACCGAAAGAAAATAACGTTGAGAGAACAAATCAAAGCCTGTGGTTTAACGTATCGTGCAAAACGTCATCAGGGGAAAGCGTCTGAAAAGAGTGCGGCAGATATAGTAGGTGAAATGTTCAATGTCAAAGCGAAGACTGTACAGCGTTACTCAGCCCTTTTGAATCTGAACGATGGATTATTGAGGCTCATCGGTGGAGAGAACGACAGTAGAACTCATTATCGGAATAATGAAGGCAAGTTAAAGCTGTCTAGGAGAGCTGGCGAATTATTGTCCACACTGAATAAATCTCAACAGGAGATTGTTCTGCAATTTTTACAGGATGACAATAACTCAATCCCGATTCCTTTAGCGAGCTGGATCAGAAAGAAATTCAACAATAATCCTGACCTTACTCTGGATGAACTGAAGAATGTTGTTGAAGATTGGAAACGCTCAAACATGTCTGGAAGTGTTTCTGAACCTGAGAATAAAGGCGAAAAAATCAGCTTTGATGCTCTGCGTACATATTTTCCAGAGCATAGCGAGCAGGAAATAATAGCGAAAGTGCACACTTTCTTCAGAAAGTGGCAAGAAGCCGGTAGTCCAGAAGATTTTGAAATAAGGGCATTATGACGATTCTTATATCGTATCATTTTTAACCACCATATAAAAAGTATTATATTTGATAATGCGCTCGTCTTTACATGTACTGAGTGAAGTATTATAAAAGACGAGGGGTTTTCTTGATATGCCAGAGAATTGTGAATGCACATTCCATTTTCATCAGAACTCTTCACCGTTGATTATAGAGGGGGTGAAATCAGGACGCTATGACGTAGGGATATGCACTATCGAGCCAGTGTTGCCTGAGATTAACTATATTCCATTGAAGAGGCAGGAACTAGTAGCGATTGTGCCTAAAGGGCATGAACTTGCGGGGCGACAGAGCATAAGCCTAACCGAACTTGTAAGGTATCCTTATGTTGATTACATTGACTATGTAGGACTGTGGCCTACAATTCACAGGATACTTGATGATGAAGGTGTGTATCCCAAAGTTACGGCAAAGGCTCCAGATGAAGAGAGTATTGCTGGATTAGTGTCAGAAGGTTTTGGTGTATCGTTTGTTGCATTGGTTTATTCACTGAAGGACTTTGATGTGGAAATTCTGAAGGTTGAGCGGTCTGACTGCTACCGAACTATTTTTATGACTCATGTAAAAGATTACTACCTCACTCCTGCTGTGATGAGATTTATACGTTATGGGATTGAAGCCGAGCTAAAGAAAATCCGTGCTCTTCAGCATTAATGAGCTAAAAAATTTGTGTAGGTTAGTTCCCACAAAAAGTTAAAATATACCAGCAAATTTATATTTGCAATATAAATTTCTTGTGAATAAAATATCGTGTAAAACTTCAAAGATTAACAAAATTTGTACCTATGGAGTGTGTTTAGTATGGTAGCTTGTATTGGGAGTGCAATGTGAAAGATGACAAGGGCATTATCTACATACCGTTCAGGATACATCTAGACGGCAGGGTAGCCTTGTTGCGGAAACAAGTATGCCGAAGCGACGAAAAACTCCTAACGCTAAGGGAATACTTCTCGAATGAGATTATCGGTTAGCAGACGACCTTCTCAACATCTAAATCGTTCCATCACTACAGATATTCATCGACGGTCGATGAGGTGACGGTATGGGTAGTCGAGGTGCATAACAGCATGTACATACCCTTCTACGTATGTGCTTCCGAAGTCACCCTAATCAGCAAATATCTATGCTCTCTCGGCTCTGCACTGAATTGTGCGGAGAAGTTCATCAAGGGACACAAATAAAATAAAGACAAACAACAATAGACAGAAAAGCCTGTCTACTGTTGTATCTTCTCACCCATTGTAGGGCGGCTTGAGCTGATCGAGCAATAGACTTTCAACGCGTTTGTGCTCCCCACACGGCAAGAAGTAGAGCTGTACAGGTTGCCCAGCCTCGAACTGGTGAAGGACGAGATGATTGATTTTGCAGTTGGTAGACTGTCCGCCTATGTAGCAAGCCGCCGGAGTGATGAAACCGTAGCCGCCGAATTGAGAGTTGTTGAACCGCTGGTTGAGATTGCAGGTCTCTCCGATGTAGAGTATCTCGCCATTGTAGACGAGCAGGTAAACGCCTGAGAGGTTATCAGCGGTGATGGAGAAGCGACAAAAAGACCCTTAGCCGTACTTGTGGAGCTTCCTGTATCCTTTATGCTTGTACAGCTCCTGCGGGTAGAACTTCAGGGCATGGCCTTGTTCGTCAGTCTCAGGGATGAGCGGCTGAACGAACGAGAAACGGTAGTCGAGAAGGATAATCTCTTCCTGTGGTTCATGCGCTTTTGGGCAACTGTTCAGGCTGTTCTGGGTTGCGGAGTATCTTAATGTACGCCCAAGACTTCCTGCCTTCACCGATGACATGCGAAGTGTTGAACGAGACTTTGAGGATACCGAAGTTGACCATGTGGCGGATAATCTGCGATGCTCTAGACCTGTGCAACTGAGCCTCAGTGAGCAGTTCGTTGAAGTCTATGTCTTCCTCGTTCTTGCCGTCAAGCAGCTTCACAATGGCGTGAAAAAGTCTCTAATGAGTGAAGCTGGGGAAGTATCCAGCGCAGTATGTGCGTGCAATGAGGCTGGATGAGGAGTAATCTTCAGGACTGTCGCGCTCTGCCTTGCTCTTACTGACTTCAGGCTGTACACTCGCTTCTGTAGCTTCGGGTGTCGGTGTTGTTGCGCTTGTTGAGGCAGTATGTTTCTTCGTTGACATGATTTACCTCCTGAATTAGGAGGGCAGGTAGAATCGCCATTACCTGCCCTGTTGAGATAGTTACCTGCTGTTATCAGTGAGCTTGATGATGCTGAACTCATCCTGATTGTGAAGCAAGTAATTGTGGAAGAAGTCGCGGAAAGCGGCTCTGCGATTGCCCCTCATAACTACCTGTGTCTGTTATCGCCCCCTGTGGCTTCCACTGACCATTGAGATTGAGGGAATAGACGAGCTTATTGCTGCCGTTGAGCCTGAGAAGTCCGAGAATGAGCATCTTCGTCTTGCAGCATGCTTTGGCTATAGTCTCTGCATCACCGACAGAGTATTTGCCGTTCCTCCAGAATAAGCGCGTAGTGCTGTTCGTGTCTCATAGTCAGCATCCTTACACCGCTTGCGGGAGTTCATCATCTGCGGTTTCACATATTATGCTGAAGCTAAGATTGAGCGTGTTGTCTTCCTCCATGTTATGAGGATTGATGTGTTGTCTGTCTCGAGTAATATCCAGTTGCATGGATGTACTTTTTGTTGCAGTGAAGCCAATATTTGCATCTTAACCTCCAGTTGACTTCCATCGTGAGAAAAAACTAGAGGGCATACACGCCCTCTAGTGTTGAGTATTGCCCTGAGTTGAAGGCTGTGGAGTTAGTCTAGAATGGTATCTCGACTTCTGAGGCCGTCGCTTCATCCAGCTCCTTCAGGATTGCCTTGTTGAGATGCTCATACTCCTCATTATTCAACAGATCCCTCAAGTGCAAGTTCACAATTTGGAGCAATATATTCACCAACGTTAACGCATGATAATTACGCATTATCAGCCTCTCCATCGTTGTGTTCGTCGACATCCGCATTGTTGGGCGTTTCCTCTGGTGCTTCGGGTGTCGTCTCCGCTGATTTCGCAACAACCTTATGAGGAGTATGCTTGACACACTCCCCATGCCTAAAGGCGGGCGATTCTAGCATCTTCTACACTGCCTAATTGCTCAGGTCTTACTGTGTCTCCGCTACAGGACAATGCCTCATCCTGATTATTTGCTTTATTGTTTTTATGCGTGCAAGCTGGCGGTTTTTACACCTGCTCAACCTGCATGAAAATTATACAAACGAAGAGACAAAAAGACAAGAAAATTAAACTATACTGCGCCTTATATCCCCTTGACTAATGTCAGGGGCTTTACGGCATCCTTTGGTAAATCTCAGCCAGAGCAAATTGCGAATAAACGTCTCCACTTTCTGCAGCAACTTTGAAGCGTCCGATTGCTAGTTGCTCGTTTTTCGCTGTGCCCCAGCCGTACAAATAAAGGTCGCCACGAAATTTATTCGCTGGAACTTGAGATAGATAATTATCCGAAAGATTACGCGCCTCTTCAAAAGTTTCTTCGATGTTTTTTCAGAACTTCTTATGACGCGCTCTGCTTCATTTCTAAGCCGTTCGTAGTTTGAGCCGGATTTGTCGTAATCAATGAACGCCAGAATGTTCAACAAGACTGGGTTATCCGCAGAAGCAGTAAGAGCATTGATAGCTTCAAGGGCTTCATCGTTCCGTCCCTCGAAGAATGCAACCATAGCGTTTTCTCTAGCAGTTCTTGCCTCTTTCTCTTAGTTGTACCGATACCACTGCCAGCCGAAGAATGAAGCAGCGAGAAGGACTAATGCCGCGAACAGTATTTTGTTCCTTTTTCTCGCTCGTGCTTCGAGAGCTTCGAGTTTTTCTTGAGCCTCCTCAAGCAGCTTCTCAGAATCCTTATAATCATCAAGTTCTTCGAGCTGAGAAATGACAATCTGTAAGTTAATAATTCCAGAAACGTTTTGAAGTTCATGCTTGGCTTCCTGATACTTACATTCACGTGTGTACAGTTCTGATACTTCAACAAATACATGGTCTGTATCCTTTTGTACGGTCTGAGATTGGAAACAAGCAATCACAGTTCTGCAAGTTCCTTCATGCTGGACGCTTTTGCTCGAAGCGTAAGCATTTCCTGATAGCGTCTTTCGTTTTCGGCTTCTTGTTCGGCGCGTTTACGTTCTTCCTCTATCCGCTGGCGTTCACGTTCGGCCTCTTCTGCAATACGATTCTGTTCAGCTATGGCTTCTGCCGCAATGCATTCTTGTTCGAGTTTGTCATGACTTGCGCGATCATAAGATTCAAAATGTGATTTGTATTCCTCATCTGCGAAACGCAAAGCCCTCTGAAATAGTTTCTCATCTTCAAGAGGAGTGGCCAAGTTCTCGATAAGCTCATCAACATTGTATGCTTTGTGTTCAAGCATTAGAAGTCCGAAGTGAATGCGGGATTCCTCTGCGTCCTGATTAAGTGCTTGGTTGAGGTACAGCCCTGCATTATCAAATTCGCTATCTTCGAGATATAACATAGCACACTTTACGAGCGTGTTCGTATCTGCACCATCATGAGACGAGGAAGGCTGAATATTCACTTCCTCTTTGTCTAGCTTGACTACCTTTGTTTCTGGATGCGTATCAGGCTTCATTCAGGTATCGGAAAATTTCACCGCCGTTCCATACATTTGCAAATAGAAGTACGCACTTCCATCGCCCTCTAAATCTATATCTTGCCTCATTCCGATTACGGCATCTGCGCCCATCACGCTTGCACGTAATTTTATTTCTTCTGTTGCAATGAAAAATGCTCTTTCAAACCGTGTCTGCCACGCTCATGTGCTGGAATCTCTCCAGCTGAATTTTGTTGACGTACCCTTGTTTTCCATCTCTGTAAGACGTTGCGCATATTCTTCCTCAAGTTTGGACAAACTCGATCTGAACCCTAAATTAGAGATTTGCACATATACAGAACCTAGTATTTCATAAGGTCTGCTCATGTCGCATGTCGTAACAACAATCTGTTCCGCTCTCCTCATCGTTTCTTCATCGAAACGTGGCTGTTCTTCCTTTTTGCCATAAAAACATCACTCCTTTAACGAAAAAGCCTCCAGCCGCCGTCGCACCGATAAAAGGCAGCGCAAGTCCAGTGATGGCTTTTGCCGTTCCCGTTATCCATTACCCAACTGTGAAACCTACCGCTCGGATTGTGCGAGCACGAATTTCCGGGCTGAGGCTGGTTACTCGCACTGACACCTTTTCCGCAGAACTCACAGACCCACTGATGAGCTGATGCCGTCGAATACAGTAAGGTATTCTTTGACATACTCCCATACCTAAAAGCAGGGAAGTGTATTATCCTCCTCACACAAGAATACTACCGTCAGAATCAGCCGTTTTTCCTAAAGCCATACATCCTTCAATAATTCCAATAATCGCAGGAATACCCGTCCAGCAGAACACTAGGTACAATATCCCCATACCTGTTTTCCCTGAGTAGAACTTATGAACCCCTATTCCACCAAGAAAAATCGCCAAAAGACCATAAATAACCTTATTCACTTTTATCACCTTAAAACCTCTACGGAGACAAAATCTATTTTGAGATCGCAACTACTGACTACCCCAAAGCAAAGGAGTTCCTCTTCCGTATCAGCCCCGACGTTCAGTTTCACTCCGTCGGCTTCTTGGCTCAAATAGATCCGGAGCATAATCTGCCTTACTCTGATACTGTAATCAAGCCAGATGTTCACAGCCGCGTTGCTAACATCGACGTTAAGTATCTCGACTTCGACGGCAAGGAGAGCAGGATGTGGAGCTTCTCGTTCGACATCGACATTTAACGCGTCCAACTCTGCAAGAAGAATATTCTTGACCTCAAAGAAGCATGCCTTGAGGCTGAGAATTTCGATGGGAGAGTTTATGTTCAACCTTTTCTCCAGATATAAATATCACTTTTGAGCGGCTATATAAGATATTTATGGAGTCATCGGTATTTACTGGTGCAAATGAATCGTTTAGAGCTTTTAGACTTCCAGCGGAGAGGTGAGAACTTTTTCCAAAAATCAATTATAAGGGTGGCAACTTTTTCTCAAAATCAATTATAAGGGTGGCAACTTTTTCTCAAAATCAATTATAAGGGTGGCAACTTTTTGCTAGAATCTCTTCCGGAGGTGGCAATATGATATTCAAACGCAAAAGAAAAGGAATAACTTACATCTACGAACGCACAACTTACACAAAAGGCAAACGTCATGAAAAAGTCATCGGCAAGGTTGATAAAGACGGTAACGAGATATATTATGCTGACAGTTGCGATAACCGTGCCAGTGGCGGGAAGGGGCGGGCGCATGGTAGTAATTCGGCTAAACCTCGCAGAACTAAAGCAAACGCAGAGAACGAAGATGAGGCAAAGGTCGTAAATGCAGATATTAGCGCACTAGCTATTCCAACTCTGAACGCATATGAAAATGCAATCAGCCTCTACCAGGGAGGGAAAGCCTACCTTTACCCTGTCGTCAGTACAAGGGGGGTAAGATTTGAGAATGGAGAGATGTTCTTTGAAGACGATGCATTACGTTCACTCAGTACCGCAGAGCTAAGAGACATGCAAACCGACAAAGGCATTGACAAAATAGACATTCCGCTTCTAAACGTCTATTACAGTATCATTTTGAAGGAGTTCCATTCATCCTTGAAATCGGGCGAACCTCTCAATCCAGTAATCACTATATATGCTCCTGAACTGATGAGATGTATCGGCCTACTAAACGACGGGAGCGGAACTCACGAGACAGACGTGAAAAATATCATGCGAAAAACTGGGACTTTTCAGAACATCATTGGAGTTTTAGATGTAATCGTTAACGGAAAAAAACGCAAAAGCTATTTTCCAGTACTCGTTTTCATGGGCTATGACGCTGCTAAAAATACCATCAGCTTTTCAAGTCCATACTTGAATCACATCGTCAAAACGATTTATAACGCCTCATTGGTTCGCGGCAAAAACGGTAATCTCAAAAAGTACAAGAGCGGTAAGCAAATTGTAAGCCCCAGCCACTCCTACTTGATAAAGTCCTCAATCGCAAAAGAACGTAACAAGGCCGCTGTTGAAAACGTCAGGATCATAGTTCAACTAATAGAGCAGGCAGGGAGCAAGGGAACTCCCAATATCAAGGCAAGCACGATTGTCGAACGCAATGAAGTCCTGAAACATAGACTGCGTAACAGCTCTAATCAGTTGCAGCTATTACAAAGAGTGTTCAAGAAAACTTGGGAGCTGCTGCGTACTCAGACTACTCTCCTTGACACCTACGATGGCATTGTTCTTCCTGATCCTAACGACATTAGCAAGATACCGACAACTGGCAACTTGAACAATCTAGTTTTCAGGTTCCCACACAAGGGCAAAAGAAAGGAGTAATCATCAAAAAAATTGCGTTTTGAGTCGAATTTTTTGAGGACATTTATAAACCTTTGCAGCATCTACGGTTAGGGCACTAAGTAATTCCCGCAAAACGCGGAGAAGTGTTATAAAAAACGCGGAGAAGTGTTATAAAAAACGCGGAGAAGTGTTATACGGCCATTTTTATAAACGCTGTTCATGACTACATTATCAAAGTTAATCAAAGCCGCTAATATACTAGTACCTTAATGTACTAGTACCGGGCGCGTTGAAAACGCGCGTCCTGTGGATAGAGTGGTATCCTTATCCACAGGAAAAGCCAAGAGGAAATTTTTCTCGCTACGCTCGAAAAATCTTCTAATTGGAGTCCCACCCCCCACCCCTAACACCCACTTGTTAACCACAAAGATTCTATCCACAGTTGCGCTTTCGCTCATTTAATTCGCTCAAGCGCCTTTAGGAGGAAGAGCGATAGAGATTCAAGAGGATTTTTGAGGTAAGGAAGGGTTTTAGATTCAAGGAGGTTTTGAGTAAGGAGCGAGAGAAAGCGTTAGAGGTAAGGGAGAGTTCAATGTAGAAAGGAGGCAGTTCGAAGATACACGAGAGAAGGAAAGGCAAGAACACCCAAAGTGCTAAGTAGAGGAGGGATCAGTAGAAGGAAGGATCCCCCAAACAAAAACTGTGAAAAGAAGAAGGAGGAAAGAATCGAATTGTGGTGTGATATGTTTGAATTGTTGAGTGAATTAAGACAATTACGACAATGGATAGTCTGGAAATTGTCGGCGAATTGTGGCGGCGCGCGAGCGGAGAAATTGCCGCTGAACCCGCATGACGGGTTGCCTGCGAGGGCGAATGACGCTGACACATGGGGCACGTATTACGAGGCGGTGCGGTATGCGTTTCAGAATGGGCTTGAGGGGAATGTAGGCGGCATTGGTTTTGAGTTTTATGGCGGGTATGCAGGAATTGACCTTGATGATGTTGTGCTTGCTGGAGGGGCGTTGAAGCAATTTGCTGAGGATGTTGTGCGAATGATGGACAGCTACACCGAATATTCCCCGTCAGGAAAAGGGTTGCATATTCTGTTCAAGCTGAATAGACCTTTGACTGAGTTTGGTACTCGCAGGCGCAATGATGAGCTTGGGATTGAGATGTATGATAGCGGACGGTACTTTACGGTAACGGGTAATGTTTACGGAGAAGCGAAGCCTATAGCGGAACGGACTGAGATGGCACGAAAGATTTACTACAAGTATTTAGCCATGAATGAGTATAAGGTTGTGAATAAAGGCTCTCTGCGTTTGTCTGAGAGGGTAGTTTCAGGGAGTGCGGATGATAGCGAATTGTTGGAGAGAATGTTTAACTCTCAACATGGTGTTGAAATCAGAGCGTTATTCAGCGGTGATACTTCTGGCTATGACGGTGATGATAGCCGCGCTGATTTGGCACTATGCAGTTACCTAGCTTTCTGGACTAATAACGATGTTTCAAGGATGGATGCTTTGTTCCGGCAGTCAGGTTTAATGCGTAGGAAATGGGATGAGAAACGTGGTGTACAGACCTACGGACAGATGACAATATCGAAATCCCTGATCGCTGGTGAAGGGTATAGACGTACAAATGAGCATAAATCATTTATGCGCCAATTGCCTGTGAATGATCTATCTAGCACGGCTGTAGAAGTTCCTGAAGTAATCACTGAACCTGATACAATGTTGCCGGAGATGATTAACATCCAGAGTTATATTCAGGGTATAGAACAAGCTAAAATTGATGATGACTTGAGCCGGTTTCAGCTGTATAAAGGCCGTAAAACTGGTTATAGTAATATAGATGCGAAGATGAGCCTGTATCCTGGGTTGTATGTGCTAGGAGCGATAAGCAGTCTTGGCAAGACGACGTTTTGTGGTCAGATGGCCGACCAGTTAGCAGGAATGGGGGAGCATGTTCTGTATTTCAGCTTTGAGCAGACTAGGCTGGAATTGGTGTGTAAGGGATTATCTCGCATTATGGCTCAGAATGATATGCGCTCCGCTTTTACATCTATGGAGATACGTAGAGGCTCTAAGTCTGAGGCTTTAAGGGTTGCACGCGAGCTATATGCGGCACAGACTAAGCATGAATTTATTGTAGAATGCGGCTTTGATACGAATGTGGAGGTGATAGTTGGGACAGTGAGGGAATACATAGAGCGAACTGGCGTAACCCCTGTGGTTATGGTGGATTACTTACAGATAATTACGCCTGTGAGTACACACCAGACGACGAAAGATGTTGTTGACTACAACGTGCGAGCATTGAAGAAATTACAGACTGAGAATGATCTTGTTGTTCTAGTCATATCCTCGCTGAATCGGGCAAACTATCTGACACCGATAGACTTTTCGTCGTTCAAAGAGAGCGGTGGCATTGAGTACACTGCGGATGTAATCTGGGGGCTTCAGTTGAGCGTGATGAATGATGAGTTGTTCGATAAAGAAGCGAAACTCAAAGCAAAACGTGAAGCAGTCAAGGAGGCTAAGGTCGCTAATCCTAGAGATATTGAGCTGGTCTGCCTGAAGAACCGTTACGGTGTATCTTCTTACAGTTGCAGGTTCAAGTATTATGCCAGATATGATTATTTCTTGCCTGTCAGAAGCGATGATGAGACTTAAAATTTCTCTTTTAACTCCGCTTTGTATTTGTAATATGTATTTAGAGATACATACAGTCTTTGTGATCTATCATTAGGGTTGGGAGATGAGTTAATTATTGCTATTACTTCTCTATCTGAATTTGAGCCGTTGAAATTCTTGCTGTATTTCAGAATTAGCTGCTGAACAGGGGACTTCTTCCTGATGTGCAGTACTCTTCCTTTTTGTTGGCCTATTTGCTTTCCGTTTCGTCTGGCTGTTTCAATGCCTTCACGAGTTCTCTGGTGTAGGTCGTCAACTTCTTTCTGAGACTGAATGAAAGCGAGCTGAATTTGTCTCTTGGCCAGAGTGAGAATATAATCATTAATAGCGTTGATAATGGACTGCATGAGCTTATATGTGGCTTCGTCGCCTGAATTGAGATTCAGAGAGATTTTCTTATTATGCAGAATTTTCCTGTAAGTGTCCGTGTTTATGTGTGGCTCTTTGAGAAAGACTAGATTAACTCCTTGATTATATAGCAGTTCGTAAACTATTATTGCTTCTAAGTACTCCTTGAGTATATTCCTTATTTGACGCTCAATATTCTGCTTCGGGGTACTTATTCGGCAATATCCGTAGATTTTATTCATTGTATCTTCAGAAAGACAGCTAATTTTCAATCGCGAATATTGGATAGCTCTCCATTAACATATCTTTTGCAACTTGTTCATGGGTCATATACAATGCTTCGCATCTCTCTTGTTTCAAGACTTTTTCTTGGTCGTACTCTGTTAAAAACATTCCTTTCACCTCTACTTGATTTGATAAAAAACTGCTTGGCGTTTCTCATCGTCAGCTACGATAACCGCGCTGATTACTTTTCGATTATCAAGTTTGTAGCTTTCGGCATATTCTCTGCTTTCGATTTGCTTTCGTCCCTCAAGCAGTTTTTGTGCAACCACTAAACTTTTTTCTGCGAACTTAAATTCTAGTACGATAATCTGCGCTTCTAATTGAATTACTATATCAGCACGTCCTTTGAATGTCTGAACTTCAGCATACGCAATTATTCCTGCCCCTCGAAGCAACATTAGGAACAGGGAACGATACCAGAACTCGTTGCGGTTTGAAAAATCACCGTATGGAATTTCTTTTAACGCAATGTTATATAGTCTTACGATTTCAGACATATTTGAAGCCTTTAATGCTTTCCAGATTTCTGATCCGAGCGATGCAAACTGTTCAACTCGATATATAAGTTCAAGGTACATTCTGGAGAGAGAATCAAGAACTTCTCTATTTGGATAATCCAGAGTCAATAACTGATCTTCCTTCTTCTCAATTGTTAGGTAGCCGCTTTGATACAAGAAACTAGTCGGTTTAGCTCTCTCGATTTCCTGCGAGCTTGTGAAATCACTTGCTACTTGCATATGTCTGTACTGCTCTGGGTCATCGATGGAGTGCCCTTTCATCCATTCCACTATGAAAGATGGTGAGCCTGATGTATACCAATAATTATCAAATTCGCCTGTCCCGAAACAGCTTAAGATTGAGAACGGATTGTAAAGTCTAGTTACTCCGTCAAAACTAAAGCCATCGTAGTAATCTTTCAACCGTGCTAATATTTCTTCTTTTCTCATTTGCCTCTTTTCGCCCATTATTCTTAGCCAGTCGTTAAAGTTATTTTCTAATTCGGTCTGTGTGTAACCGCATATATCTGCATATTGCTCCGTCATTGATATATCAAGCAGATTATTCATAGCAGAAAATACTCCCATTTTGCTGAACCTTGAAATCCCAGTTATAAACACAAAACGTAAATATTCATCACAACTTTTTAGCGTCGTGTAGAAAGAACGTAGAACTTCTCGAACTTCATTAGCTTTTTCTACATTGCCAATGTTATCTAAGATTGGTTTATCGTATTCATCAATAAGAACTACAACAGAACCGAAGCTTTTGTAAAGAGCGCGAATTAGCTTACGAAGCATTTCAATGCTTCTATCTTCAGCTTGGAGTTGTAAGTCATTATCCTCTGCAATATCTCCAAGCCTTTGTATTATTGAACGATTTAATTCTTCGCTATTCGCGTAACTCCCTAATGAACTTACATCAAACCTAATTACAGGCGAGATATTTTTTGATTGTTCTCTTACCCACTCTTTCGCCGCAAGCCCCTCGAACAATTCCGATTTTCCCTTAAACATCGTTTCAATGGTTGAAAGTGTCAAAGATTTTCCGAACCGACGTGGGCGAGAAAGAAAATATCGTTCGCCATTCTCTATTAACTTCTGTAGAACAGCGGTCTTGTCAACGTACAGATAATTTCTGCGTCTTAAACTCTCAAAGTTCTGTATTCCGATTGGCAACATCTGCATTTATTTTTCTAACCCCTGACGTTTTGCAGTTTGCTATTCCGTACAGTTCTCAATTATCCACCGATGAAGTGAACATACCCCCGCTTTAAGAAGCGGGGGCTTCCTGTTTCATCGAAGACCGCGCTATTCCCTCATAGGGGTCATAGTGTCTTACACCTTCTCCACAGGCGTTACTTCCCGTATGACCTACGGTAGTTATTATTATTCGTTTCCCTTCTTCGCGAATATTTATCGCCGCATTTATGTCCCGGTCATGTTCCGCTCCACACATCGGACACTTCCAGTTCCTTATGCTCAGGTCTTTCACTTTCTTGTTCCTGCAACCACATACGTGGCAGAGCTGGCTTGATGGATACCATTTCTCTACTTCCAATAATCTTTTTCCTCGATAATACAATTTATATGACAGTATATCACGGAGTTTACCAAAGCTGTTATCCGATACTGACTTCCCAAAACGCAATAGCCGGCTCATTATTCGCATGTCTAGCGTTTCTATGCACACGGCATCATATTCTTCCGCTAAATGATACGATTCCTTGTGCAGATAGTCTGTACGCTGGTTGGTTATTTTCTCGTACTCCTGGCATACCCTCATTCGCATTCGTTCTCGGTTCTTGCTTCCTATTTCCTGTCTCGAATGCCACCTGCATAACCTCGCTAATTTCTTTTCATGCCTGCGGAAATATCTCGGATAGTTCGCTCGGTCTCCCTCGGATGTTACATATAAATCGTGCATTGAGTAATCAAGACCTATAAATTTATGCGGCTCTACTTCGGAGACTTGGTTTTCGTACTCCACAAGTATACTCACGTAGTATTTATTCGTTGGTGTTTGCTCGATTGTTGCACTCTTTATTCTTCCAATCATCGGGCGGTGCTGTACTATTTTTACATAACCTACTTTCGGCAGCTTGATTTTACCGGCCTCTATTCTTATGCTTCCATGCTGGTTATTGGTCGTGTACTTCTTACGGCTATTCTTCTTACTCTTGTATTTCGGAAATCCTGCTCTCCTCTGCTTTAAAAAGTTGTTATATGCTGCCTGCAAATTTAATTGCGCGTTAGCAAGAGCTAGGCTATCTACTTCTTTCAGCCATTCATACTGGCTTTTATACCTAGCCGGTGTTACTTGTAATAATTTTCCTGTCTGCCGGTAATGTTTGATTTTATCAGAGAGCATCAGATTGTATATAAAACGCACACAGCCAAATGTCTTGGCAAACATTATTTTCTGTTCCTTGTTCGGATAAATCCGAAACTTGTATGCACGGTTCATTTCATCTGCCCTTGTCTTTCTATATACTTTTTTATTATTTCTATCGGTGCGCCTCCTGTGGTAAGCAAGCAGAAACTTCTCGACCAAAACATTTCCTTCCAAAGTTTACGGCGTACTGCAGGAAAATTTTTCTTTATCAGGCGTGATGAAGCACTTTTATAGGCATTTATGAACTTTGACATTTCAGTATTAGGATGAGCGCGGAACATTATATGAACATGGTCTTTATCGTGATTCCATTGCTCCAGAGTAATATTATAGAGTTTAGCTATGCGTAAGAAAATATCTTTAGCAAAATCACTCATAGCGTCATCGAAAACGTTACGACGATATTTCACGACAAGAATAAGATGATAATATAATAAGAATACTGAATGATTATTAGTATCTAAGTTCATACTATTACAACCTATAGAATAATTACGACTGAATTATAACATACTACACTAAGCGAAGGCAATTCATCTCACCGCCTATGCCTACGGCGTGCAAGCAACAGAGGCGGGAGACTTCTGGCGCGTTACGTTAAAATTTTATTAAATGCCGGAGCTAATTATTGATACCAAGAATAAAGATGGGAACACCGCTTTAATTCATGCTTTAAAAGAGAATAAGGAACTAAATTTATTAAGTTTTTAGTGGATGCAGGAGCTGATGTAAACCTCAGAGGTGAATACGGTGAACAGTTTTAATGTATGCAGCGGGAAACTACGGTCTCCTTCAAGAAAGAAATAGTCATCCGGACGTAATTGATTAATAAAATCTGGGGCTGATGTAAACGCCAAAACTAATGGGGGTTGGACAGCGTTGATGTACGCAGCTGGTGCAAATAAACCTGAAATCATCAGTGTTTTAATAAAATCTGGGGCTGATGTTAATGCTAAAAACAATTTTGGCGACACTCCGTTAATGCTGGTCGCTACTGAGAATTATCATAATCCTGAAGCTGTTAAAATTTTGCTAGATGCTAACGCTTATATCAATGCTAGGGACAAGTATGGTAAGACAGCTCTGATTAGAACCGCTAATAGTTATAGTACAAAAAAAAATTGAAGTTATAAGAACTTTGATAAGTGCTGGAGCAAACGTTTCAATTAAAGATAATGAAGGCAAAACAATTTGGGATTATGCAAATGGAGGTATGAAACATCCAAACAAAGAAATAAAAAGAATAATCCTTAGTGGTATAAATAATCAATAAAAACTAGTTTAGTGAAGAGTTACGCGCATAATGTCTAATAAAATTCACCCACTTCTCTGTTTTACCAGGCGAAACAAAATTAAGCAGAGGATGCCTCAAAACAAATTTATATTTTTCCCCACCTTTTGTTTCAATTCTTACAGCAGGCCATATGAGCTGTACAACTTTATCTACATAAATAATGTTATCTAAGGGAATAAAAAATTCCTTTTTAAACCCTAACGCACCTGCAATAGCATTATTCTTGAAATGTAAACATTTGGTTGTAAGGTATAAACTACCTGTACCACAACTCAACAAACCAGCTACCCGTTCACCACTAAATGCATCTGCATGACTATTTAAAAGAATGTCTTGAACTTCTAGCTTACGCGTCTCTTTTCGAGTATTTTCCACATTATTAATTTTTACACCACAAAATGAACAGAATATTACCCCTTCATCGACTTCTTTCCCACAATTTGAACAAAACATAATAACACCTCTCAAGTCAAGTTAATAATAATACATCACAAATTAAAGAGCAATAGTGAAAAAGTAAGCATCCACTAGATAAAAATATCTCTAGTAATTATTAGACTTTTGTGCCACATTCTCCGCAGAACAATTCACCTTCCGACAACGTTGCTCCACAATTACGACATATTCTTTCAGCGAAATCTTCCTGCGTATTATTTTGCATTGGGCTTCCACAGAAAGCACAAAACTTTACCGAACCTTCTTCCAGCTGTTCTTTTCCGCATTTGGGGCACACGCTTCTTAACTGCGAAACAATACTTTGCTCTAGTAATGAAGGATGGTCTGGTACCACTATAGACATTCCCTCCTGCACTTCTAGCTTTGCACCTTGATATAAGAGTAAATCTCTTTGTCTGTCATTAATGCACAAGCCATTTTTACATCTTTCACAGCAAACTGCATATTGCGTCTTAATTGTGATCGTAGGAAGAAATAAAACGTATATTTTTCTGCTTATCTCCATTAAAGAAAAATCCTGAACAGAATTACAAAACTTACAATAGTGCTTTCCTAATCCTAATATAGAACGCAAATTATCAGCCCAACCCATTCCATTCAGTACAAAACCAGCCATAATATTCATTCTGCCGCTAAAGTAGATTGTTTCACCAAGAATACTCGCAGCAAATCATACCTCCTTAACGTCAAAATTCCTGAGAGCTACATGAAGTTCATCTAGTACTTCTCTTGTTTGATGTTTCTTCTCATCACTAAGTGAGGCAGCATGAAGAAGCTGCTTGTTATGCTCAGTGATTTCCTGCTCCTGAAAGCTGAAATACTCCGTGAGTTGCTCCTGTATCTGTTGGTTCAGTTTTCCGTAAATATTTCTCAAAGCCTCCATTGCTGATTCACAGAATATGGGATATTGCTTCTTTATGGCTTCCAAGATTTGTGGAAGTTTTCCACTCGCTTCCCTCTCCCTCATTGCCCCAGCCACCCCGTCAACGATGAGACTTAGCAGACCCAGTTGAGATATTTTAGAGGCTATATAGCTTATATTATCGCCTTTGGTCCACGTTTTGTTGTCGAGGGAAAACTTGAAACCGTAATCTTCTCTTGAACTTGTTAAAATTTTTGCCTTTACAATACCTGCATCAAGTTCATCGTAAAGACTCTCGATGTGATAATCAATACATTTGTTAATAGCTTCCTGAACAGTTTCTATGCAGTAAGTGGAATAATATTTCTTCAGGTCTTCAGCTGTTATATCATAGAAAGTATCAATCTCGGCACGCATTTTTTCAAGGACATTCTTTATCCATTCCTCTGCTTCAAGACTCATATCAAAGATTTTATCTTTTACGCTGTCTTGATAAGTTTTATGCTCATTGTAGCGAGCTATTTGTTCTGCTTTTACCTCTTCAGAATTTTTAGCAGCTTTATCGGAGTCAAGTTTCAGGCCTTCTTCAATAGTAACGATTTCACTGTTGATTTCATGAAGCATTTCCCAAACAAGCCTCTGTATTCTACAAGGTAATACAGTATCTTTCTTCATAATCAAAAGTTCTTCCAGCCTTTTCCTGAAACTGCAGAAACTATCAGCTAATTTATCCTGCGTTTTGGGGTTAGGACGTTCATTTCCGGATAGTCTACAAGTTTCATCGAGAGCACTTAATAGGAAAACTTTTTGTTCAAGAAGCAGGGAAAATATTTTCTGACTCATAAAGTCATGCATCCTCGTTAAATCTTTTTCATCAGAAAGAATATCTGCGAAGTTTGCTATGATAAAGATGTTAGTATACTTCTGCGGCAAAATAATCGTCCGAATAAAAAGCTGTTCTGATAGCGATAAAGGCGAGTCAACTGTACACACATAAATTACAGCATCTGCCTGATTTATCGCCAGCTCAACCATATCTACAAAACTATGTGAAGAATCATTAAGACCAGGAGTATCTATAATTCTCACATTTTTGAGAAAATCAATAGGTCTACGAATCTCCAGACTAGTTATAGATTCCTCAAGAGATATGATTAACTTTTCCAGATTTTCCCTTCGCATTTCCTCATCAGAGATTGTCAAGCGACGACCTCCAGATAATACTATTTCATTCGCATGTGCACCATAACTTATACTGTTGATAGTAACTGTCTCCGTAGTTACATTTGTTACTGCGACTTCTTCATTCAAAAGGGCATTAATGAGGCTGGATTTTCCTCGCTTAAATTCTCCGCATACTACTATTGTAAACGGGTCATCTTTTCTCGACCTGATAGATTTATCCCAACCCGCAATCTTTTTGATGAGATCTTCACCTAAAAGTTCCCTATAGCGTAGGTCATACTGAAAGATTTTCAGGTTATCTAAAGCCTGTTCTGTGTCAATAATAAACTCTCTGACATCATAATGAATGCGCTTGTCAATATTCATGTGATATGCCTCAATCTTTTATTATATTAATACATTGCTTACAAAGTTCATCAGTCTGTTCGCGACTTCTGAGAAATTGTCCAGGTTGCTTAAGATCCGGCCTCCACTTGTAGAGCACTTCACAGTCAGCAAAGTATTTTTCTGCTGCTATTCTTCTTGCGGCTGCAGGATGACTACGTGATAATTCTTCGAGTCTTGCTATATTGCTTTCCTGAAGCTCTAGCTGCTTCATAATGTCGTCAAAGTTTATTTTATGTTCACCAAATGCCGCACCATACAGCAATTTTGCCTGAGCAGTATAAGCATCTTCAAGTCTTTCACAACAAATCATGCCAGCACGATCACAAGTAACTTCCATAGCCCTACTCCATGCACTTAAAGCATATTTTGCGCTAGTCATTGCAATATTAAGCAGGCCAAGTGTCATTATTCCCTCCAGCAATAAGAGATTTGTTCCGCCATTTACTAGCACCTGCGCCATTAGACTATAAACACCGTGCATGTTATGAATGTGTCCACACTCGTGGCCTATGATAAATTTGAGTTCTCCAGGTGTAAAACGTTCGTACAGGGAGCTATGGATCACTATCAAAGGCTCTATATCATCTGTGCAATAAGCCATTGCGTTTAACGTTTGGCTGCTGAGAATATATATATTAGGTATACCTATGCCGAGAATTTTTGCGCAATCTTTCCCGATTGAGTAGACTTCAGGAAATTGATGTGGCGTTACGGCAATAGCATTCTGATTGATTATCTGTAACTGCCTACTTGCATAAGTGGCTGCGACCTTGCGACTCATACTATAAAAGTGCGGAATAGAGTCGAGCTTTTTTCTTAGCTCAAAGTCAGAAGCAAAAGCATAATCCGGAAGACCATTACCATCCATGTGGGATTTTGCTGCCCATTTCTGCTTGAATACATAATCATGAAAACTCGTATTGAGTTCTTTCAAAGGATTATTATTCATTCGTCAAAGCAGCCTCTACTTTCTTGCAAATAGGCTTTAGACCTTCAAGAATCTCCAGACATCTTGCTTCAGCTTCGTTCAAACGTCTCACAGTTTGCTCTCGGTCAGCCTCGTTGCGAGTTAAGTCCTTACGTATCTCATTCATTGATGACTCTGTATCACGAAGCATCTTCTCGCATTCCTCTTCCATTGAGTTAACAAGTTCAGCAAATTTTTCATCAACGAGTTTATCTATCCAAATCTCAATATCACGGTTTATTTGCATATCTCTTATTGACGAAGTGATATTTGTGCGCGTCAAGTTTCTTATCTCATTTAGTTTTCTTAAGCCAATATCAGTTTTGAACGCTACCCTGCTTACCTTCTTGCTTACAATAGTTCCCACAGCACAAGAGATCACCATAAGAGGAAGCCCTACAATCGAAAATGACCCTAGTAGAAACGCGGTAGCTATATTAGCAGCTAGTCCAGCTCCGCCACCCAATAGAGCACCTTTGAAGCCTGCAGTCCGATAACCTGAGATAAGACCACCAAGTCCATATATACCGACAACATCAGTTATCACGTCAACACCTGTCGCAACCACATCTCCAGAATCGAACGCGCTTCCCTTTCTTACAGTTGAAGACAAAATTGACTTGAGCTGTTCAGAAACACGGCTTGCAAATTCTGCACTTGAAGCAGCCTCTGCGCCAATAATGTCTTTAAGCTCCATGATAGTCTTCTCAATGAAATCATTGATGGCGTTGTTAGTTATGCTAATCACAGAGTTGTGAAGACTTATTGCACCTCTTTCTTGTTCCGCCGGCTCAGCAAAAAGCTGAGGATCAGGATTAAAGTTATCTACCACTGATAACATTTTTTGTTCAAGGTCGCTATAAAAATTTATGGCCTTATCCTCCTGAACAATTCCGAAGATAACCTGATCTGCGTAAACGACTGCTCGGACTTTATCCGATTATTATCGCTCGTTCTAGGCATATTATTTCACCCCCTATTTCATATTTCTAGGGTAAAAATATGACCTAAACGTTTTTGTATCTAGTTATATAATTACTAACAGTAACATCTTTTATTTTTATCTGAATAAATGAAAGGAGAATTAACATGTACTATAAAGATAAAGATGTTCTTGAGCATTTTCTTAATTTAGGCACTCAATCATCGGTGCACG
>ERZ842401.2280-NODE-2280-length-25857-cov-10.348074_pt1 | contig 25857 bp, 22 predicted proteins | sample MGYA00521270_ERZ842401 | MGnify/ENA primary metagenome ERZ842401 (study PRJEB31892, sample SAMEA3878208) | bioreactor metagenome | biome: Moose rumen | place: Sweden | collected 2011-10 | study: EMG produced TPA metagenomics assembly of the PRJEB12797 data set... | reverse complement strand
AGATTGGACTGACACTTATGGACACACTCATCATGTCTCCCGAAAAATCAGTAACTGCATTCATAGGCATTGAACAAGTCTAACGACTCCTTTCAATTTCCTCAGCGCAAAGCATTTTTTATTTCCTGTGAAATAAAAGGCTTTAAACGGGTCAAAAGTTTTTCCGTTACTTCTTCTACATACGAATCCTTACTGAACAGCATTACATTTTGAGGTGATGAATCATCTCCGAAAAGCTGGGTAGGCCGTATTTCGAGTGCTTCACAAATTTGCTCAATAACCTCGAACGAAGGAAGGATTTTTCCTTGTTCCACACTGTTTATGTAGTTATAGCTCTTATTGAGGGCAAGCGTAAGTTCATTCTGAGTCATGCCTTTTTGCTTGCGGTAATACTTCAAATTGTTTATAAAGATTTCCTTTAGATTCATTCTAAGAATATGATTTGTTTTTCCAATCAAGAAACATCTTGAAAATATTTATTTTTATAAATAATTACCTTGAATAAATAGTTAAAATATTTTAATATACAATCTCAAAATATGTTTTAAATCGTTGATAATGCAAAAGACATATTTTCAAGATGTAAAGCATAAAAAAAAGGAGCATCGATAATCACATGGTTTTTTCAAGCTATCCCTTTATTTTCCTGTTTCTGCCGCTTGTCTGGGGTGGATATTTTTTACTGCACACACTAAGCTTTCATAAAGCTGCAAAATGGTTTCTTGTAGCCTCTTCCTTTGTATTTTACGCAATCGGAAGCAAAAGATTTGCCCTTACATTCATGCTGTCAGTTACCGTGAACTATGTTATAGGAACAGGCATTTCAAAGATTCAAAGCACAGAAAACAAAGGAATAAAAGACAGAATTCTTTCTACGGGTGCCTTTGCCATTGGCATTCTGCTAAATGTCGGTTTGCTCGGCTATTACAAATATGCAGACTTTTTCATCAGAAACTTTAACAGGGTGTTTGATACAGAATACCAATTGCTGCACATAATTCTTCCAATAGGGATATCATTCTTTACATTCCAGCTGATAGCTTTCCTTGTAGACTCATGGCGGGGACTGACTTCCAGCTACAACTTCCTTGATTATCTTCTGTTCATCACTTTTTTTCCACAGCTCATTGTCGGCCCAATTGTACATCACGGCGAGATGGTACCCCAGTTTGAAACCGCAGAAAACTACAGGATAAACTGGAATAACGTAGCAAAAGGAAGCTTCATCTTTACTATAGGAGTTGCAAAGAAAATCCTACTGGCAGATCCGCTGACACTGAATGCACAAAGCTTTTTTGACATTTCTCACGTTCCTGTCGTGTCCGCAATTTCTGCATGGTGGTATTCTGCCGAATATACAGTTTCCTACTACTTTGACCTTTCAGCTTATGCCGACATGGCAATAGGTATAGGGCTCATGTTTAACATAATGATTCCCGAAAACTTCAATTCTCCGTATAAGGCACGGAATTTTCAGGACTACTGGCAGAGATGGCACATGACATTATCCCGCTTTCTTGGCTCATACATTTTCAGAAGCGTCTACAGAAAAGGAAGCAGATGGAGAAATTACTATGTGGCAACAATGATTACTTTTTTTGTAAGCGGATTCTGGCACGGTTCCGGCTGGCACTTTGTACTATGGGGACTTGTGAACGGAGTCTTTGTATGTTCCGCAAGCTGGATGAAGCGAAAGGGATTTGCATTTAACGTATTCGTTGCACATGCACTTACTATAGCAGGAATCATACTTACAAGAATCATGTTCGTCTGCAATTTTAAGCAAATGGCAACTGTATTCAGAAGCCTTGTAAATTTCAACAGCATGGACTTTTCAGTAGGAAAGGGAGTTTCCTACACAAAGCTTTTGCAGATGGCCTGTGCAATATTCATCATCTTTGCAATGCCTACAACAAAAACTCTGGCAGACAGATTCAGACCTTCTTGGGGACGATTAGTGCCAGCCTCTCTTGCAGCAGGAATTTCCGTTGCCTTTATGGGTATGACTACCGTATTCTTGTATTTTCAATTTTAGCATTTAAGGAAAATGTTTTATGAAGGAAATAAAGCCACAGCATTTCACGGGAATTATCGCAGCTACATTTGCCGTATCACTCGGAATTTTGATTTGCTCAACAAAATTTGCAGAAAAAACAAAACTTTCAGCTTTCGGAGGTCACATTCCGCTTAACAGTGATGTTTTCAGGCTTAAAGCTGAGTACATCCATACATCGGAACAAACTAATCTCTACAACGCTTTTGTCATCGGGGGGTCAAAGGCTGGAGCTATCGATACAAATCAGTTAAATGATGCTACAGGAGAAGAATTTTACAATTGCTGGGTTTCAGCACTGTGCTTTGAAGATTATGAAGCATGTCTAGAATATTTTTGGGAAGAAAGCAAAGGTCAAATGAAAGAGATTCTGCTGCACCTGTCAAGCCATACGGCAGAGCGACCAACAAGCCGCTACAATCTTTCAATACTACATCCAGATTCAGCTCAAAGTAAGCTAGAAAAGCTTAGAAAAGAATTTAAAAGGTATACAAACCTTGAGTGGCTTTCAATCCTCTTAAGGATAGATAATAGCAGTACGGAACGAACAAAGAACGATGGTTCAAGAGAATTTGAAAAATCTTACGAAGAAATGATGATGAACCCAAATAAATACATAAAAGACTATGTATTCAATTATTGGGGATGGTACCACGATTGTCTTGAAAAGTTTTTTACAAAGGACGCAGAAGAAACATTGACTGCCTGCGAGTCAAACATTGAATGTCTCAAACGCATAAAACAGAAATGTCTTGAACGGGGAATCAAGCTTACCATTGTGGTTGGACCAACTTTTGTTTCAGAACTTTGCAAGTACAGTTCAAAAAAATACATACAGTACATGAAAGATTTTGTTTCTGTATGCCCAGTGTGGAATTTCAGCGGCATAAACGACATAAACCTTAACCCCTATAATTTCCGTGACGGGGGGCATTACTTTGATTTTGTCGGTGAAAAAATCATAAATACCGTTTACGGTCACAACGAAGCAAATACAAGCAATTTTGATGAGTTCGGCATTTTCCTTACACCCGAAAACATAGACATGTACATCGAAAGCCAGAGGCAAAAATGGATTGCCTTGAAAGCCCAATGGAATAAGACTGGCGACATAAAGCTCGGCACGATGAGCGATGAAAGTTTTTTGGGAAAGAGTTCCAAGGCACCTGCTCCAAAAACAGACTCTGTTATCAAAGTAAATTCTAGGAATTGAATAAGTAGGTAAAATAGTATAGATTAATACTATACTATTATGAAAAACAGACCTTTATTAAAAGAAACATTAGGAACACAAATGCTCTATCTGGACGGAGGTACAGGCTCTGTGCTCCAGTCTTGGGGACTGCAGGCAGGAGAATTGCCCGAACGATGGAACATTACGCATCCCGACAAGATTACAGAATTGGGCTACCTCTATTTTCGGGCAGGCTCAAACATCATCTGCACAAATACATTCGGTGCATTCAGTTCAAAGTTTCCACTCAAAAACAAAGGCTCTGTTGCAGACAGCATCATGTCTGCACAAGACAATCTTGAAAGCATCATCAGGGCGGCGGTTGCAAACGCAAAAAAAGCCCGCGACAGAATAGAAAACGAACCGATCCCAGAGTCAGAACTGGAATCGCTTCGCAAAGCACACCTCGCACCAGAAGGACTTTCTCCTTCCGAACGATTGCATTACATTGCATTTGACATTGGTCCTTGCGGCAAGCTATTAAAGCCCATGGGCGACCTTGACTTTGAAGATGCGGTAAAGCTCTTTAAGCAAAGCTTCCTCATAGGCATCGGTGCAGGTGTTGATGCTGTCCTTATTGAAACCATGAACGACAGCTACGAAGCAAAAGCTGCCGTCATTGCGGCAAAAGAAGCCATGGAAGAACTGCATGCAGACCTGCCCATTTTTGTGAGTACTGTATACGATGAGACAGGACGGCTTCTTACTGGTGCAGACCCAGAAACCATGACAGCCATTCTTGAAGGTCTGGGCGTCAGTGCATTCGGCATGAACTGCTCACTCGGCCCCAAACAAATGGCACCCCTTGTACCGCGACTTACCGCAGGAGCAAGCTTGAACATCCTTGTAAAGCCTAATGCCGGGCTTCCACGCACAGAAAACGGAAAGACTGTGTATGATGTTGATGCAACGGAGTTTGCAGCAATAATGAAAGGCATTGCAGCAGACGGAGCAAACATTCTTGGTGGCTGTTGCGGCACAACGCCCGAATACATTTGCGCTACAGTAAATGCAACTCAAGACAAAGCTCCGTCTGCCGTAACGCAAAAACAGGAATCGGTCATTTCGTCGTACACACACATTGTAAAGCTTGGCGGCAAAAATCCTCCGGTGCTTATTGGAGAACGAATAAATCCAACAGGCAAAAAGAAATTTAAAGAGGCTTTGCGCAATAAAGACCTTGCATACATTGTATCTCAAGGTCTGGAACAGGAACAGAAAGGCGTTCATGTCCTTGATGTAAACGTAGGTCTGCCTGAAATAGACGAAAAACAGATGATGCTCGATGTTGAATACGAATTGCAATCCGTCACAGCCCTTCCCCTTCAACTGGACACATCTAGTCCCGAAGTCATGGAAGCTGCCCTCCGCCGTTACAACGGCAAGGCACTGGTCAATTCCGTCAACGGCAAACAGGAAGTCATGCAGGCTGTATTTCCTCTTGTAAAGAAATATGGCGGTGTTGTCGTTGCCCTGACCATCGATGAAGATGGCATTCCTGAAACGACAGAAGGACGCATAAAAATAGTCAAAAAGCTCTATGAAACGGCAGCGTCCTATGGCATTGCCAAAAAAGACATCATCATAGATCCTTTGGCAATGGCAGTCAGTTCTGATGACAAAGCACCCATCGCCACGCTGGAAACAGTACGTGCCGTTCACGAAATGGGCGGCAACACGCTGCTTGGCATTTCAAACATTTCATTCGGTCTGCCAGAGCGGGAAATCGTCACGGCGGCATTCTTTACCATGGCTTTGCAAAACGGACTTTCGGCCGCCATAATGAATCCCAACTCTCTGGAAATGATGAAAGCATACTCATGCTTCTGCCTTTTGAGCATGCACGACCCCCAGTGCCTGTCATACCTCGCCTTTGCACAAAAATATGCAGAGCAAAAGGAACTGGCAACCCAGGCAAAAAATTCTGCACAGAATGAACAGGCACTCAAACAGATTGCAAGCATTGCAGCTGCGGCACTGGGAGGACAGCCCCTTTCATCAGTTGAGCAACCTGCAGGCAGTCAGGGTGTTGCCGAAAAAAAAAAATCTGAACAGCACTCTGCAAGCCTCACTGCAGAAACAGCCCCTCTGACACAGGCAATCATCAAGGGATTAAAGGCTGACAGTGCACGGCTCACCACAGAACTGGTACAGTCAACAGAGGCTCTTGCAATCATCAATGACTTTCTCATTCCTGCTCTTGACATCGTAGGAAAAGGCTTTGAAGCAAAAAAAGTATACTTGCCGCAGCTCTTGATGAGTGCAGAAGCTGCAGGCAGTGCCTTTGCCGTCATAAAGGAATATCTGGCACAAACAGGCAAGACAGGAAAAAGCAGGGGAACCATAATTCTTGCAACCGTAAAGGGTGACATCCACGACATAGGAAAAAACATTGTAAAAGTATTGCTGGAAAACTATGACTTTACCGTCATCGACCTTGGCAAAGATGTTCCTCCAGAAGTAATTACAGACAGGTGCATTCAAGAGCATATCATGCTGGTAGGACTTTCTGCGCTCATGACAACGACAGTGCCCAGCATGGAAGAAACAATCAAACAGTTAAAAGAAAAAGCTCCATGGGCAAAGGTTTGTGTAGGGGGAGCCGTCATGACTCAGGAATATGCAGACATGATACACGCCGACTTTTACGGCAAGGATGCAATGGCTACGGTAAAATATGCGCAAACAGTCTTCTGCAATGAATAGCCTTTATACCTGCCAGTTTTTTTGAACCAAAAAAAGGGCAGCCGAACAAAACGGCTGCCCTTCATCATATCTAGAGTTGCTGGACTACTCCAAGTGTCCGTACATCAAATACCAGTATCCATACGGAGAGTGCCACGTACCTTTCAAATTCGTTTTCTGCAACCAGAACTCATTATAGTAGGCAACAGGAGCCATGGCAGCATCATTGAGCAGAACCTGTTCAGCCTTGTGCAGGTAGTCGTAGTGCTGGGCAACATCAGTTGCATTTCTTGCAAGTGTAACATACTTGTCAAATTCTGCGGAAGAGTATTTGCCATCATTATTTCCATTGTTTGTTTCAAGCAGGTTAATCATGTTGGAAGGATCATCCCAGTCATATACCCAGCCATTGCGTGCAACGTCAAAGTTTCCAGAACGGCGGTCTGCGGTTACCGTCTTCCATTCCTGAATGTTGACCGTCATGGTGAGTCCCAGCTCGCCCCATGCTGCCTGCAAATATTCTGCAACAGCCTTATGATAGTTTGCATCATTTGTCAAATATTCAAAAGAAGGGAATCCGTTTCCGTTTGGATAGCCTGCTTCCGCAAGCAACTTCTTTGCCTTTTCAAGGTCAGCTGCATAATTGCCTGTGTTAAAGTGGTCACCATACGTTGACTTTGTTACAGCTTCAAAAGAAGAACCGCTTGTAGCATCTGAAACACCAGGTCCTACAAAGTTCTTGGCAGGAGCGAATGTTCCCTGCATGATTGTCGTGGCAACATGGTCACGATCAATGGCAAGGGAAAGGGCTTCGCGAACCTTTGGATTGTCAAACGGCTTTTTCTGGGTATTGAACGTTACGTAGTAAGTTCCCATGATAGGTTCAAGATAAAATTCATTGCCATCACGCAATGAAGGAATTTCTTCTGTAGGAACATCTTTGATGAGCTGAATTTCGTCCTGATTGTAGGCAGTGTATGCAGTGTTTGCATCTTCAATCAAGTGCCATACAATTTTGTCAAACGTAATGTTTGCAGCATCCCAGTAGTTAGGGTTCTTTGCAAACACAATCTGAGAACCGTCTGTAAATTCAGTCATGTAGTACGGTCCATTGGTAATGTATGTCTTAGGATCAATTGTCCATCCATCGCCAGCAGCATCAATGGTTGCTTTCTGAACAGGGACAAGAACGGCAAACGCTGCAATTTTGTCAAAGTAAATGCATGGATTGGTAAGGTGCACGACAAACGTATTTGCATCTGGTGCCTCTACGCCAAGTGCATCAATGTCGCCGGCAGAAGCCTTGTCAAAGCCAACAACAAGATTCAAAAGGTCATAACCGTATGGAGCCGCTGTATTTGGATCAGCAACACGCTTCCATGCATACACGAAATCATTTGCAGTAAGGGCAGAACCGTCCGACCACTTCAAATTGGGGCGCAGATGGAATGTCCATGTCAATCCATCTTCCGACTGTTCCCATTTTTCTGCAACACCTGCAACAACATTGTTATCGCGGTCAAATTTCAAAAGACCTTCAAATGCATGAAGAATCATGTTTGCACCGTCAACAGCAGAATTCAAAGCAGGGTCAATCGTTTCTGGAGACGGACCTACTTCAACATGCACTACAGAGCCTTTTGCTTCGACAACTTTTTTCTTGCCGCAAGAAACAAACAAAACGCTTGCCAATACAATAACAGAAACCAACGATGTCAGTTTCAACTTCATATATATCCTCCTAGCCCCGCCCTTTACGGACGCAGGCAATTAATACAATTTAAGCGGAACCTCTGAAAATGCACTGTTTCAAATCGCGCTATTACAACGAATGCACATGCAAGCAAGTTCCATGTTGATGGCAACCTAAAATCAGTTAAGTGCATCAAGATGATGACATGCAGCGTAGTGGCCCGAAGACACTTCCTTGAATGCAGGAATTTCCGAAGCACACTGCTCATCAGCATACGGACAGCGAGTTCTGAACGGACATCCGCTTGGCGGATTCAAAGGAGAAGGAACATCTCCTGTCAATATGATTCGCTTTGAAGCACGAGCTGTCTTGGGATCTGCAATCGGAACGGCAGAAATGAGGGAGCGCGTATATGGATGCACAGAGTGGAAAATCAAATCATCACTTTCGGCAAGTTCCACAAGATGCCCCAGATACATGACACCTATCCTGCTTGAAATGTGGTTCACGACAGACAGGTCATGGGCAATGAACAGGTAAGTCAATTCCATCTGCTTCTGAAGGTCTTCGAACATGTTCACGACCTGTGCCTGAATCGATACGTCCAGTGCAGAAACAGGTTCATCACACACAACAAACTGAGGGTTCACGGCAAGTGCACGGGCAATGCCGATTCTTTGCCGCTGCCCACCGGAAAACTCATGGGGGTAGCGGTTAGCGTGTTCACTGTTCAAACCGACCGTAGCCAAAAGAGAAAGAATCTTTTCGCGCCGTTCTGCCTTTGTCTCGTACAGCTTGTGAATGTCCAACGCCTCACCAATGATGTCACCAACAGTCATGCGGGGATCAAGCGATGCATAGGGGTCTTGAAAGACTATCTGCATCTTTCGGCGATATGGAAGCATGTCCGCCTTGATGCCCTTGTCACTGTCAAAAATGACGTTTCCATCGTACACAATTTTTCCTGCCGTTGGTTCTGTCAGGCGCAAGATGGATCGACCAGTCGTTGTCTTGCCGCAGCCAGACTCCCCTACAAGTCCAAACGTTTCGCCTTTTTTTATGTAGAACGACACATCATCAACGGCTTTTATGAAGCGACCGCCGCCTGCAGGAAAATACTGCTTCAAATGTTCTATTTCAAGTAAGTTTTCACTCATGCGTTACCTCCGTCGGCAGCTGTCGTGCCTGTTACAACGGCATCGGCACTGCCCAAAAGCTGTGCCTTCTGTTCCAGCCAGCACCGCCCGTAATGAACATTGTCTCCAACCAATGCACCGCCAAGAGACTCATAGTCATTGCGGACAGGAGGCTTTTCAAGACATATTTTCATGCAGTTTGAACAGCGTGGTGCAAAACAGCAACCTGCAGGGCGGTTCAGCAAATCGACAGGCTGTCCTTCAATCGGAACAAGACGTGAATAATCTTTTTCGTGAAACTTCGGAATGGAACGCAAAAGACCGCGTGTATACTCATGCTGAGGATTATAGAAAATGTCATCAGTCGTGCCATACTCTATTATTTCCCCTGCATACATGACGGCAATGTGATCGCACATGGAAGCAACAACGCCAAGATCATGCGTAATCATGATGATTCCCATGCCAAGCTTTTTCTTTAAATCCTGCATCAGTTCAAGAATCTGTGCCTGAATCGTTACATCAAGGGCTGTAGTCGGCTCATCGGCAATCAATAGCTTTGGCTCACAGGCAAGAGCTATGGCAATCATGACGCGCTGCCGCATGCCGCCTGAAAGTTCATGAGGAAACTGCTTGAGCCGCTTGTCTGGTTCGTTGATGCCAACCAGCGTCAAAAGTTCACGTGCCCTCGCTTTGGCTTCACTGCCCTTTTTATCAGTATGCAGCTTCAACGCTTCTTCTATCTGGTTTCCCACAGTCCACACGGGATTCAGGCTTGTCATAGGATCTTGAAAGATAATGCTCACTTCTTTTCCACGGATTTTTCTAAGTTCCTTTTCAGACATCTGGTCAATTCTGTGTCCATTAAAAGTGACAGTTCCATCGGTAATCCTGCCGTTCTCTGCAGTCAGCCCCATAACGGAATATGCCGTTACGGACTTTCCGCTCCCCGACTCTCCTACAATGCCAAGAACTTCACCTTCCTTCATCTGAATCGTGACGTCGTTCAGGGCTTTTACTTCTCCCGCAGGAGTGAAAAATGAAAGCTTTTCATGCTGTATGTCAACTAAACATTCGTTTTCTGCCATGTTCGTTTCTCCTTCCCTACAGGTTACTGCTTAAGCTTTGGGTCAAACGCATCGCGCAAACCGTCACCCAGCAAGTTAAAGCTCAGGATGATAATGAAAATAAGGAATGCAGGTGCAAAAAGCTTTTCTGGATATGTCTGAAATCCATTCAAGGCAGCAGATGCAAGAGACCCAAGGGATGGCATTGGAGCCTGAACGCCCAGCCCCAAAAAGGAAAGGAACGATTCTGTAAAAATAGAAGAAGGGATCTGGAGAGTTGTCGTGACAATCAGTGTTCCAAGGCAGTTCGTAATCAAGTGTTTGCCGATGATGCGCTTTCCGCTTGCACCAAGTGCGCGTGCTGCAGTTACATATTCATTCTGCTTCAAGAGCATAATCTGGCTTCGGATGATGCGTGCCATTCCAACCCAGTACAGCAGTGCAAACACAATGAACATGGAAACCATATTCGGACCAAGCCTTTGAATCCAGCTGAAACCAGGCACTTCACCCAAAGAACGCAGCGGATATTTCAGAGTCTGTGCCAGCAAAATGATAATCAGTACATCAGGCACCGTATAGATGATGTCCACGATGCGCATCATGATTAAATCGACTGTTCCACCAAGATAACCTGCAACGGCACCATACAAAGAGCCAATAAGCAAAATCAAAAGAGATGCTACAATGCCGACTGTCATGGATACGCGTCCGCCAACCATGACGCGGATGGCATAGTCACGTCCGTTCTGGTCTGTACCCATCAAGTGGGGAAACACTTTCTGCCCCCCCCCTTTTTTTATCAACTCCTGTTCTGCTGCAGAATACTGCATAGGTCCAAGGCGTTCACTGCCTTTTATCTGCTGTTCATATTTATATGGATAAAACGCCGGTACTATAAAGCAGAAAAAAACTATCACCAATACAATGGCTAGAGAAACCATTGCAATCTTATTTTTTCTAAAGCGACGGATGCCGTCTTTCCAAAAGCTTACAGACTCGCGCATTATGACAAGAGACTGCTTTTCATCGGCCGAAGCCGGAATAAAGTCATCAACTTTAAGTTGTAGGCTCAATGGATTTTTCTTGTTTGTCTCACTCATGTTCAATCTCCTACTTAAGCTTAATCCTTGGGTCAACGACGGCATATGCAATGTCAACAATTACATTCATGATGATAACGAAAACCGCAAGAAAGATAGTAGTTCCCATAATCATAGGATAGTCACGGCTGGTAATTGCTCCTACAAACTCAGAACCAAGCCCCGGAATGTTAAAAATCTTTTCTATAATAAAGCTTCCTGTCATGAGCGATGCCACAAGCGGTCCCAAATAAGTAATGACAGGAAGGATTGCATTGCGCAGGGCATGCTTGAATATGGACTTGAATGTGCTGACACCTTTTGCACGGGCTGTACGCATGTAATCCTGACCAATGACATCAAGCATGGATGACCGCATGAGTCGTGCAATGTAAAATGTCGGGTACAGAGCAAGAGCCATGACTGGCATGATGTAACTTTTTGCACTGTTGAGTCCCAACGAAGGAAGCAGGTGGAGTTTTGTCGAAAGGACATACATGAGGAGTGTCGAAGAAAGAAAACTCGGAACGGCAATTCCTGCAGTGGAAAGCACGACAAGCATGTTGTCCACAGCTTTACCTCGCTTGTATGCGGCTATTGAACCAAGAGGAACGCCAAGCAACACAGCAACAAGGATTGCCCATCCTCCCAACCGGGCAGACACAGGAAACTTTGTAAAGATAATTTCGCTTACAGTCCGTCCACGCTTTTTTACAGAAAGCCCAAAATCTCCATGGGCAATTCCTGCCATGTATGTCAGGTACTGTTGCCCTAAAGGCTTGTCCAGCCCATATTTCGCTTCCATGGCAGCCTGTGCCTGTGGAGTAACGGCTTTTTCCGAAAGGAAAGGTCCTCCCGGAACCATGTTCATAATAAAAAAGGTCAGTGTTGCGACAAGAAAGGCTGTAACGACAGCCGTCAACAGCCTTTTGATGATGTACTTTAGCATTAAGCCAGCCTCATAGGATAAGATCAGGGGATTTCATAAAAAAGGCGCGAGTACAGAAGTATCGCGCCATTACGAAATTATACCAATGTATAACAGATTTGTATTAATGTCAATCCTCGTTTCTGAAACAGAAAAGCTGCAGATCTGCTCCAGAGGGGAAATTTGTCCATGTCAGAAATTGCTGAAACAGTCGGTTTTTCAGGAGCTAGCTACATGGCGGAAGTCTTCAAAAAATATTACAGCATGTCGCCGAGGGATTACCGAAAAAGCATCAGTGCAAAAAATCCTGCTCAGTAAGAAGATAGCATGTACAGTTGCCCACGCCCTTTAGGGCAATGCCGTCTCGCCGCTCAAAGGAATACATGCCGTTCAGCTTTTGAAACACCGATTCAGACACTTGGATGCGGTCAGGAACACCGTTTGATTCCAGACGAGAAGCAAAATTGACAGTAGCACCCCAGATGTCGTAAATGAACTTCTTTTTTCCGATGACACCTGCAACAACCGCACCTGAATGCATTCCTATCCGAATGTGGAGGGCAGTACCGTTGTGCACATTAAAGTCTCTGACCAAATTAAGAGACTGAATCAGGAACTCCATCATTTCGGTGCAATTGTCTTCGTACCGCTCGGGAAGACCTGCCGCTACCATATAGGCATCGCCAATCGTCTTAATCTTTTCTATGCGGTATCCGTCCAACAGATTGTCAAATTCGGTAAAAAGCTCATTCAGTATTGTTACCAGCCGTTCAGCACCGACAATGGAAGACATCTGGGTAAAATTAACGATGTCCATGAATGCAATCGTTACGTCATCATATTTTTCAGTAAAAGAGTGCATGTTCTCTTTCAGTTCCATGGCGACAGGCACAGGCAGAATGTTTACCAAAAGCAGGTTGGCAAGTCTGTTTGCTTCGTCAAGCCGGGCAATCAAGTCCATGTCGGGGTTTTCAAGCATCATGTACATGACAAGGATGCTCAGAGCAGTACCAAAGCCTACCATAAGGATTTTGGGAAAATACATCTGCACCAAAGCTACCGAACCTTCCATAATGGCAAAGCACAGCAAAGGAACCATCCTGCGGAATTTTACGCGGGCATGGTTAATCAGTCCTGCAATGACTGCAAACAACACGCAGTAGGTTGAAAAAAAGTAGACGCACTTTGAAGGAATGCCATAGGAATAAACATATCTTTCCTTGCCACCATAATATAGTGGCATAACAAAAACAACAATGCAGCACCCTACAAACGGGATAATGATGCATGAAAGCATTACATTCAGCCGCTTTCTGCCGCTGGCAGAAATTCCTTTGTAAACAAAATTGGAAAACACATAGACAACGGAAAGCGTTATCCACGACAGCATGACAATCAAATAGCCTTTGCTGAAAAAGACATTCACAACAGGGGGAACGTTTTTTCGTTCCGTAATGGTAATGACACTTATGATGTCAAACAAGAGTTCTACTATGGTAAGGGGAAGCAAAATGCGAAAGACAGAATTTTGAAGGGAATGCCACCGAGGCTTAGAGAAAAATACAAGCGTCAAAACAACGACGACAGACAAGCCTGCAATCTGAAATTCTATGCTATATGGCATGCATACAGTATAAACCAAAGAAGTCCATGCGTCTACCGTTTTGCTGACTACGTAGAAAAAGAGTCAGAGTAGAGTTTCGGTCCTTTCCACAGTTGCCCTACTGCATACGTTGCAACTGTTTATTATTTTCTATATAATAAAGCGAAAATAAATCAAGGGAACCTCTAAAGACTTCAGTTTTTTCAGGTAACTTTGAAAGAGACATTTTCAATGAGAGGTCAGTATGGCATACTATTACAATGAACCGTCTCACACTTTTGGTGAGTATCTTCTTATTCCTGGATATACATCGGCAGACTGCATTCCTGAACATGTATCATTAAAAACTCCGGTTGTTCGGTTCAATAAAAAGGCAGGCGAAACTGCTGACCTTTACATGAACATTCCTATGACAAGTGCCGTGATGCAGTCCGTTTCCGATGACAAGCTTGCAATTGCCCTTGCAAAAGAAGGCGGAATCAGCTTTATCTATGGTTCACAGACCATTGAAGATCAGGCAGCAATGGTTGCCCGCGTAAAAGCATACAAGGCTGGTTTTGTTACGTCAGATTCAAACATCCGCCCGGATCAGACGCTTGAAGAAGTGTGCCAGCTGATAGAAAAAACAGGTCACAGCACCATTGCAGTTACAGACGATGGTTCGGCACACGGAAAGCTGGAAGGAATCATCACGGAAAGAGATTTCCGCATCAATCATGTTCCTGCAAATTCCAAAGTAAAAGAATACATGACACCGTTCAAAGATTTGATTACAGGTCAGGACGGCATTTCCTTGAACGAAGCAAATGACATCATCTGGGCAAACAAAGTAAACCAACTTCCGATCATTGACAAAGATGCACGTCTTGTTTCTCTGGTGTTCCGAAAAGACTTTGACAGCCACGTAACCTATCCAAACGAGCTTTTGGATTCTCGCCACCGCTACATTGTCGGGGCTGGAATCAACACTCGGGACTACATGCAGCGCGTTCCAGCCCTGCTCGATGCAGGCGTAGACATTTTGACGCTCGACTCATCAGAAGGATATTCTGAATGGCAGTCACGTGCATTGCACGACATTCACGACAAGTTCGGCAAGAATGTAAAAGTTGGAGCAGGCAATGTTGTTGACCGCGATGGATTCATGTTCCTTGCAGAAAACGGCGCCGACTTTGTAAAGATTGGCATTGGCGGAGGTTCAATCTGCATTACGCGCGAACAAAAAGGCATTGGCCGCGGACAGGCAACAGCTACAATTGAAGTTGCAAAGGCTCGCGATGAATACTACGAAAAGACCGGCATTTATGTTCCTATCTGTTCTGATGGCGGCATTGTCCACGACTACCACGTTACGCTTGCACTTGCCATGGGTGCAGACTTTGTCATGCTTGGCCGTTATTTTGCACGGTTCGATGAAAGCCCAAGCAACAAGCTTGTCGTCAACGGCAACTATGTAAAGGAATACTGGGGGGAAGGATCCAACCGTGCCCGCAACTGGCAGCGCTATGACCTTGGAGGCAAAAAAGGAATGGCTTTTGAAGAAGGCGTTGACTCCTACGTTCCGTATGCAGGACACCTTCATGATGGAGTACAGCTTACAACAAGCAAGGTTATACATACCATGTGCAACTGCGGCGCACTTTCCATTCCAGAACTTCAGGAAAAAGCAAAAATCACGCTCGTTTCTGCCGTTACCGTACAGGAAAGCGGTGCTCATGACGTTGTTGTAAAAAATACATCGATTCAGTCATAATGTTGGCTGCTGTGGAGGATAAAAATGAAAGTTGTAATCATTGGTGCTCAGTGGGGCGATGAAGGTAAAGGCAAGATAGTTGACTACCTTGCAGAAAGTGCAGATCATGTCGTTCGCTATGCGGGTGGTCCAAACGCAGGCCATACCATCGTAGTAGACGGCAAGCAGTTTGCTCTGCATCAGGTTCCAAGTGGAATCCTTTACCCGAATCAGACGGTGTTTCTTGGAGCTGGCATGGTCATTGATCCAGAAGCCCTCTTCAACGAACTCCAGATGCTCAAAGACAACGGCATCAACTGGGAAGGACGCGTATTCATTTCTGACCGCGCCCACATCATATTGCCACGCTACAGGCAGATGGACAAGGACAGAGATGCATCTCGCAAGCGTCCTATCGGCACTACTGGTCGCGGCATTGGCATTGCATATTCCGAAAAAGCACAGCGTGACGGACTTCGTCTTGCCGACTTGGACTGGGCAGAAAAGATGGCAGAATACGATGGCGAAGACAAGACATATCTTGATACATACAAAGACCGCCTTTTGGCAATGCGCGTAGACTTGACGGCAAAAATGTGGGAATACCGCAACAAGAACATCCTCTTTGAGGGTGCGCAGGGAGCAATGCTGGACATTGACAGTGGAACATATCCGTATGTTTCATCAGGGGCTTCCTGTGCCGCTGGTGCTGCAACAGGCTGCGGTATTGGTCCTCACGATCTTGACAAGATTCTGGGTGTCTTCAAGGCATACGAAACTCGTGTTGGAAACGGAGCAATGCCGTCTGAATTCAACAATGAAAGTGAGGGCGAACTGTGTGAATACGTACGCAAAACAGGTCGTGAATACGGTGTTACAACGGGTCGTGCACGCCGCTGCGGTTACCTCGATTTGGTAGCCCTCCGCTATGCCTGCCGCGTAAACAGTCTTGACGGTCTTGTTCTGACGCACCTTGACATTTATGACGACATGGATCAGATTGAAGCCTGCGTTGCATACGACATAAACGGAAAAATCGTTACCGACTTTCCTGCAAACGTGGATGCACTGAATGCTGCAAAGCCTGTGCTTGAAAAGTTCAAGGGATGGAAAACATCTTTGAAGGAAAAGAAATCCTTTGAAGACCTGCCGCAGAATGCACGTGCATACATTGAATTCATCGAAGACTTTACCAAGACTCCTGTGGACATCGTTTCCGTTGGCTATGAACGCAACGAAACATTTATCCGCAAAGATCCTTGGAAAAAATAAAGCATGTATGATTGCCTCTCAAAACTTCTGTTTTCAGAGGCACTTTTAAAAGTACAACGTTTTCAAACCCCTTTCGGGTTCAAGACTCGACAATAAAAAAGCTGCCGATACTCATCGGCAGTTTTTTTATGTCTTTACCAATCATTACAAATTCCTTTAAGGCTTTTTTTTTACATTTGTGATAGACTGCTTCGATATGAAACGAAAAATCGACATGCTTTCCGGGTCTATCTCCGACAAGATTCTGGCATTTGCCATTCCACTGGCGCTGACTGGCATTTTGCAGCAGCTTTTTAATGCAGCAGACATTATGGTTGTAGGCCGCTTTGCCAGCAAACAGGCCATGGCAGCAGTTGGCTGCAATACACCCGTCATAGGACTCTTGGTAAACCTGTTTGTGGGAATATCTGTTGGTGCAAATGTTGTCATAGCACGATTCATTGGACAAGGCAACAGCAAAGACATAACAAAGACCGTAGGAACATCAGTATTCCTAAGCCTGGCAGGAGGGCTTTTTCTTGCCGTTTTGGGACAGATTATATCACGCCCCATACTCTCCCTCATGTCCGTGCCGGACGAAGTTTTTTCCATGGCACTCGCTTACCTTCGAATATACCTTGCAGGAATGCCAGTCATCCTGCTGTACAACTTTGAAGCTGCAATATTCCGTTCCAATGGAGACACGAAAACTCCGCTCATCTGTCTGATTGTTGCAGGAGTACTAAACGTTGCCCTCAACCTCTTTTTTGTCATCGTCCTCAAACGGAATGCAGACGGTGTCGCCATTGCAACAGTGCTTTCAAACCTTGTCAGCTCGGCAATAATGTTCATACTCTTGGTCAAATCAGATACTGACATCCGCCTTGAACGTACAGAACTAAAACTAAACGCATACATCCTGCGTGATATTTTACGCATCGGTGTCCCTGCTGGCGTTCAGGCAATGGTCTTTTCTTTTTCAAACATCATCATACAATCGGCAATCAACTCTTTGGGAGCGGACATCATGGCAGCCTCATCTGCAGCATTCAATGTAGAAATCTTTTCATATTTCATAGTAAATGCATTTGGACAGGCTTGTACAACTTTTATAGGACAGAACTACGGGGCAAATCAGCTGCTTCGCTGCCGAAAGGTTATCCACCGGGCATTGATCCTGGATATAGCATGTACGGTAGTCATGTCACTCATCATCATTGCCTGTGCCAGAACGATACTCGGCTTTTTCAATGAAGATTCTGCGGTCATATCCTATGGCAGAACAAGAATCCTGTTCATTACCCCCTTTCAAGTCCTTAATGTCATTATGGAAATCTTCTCCGGTGCCCTGCGTGGCTACGGACAGTCATTTGCACCTGCCGGCATTACGTTCTTTGGCGTATGCGCAGTCCGCATAACGTGGGTTTGTACGATGTTTGCTTCTCACGGGGACTTTAACACACTGCTGACCTGCTATCCACTCAGCTGGATAGTTACGGCAACAATCCTTACCGTCTATTATGTGATTTTCAGCAAACGTCTGCTTAGGGGAGTCCCCGAAAAGAAAACAGCCTCGCAGTAAACGGCGAGGCTGCAGTCAAACAGACAATGCATTTCTAAAAGAACAGCTGCTTTACTTTCTTTTTGAACTGGTCACCCCGATCAAACTCATTCAGGAACATGCCGAATGAAGTACATCCGGGTGAAAATACTACTGGCAATGGACTTTTTGAGTTTACCGATCCATACACAGACCGCGATGCAGGAGACGCAAGCTTTTCATGAAGAGCCTTGAGCAATTCATCAAAAGACTTGTATGGTCCAAAGTAAACAATGTGCCGGGCATCCAGCAGGAAAGTCAGCTTGTCCGTACCAGTTCCCTCAAGCAGAAAAATATCCTTTGCATGATACTTTGAGCCATTTTCACCACTCAAAGTCTGTGCAAGCGGAAGAAAATTCAGTTCCTTATCTGTTCCGCCTGTAATCAATATGACATCCTGCTTAAAAGCCTGCGTTGCAGCAGCGGCAGCCTCTGGTACAGTGGCGCAGCTATCATTGTAGAATACAATCTTTCTGTTGTCAGAAGGAGACTTCCATGTGTGGAATGCTTCCAGCCGGTGGGCAAGCCCCTCCCAAGAACCAAGCACGTCGGCAATCTGCATGGGAGCAATCCCCAGAAGCTGAAGTGCCAGTGCCGATTTCAACAGATTGATGCGCATAATTGAGCCAGGCACAAGCAGGTTGCCCAAAATTTTTTCTTCATCAATATTACGCATCTGTGCATGGCGGCTTCTGAGATTTTCGGGCACATACGAATAGCCGGAAATAGAACCGTCGCGCTCCTTTTTCAAAAAGGCACCGTAGAATTCATGCTTCGATGCAAACTGGCTGTAACGGAGCACCTTGCCTTTGGTATCACCTGCAAAAAAATCTCCCCAGCACTGACAGCCGCGGACAGGGTTTTCAGATTCCTCTCGATAGTTATCAGCATCGGCATCAACGATTGTAAAATCTTCTTCCGTCTGGTTTTCATAGATGAGGCGCTTGTCGTCAATGTATCGATCCATGCTGTGATACCAGTTCTGGTGGTCTGGAACAATCTTTGTAATGATGGCAATCTTTGGTTTCAGGACATTTCTGCCGCGCAAATCACGCAGCTGCCAGCTGGACAGTTCCAAGACAACAGGAGTGGTACCGTCTATCTTTTCCAAAAAAGTTAATGGACTAACCGTAATGTTTCCGCCTAAAAAAGCAGTAAAACCAGACTTTTGCAGACCATAATAGATTGAAGAAGCAGTACTGGACTTGCCTTTGCTGCCCGTTATGGCAATAATGGGCGTCCTTTTTTTCTGTGCAAAATATAAAAAGATGCTCAGATCGGTTTCAATAGCCTTTGCTGCAGCAAGATAGGCATTTCCTTCATATTTTACACCGGGATTCTTTATGACACAGTCAGCTTGGGCAAAATCTTCAATGCGGTGTTCTCCCAGTACATATTTCAGTTTGGAACGGTCAAGCGTCAGATCATTGGTCAAGGACAGAATTGTCGGCATCAGGTCATCCCTGCTCTTCATGTCAGTAACGGTTACATACGCACCATGCTGAAGAAAAAACTTGACGCACGCTTCTCCGCCGCCGTTCAGCCCCAATCCCATAATGGTAACATGCTTGTCCTTTATGTCTTCAAGAGACTTAAAATAACATCCCTGAGGATATACATGTGGTTCATCTGCCATACAATTTCCCCTTGCTATCGTAGTTTTATCGGCTTGTTCTTAGTGTCGATACGGATTCAAAGCGAGCCTTTGCCTGTGCAAAAAGCAAATCAATCAGACTTGTATAGTCCAATCCTGTCGATTCGCACATCTTCGGGAACATGCTGATGCTTGTAAATCCAGGAATCGTGTTTATTTCATTCAGATATATAGCGCCAGTATCTTTGTCTATAAAAAAGTCTACGCGACTCAGTCCAGATGCATTCACTGCAGTATATGCTTTTTTTGCTGTCTCCCGGATATATGAAAGCCTATCTTCGGGCAAGGCGACAGGAATTTTTAACTCAGCTCCGTCTGGATCAGTATACTTTGCATCATAGTCGTAGAATGCATGAGTCGGAACAATTTCGCCCGGTCCATAGGCAGTCAAAATCGTTTCAGGTTTGTCAGAAGACCAGGTTATACTGTTTCCCGTTACAGAACATTCAACTTCCCGTGCATTGATTGATTTTTCAATGAGGACTTTATTGTCCCACTGAAAGGCTTCCATCAAAGCAACTGACAGTTCCTTCAGTGTAGAAGCCTTCGAAGCTCCATCGCTAGACCCTGCACAGCACGGTTTTACAAAGAGCGGATATCCAAATGCCTCTATTGCTTCATTGATTTTTTTATCATACTCAACACTGTCATTGACATCTGCACGTGTAATGCAAAAATACGGTACAACAGGAAGTCCTGCATGCTGCCAAAGGATTTTCGTGATTTCTTTGTCCATTGTTGCAGAAGAAGACAGAACGCCACAACCGACATACGGAACTCCTGCCATTTCCAAAAGACCTTGCACGGTACCGTCTTCGCTGTATGTTCCGTGCATGACAGGAAATGCAACATCGCAGGGAATGTAATAGCCGTCTACATAAAATGACTTTTCCCTTCCTCCGCCTGGCACAACGGAAACCCGATTTTTCTCTATTGCATGAACAGAAAGAACAGCTTTTGGATTGTTTCGTATTTCTTCAATGCATTTGCTATCTTCAAGATACCACCGACCGTCTTTGCTTACGGAAATAAGCGTAACCATGTGGTTTTTATTTATATTGCGAACAACAGATGAACAACTGACTAAAGAAACCTCATGTTCTCCGCTTTTTCCTCCATATAACAATACAACATTCATTTTATAATCTCCTTGGAACAAATAGATTCCTTTTATTTATACCCTAGCTCTGCAAGAGCCTTTACAGCTTCTGATATTTCATCATACTGCATGACATGGTCTTTGTAGATAATAGAATTTTCGTGGGATTTTCCCAAAAGAAGTACAATATCATCAGGTTTTGCCATGCTGAAAGCCTTGCGAATCGCAGTAGGTCTATCAGGAACAAAGAACAAATTCTCGCCATCAACCTTGCCAGCCTTGCGAGAACCTTTTGCAATCTGTTCAAGCAAAGTCATGCTGTCTTCGCCCCTTGGATCTTCATCGGTCAAAATGACAATGTCGCAGAATTTTGCAGCAATTTCGCCTTGCAACGGACGTTTTTTTACATCACGCTCTCCACCAGAGCCAAATAGGCAAATCATTTTTCCACCACACCGTTTTCGTACAGGAGGAAATATCGTTTCAAACGAAGACGGCGTATGGGCATAATCCACAATCACTTCAAACGGCTGTCCTTTATCAACAACTGTCATTCTGCCTTTGACAGGGGTCAACTTTTCTGCAAGGGCTGCAAGCTCTTCAAGAGAAATGTCCGTCATGCAATGTACAGCTATCAAAGCGGCCATAATGTTATATGCATTGAATGCTCCAGGAAGAGGAGCCTTTACATGGATGACTCGATTTTCATTTGCAAGGGAATTATGGCTTTCAAACCGATGAATGCTAAACGAAATGCCAAATCGTGCAGATGCGATGTTTCGAGCCGCAAGGTACGGCATGTCAGCAGGAATCAGAGGCAACGGCTTGGCTTCAAGCTCCTCACCAGCCTGTTTTCCCGCTTTTCCTTCAGTTGTGAATCCAATCACTTTTTTTGACGTACATGACTTGAAATACGATGCAGCAGGATCTTCCAAGTTGACAATACCCACTGACGGCACGCGGCGTTCTTTTCCGTCGATGATCTTTACATGGTCATGGGCATCCAGCGCACGGAACAAATTTGCCTTATCGCTCTTGTATTGCTCATACGTACCATGAAATTCAAGGTGTTCTAGCGTAACATTCATGAACAGAGCACAATCAAACAGGACATCTCCCAGGCGGTTTGTTTTTACACTCAATCCATGGGAAGAAGATTCCACAACGGCATACGTGCAGCCATTCTGAAGCATTTCATACAGCTCTCTCTGCACAATCGGAGCTTCCGGTGTCGTTTGATGCTGAGGATTTGCAATGGCTTCGCCCCCAAGGGAATACTGCACTGTAGATATAAAGCCAGCCTTAAAGCCTGCAAGCCGAAGCATTTGCCAAATGAATGCAACGGTAGAAGATTTTCCCTCTGTACCGGTAACGCCAACGACAACCAGTTTTTTTGACGGATTATCATAGAATGCAGCAGACAAAGGAGACATTGCAAAACGGGCAGAAGGAACATTCACAAACACAGGGGCATACCCGCCGGCAGCAAGCCGCTCCTGCACGGCACTCAGAATGTCACCTTTTTCCTGGTCAGAAACCGCATCTTGAAATACAATGACAGAAGCACCGTTTTTTATTGCAGCTGCAATAAAACGATTGCCTGTAGTATGCGTTCCTGGCAGTGCAAAAAACAGTGCATTATCCTTTACATCTCTGCTGTCAAACACAAGAGATTCTATGACGGCATCATTGGAATAATCTTGAGCTGTACCAGAATTTGTTCCAGACGGAACAGTTCCAAATGGAACGATTGTATACGTAAAGCCACTGTCCTTTACTTGATTCAGCAGCTGGGTCAAAGTCTTTTTCATACCTGCATTTTACCTATTATATAGTAAATTTTCAACACTGTAGTACCGTTTCATTGTTGACAGAGTATAATCCTATCAGTAGAATTCAAAACCATGATAGGTATCATCGATTACAATGCCGGTAACATTCAGAGTGTTAAGCATGCCCTTGAATTTTTAAGGGCACCGTTTATTCTTTCAAAAAATCCTTCAGACTTGGAACAGGTAGACAAAATCATATTTCCGGGCGACGGAGATGCAGCCTACGCAATGGCTCAGCTTAAATCAACAGGTTTCGACGTTTTTCTGAAAAACTGGGTCACTGCAAAAAAACCGCTTATAGGAATCTGCATAGGTGCACAGATAGTATTTGACTACAGCGAAGAAGGAAATACAAACTGTCTGGGCTTTATTCCAGGTACAATCCGAAGGTTTTCCTCTTTGTGGGCAGAAACGAGACCCGATGCAAAAGAAAATGAGAACAAAGGCATGCTTGAACACAGTTTAAAGATACCGCACATGGGGTGGAATGATGTTGCATTCTGCAACGGTGGAACAAAACTGTGCAAGGGCATTGCCGACAACAGTGATTTTTATTTTGTACATTCCTACGTCATGCAACCTGACGATCCTCTCCTCATAAAAGGCTATGCACATTATGGAACAATGGTTCCTGCCATTGTAGAATACGAAAATATTACCGTTTTCCAGTTTCATCCCGAAAAATCAGGCAAGGCAGGTCTTCAGATATTGCAAAATTTCATAGCTGACGACACTAACGGAGGAAAATCATGCTGAAAAAAAGAATCATCATCTGCCTTGATGTAAAAGATGGACGCACCACAAAGGGCATCAAATTCATGGACAACAAGGATATCGGAGACCCCGTAGAAATGGCAGCAGAATACTATCGCCAAGGTGTCGATGAACTGGTATTCTATGACATCATGGCAAGTGCACGTGGGAAAAAGCCTATTTTGGACTTGATAGCCTCCGTTGCAAGCCAAGTATTCATTCCATTCTGTGTCGGCGGAGGCATTGCCACTCTCGATGACATCAGGGCAATCATCCTTGCAGGCGCAGAAAAAGTATCCCTCAATTCTCAGGCAGTCAAAAATCCCGAACTCATTACGCAGGGAGCACGAGTTTTCGGCAATCAGTGCATAGTCCTTGGAATGGATGTTGCAAAAGATGATTCGTTTCCAAGTGGCTATGGCGTATACATAAACGGTGGAAGGGTAAAGACGAATCTCGACGCACGTGAATGGGCGCAAAAAGCCGTTCAGCTGGGAGCTGGTGAAATCGTGCTTAATTCAATAGATGCCGATGGTACGCGAGACGGCTACGAAATTACCCTGACACGAATGATAAGCGAAGCTGTTGAAGTCCCTGTCATTGCATCCGGAGGCGGTGGAAAACCAGACCATCTTGCAGATGTATTGACGCAAGGCAAGGCAGATGCAGCACTCATTGCTTCTATGGTTCATTCGGGAGAATACACTGTACGTTCCATAAAAGAAGCACTGGCAGCCAGAAACATGCCTGTCAGGCTATAGGATTCAGGCGGCTTGTGCCGCCTGCTCGTTCTATTCAACGATGTAGCGAGCTCGACTGGTGTCGGTTTCAAAAACATCTACTGCATACAAAAATGTAGAGCCATCATTCTTGTTGACAAGAAAAGGCAACATTTCCAACAATTTGTCTGCAATGAACGTTGCAATCCGTTCTGCACTGGGGTTCTGCTTGAAAACATCAAAATCATTCAGGTTATAGTGATCCAAAAGGGCACAGACGTTACGCAAAGCATGTTTCAATTCTGAAAAATCAAGGAGCATGCCGCTTTCATCTAGCATTGAACCTCGTACATGTGCATACACTTTGTAATTATGTCCATGCAGCCGTTCACATTTTCCATGATAATCCTGCAAGAAATGAGCTGCACTAAAATCAGCTTCTACTCTAACTTCGTACATACAAACAATAGTAGTCATTATTTTTGCAATGAACAAGTAGCAGAACCCCACAGAATCAAGAAATTCCGACTTTCAGCCGATACGTAGATTATGGATATGGACTTTATTACCCTAGCACTGGGTGTACTGAAAACACCACAAGTAATCTTTATTACAGTGCTCATGATTTTCTTTGTCTCTCTTGCAAACTACGTTGTAAAATATAAAAAGCGCAAAAAGCTGATAGTCAAAAAAAGTCCTCCTGCACCAAAACCAGAAAAGAAGGAAGAACCCAAGAACGAAGAAGGCGCAGAGGATGAAGAAGCAGAAGAAGCTTAACAAAAGCGCAGTGTAATACTTTTTTCAGGAGATCATACATGGTAAAGCATATTATTTTGTGGACACTCAAAGAAATGAACGATGCAGAAAAAAAATCGGTAAAAGCAGCTATAAAATCGGGACTTGAAAGCCTTAAAGGAAAAATTCCTGGGCTTGTTGACATAGCCGTACAGACCGAAGGACTTGCAAGTTCCACTGCAGATCTCATGCTTGATTCTACCTTTGAAGATGCCGCCGCACTTAAAAACTATTCTATCCATCCTGATCATGTCGCCGTTGCAAATGAAAAGGTTCGCCCTTTTACGGCCCACCGAGCATGCCTCGACTTTGAAATCTAGCTTCTGAGCCATCAAGTCATCTCGAAAAACTCACTTATGTTTTTTCTTTAATCAAGTCTGCCATGAATAGGCATGCATGTTCTTCCTTTTGCAACCGAAGAAGAAAAAATGAAAATGATGGATAGATATCATGACCATCATTAATAGGAGTATTGACAGATGAAACTTTCTGCTTGGAATTTTTATGGCTTTGCAAACGCTTAAGAAAGCATGGTGGGTAAAATGAAAATTAAATTTGTAGTTTTTTCAATTTTGTTTGCAATGGTATGTTTATTTATATACTGGGGAAGTCAACCTTATACTATAAAATTTTCAAAAGACTTTTATTATGATTACGAATCAGATTCAGTTTTTGGCAATGGTAGTTTGGTAGATATACCTCCAAATATTATTGATTTCACGTATGATAAAAAATTTGTAATCATAAAACAACAGCCTGAATTGGTTTATATTGATTATGATAGGAATAGTGATTATTCATACAAAGCTGGACTGGATGAAATTTATTACTGGATAATTTCACTTAGAGAAAAAAAAGTGTATGGACCAATGCTTTTGGAGGAATATATTACTTCGGAAATTAAAACCCGCAAACATCAAGCAGCTTGCTTAGTTATGTAG
>ERZ842401.2279-NODE-2279-length-25861-cov-75.249244_pt1 | contig 25861 bp, 10 predicted proteins | sample MGYA00521270_ERZ842401 | MGnify/ENA primary metagenome ERZ842401 (study PRJEB31892, sample SAMEA3878208) | bioreactor metagenome | biome: Moose rumen | place: Sweden | collected 2011-10 | study: EMG produced TPA metagenomics assembly of the PRJEB12797 data set... | reverse complement strand
CGGGCGCAACCTTTTAGAAGGTGGAAGTAAGAAGTAAGAAGTATGAAGAAAGAAACGTGGAAACTGATTGTGCAGGTGCTGATTTCGATTCTGACTGCACTGGGAACGACGCTGGGAGTGACGTCGTGTATGTAAAATCCCGATGGATGTTACATCTGCAAAAGTTTAGGGAACATGCGATAAAGTGTGTTCCCTTTTTTTTATGTAACTTTGCAGCCAGAAAAATAACCAAAACAATGAGATATAGACTAATTATTCAACTGTTGTCGCTGTTGGCTATAAGTACAGCGAACGCTCAAAACCCTTACCTGCCGTTGTGGGAACATGTGCCCGACGGTGAACCCCGTGTGTTTGAAGACCCTGACCATCCTGGTAAGATGAGAGCCTATATCATTGGCTCTCACGATACTCACTTTACCCAATATTGTGGTAACGACATCCGGATGTGGTCAGCTCCGGTGGAAGACCTGACGCAATGGCGCGACGAGGGTCCTATCTTCTCGTATTTTGTCAATGGTCAGTGGGATACGATGTTTGCCCCCGATCTGGTGGAGGTGGTGGATAAGACCACGGGCAAAAAGACCTATTGGCTCTATCCTCACAGCCGTGGTTGGCAGCGCGTGCCAATGGTTTGCAAGGGCGACCGTCCCGATGGTCCCTTTGTGCCTGTCAACTTGACTGCCGACGGTACGAAGTGTCTGCCAGGCTCCATGATCGACTTCGACCCCTCTGTGTTTATTGAGCCCGTCACCAATAAGCGCGACCCTGATTTCAGCAAGGGCTATCGTGCTTATGTCTACTACGGCTTCCAGCATTCGTCAGCCTTTGAACTCGACCAGACGACGATGTACTTGAAGCGCGAGGGACGTGAGGTGTTGGATGGCTTTATCCCTGACGATATGCAGTTCTTCGAGGCCTCTTCCATCCGTCAGGTAGGCAATAAATACGTTATGATCTATTCGGGCTTTAGTGGTCCGGAGTATGGCATAGGCCGTAGCAATTCTACGCTGCGCTATGCCTATGGCGACAGTCCTGTAGGTCCTTGGACCAGTGGTGGCGTGCTAGTCGACAGTCGTGGTGTGGTGGTGAATGAAGACGGTTCTCACCTGATGACTACGAATGCCGGTCATAACACACATGGTTCCTTGCAACTGATCAATGGCCAGTGGTATGTGTTCTATCACCGTCCGCCGCGTGGCTTTGGCTATGCCCGTCAGGCGATGGTTGCTCCTGTGAAGATTACGTGGGATAAGAAACCCGTCAGCAAGGGCGGACGGGTGGTGATTACCGGCGAGGTGACGGCTCGTGCTGCCGATGGTATGGAGTATACGGGTGCCGAGGTGACCAGCGAAGGATTCCAGATTTTCGGTCTGCCACCTTATCATTATTATTCTGCGGGTATTGCCTGCTTCATGACCGACCTGCAGTGGTTGCAAGACAATTTTGATGTGTGGAACAACTCGATGGATCTGGCAGGTATCACCAACAAGGGCATCATTGGTTTTAAATACTTTGGCTTTGGCGGTCTTTCGCAAGCCACGAAGGGTCTGCCCGCTTTCGAGGGTATTCAGAAGGGCGATGGTGCCCAGTTGAATCTCCGTCTCACTCCTGCCGGACATGGAGCCTTTAAGATTCACGTGCTGCTGGATAACCCCTGGAAAGGGCAGGAGATTGCCGTCTTCGAAATCCCCTCCACACTCCACACTCCACACTCCTCACTCCTCACTCTAAAAGCAGCCGTTCCCGCTGTAGAGGGTCTGACGGGCAAGCATGCCATCTACCTGGTGGCAGAAGGAGGTGCCGACAAGCTCTTCACTCTGCATGGCATCGGCTTCTCTAAGAAAGGTCAGCCTTGCCAGGTGCCCGTTGTTCCGCAGGTGACGATTACTGCCGACGGCCAGCGCCTTGCCCTTCCTGCCGACCCCATTCGCACGACCAATGCCAATGGCTATACCGACTTGACTCACTATCAGGTGTATGCTCCGCTGAAGGCTGGTTCACAGCTGAAGGCTCAGACTGACGTGCCAGGCGTGCAAATCACCGTCAGTCCCATCGTCGAGGGTCGCGCTACCGTCAAGTGTGTCTATCAAGGAAAGGAGAAAATCTATTTAATCAATTGATGATGAAAAAATACGTTGTTATGATGATGTGTATGACTGCATTCATGGTAGGATGTAACACCGCTGTCGACGTGGAACAGCAGGTTGATGAGCTTTACTTCAACATGTCTAAAGAAGAGTGCGTCGCCCAGCTGAAAAGTATGTTTATGGACGATCTCTTCGATGAACAAGGACAGTTGGATACAGCCAAGTGTCGTCAGCTGATTCCGTACGGGATAGGCCATTTCTCCCAGTATGCCAGTCAGAAACCCATGGACCCCAATGTGCTGCGCGACCGTGTGGCTGCCGTCCAAGACTGGCTGATGCACCATACGCCAAATGGCATTCCCGCCCTTTTCCACGAAGAGGTGCTGTCGGGCATCAACACCCGCGGGGCTACCATCTATCCGCAACAGATAGGACAGGCCTGCTCGTTCAATCCTGAGTTGGCTGAGCTGAAGACACGCCAGACGGGTACGGCTATGCGCAAGATGGGTGGTATATTGTCGCTCTCGCCAATGGTCGATGTGTGCCGCACGCCCAGTTTCAACCGTCTGGAAGAGTCGTATGGCGAGGATGCCTACCTCTCTGCCGTGATGGGCACAGCGTTTGTTCGCGGACTACAACAGGGCGACCTGAAGAAGGGCGTCGGTGCCTGTTCCAAGCATTATCTGGGCTATGGCGGTGGTGGCGAGTCGCAAGAGAAAGAGCTGATGGAAGAAATCCTCTTGCCCCACGAGACGATGATCCGTCTGGCTGGCAGCCGTGCCGTGATGCCTGGTTATCATGCGATGGCCGACAGCACGGGAAAGCGTGTCAACTGTGTGGCTAACGGTAAGATACTGCAGGATATCCTGCGCGGTTATCTGGGCTTCGATGGTATGGTTGTCAGCGACTATACCGCCATCGACCAGCTGCCAGGCTTTGACAGTCCTGTCGAGAAAGCTGCCGCAGCTATCAATGCCGGTAACGACGTCGATTTCCCTGTGGGAGCCAACTATCAGTATTTGCAGCAGGCTATTGACCAAGACATGGTGAGTCCCGAGGTGCTGGAGCGTGCCGTGAAGGCTGTGTTGCGTTATAAGTTCCGTGCCGGACTGTTCGACAAGAATCCTTATCTGTACAGCAAGGAGCAGATTGTACTCGACACTCCCGAGGAACGTAAGACGGCCTATCAGATAGCCACGCAGAGTGTCGTGTTGCTGAAGAACGACGGCATTCTGCCAATTGTAAATAGTAAATTGTCAAATTGTAAATTACTATTGACCGGTCCGAATGCCAATTCGATGTGGGCCATGTGCGGTGACTATTCGTTCCCTGCCATGAGCTATTTCTGGAAGAAGATGGAGCGTGACCTCGATCATCCCCATGTGGTCGGTCTGCTGGAGGGAATGCGCAGTAGCAAGCCCGACTCCATGACCGTTCTCTACTCGCGTGGTTGCGACTGGACCGAGAAGATTGAGACCAAATACACTAAGGGAGGCGACGAGCGAGCCTGGGAGTATGAGATACTGCACCGTAAGGTGGATGCTGGCGAAAAGGCCGATAGGGCTGAAGCGCTGCAGATGGCTCAAGAGGCCGATGTGATTATCGCAGCCATGGGCGAGAACGTGATGCTCTGTGGCGAGAACCGCGACCGCAAGGGACTGCGTCTGCCCGGTCGTCAGGAAGAATATGTCGAGGCATTGCTGGCCACTGGCAAACCCGTTGTCCTGGTACTCTTTGGTGGCAGGGCTCAGGTCATTTCCGGTCTTGCGGAGCGCTGCGCGGCAGTTATCCAGGCTTGGTATCCTGGCGAGGAGGGAGGCAACGCCGTTGCCGACATCCTGTATGGTAAGGTATCACCGTCGGCCAAACTCTCTGTCAGCTATCCCAATACCGAGGTTTACACGCCGCTCTGCTATACCTATCAGGCCGAGCAGGACTCGCGTGTACAATGGCCTTTCGGCTATGGTCTGAGCTATACCACGTTTGAGTACCAGAATCTGGTGATGGACAAGGAGGTGAAGACCACCGACGAGAGTCTCTCGCTTTCTTTCGAGGTGACGAACACCGGTGAGAGGGCTGCTGATGAGATCGCCCAGATCTACCTCTCAGCGGCAGAAAACTCACCTCTGAAACTGCAGGGCTTTGCCCGCGTGTCGCTCCAGCCCGGCGAGACCAAGACAGTCCGTGTGAAGCTCTATACCGATCAGCTGGGTTACTATACCCGCTCGACCTCTGGTCGCTTGCAAGGCAAGAATAACGGTCATCGCCAATGGAACATCGCCCCAGGCTCCTTTGCCGTCAAGATTGGTGCCTCGTCTACTGACATCCGCCTGCAGGATCAGGTGGTGCTGCGAGGAAAAACCGTCAGCAAGCCACTCCGCGACCATTATTTCTCTGATGTCACCATTAAGTAATAAAAGGGGATGAGAAGACTATCGTTATTCCTATTGTCCGTCATCTGTTTCCCGTTGGCCATCATGGCCGAATGTGTGTCGCCCAACGGGATGCAACTCCAGGTCAGCTATGTGGCCCCTAATGCGGTGCGCGTCAGATATGGAGTGCCCGGAGTCACGAGCCAGTTGCCCGACTGGATATATGTCAAGCATGATGAGGCAAAGGCTCACGATATCACCGCTGTGGTGGATGGCAATACCCTGCTGGTCAAAGACAAGGCAGGTCGCGTCGTGTTCCGTGCTACCAGTCATCAGCTGCAGTCCGGCCAGGCCACCCTCGTTTTCGACTCTCCCAAGGACGAGTTCCTCTTTGGCCTGGGCCAGTTTCAGGACGGCTATAGCAATGTGCGCGGTCTCTCCCGTCGCCTCACGCAGGTCAATACGCAGATCAGCATCCCTATGCTCCTGTCGAGCAAGGGCTATGGTGTGCTGTGGAACAACTACGGCATGACTGACTTCAACCCTTGCGAGTCGAGCGTCCAGCTGGTTAAGCGACAGGGAACCGGAGCTCGTGAGGTGGTCAATGTGACCTCTACCGAGGGAGGTAAGAAAGAGGTACGCGAGCGTCATATCTTCGATGCAGACATTCAGATTGAGGAGGCCGGCGACTATGCCCTGCTGCTCGATGTGGGTCAGAAGATGGCTCGCCGCCACCATCTGACTATCGATGGCCAGACCGTTATCGACATGCAGAACCTGTGGCTGCCCCCTACGGCATCTAAGATTGTGCGCCTCTCCAAAGGTCTCCATCACCTGTCTGCCGAACTCACCAAAGACGACGTTCCCGTGCTCTATTACCGTCGGGTGACAGACCAGACCGTTTTCCGCTCTCCCGTATCCGAAGCTGTCGACTATACCGTCTTCGTCGGTTCTCCTGATGAGGTGATTGCCAGCTACCGTGCCTTGACGGGCGAGTGTCCGCAGATGCCCTCATGGGCTTTAGGCTATATCCATTGCCGCGAACGTTTCCATTCCTCTGACGAGATCCTGCAGACGGCCCGTCGCTTCCGCAGCGAGCAGATGCCCGTCAGCCTCATGGTGCAGGACTGGCAGTACTGGGGCAAGTATGGCTGGAACTCCATGCGCTTCGATGAGGAGTTCTATCCCGATCCTAAGGCACTGACCGACAGTCTCCACCGCATGGACATCCGCCTGATGCTCAGCGTATGGTCTAAGATTGACAAGAACTCAGATGTCGGCCGCCAGATGGAGGCCCGTCAGTATTATATCCCCGGTACCGACTGGATTGACTTCTTCAATCCCGATGCTGCTGCTGCCTATTGGCAGAACTTCTCCGAGCGTCTGCTCCCCTTAGGCATAGATGCTTGGTGGCAGGACGCTACCGAACCCGAGAACGACGACTTGGCGGGTCGCCGTGTGAACAACGGCCGCTGGTCGGGCGAGCAGGTTCGCAATATCTATCCGCTCCTTGTCTGCAAAACCGTCTACGAAGGCCTCACTTCCGCTCAAAGTAATCATACCTCTCAATTCTCAGTTCTCAGTTCTCCTATGATTCTCACGCGTTGCGGTTTCCCGGGCATCCAGCGTTATGGCTCTGCCCTGTGGAGTGGCGATGTGGGTAACGATTGGGAGACCTTCCGCCGCCAGATTATTGCCGGACTGGGTGTTCAGGCGGCAGGCATTCCCTGGTGGACCTATGATGCTGGCGGTTTCTTCCGTCCGCAGAACCAGTATACCGACCCCTCTTATATCGAGCGAATGCTCCGTTGGATCGAGACCAGCGTCTACCTGCCCCTGATGCGCGTACATGGCTATATGAGCAATACAGAGCCTTGGAACTATGGCCCTGAGGCACAGCGCATCATTGCCGACTGTCTGAAGGAACGTTACCGCCTGTTGCCTTATATCGAGCGTTGTGCTCAGGATGTTGCCCAGCATGGAGGCACACTCATGCGTCCGCTGGTCTTCGACTTTGCCCACGATGCTGAGGCTTTGAAGCAGTCGTGCCAGTATATGTTCGGTCCTGCCCTGCTCATCAGTCCAGTCACCCAGCCTGGAGTTACTAAATGGCGCACCTATCTGCCCCAGCAGCCCGGTGGCTGGTACGACTATCGCACCGGTCGACACTACAAGGGTGGCCAGTATGTCACCACTCCTGTCACCAAGGCCTATATCCCCGTCTTCGTGCGTGCGGGTTATCAACAGCTTATATCAAATACGTCAAAATAATGAAGAAACTACTAGCCTTATTATCGTTAATCGTGACCACGCCCATGTTGGCACAACAACATCGGTTGTGGTATGAACAGCCGGCACACCACTGGTTGGAAGCGCTGCCTGTGGGCAATTCGCAGATGGGAGCCATGGTATATGGCGGAACCGAGGTGGAGACGCTGGCGCTGAACGAAGAGACTTTCTGGAGCGGCAGTCCGCACCATAATAATAGTCCGGAGGCGAAGGCCCATCTGACTGAGGTGCGCGATCTGGTGCTGATGGGTAGGGAAGAGGAGGCGCACAGCTTGATAGACCGATACTTCTTCCGCGGTCCTCACGGCATGCGATTCCTGCCGTTGGGCAATGTAAAACTGACGTTGGGCCACAAGGATGTTAACGACTACCGCAGGGAGCTGAACATTGCCGACGCCTTGGCCACTACGACTTATACCTGTGGGGGAGTGAACTACCAGCGCATCGTTTTTGCCTCGCTGACTGACCATGCCATTATCGTGAGACTGACAGCCTCGAAGCAGGGCGCCCTCTCATTCGATGTGGATTTCGACGCCCAGCTGCAGCATGACATCCAGACCACTGACGACGGGCTGACTATAACGGTGAAGAACGTGGAGCAGGAGGGTGTGAAAGGTGGACTGACAGCCGAATGCCGCATCAGGATAGAGAGCGACGGAGTGCAGAGCGGGCGCAGCGTGAAGAACGCCACGACGGCAACGCTCTATATCGTGGCAGCCACCAACTACCTGAACTACCACGACATCAGCGGCAATCCTACGGAGAAAAACAACCAGACGATGGCAGCTCTGAAAGGGATGACCTATGACCAGTTGCTGAAGCGCCATCTGGAGAAATATCGCGAGCAGTATGGGAGGGTGTATCTTGAGATGACTAGTATTTCTAGTAGTACTAGTATGACTAGTGAGACTAGTAAGACTAGTAAGACTAGCCCTACGGATAAGCGGCTGGCTGCGTTTGACGGCAGCGATCTTGATATGGTGTCGCTCATGATGCAGTATGGGCGCTACCTCTTAATCAGCTCGTCGCAGCCTGGCGGACAAGCAGCCAATCTGCAGGGGATGTGGAACGACAAGATGAATGCCCCCTGGGACTCGAAATATACCATCAATATCAATACTGAGATGAACTACTGGCCTGCCATGGTGGGCAACCTCGTGGAGACCCAGGAACCGCTGCTCCGCATGATCAGCGACCTGAGTGAGACGGGTCGTGAGACTGCTGACGTGATGTATGGTTGCCGAGGATGGGTGGCTCACCACAATACAGATCTCTGGCGCATTGCCGGACCCGTTGACGGTACAACATGGGGCATGTTTCCGACGGGAGGTGCGTGGCTGACAACCCACATCTGGCAGCAATACCTGTTTACGGGCGACAAAGCGCTGTTGGAGCGTTATTACCCTGTGATGAAGGGCGCTGCCGATTTCCTGATGGACTACATGCGCGTGCACCCCGAATATGGGTGGCTGGTAACGGTGCCCACCGTATCGCCCGAGCACGGCCCGATGGGCAAGCACACTACGGTGACAGCAGGTTCGACGATGGACAACCAGATTGTGTTCGACGTGCTCAGCCAGACCATCAAGGCTGCCCAGATTCTCAGGAAGGACACTTCGTACATTCACCTTCTAACGTCAACCCTACATCAGCTTCCTCCCATGCAGATAGGTCGCTACGGCCAGTTGCAGGAGTGGTTGTGGGATGGTGATAATCCGAACGATGAGCACCGCCACATCTCACACCTCTACGGGCTGTATCCCTCGAACCAGATATCACCATTCAGCCATCCTGAGCTGTATGCCGCTGCTGCCACCACGCTGAAGCAACGAGGCGACATGGCAACAGGCTGGAGCTTAGGATGGAAGACAAATTTCTGGGCTCGCATGTTGGATGGCAATCATGCCTTCCAGATTATCAAGAACATGCTGCGACTGTTGCCCGACGATGCCAGCGCGAAACAGTATCCTGAGGGTCGCACCTATCCGAACCTCTTCGATGCCCATCCCCCTTTTCAGATTGACGGCAACTTCGGTGTGTCGGCAGGTATCTGCGAAATGCTGTTGCAGAGTCACGACGGAGCCGTTCACCTCTTGCCGGCACTGCCCGACGCGTGGCAGCAGGGCGAGGTCCGTGGTCTGAGAGCCCGAGGCGGATTCATCGTCGACATGACCTGGAAGGGCGGACAACTCAAGACGGCCAAGGTGAGCAGCAAGATAGGCGGAACGCTGCGCCTGCGCTCCTATGTGCCCCTTCGCGGCAAGGGACTCCGTCAGGCTAAGGGCGATTGTCCCAACGCACTTTTTGCACCCGCAGCTATCAAACAGCCACTATCGACGACTGTTACGACGGCAAAGGCTCCTACTGTCTACGAGTATGACATAGACACAAAACCCGGTAAAACATATACAATCACGAAATAATATCAACATGAAGAAACTAAGCGAAAAATGGACCCTGGCTGCCTTACTGCTCATCGTCAGTAGCAGCGCATGGGCGCAGGGACTGAAAGATGCCTACAAGGACTACTTCAGCATCGGAGTAGCCGTAAACAAGCGTAACGTCTCGACGGACAGTCAGATGGCACTTGTCAAGAGTGAATTCAACAGTGTGACGGCTGAGAACGACATGAAGCCCGTTTCGGTGCATCCTGCAGAGGGTGTGTGGAACTGGGGTGCTGCCGACAGTATAGCTAACTATTGCCGCGAGAACGGCATCAAGCTGAGAGGCCACTGCCTGTGTTGGCACTCGCAGTTCAGCGACTGGATGTTCACCGACAAGAAGGGACGCCCCGTCAAGAAGGAGGTGTTCTACAAGCGGTTGCGCGAGCATATCCATACAGTGGTGAACCGCTATAAGGACATCGTCTACTGCTGGGATGTCGTCAACGAGGCGATAGAAGACAATCCTCGTCCTAGCTTTGTCGACGGCAAGTTCGTTCCCGGTAATCCCTATCGCGAGAGCCGCCACTGGAAGCTCTGCGGCGACGAGTTCATCGCCAAGGCCTTCGAGTTTGCCCATGAGGCCGACCCCAACGCGCTGCTGTTCTACAACGACTACAACGAGTGTGACCCTGGCAAGCGCGACCGTATATATAATATGGTGAAGAAGATGCAGGAGCAGGGTGTACCTATCCACGGCATTGGTATGCAGGGACATTATAACATCTATGGTCCCTCTGAGGAGGATATCGACGCTGCCATCACGAAGTATTCCGAGCTGGTGAAGCATATCCACGTGACGGAACTGGATATTCGCACTAACACCGAGATGGGCGGACAGCTGCGCTTCTCGCGTGGTGAGGCCAAACCGCTGGCTCCCTATCTGCAGACGCTGCAGAATGACCAGTACAACCGCATCTTCCGCGTGTTCCGCAAGCACCGCGACGTCATCGACTGCGTCACCTTCTGGAATCTGAGCGACCGCGACTCGTGGCTGGGTGTCAACAACCATCCGCTGCCCTTCGACGAGCAGTATAAGCCCAAGCAGGTTTACAACATCATCCGCGATTTCAACCCCGCTCTTGACAATTATACCGTCAAAGAAGACTTCCGCCCCAACGTGAAGAACCAACCCGGACAGGAGTATCCGCAGGTGAACAGCGAGGGCTATGCCCGCTTCCGCATCGTGGCTCCCGACGCCAAGTCGGTGATTGTCAGTCTGGGACTGGGAGGTCGTGGCGGTACGGTGCTGCGCAAGGACAAGGATGGTGTGTGGACGGGTACGACGGAAGGTCCGATGGATTCCGGTTTCCATTACTACCACCTGACCATCGACGGAGCGGTGGTGAACGATCCTGGCACGCACAACTATTTCGGTTCCTGCCGCTGGGAGAGTGGTATCGAGATTCCCGCTCCCGACCAGGACTTCTATCAGTGCCGCATGGATATTCCCCATGGCACCATCTCGGAAGTGCTGTTCCCATCGCCCAGTACGGGTGGAATGCAGCGCGCCATGGTCTATCTGCCACCGATGTACGGCAAATTGAAGGGCAAGGGAGCCAAGGCGACGCAAGAGCGCTACCCCGTGCTCTACCTGCAGCACGGATGGGGTGAGAACGAGACGAGCTGGAGCAAGCAGGGCCATGCCGGACTGATTATGGACAACCTGATAGCCGAGGGGAAGACGAAGCCCTTCATTATCGTGATGGCTTACGGACTGACCAACAACGTGAAGTTTGGTACCATTGGCAGCTTCACCGCCAAGGAGTTTGAGACGATGCTGGTTGACGAGCTGGTGCCCTTCATCGACAAGAACTTCCTGACGAAGGCCGACAAGTGGAACCGTGCGATGGCCGGTCTCTCGATGGGTGGCATTGAGACGAAGCTCATCACTCTGCGCCGTCCTGAAGTGTTCGGATACTGGGGACTGCTCTCTGGCGGAACCTATATGCCCGAAGACATCAAAGACCCGAAGGCTGCGAAGGTAATTTTCGAGAGCTGTGGTTCGAAGGAAGGTCCCGACCGCATCCGTCAGAGTGTGGATGCCCTGAAGGCCGCCGGATACAATGCCCATAGGTTTATCTCAGAGGGCACGGCACATGAGTTTTTGACCTGGCGCCGTTCGTTGAGAGAGATGGCACCGATGCTTTTTAAGTGAAAAGTCTTTGACCTAAAGGTACAAAGCGACCGTAGGTCGAGCGGAAGAATGAGATTTTTTATGAGAAATAAACTGTTATCAACTATGATGGTTCTGGGCATGGCTACTGCGGCGATGTCCCAGAACCCTTTCGTACAGACGTGGTATACATCGGACCCCGCTCCGATGGTGCACGATGGTACGATGTATGTCTACACAGGACATGATGAGGACGGTGCCGACTTCTTCTGGATGCAGGAGTGGCGCGTGTATTCAACCCGCGATATGGTGAACTGGCAGGACCATGGCTCACCGTTGGCCTTGGAGAGCTTCTCGTGGGCTGACGACCGTGCCTGGGCTTCGCAGTGTGTCGAGCGCGATGGTAAGTTCTACTGGTACATCTGTGCCCATTCCAGGTTGTCTAAGGGAATGGCCATCGGTGTGGCTGTCAGCGACTCTCCTACCGGACCGTTCCGCGACGCCATTGGCAAGCCCCTGTTTGAGAACGGCTCGTGGGACCATATCGATCCGACGGTCATGATCGACGACGACGGACAGGCATGGCTCATGTGGGGGAATCCGCAGTGCTATTACCTGAAGTTGAACCGCGACATGATTTCCTATAGCGGCGAACTGGGTAAGCTTGACATGACCGAGGAAGCCTTTGGCGGTCCGATGATGAGCAAGCGTGAGAAGGGCAAGCAGTATAAGGACTCGTATGTCGAAGGTCCTTGGATTACGAAGCGTAACGGTACTTACCAGCTGCTGTATGCCGCAGGTGGTGTGCCTGAACACATCAGTTACAGCACGGCACCATCGCCCACAGGCCCGTGGACCTATGCCGGCGTCATCATGCCGCTGGGCAATACCAATTCGTTTACCAACCATTGCGGTGTGGCCGACTACAAGGGACACTCCTATTTCTTCTATCATACAGGCAAGTTGCCTGGCGGTGGCGGGTTCGGACGTAGCGTGGCCGTCGAAGAGTTCCAATACAATGCCGACGGCTCGTTCCCAACCATTTTGCCTACTGACGAGGGTGTCAAGCCCGTCGACGCTTTCTGTCCCTTCCGTCGTGTGGAGGCTGAGACGATGGCTTTCTCGCGTGGCGTGAAGACGGAGCAGAACAACCAGGTGGGTGTCTATGTCAGCGACATCCATAACGGCGATTATATCAAGTTGCAGAACGTGGCCTTCGGCAACAAGTTTCCTCGTACGTTCTCTGCCCGTGTGGCCAGCGGACTGCGTGGCGGACAGATTGAAATCCGTGTGGACAGTCTTGGCGGTCAACTCCTCGGAACGGTGAATGTACCTGGTACGGGTGGCTGGGAACAGTGGCAGACGCTGACCATCGACCTGACTGCTGTCGTCCGTGGCACCCACGACCTCTATTTCGCCTTCAAGGGACGCAAGGGTCCGAAGCTCTTCAATTTCGACTGGTGGGAGATGCGTGGCTTGGAACAGGTCAACATGCCTATCGTACAGACCAAGTACACTGCCGACCCATCACCATTGGTCATTGGCGATACGCTGTTCTTATATACCTCGCACGACTCGTCGCCCGACGAGATTAAAGACCCCAACGAGCGCTCGTCGGCAGGTTTCTTTATGTACGACTGGCTGTTGTGGTCTACTACCGACATGGCCAACTGGACGGCTCACGGAGCTGTTGCTTCCCTGACGGACTTCTCATGGCGTACGCGTGACAATGGTGCGTGGGCCATCCAGACCGTCAAGCGTAATGGGAAATACTATCTCTACGCTCCCCTGCATGGTCATGGCATCGGTGTGCTTGTCAGCGACTCGCCTTATGGCCCGTTCAAAGACCCTCTGGGCGAACCCCTGGTATGGCAACGTGAACATTGGGAGGACATCGACCCCACCGTCTATATTGACGACGACGGACAGGCCTATATGTACTGGGGCAACCCTAACACCTATTGGGTGATGCTGAACGACGACATGATATCTGTCAAGGGAGAAATCCATAAGCTCGACTACCACTTGGACCACTACCAGGAAGGTCCGTGGCTCTACAAGCGTAATGGCCATTATTACCTGGCCTATGCTACCACCTGTTGTCCTGAGGCACTGGGTTATGCCATGAGCGACTCACCCAAGGGACCGTGGAAGTCGAAGGGCTACATCATGCGTCCTACCGACCGTGACCGCGGCAACCATCCTGGCATCTGCGACTATAAAGGTCATAGCTATGTCTTTGGTCAGAACTACGACCTGATGCACCTCGAGACCTTCGTGCACCATGAGCGCCGCTCCGTTTCGGCTACCGAGATACAGTATCAGGCCGACGGAACCATCAGGGAAGTGCCTTACTGGTTGGACCAGAAACCCCTGCTGCAGTTGCATTGGCTGAATCCCTACCAGCGTGTCGAGGCCGAGACGATGGCGTGGGGCTACGGACTGAACATCGTGGGGGTAGGCAATACCTGCATCACCGATCTGAACGATGGCGAGTATATCCGCGTTCGTGGTGTGGACTTCGGTAGTAAGAGTGCCCGCCAGTTTTCCATGACTGCCGCTGCTAAGGGGTCGGCCACCATCACCCTCCACCTGAATAGTCAGGACGGTCCTGTCATTGGTTCCGTCACTATCAAGGACACCGGCAGCACCGACCGCTTCCGCCAGTTCACGACGAAGGTCAAGGGTGCTACGGGCGTTCACGACCTCTATCTCACTTTCGATAAGACCAGCGGTGATGTGCGTCTGGACTACTGGCAATTTAAATAAGTAGTTGAATCCTATGAGAAAACTGTTGTCGTTGCTTCTGCTTGCTACCCTGTCGGCATCAGCTCAGAATCCTGTCATTCGTGACCAGTTCACCGCTGACCCGACCGCACGCGTATTTAATAATAAGGTGTACCTCTATCCGTCGCACGACATCTTTCCACCTGAGGGACAGCGACAGGACTGGTTCTGCATGGAGGACTACCATGTGTTCTCGTCGGAAAATCTGACCGACTGGACCGATCATGGAGTCATCGTCACCCAGAACCAAGTACCCTGGGTCAAGCCAGACTCCTATTCCATGTGGGCACCCGACTGCGTGGAGCGAAATGGGAAGTACTATTTCTATTTCCCCGCAGCCCCCAAATCGGGTAGGGGATTTGGCGTCGGAGTGGCTGTTGCCGACCGTCCTGAAGGGCCGTTTGTCCCTGAGCCTGAGCCCATCAAAGGGGTGTTGGGTATAGACCCCTGTGTACTGGTTGACGGCGATGGTCAGTCTTATATCTACTGGAGTGGGATGGGACTTCGTGGTGCCAAGCTACAGCCCGACATGAAGCAACTTGACGGTGAGCAGCAGGTGATGGAAGGATTGCCCGAGGGCTTCAAGGAAGGTCCGTTTGCTTTCCGTCGGGGCGACTGGTACTACCTCACCTTCCCATGGGTACGGAGAAGTAAGGAGAATGGAGCTAATCCTACCGAGACCTTGGCGTATGCCATGTCGAAATCGCCCCTTGGTCCTTGGGATTTCAAGGGACTCATCATGGCCGAGCATGCCAACGGTTGCTGGACCAATCATCATAGCATCGTCAACTATCGGGGTCAGTGGTATCTGTTCTACCACCATAATCCGCTCTCGCCACGTGATGACAAACGCCGTTCCGTACAGATTGAGAAGCTGTATTTCAATGCCGATGGCACCATCCGTGAGGTCAAGGAGACCATGCGCGGTGTGGGCATCAACAAGGCGACGGAGAAGATAGAGATTGACCGCTACACTTCTGCCAGTTACGGTGTGACCACACAGCTTGTGGATACCATTAATACCTTCCGCGGCTATCAGGCTTCACTGCCTCAGAAGGGCGCGTGGCTGAAATATGCCGATGTCGACTTCAGCAGCATCACCGACGGCTATCTGACCATATGTGTCAAGGCGGCTGAAAATACCGAACTCTTCGTTCGCGAGAAGTCGGCCAAGGGTAAGATTCTGGCTCAAGTCAAGGTGACGGTGAAGAGCCAGATGGGTCCCTTCCGTCGCGACCAGAGCGGACAGTGGCTAACGCTGTATGCTCCGCTGCAGTATACACCGAAGGGCGTCACCGACCTCTGCATCAGTTGCGAGGGCGAGGGTGTCAGCGTCGACTGGTTGCAGTTCAAGAATCGCCCGCTTTATTATACCCCTTCGAGTTCTACTCCTTCGCATCCCGATGCTGAGGGCTTTATCCGTCGATGGTCGCTGTTGGAACCTATCCGTCATGAGGTGTCCTCGAACATCATCTTGACCGTCAGCTATCTACAGGAAAAGATTGCCGGTGGTTATCCCAAGCTCAACCCGAAAAAGGGCAAGTGGCACTTCATTGACAGCCAGAGCTACCATGTCCGCGTGTTCCGCTTTGCCGAAAAGACGGGCCACGACCCTTATCACTCCCTGTTCTGGGGCACTACCGTCATCGACTGTTCTGAAGAGCTCCCTGACGTGCGCCTGGCCGCTGGCAGCAATGGCGCCTCTCTATGGTGGGTGGACGGTCGTCAGGTGTTGACGCTTGACGGCGACCGTCGTATGGTACAGGACGATGGTGTGTCGCAGCGGTTGACGTTGAAGCCTGGCCGTCATGTCGTGACTTTCGCGCTGGTCAATGGTCCCGGACTGAGTGACCTCTGCGTGCGACTGCTGGACGAGAACGGCAAACCGATTACTAACTACACGATTAACCCGTAAGACATGAAACGATACCTATTCTACCTGACAGTTTTTGGTCTGTCTGTGCTCACTTCCGAGGCCCAGACGGGCAATCCCTATATCCACGACCCATCGACCATTGCCCTGTGTGACGGCCGATATTATACCTTCGGAACGGGTGGGGGAGGACTCATCTCCGCCGATGGCTGGTCGTGGCAGAGCGGAGCCGAACGCCCTGGTGGCGGTGCTGCTCCCGATGTGCTGAAGATAGGCGACCGCTACCTCGTGATTTATGGTGCTACCGGTGGCGGACTTTTCGGTGGACACAACGGTCGCATCCTGACCATGTGGAACAAGACGCTCGACCCCAAGTCACCCGACTTCCATTTCACCGAACCCATCGAAGTGGCTTCGAGCGACGGCATGGAGGATTGCGACGCCATCGACCCCAGCCTGTTTCTTGACCCGACGACGGGACGACTGTGGGTTACCTATGGCACTTATTTCGGCAGCATCCGACTGATAGAGCTGGACCCCACGACGGGCAAGCGCATGAAGGGCAATGTCGAGAAGGATATCGCCATCGACTGCGAGGCTACCGACCTCATCTGGCATGATGGCTGGTATTATCTCTTGGGAACCCACGGCACTTGCTGCGATGGTGTCAATTCCACCTATAATATCGTGGTGGGCCGTTCGCGTTCGGTCGAAGGTCCTTATGTCGACAATGTCGGGCGCCCCATGTTGAACGGTGGAGGCCGCATGGTCATTGCCGCCACGGATCGTGTCTGTGGTCCCGGTCATTTCGGACGAACCGTGATTGACGAGGGTGTCGAGGTGATGTCGTGCCATTTCGAAGCCGACTTCGACCGTAGCGGTCGTAGCGTGTTGGGCATTCGTCCGCTGCTGTGGCGTAACGGATGGCCTGTCGCTGCTCAACGTTTCAAGGGCGGCACGATGGCCGTCCAGTCTGAGCGTCGCGGCTATTCGCTCGAGCTGGCTGTCGATTTCGTGCGCATCCCGCAGGAGCGTGAGCGTTTCTGGCAGATCGACTTGACCAAGCCACTCGAGCAGATTCCCAACCAGTCGCTTTCCGATGTCATCCAGACGTGGCCCGAAGGCAATATCCCCGTTCGTTGCAGCGACTATATGTGCCGCCCTCATCAGCTGTGGACCATCACCCCCGTTGCTGAGGCTGGCGGATATCTTGGCGGTCCTTATTACAAAATGGTCATCGCTGGTACCAATCGTGCCCTCGCGGCTACTGCCGACAAGGAGCTGACCACCGTTCCCCAATTCACGGGAGCCGACGAACAACTGTGGCGCATCGAGCAACTGACCGACGGAACTTATCGGATCATGCCCAAGCGTTTACCCGGCGAAACAGCCCTGAATACCCGTTACGTGCTCTATTCGGCAGCCGATTCAACACCCACGCTGGCTGAATACGACTATAAGAGTGACAATTCCAAGTGGAATTTCGAACGTCAATAAAGAGAGCACCCACATCCACGATGTAGGTGCTCCCCTTTATATTCAAGATGGTGTTCGGTTCTTACAGTTACCAATCCTTTACAGAAATGTTTATCTCTCCGCGATGCGAATCTTCAGCTGGTGCTTTTTGCTCTTGTCGATGGTGTATTTCTTCAAGACACCGGGACCGCAGGAGCTGTTGCCAAGGCCCATGACGGCACAGTCGATGCTGAGGTAAGTCTTGCCCTGGTCCTGGAGCTCGTGGTCGTGGGTATTCGAGGCCAGATACTGGGCGGAGTAGGGCAGGGCTGAGAACGAGAAGGGACGGTCGACGGCCTCGATGCAGAGGCGCTTGCCCCGCTTGGTCTTGAGCTCAACATAGGTGCAGTCTTCATGATTGCCGGAGTCCTGCGGACGGGGGTAGTGGACATACTGCTGAGAGACGGTAGACTGCCACAGACCGATGGGGCAGGACTGCTTGCGGTCGGGGTAGTTGTCCCAGGGTCCGCGACCATACCACGTGAGCTGCTCGTATTCGCGAGGCAGTTCGATGAGGATGCCCAGACGGGGTATCTCGGGCAGACCATCAGGAATGGTGAAAGTGAAGGTCAGTTCGTTGCCCTGCTGCTCGGTGGTCATGGGGATGCGCAGCGTGTCAAGTCCACAGCGCTTCCAGTCCTTGGCGAGCCAGTTGCCGAAGCTCTTGTCGTTGTCGGTGGGGGCGCGGAAGCATTGAGGCTTAAGTGAAAAGTTAAAAGTGAAAAGTGAAAAATTTTTCTTTGATTTCAAGGACCTGGGTTTCTTGTCGCCTAAGCTCTTGACACCAAGGGCTTTGGTGTAGTCGACGGGCACGTAAGAATCGCCACAGGCTTTGGCCACCTCGCCATAGACCTGCTGCACCTCGAAGTACTTGGGTGTCAGCGTGCGGTCGCTCATCACGATGCCATTCATGCAGAAGGCATGCAGGTTGGGCTTGTCGCCAAAATCGCCACCATAGTGGACAATCCCTTGTGGCTCGATGATGCCCTGGTCTACCCAGTCCCAGATGAAGCCACCGAGCATGCGCTTGTGTGAGCAAATCTCGTCCCAATACTCCTTGAAATTGCCCAAGGCATTGCCCATGCAGTGAGCATACTCTGAGGTGAGCACGGGACGGTTGTCGTTGGTGCGGTTGGCTATCTCCAGCAAGCGTTCCCAACGGGCATTCTCGGCACGCTCCTTGTCAGAGCCCTCGGGGATGCCTGGGTTGAGGTATTCCTCCATCACTCGCGGATAGAAGCGAGAGATGACATCGACCGTCTTGGGGTCAGGATCGCCCTGAGCACCCTCGTAATGAACGGGACGCGTGGGGTCGAACTCATGGAGCCAAGCCGACATGGCAGCATGGTTAGGGCCATAGCCGCTCTCGTTGCCCAGGCTCCAGAAGATAATGGAAGGATGGTTCTTGTCGCGCTCGGCCATGCGGATGGCACGGTCGAGGAAGGCATCGGCCCAATCAGGAGTAGAAGCCAGCGTGCCACGGAGTCCATGCGTCTCGCAGTCGGCCTCGTCCATCACGTACATGCCCATCGAGTCGCACAGCTCATACCAGCGGGGACAGTTAGGATAGTGAGCCAGTCGGACGGCATTGATGTTGGCCTGCTTCATCAGCTGCAGGTCCTGCTTCATCAGTTCCTCAGTCATCACGCGTGCACGATAGGGGTCGTGCTCATGGCGGTTGACACCACGAATCTTGATGGCTCGGCCGTTGATGAGCAGCCTGCCGTCGGCAATCTCGATGGTGCGGAAACCCACCTGCTGGGTAGTCTGTTCGACGATGGTCCCATCAGCTTTCTGTAATTGCAGGCGCAGGGTATAGAGGTTGGGATGGTCGACGCTCCACAGGCGAGGATGGTCGACCTTCATCTCCATGCGGTTGAACTTGCGATAGCCACGCTGGGGGAACCACTCGTTCATGCGCGAGGCCTTGTGGGCAAGGTCGAGCGTTTCGTCTGTTGCGATAGTATCGCAACAGACAGGACGGGCACCGTCGAAGAGGGTGGCGACGAGACGATAGCCCTCGCCATTCTCGTTATGATAGACGGAGAACTGGGGATTGATCTGAATCACACCATCCATCGAGGCACGGATGGCCACATCGCGCAAGCGGACATCGGGGGTATGGTAGAGCAGCACATCGCGGTGGATGCCTCCGAAGCGCCAGAAGTCCTGGTCTTCGAGATAGGAGCCATCGCTGTATTTATACACCTCGACGGCAATCTGATTGTCACCCTGCTGGAGATAGCTGGTGATGTTGAACTCAGAGGGTTCCATGGAACCTTGCGAGTAACCCACCTTCTTGCCATTAATCCAGACATAGAAGGCCGACATGACACCCTCGAAGCGCAGGAAAGTCTGCCCCGCTTGCCACCCAGCGGGGAGGGTGAAGGTGCGCCGATACTGACCTGTGGGATTGCGCTCCTCGTAGGTGGTCCACTCGCGCTTAGGTTCGCTCATCACATAGGGCGGGTCGATCTTAAACGGATAGCCTGCCGAGATGTAGATAGGTGTGCCAAAGCTATGGTTGCCATCATTCACCTCCCAGTTGGCTGGAACGGGAAACTTGATCCAACCGCTGTCGTCGAAGTCGGTGCGGTAGAAGTCCTTGATGCGCCATTGGGGTGTCTTCGTCCATCGGAACTGCCACTCGCCATTGAGCGATAACATGCGGTCGCCAGCCTTCTCGCCATAGGGGATGAAGTAGGCGCGTGCCGGTTCGCGATTGATCTGCAACACGTGGTTGTCTTCCCAGTCGTGATGCTCTGTCGCAGATAGGGTTGAAGAGGCTAAAAGGGCTACCATGCCCAGCAATATCTTTCTCATTGTATTTCGAGTTCTTTGAATTCTACGTCTTTCGAGTCGATGCGAACGGTATAGGTGCCAGCGTTAATCTGGGTGCCTGTCGTGGTCGAGAGCATCTTGAACTTGTTGGGTGTGGGAGGGAAGGTCACGTCGCAATCTACCAGAACGGCATGCTTCGAATCGGTGATGGTCATGCGCACTGTGACAGGCTCGCCCGTCGTGTTCTTATAGCGGAAGCGCAGGGCATACTCCTGACCCAGTCCGGGCGTGATGGTGAAGGTGGTGCCTGGTGTCTGGCGATTGATGATTGCTGGATAGACTGAAGCTGGACGAGCCTCCGTATCCTTGGGCAGCAGCTCCTTTGGCAGCTTGGCTATGGTGTCGGTGTCGAGGGAGAACCAGGAGGTGGTATTTCTAGTAGAACTAGTATTTCTAGTATTATTAGCCTCTTTCGAGGCTACGGCAATGCCGCAGATGATGGCTTGGCCTGCTTTGACCTCAGGGAAGCTGATGTGCAGGCGACCGTTCTTGGCTTTGGCGGTGACAACGCGCTTCAGCGAACCGCAATAGCCTGCCTCAGCCCAGGGGTCGAGGTCGTCGACAACAGTCTGTCCGTTGATGTCGACATCGAAGATGCGCAGACCCTCGTAGTCGGCTCGCTCTGCTGCATCCTTCCCATGCCAAGGCTCTACGAAATAGAGCTCCACACGGTAGTCGCCATCAGCCACGGGCAGGTCGTACCACAGGCGATGACGACCGAAGCGGAAGAACTGGAACAGCTCGTCGCTCTTGGTGCCGCGGATGGCGGTCGTGATATGGCGCTGTGAGGCCTGAAGGGCATGGATACCCTCGAAGTCCTGTCCCCAGGAGTGGCTGTAGAGCGTATCGTCGGATAGCCATTGCTGGCCGAACTCATCCTTGAAGGCATCACCTCCACAGTTGATGCGATAGAGATAATGATAACCCTCAGCGCCCTTCAGGAGGTCGATATTCCTATCAGCAGCGGTGATACCGCTGCCTACTGAACCTTGGGGAACATAGCGCTGACGGTACATGTAGTAGGCGGGGGTAGGCTCCTCCCATGCGGTGACGAGTCCCTTGTAGTTGATAGGTCCTATCTTGTCGATGCGACGATAGGCACCATCGGGCTGTACACGACCAGGATTGTCGTGCGAGTTGAAGATCCACTGGAAATGGCCGCAGACACTATCCTTGGCACTCTCAGCCAGGCGCGCTTTGGTCTCCAGCAGACGGGTAAACGACTCCTCGCTGTACTTCGCATCACCATGCAGGTCGATGGTACGCCAGGCACCATACTCGCCATTGAGCAACTGCTCAGGCTGCTTCAGCTCGTTGTCGTAGTTCTCGGCAGAGCCTCCGTAGGTGCCACTCCAGTTCTGGATAACGTTCCAGTCGGAACCCTCGCCACCATTACATGTCGTGATGAGGCGCTGGTCAGCACAGGTGGGGTCGAGCTGGCGGATGATATCGCAGCACTCCTCAGCAAACTTCTTCGGCAGCACACTCTCGTTCTGCAATCCCCACAGGATGATGGAGGGCGAGTTGCGACGCTCCTTGATCCAACGCACCAGCAGGCGCTTGAAGTTACGGCGGAACTTGTTGGTGTCGTACCAGATATGTGCCGAGAACTGGCTCCAGAAGAGGATGCCCTGCTGGTCGCACAGCTGTTGGTAGAGCAGGTGGTGGGGCTGGTGTGCCTCGCGCAGGGCGTTGAATCCCGCATTGGTAATCTGTTTCATGCGCGAACGGATCTGCTCTGGTGTAAAGGCATGGCTGTTACCTAAGATATGCTCATACTCGCAGGTGCCATTGATGAAGACTGGCTGGCCGTTGAGGTAGAAGCGGTTGTCGCCATTCTTGCGGAGCACAGGCCACGAGATGTTGCGGATGCCAAATGGGGTGCACACCTCGTCGGTAGTCTTCTCGTTGCGCTTGATCATCGTCACCAGATTGTAGAGATAGGGGTCGTCGAGACTCCAGCAGTGGGCATCGGCAATGCGTTCAGCATGACGCAGCGTCTGGCTGCCACCAGGACGCAGAGTGACAATCTCAGCATGACGGAATACCTGTTTGCCACTGGCCATCGTAAACTTGTTGACCAGCTCGAAGGTCTGGGTATGCTCGGTATAGTTCTTCACCTCCGTCTCGATAAATACGGAGTCGCACTGGGCATTGTTCCAGATGTGGACGCCAAAGGGTTCGATGCGCACGGCATCCGTCTCGATAAGACTCACGGGACGGAAGATGCCAAAGGGCTGGCTGCCTTCTGAGAAGCCCCACTCACTACTACAGCCACCACAAACCCAAGGCGATGCTGTCTGCATGGCAGGATGGTCTACATCCACGCGCAGGTGGTTGTCGCCATCCTTCATGCGGTCGGTAATGTCGAGTGTCCAGACGGTCCGACCTACCAGTTCTTCAGGATACTTATGACCATTGAGGGTCACGGTAGCGTAGGTGCCCACACCCTCAAACTGCAGGAAGTAGCGCTTGTCGCTGTTCTTCGTAGTCTGGAACACCTTGCTATAGGTCGCCTTGCCGTGCAAGTTGCCATGACGCAGCTGACGGTAGCCGTAATAGTCGTCGAAGTTATGGGGAATGGTGACGTCAGTAGCGATAGTATCGCGACCTGCTGAACAGCGGGCTATCCAACCCTCGTTGAGGGAGGTGACGGTGCGCCGGCCCTTGGGCTCAGGCTTGGGGAAGCAGACCTCCGAGCGTCCCATCGGCACGCTGGTAGCTACGGCAATGCCCCGCTGCTGGTCGTTGTTGACGGCACAGTAGAAATGATAGACGATGCCATCGTGTTTCACCACGTAGCTCTTATGGGCAAACATCTCGTCGTAAGGCTTGGTAGGCCAGATGAGGTCTTCGCCTTCCCAGCGCTGCCAATGGATGAGGTCACGACTGACGGCAAAGGTGTTGAAAGCATTATACTTGCGCGACGGGTCATAGGCTTTGAAATAGAACATCACATAATGCTTGCCCATCTTGGCTATCTGTGCATCACCCGTGATGATGCCGCCTACCTCGTTGGCAAAAACGGGGTTGTCCTCATAGCGCTTCCACTTCTTGAGATCGTTGGAGAGGGCGATGCCGATGCGCTCTGCCTTCAGGTTGTTCATGGGGTTGACACCACCGGCATTGTAGTACATGATGAAGCGGTATTTGCGCAGTTCCTTGGGCAAACCACTCCCTTCGCCCTTTGGAGAGGGACCGGGGGTGAGGCTATAGATGGTGCTTTTGTATTCCGTCAGCTTCTCCCACCACTGCGCATCTTTATCGTCGATGCTGATCAGGGGCTTGTCGTCCGACTGCCATTCATGAGCCTGGGTGATGTCGTCGCTGGTCCAAGCCAGTCCGATGTTCAGGGGCTCGCGAACGGCCTCATAGCCCGTGCCATGACCACCGATGTAGGTCATCCAGTAGTTCTTCTTGTATTTCGCGATGCCATAGCTGCCACCCCACGTCCAGTCGATGAGAGCAGGGAATCCACCTCGCTGGTTCATGTCCCAGCCCTCGTCTTTATACGACAGGAGGCGCCCCTTCGTCTGCCAATGCAACAGGTCGTCGCTCTCAGCCAGCCACGTCTCATAGCCGCGTCCGTCGAGTCCCTCCTTACCATTATAGACGACATAGGTCATATACCATTTGCCATCTTGTTGAAAGACGGTAGGACAGTCTATCTTGTGGTAGTTGTCCGTAGGAGCCACCACCATACCGTATTTATAGGGTGTGCGCACCTCTTGGTAGATGCGCTGCATATCTTGCTGACTGATATCTTGAGCTACAGAAGTTACACTCAGAACCAACAATAGGAGTGCGGAAGCAAATTTTTCACTTTTCATTTTTCACTTTTCACTTTAAAAACAGCCAGTCAACTTCGCCCGAAGGACCATTCAGTCTGCAGTCGCGAGGATTGATCGTGCTATCCGTAAAACCAGCCACCATGAGGATACCCTTCGGCAGACGGAGCACTAATTTGCCTGCAGGAAGCGCGTATTGGTGGATGTTGACCTTAGGCATTTGTACGATGCTGATGGCATTGGTCAGAACGGGTTCTGCCTGTCCATACTCATTACCCGTAGCGTCAATCTCCAACTTGGGAGCCTTGGCAAACTTGCGGTCGTCGTCCTTGAAGAGACCTACGAGCAGCTTGACGGGATTGTCGCTCTCATACTCGATGGTGGTTCCTACGAGACGAGTAGTGTCGCGATTCAGCACGAAGGCTTGCAGACCAGCGAGTTCTGGAGCGATGGAATCGACAGGGGTGTCAGGGCGCTTCTCAAAGAGGATGGCACCCTTCTGCAACGTTACGGTAGCCCCCTTGTATTTCACGTTGGCAGGGTGGAGAGGTTGTATCTTGATATCCGTCTGAGTCACGGGGTGCTTCAACTTCTCGATGTTCTCCTTGAGGGCGTCAAGCTCACCCTGATAGACGGTAGCCAGCTCGCTCCATGTCTTCATCTTGCCACCATCGCCACCCACGGGAACACGGCGCTGCTGTGTCTGCATAGAGTTGGCATAGAGGTAAGTCTTGTCGGTCAGCAGACACAAGTCGTTCCATGTGCTGTTGCTCTGTTCCAACCACTTGACAGCCGACTCCAGATGGGCGATGTCCTTCGTCCACTTGTAGCGAAGCACCTCAGCGGCAGCCCGCACCTTCAACTGGAAGGCTTTGGCAAACATAGCATAGCAGCGGAAGTCGTTCCACACGCGCTGGTATTCGTCAGCATGACGGGTGGGCTTGGCGGCAATCGCAGCCATCTCGACGAGGGAACGGTCGCCATGATTCACACATTGGTCTACGATGTCGAAAGGCAACTCACCCTTGTGGACCTGTCCGTTATATTCTTTCTCGATATACTCGATGAGTTTCTCACCCTCAGGACCGCAGCTTTCGTAGAAGCCAGGGTAGATGGTGTACTTATAAGGATTCACCAACTGTCCCATCGTCATACCTAACAATAGCGTCTGACGATTGCCCTCCGTGATGCCGAAGCGGCGCAGCAGTTTGGGAGCAATCTCACCTGCCTCGTCGTAGGCATTCAGCAGATGACCTGCGGCGATGGTGTCGATACCGTAGTATTCGGCTAACACCTGTTTCCAATAGGTCTTATCGCTGCCACGCTGGTCGTTCCAACTATAGCGTCCCCATGCTTGATACCACATCCAGTCGCGATCCAACTGCTTCTGGCGTTCGCCATTAGGCAGCTTGTCTGCCGTATAGGGCCAGTCCCAGTAGGAAGCCTGTGGATAGAGGTGCAAACCCTTCGAGTGGTGCACGCGATGCATGGCCTGAATCGTCTTTTCGATAAAAGCAGGCGACGACCAGCGCCAAGGCTCCAAGTTAGCGAGGATATGTACATTATCGATATGTACAGGGGCAGCAGCAGCCAGCTGGCGATGTGTCTCACCCCAAGGACCTCCAGGCTGATAGGTGGTCAGCGACTCGCCCGTATACTTCGACATCGTGTAGATGTTGGGGTAAAGGGGAAGTGATTCTTTCAGTACCAAAGGACCGTCTGTATCGTGCGAGCGCAGCACCACAGGGGGAA
>ERZ842401.2277-NODE-2277-length-25880-cov-5.590978_pt1 | contig 25880 bp, 17 predicted proteins | sample MGYA00521270_ERZ842401 | MGnify/ENA primary metagenome ERZ842401 (study PRJEB31892, sample SAMEA3878208) | bioreactor metagenome | biome: Moose rumen | place: Sweden | collected 2011-10 | study: EMG produced TPA metagenomics assembly of the PRJEB12797 data set... | reverse complement strand
TCCAAGTTCTACAGTCTTACGAATTAACGTTGAAGCTATGCCCGTATCCATTAAGACGCGTCCGAACCATGCGCCCCAGCAGACGTTTACAAGCGTCGTTCCCCAGCCTTCAGGAGCTGACTGATATATTCCGTTGAGAATTTGCACGAGAGTTCTACCCGTTCCCTCGCCGAATAATAATACCGGGTTCGCGGCTAAAAACTCCTTCGAAACAAAAAGAGTCCCAACCAATGGCAGGACTGTCCATAAAATTGTTATCACAAGGAAACCGATCATCAGGTTAAATCCCTTAATGCAGTACCATGCGAGAGCAAAGAACGTGAGAAGCAAAATTACACCAATAGCGTAATCCATGAGAATATTTCTCCCTTCTTAAACTATAAATTTAATGCTTGATTGAGATTTTACGGGGTATCCTGACATTTGGAAATAAGAAATTCTCGCAACTTATTTATGATAGCGAACATTTTTCAAGACTAGATTATGACTTAAGCATAAAAATAACGGCCAGGATTGTTATTCCCGACCGTCTAACTTCAGGGAAAAATTTCCCTAATGTTAAAGATGTAAAATAGAACGCGTTATATTTTATTGATTATCCGCATTAAGTGAGCTCGCCGCAATTCGTCCGGATACAAATATCTCCGTAATCGCGTTACCGCCTAATCTGTTGCCTCCGTGAATTCCTCCCGTAACTTCTCCTGCCGCGTAAAGTCCAGGAATTATTCTGCCTTCTTTAGTCATTACGTGTCGGCCCTGATCTACTACAAGTCCGCCCATCGTGTGATGCGTGCTCGGAGCAAGAAGCCTGATTGTCATAATCGTATTATCTAAATCGTAGCTGTCGACGTTATAGCTTCCGTCAGCGTTCCTCTCAACGTTCCCAACTGGACGAGAAGCTATCGCTTTACCAACATCAGGAAATTCTCCGCCTGTCATTACGGCTTTGTCATAATCTCTAATCGTCTGCTCGACAACTTTCGGATCTGCCTTAACGCCTAACTCCTTGAACAATTCACCAAGTTCCGAAACTTTACGACGGTAATATCTTCCTGGATAATCCCCAGTCTCCGGAAGCTGAACAGGTGCAGGCATCTTTTGAGCCGCATTGTAGAACTCTAAGAACGCTCCTTTGCTTCCCTTATATTCCATTCCGTTACGGAACTCTGCAAGCGAAAGTACATCTCTTTCGGAACCTTCATCAACAAATCTTTTGCCGGTGTTCGGATTAATCCAGCACGCGTAATTTCCGCCGCCGAAAGCAAGATTGCCATTGTCGACCCATGAGATTGGCATTAACTGAGTAAAGCCCATTCCCGTTGACGCAGCACCAGCTTTTTCAGCCATCGCTACACCATCGCCGCGAAGTGATGAACGGTTTGTTGTCTTTGTTGCTGTTGATAAATATTCAGATGACCAATAAATATTTTTCTCGACTACTTCATTCAAATTGGCCGCATATCCGCCTGTCGCGAGAATTACTCCTTTTGCCGCTAGTGCCGTAACTTCCGTGCCGTCATAACGTTTTCCCTTAACTCCGATTATTCTTCCGCCCTCTTCGATTAATTCATTCACGCTAGTTCTAAGCATGATTGTGTTCTTGGGATTGGCCTTTAAGAACGAGTTCACAGGAGCAACAAAGAACGTTCCCCAGCGTCCGGGATAATTCTCTTTCACTCCGTCGCCATCAGTATCAACTTCAGCTCCGACAAACTCATTCTCACGATACCAGAGAGCTCCGATTAACGTCGGCTGTGTGTCCTCGTGGAACATTGAGCCCATTCCTTCAAGCCACTCTTTCAAACCCTGCGCGTTCTCGATAAACTGACGAACAAGATTAACATCGCCGTAAATCCAGCTCTTGCCGTCAGCGCTCTGTCTTAAGCCGCCGTAATATGTCTGGAAAATATGAAGGTTTAACGTTGAGAATAATGCAAGCTGATTTTCAGGAATTCCCGCATCAAGTTTCGGTTGTGCCCAGTCAAGATAGGCTTTAATCTCAGCTTTTAATGCTTGAAGTATAGAAAGATATTCTGCGTGAACTCCGTGCTTCGAAAGTTCGGCCGCGTCTCCTGCTACGTATTCATGAGTCTCGTAGAATTTCGCATCAAACGGAGCTTCGTTCCAATTCATTATCATCTTGAGCTCGGCAATACAACCCTGAACACTTTTCACTTTCTCGTAAGTCTGGCCGTTGAACGCGTATACTCCGGTCGTAGCATCAGGGTCTTTCGGGTCCCATACGAGATAAGGCATTACGCTTTGATATTGTCCGCCTGAGACTAACGTATTACCGCCGACTTCCGCGTTCTTTTCTATTAACAGAACAGTATTTCCGTCTTGTGCTGCTTGTGCCGCCGCCGCAACCCCTGCTCCGCCTGCTCCGACTATAACAACGTCAAAATTTACATTGATAGGAGCTTCGGCCTTATGCTCAACTTTCCTCGACATGAACTCGTCAAGATTTGTACATCCAGCAGCTTCTGCCGCCATGTTCACAGCGTTCCTTAATGCCCTCGTTGAGAATGTCGCTCCGCTTACCGCGTCAACTCCTGAGCCGTTAGCTTGAAGCATTTCCGGTATCATTATGCTGAACGCTATATCTCCAACGTGTTCGGTTTCTGCGTGAGAGACAATCTTAATGTCAGCGAGTTTATCAGCGTCGAATTTCACACTCAGCTTCACTGGCCCGTTATATCCTGCAGCCTCCGCCTCGTACTCGCCAGCCTTGAACGACACAGGAGCATTGTTCTCGGTCGATTCTCCTCGCGCTTCGGAAAGTGCTTTTTCTACAGCCGCGATAATTCCATCTCGCGTCATCGTCGCTCCAGAAACTGCATCAATCTTCGCTTCCGATTTCCCGATTAACTGGCCTCCGTAATTCTCAAACTGTGGAACTCCAAACGGAACTTCTCCAGCTCCGTCAATCTCTACAGCCGTAATCTCTTTCTCATTAACCGTCACTTTCACTGTGATTTCTTCGGTCTCGCTGTATCCCTTGCCCTTGCCTTCGTATGTTCCGGGCGTAAACCCTGAACTCTTCGCACGGGCTTTCTTTAATGCGTTTTCCACTGCCTGAACAATTCCGTTGCGCGTCATCGTCGCGTTCGAGACTGCATCAATTTGAGCCTCTGACTTCCCGATTAACTGGCCTCCGTAATTCTCAAATTGCGGCACTCCGAACGGCACTTCTTCAGGTGCATCAATCTCTACGGCCGTAATCTTCTCCTCATCAACCGTCACTTTCACGACAACTTCGAGATTCTCGCTGTATCCTCGTCCCTTGCCTTCGTATGTTCCGGGCGTAAACCCTGAACTCTTCGCACGGGCTTTCTTTAATGCGTTTTCCACTGCCTGAACAATTCCGTTGCGCGTCATCGTCGCGTTCGAGACTGCATCAATTTGAGCCTCTGACTTCCCGATTAACTGGCCTCCGTAATTCTCAAATTGCGGCACTCCGAACGGCACTTCTTCAGGTGCATCAATCTCTACGGCCGTAATCTTCTCCTCATCAACCGTCACTTTCACGACAACTTCGAGATTCTCGCTGTATCCTCGTCCCTTACCCTCATACGTGCCAGGCGTGAACGTTCCAGCAAAAACTTGGGCAGCCGTAAAAACTGTACATGCCGCCAGAACCAAACTACTACTTTTCTTCATGGCTTTAATGCCTCTTTTCTATATATAAAAATTTTATAAAAATTGGATTGCGTTTAGATATTATCATGATTTTTTCGGTTTTTGTATATCCGCAGGGAATGAGAACGTATTCATTTTTCTTTTTAATGTGTGTTATAATTCCTCATAAGTTTATGGGGAAAGCTATCTTGGTAGCTCGATATGTAAAATTTTATGTATCGAGGGGGTAGTATCAAAATGATACAACCTGTCGCTGTTAGTTAGTACGATAAACTTAGGTCAGATTCGATATTGTTTCATTGTTTCACATCGAGTTTGATTTACAACTTTTTATAGGACAGTGAGCGAACATGTCAGAGTTTTACGCAGTGATTGTGAGCGAGTTGGGCCTTGTAAAGTACCTCCTGAAGCAGTTTAGTTAAGAAAGCAGTTTAGTTAAGAATTTTAAGAAAGAAAGGATTGAAGTCGATTATGAATAAGCCGTTAGCAATTCCAGAAAAGAAAAAGAAACAGCTTGCACTTATTCTTAGCGGTAATTTTCCCTATGGTTTCCGCGTAGGCAGCATGATCGATAGAAATCGTTTCAGGGCTTGTTATGTTTCAAAGTTTGGTTCGGAGCTTGAACAGTCTGACGAAGAAATTATAAAGATGATTAGCTCAGTCGGTATGATGAGGGAAAATCGGGTTTTTTCTATGGAATGTTTAGAGACTCAGGACAAGTTAACAGCTCAAGTTGTGAAGGACATTGTAGAAGTCTTCAATCAAGGCGGGAAGAGCGTGTATTTTTCAGAGTTGTTCAAGAAGTATTTATTCGCCCTTACGTCTCAGCTTAAGATTTACTCTATTGAAGTTTTTCGTAGTGTTCTTTTAGAAAAGTTAGGAGGAAGATATTCTTTCAACGAGAAGTGCGTTTATGTCGGTTCCGAGAATGAGGTTTTCCAGGAAATTAACGAGTTCATTCGTTCTTCGTCGGTGCCAGTCACCTGTAAAGAGATACATGAAGTTTTGTGGTATATTCCTGTGAAGGTAATTAGTGAGTACTTGAAGTCAGCGAGACCAAAAGAATTCATTACAGCGGGTAAAGATAGGTATTTTTGTTCTGTTAATCTTCCCGTTATGCCTGAGGAGTTAGAACAAATTCAAGATATTATCAGCAGTCAGCTTGAAGTTAAGGCTTATATTTCGGTTGACGAGTTACGCGAGATAATCATTGATGGTTTTCCGAGCATCTCTATGAGCATTGAGAACTTTACGAACAGAGCTTTTTACAATAGCTTAAGCTTTCTGTTAAAAGATAAGTTTTTATTCAATCGTTCACTGATAAGCAACAGAGTTGATTATCTGGATTGCAGAGATCTTGTAAAAAAATTCTGCAATGCTTATGATGAACTTACGCTTGAGAAGCTCAAGGATTTTTTCAAGGCAGAACTTCATAAAGATAAAATCCAATGGAACGCAGTTTTTGACGTAATGCTTAGAGTTTCCAAAAACAGGTTTGTGCAGAGAAAGTACGTGAGCTTTGATATTACGGAACTAGACAGGGCTATCGGTAATGTGCTTGGAAATAGAGATTATATGTCGTTGCAGGAGCTTAATATGTTAATGATTTATCCTAATGACGGCAATTCTTGGAACAAGTATTTACTCGAGAGCTATTCGGCAGGATTCAGCTGGAACTTTGAACTCATTCATCTGGACTATTATGAAGATGATTGTCTAGGTGCAGTTGTTCGTAAGAATAGCGGAATTAAGGATTTTCAAATGTTGATTACTAGGGCTTTGACTGATTTTGATGCGTGGCAGACTCGTAATGATGTAGTCGAGTTCTTAGTTAGTGAGGGTTATCTTCAAAAGGCAAAACGGTTCAAGGGTATTGATGCTGCTATTGCCGAAGCCGAACCTTTCAAGAGGAGAATGTTGCGTATCGCTTGAAGCAAAGAACAAAATAGTAGTTAAGATTTATTTAGTAGTTTATGACGTTTTTCGGAAGCAAGAAAGCCGAAAATCTTAATCGGTATTCGCACTTTGCCCCGAGAATGGATTGGATCAAGCAATTCTTTAAGTATAAAGATGGCTTCTTTGAAAAGAACAATCTAGGTTCTGTTATGTTGCGTTTTTTCAAGAGGTTTTTACTTGATGCTGAGTTGCTGGATCAAAGTTGTCGTTTCTCGGTGACGGCAGATAAGATAAGCCAGCTCGGTATTATCAATTATGCGAGTTGGGGAATTATTATGGTGAATTTAAGTTGCGGTTCACCTCTAGTTAGATGGTACCTTAAGCGAGTAATTTTCGATGAAAGTTACTCTAAATTGTGTTTGGTAAAAATGATTAGCGATTATGGATCTAAAGGAGGCTCCGATGCAGTTACAGCTCTGGGGCAAATGTGTTGTTTGCCTTTAGGAGAAGTTGGTTTCGGAAAAAGTTCTTATGAAGATATATATAATGGGAAGAGACTATTAAACATTATCAGATTAAAATGGGAAAAACCTTCAGATTTAGTAATCCTTTATAGTTTATACAAATTCGCCGAAATGTCTGGTTGGAATTATGGCTTTAAGTTTGAGAAATTATTTGACGATTCAGAAGAAGGAGTAAGCCCGGTGAAAATGTTCGGCATTAACGAAAAAAACATGATTAATATACTTAACGGATTAGCCGCAAATTACCCTGATTTTGTCTCAGTCTCCTTTTCTTTGGATATTCAAAGCATAACTCTCAATCCATCCAAAACTTCAATTAATGTTCTAGATTTAATTACATGTGATCATGAAAAAATATGTTGACTACTTTTATATTGACCCAAGATATTATGCCGCTGTTACTCCGGAATTAATTCAAAGCCAAAAAGTCAGCTGGAAAAATTTCTTCCCTCATACGGTGTTCGTAAATCTCCTAGAAAAAATTCATGAGGCCGTCTCAAGATTAAACCCAAAATCACTTTGGCTCGAAGGCGCTTACGGCTCTGGAAAATCTCACGCAGCACTCACAATTAAATCACTGTTCGAGGCTCCAGATGAAGACGTCGAAGAATACTTCAGAAAATATGATCTCGATCTTGAACTCTGTCAGAAATTCTTGACCGACAAAAACGCTGGCAAAATTATTGTCGTACATAAAATCGGTTCTAGTTCCATTCACTCAGATCAGGACCTTATTCTCTCAATTCAATCTAGCATCATGAATGCCCTTGAAACTCACGGAGCTAATAAAGCCGAAAACTCATTACGCGAAGCAGCTCTCAAGTGGCTAGAAAAAAAAGCTAATCGTGATTACATTGGGCAATTAATCATCGAGAAACAATACTTTTGGGATTTCTATGGAAAAAATATCGATGAAATTATCTCTATCATAAAAAATAATCCTCTCGAACATTCCGAAAAAATTTTAAGCAGCTTAATCAAAACAGCAAATGATAACGGCGTTATGGCATTTCGTATGGATGTTCATGACTTAATCAACTGGATAAAAAACGTCATCGAAGCTAATAATTTAAAAGCAATTTTATTCATTTGGGACGAGTTCACGGAATTCTTTCACAATAACCCGACTTCCCTCACAGGATTTCAGACTCTAGTAGAGTTGAGTTTCTCCTCGCCTTTCTATTTCTTAATCGTGGCTCACGATGCAGGAGGCTTGTTCCTCAACGCAGAATCTGCTAAAAAAATTCTCGACCGCTTTATCCCGCCAATAAAAATTGACTTGCCGGATAATATGGCATTCAAACTTATGGCTCAAGCTCTGCAAATTACAGATGACCCAACGCTCAAAACTGAGTGGGAAAAATATCATCGGGAGATTAATAACGAGTTCACTAATGCCCGTACTAAAATTTGCACCAGTCTTGAACACGTTAACCCGAACTCGTTTTTACTCGATAATGATCTACAGGCTGTAATTCCAATTCACCCTTATGCCGCACTCATGCTCAAACATTTATCCGTAATTTTTGGGTCAAATCAAAGAAGCATGTTTGACTTTCTCATTAATGATGAAGATGAATCGGAATTGCATGCCTTTAAATGGTACATTAAGAACTTTGGACCCACAGATCAAAATTACGCTCTCACTGTAGATATGCTTTGGGATTTCTTCTACAGAAAAGATAACAATTTTCTTTATAACGACGAACGCATCGTACTTAATACCTACGATATTCTTAAGCCCGAAGCTTTAACATGCGAAGAACAGCGTGTATTGAAAACTATATTGCTTCTACAGGCTTTCAATTTCCAAAATCATACTATCGATTTATTGAGACCTAACGATAGCAATATTAATCTCGCATTCTCCGGGACTAATTGGCCGGAAAATACAGCCTCAACGATCGCTGCTAAACTCGTCGAAAAAGGGCTGCTCTTCAAGCGCGCTTTATCTGATGGGAATTTTGAGTACACAATCGCAAATACTCTGGATGATACAAACTTAATTAAGCAGGAAAAAGATGAGCTCATTAAATCTATTAATACTCAAACGCTCATCGATCGAGCACGCTTAATCGAAACAATTTTTATCCCGGACGAAATCTCAGACAGGTTTATTCTCAGAGCATCTTCGGTTCGTGAACTCCAAAGGACAATAAATGAAATTATTAGAGCATCAACTCACGAACACTTTTATTTAATCGCCGTCTTCGCTCTTAATGATTTGGAAGCTGTTCAAGTTCGAGAAGTCCTGCCCACGATCGTAACATCAAGCGACGTTATTTTCATCGACACTTCTGCAAGCATAATGGGACAAAATAATTTTGAGCGGTATATCGAAACTCTGGCTTACAGTAAATATTATTCTCAAAAAGGCGACAAACAACGCGCCGAAGAATTTCAAGCCAAAGTTCAGACGTACATCACAAATTGGAAGAATAAAATTCTAACAGGGTCCTTCGTTTTATATACGCATGATGCCCCTCAAGGAAAAAGAATTCAAGATAGCAGCTCTTTAATTAATGAGTTAAAGGCGATTGATTTTCAACGTTACCCCTGCGGACTTGAACACTATAACGCAACTACATCAATTTTCTTGAGCAAGTCACGACAATTTAAACTCGGAGCAAAATGCGGCATTACACAAAAACTGACCGGCCAATTTTTAGCACCGCGAGAGGATAACAGCCTAGATTTTGCATTAGCTGGAGCTTGGGGAGTTAATAATTATTGGGAAGACGACACCAAGAAAAAGCTGCCTATTGTACAAGCAAAATTACAAGTCGAAAGTATCATCGCCGAAAATTTAGCACAACCTTCGGGAAACGTGAGCGTGTTCACAATTTACAACACTCTCAAAGATCCTCCCTTCGGTTTCATGCCAAATAATTTTACTGCTTTCATTATGGGCTTTCTCCTCAAAGAATACTCAGGAGAAAATTTTTTCTGGAGTAATGGACTTAAGACCGAGATTATGAATTCCGACAAATTAGCCGAAGCGATTTTCAACGTACTGAACTACGACATAAATCCTTCTAGAGCTTTTCGCGAAGAATTTATTACCATCATGAGCCAAGAGCAAAATGCTTTTTTAACGTGCAGCTCGTCAGCTTTCAGTGTTCCGACGGAACAGTGCATCTCAATAGAAAATGTAAAACAGAAAATCGCAGCAACTTTGCAAAATTTTCATTTCCCTCTTTGGTGCATTAAAAATATTTTCTCGGACATAACTCTGAAATCAAATCCTCAAGTTATATTAAAAGCTATCGAGGCATATTCCAGAATTTTAGAAGACGACGATGCCGTATTCAAAATTGGGACACTCGTCATATCTTCTCCTGATCTTTCGGATGACCTCGCTAATCTTCTCACGGAAGAAAATTGCCAAAAAGGATTTATGCGTTATATCGAAAATTTTAGAGACGGAATTTTGCCTCAACTCGCTAGTGAAATTTATGGCGATTGGACACTCGATACAAAGTTCCTGAACTTCACATCGAGTTCCCTCTCTCAAGAAAAACTGGACGAAAAACTTAATGCCCTTATTCTTGATTATGAAATCGTCATAGAGTCTAATAAATTTTTGCCAAAGTCCTCTTCACTTTCAAAAACTGTCGCGCTTTGGATCGATGCAGTAAATAACTTGCGCGTATCTTTCGAGGCCGCTCAAAATTACGCAGCGAATTTTCTGCCATTTCTCGAAAATCTTTATGAGATACTCCGCTTTAATAATCTTCCGTCTCATAATCGAAGCAAATTTCTTGAAGCACTCACTCGTTACCGAACAGACTTTGAGGCATTCTCTCAAAATCAGTTTGGAGTTTTTAAGATAATTGCTGCTCCGTTTCTTGAAGGATTAACTGAACCGGAAATTATTGAGATTTTTAACGCTTTGCCTACTAAACAATTTATGAAACCGTCTAGCGAATACTTTCGTTATGTTGAGGCTGAGATCAAAAACTACAAAACCGGCCAATTTCGACAGAAACTCAAGGACATTTGGCAGAAATTTACAGGCACTAAAGATCCTGCTGATTGGTCTGAACACTTCGATACCCCTATACTATGCATGATTAGTGAACAGGATAGAGCAAAAGCAAAACGAGCATTTGAGATCGTCATGAAGAAATCGCCGACCGAAGCTGAAGTTAATTTTGCAATGGATTTTCTCGAGACCGCAAATTTTTACGATGATTTAAATAATCCTCAATCTCGCGACAAATTTTTTGCACGCAATTTCCTGAAGGATTATCGATATGTGTTACCTGATCCCCTGTTCGTACGTAAGAAGCTCAGAGAGACTTCAAAGGAAGCGCCGTTTTATTGGACGGAAAATGAGCTTATTCAAAAACGAGTAAAATCTATCGCCGAAGAAGAATATAAATCTCACTTTCGAGACAAAGTATTTGCGTTAATCGATACGATGGATGCTCCTTCACTCAGTAAATATGTTAAAGCCCTCGTCGCTGAAAAATTAAACGTCGGGATTGAGATATTAAAGCAACAGGGTAATCTGAGTAATCCCATTGGACATGGACTTGAACATGAACAGGCTGAACAGGAGGCAAGCTCATGAGATGCAAAAATTTTGACGCTTGTGTCAAGCATATTAATTTCTACTTACGGACTGAGAATGCTGTCGCCCCTTTAATCGTTAATGCGCAGAATTTTGACGACTATCATTTGCTCGTTGAAAAACTTCATGAGGCAAATATCAGCTTCATTCATCTGTCTGATTACTCCGATGCTGATAATCTACCTAAGCTCGAAAATCTGTTCAAAGATATGTCACGTAATGGAAATTTTGCGATTTTGGGCTTGTCGCAATTTTTCATGCTTCAAGGTGAACAGGAAATCGAAAAATTAATCGCCGAACTTTTGAACTTTAGACATATTGAAGGTCACGCTGTTATTCTCACGCTGCTATGTGAAGATTACCTGAAAAAATACACGCTTATCAACAAACGGGCAGAAAATTGGACAATTCTGCTTGAAGGCTCAAAAGCTCATTTGCCCGAATTAGTCTTCGTAAAGTATCAAGAATTCGCGGAAGGCCTTTTCTGTGAAAATCTTCAAAAATTCTTGCGTTCTCTTGAAGCATTCCCCAGAGAATGCGGAAATTTTAACAAGCTCACGTTACAAACGAAACTTCCTCATGCTCTGTTCACTAACTCGATATTTCCAATTCGTTTTGTGAGTAGTCCATATGATGAAGCCGTTAAAAAATTTCCCGAACTGATCTTGCACAAAATTGGACAAGGCTTAGGGACCGAAGAACAATGGTTATATTTATTCAGGCTCTCTTTGAAATACGCAGATTTTTCGGAACTCGTTTCAAACCGCTTTGGACCTCCTGACAATTTTTCGATGATAATGCCGGTAATTTTTTCTCAATGCCCAAATCGGGAAAAATGGCTCTTCTGGTTATCATTGAAACTTACTTACGTCGGGAAAAATGACTATATAGAATTTGCTTTGAATGGAACACAAAGTTACTCGCAGTTTATTCACAATCTCTACTGCGTGATCTTCAAAGTTCCAATTCGTGACGCTAGGTTTATGAACTTCTATTCTGAGCGCAGAACTATTATTCAGAATTTGCCGGAAGATTTCTCAGAACAAGAAGAGATTGTTAATTGTGCACGAAATTTAGGACAATTTGCTGTTTATTATCTCACTGACTATTGCGAAGAAGAGGAGTATGAGTTCTTGAAGTTAATTTCTGAACACGAGTTTTCGGACTCTCAACTTTACGAAGCCGCAAAACACTCATTCCCAGAGTTGAGCTTTTACATGCATGATTTTACGTTTGACGAGGTTAATACTGTGCTCCGGGACAAAGACGCTAATTTTCGTGAAGTCTTGAAAAAGTACTTTCATGATTACAAGCTGCAAAAAATTCGCAACAAGCTCAATGCAGAGTTTCTTTCAGGCATTGAAGTCTTAGCTGCGGAAAAAACGTTTTATAAGCTACAGCCTCGCAGCAGTTTGCTGTATAAGTTCAAAGCCGAGAAGACTCAGACTTACTTTTTTGACGCGCTTGGTGTTGAGTATCTTGGTTACATTCAGGTTAAGTGCGAAGAATACGGAATGAATTGCGAAGTTAAGATTTGTCGTTGTAATTTGCCGTCAACCACATACTACAATAAAGAATTCGCTAATGACTTCAGCGTTAAAAGCATCAGCGCGCTTGATGACGTTAAGCATCACGGAGTTAAATTCAACTACTCGACTTGCGAATATCCTTTGCACATTTTTCATGAACTTCGCATCATTGACCGAGAATTACGCAAAATCTCTGCAGAGTTCTCACGCGCTAAAATCGACAGGGCTTTAATCGTTTCAGATCATGGTGCAAGCCGTCTGGTTACGCTCCACAATCACGAGAAGATTCACAGAGCCAAACTACCAAAATGCGCGAGCGTTCACACGCGTTTTGCCTCAATTCCGCAGTCTCAGGATAGCTTGAGCATGAACTTACGGAACTCGCAAAAATTTCGGCACGCCGTTTTCGGTTCCGGCTTTATGGTCATTGCGGATTATTCTGTTACGCGCGGAAGTTCACTCATGGCTTGCGAGACTCACGGTGGAGCTTCTCTTGAAGAGACGATAATCCCCATTATCATACTTACGAAAAAGGACTAAAAGAAAATGGCCTCAAGATCAAACATAGTAGAAGTAAAACGCATAAAACGCCAAATCAAAAAGCGTCAAGAGATATGGACCTCAAGAATGAATGAGGCTTTAAGTTATGCGTACGTTGATGATGAGCATGAAGATCTTTACAGGCTCTATCAAGTTAAGGCAAGGCCGTTTCAAGGACAAAGCAATCCTAATGAGCCAAAGCAGAAAATCCGCCGCAAAAACTTCCGCTGGATTCATCAGAACAACACGCACGGGCTTCCGATCTTTGCGTCTGATCTTGATTCTTGGATGTCATTTGGGATTTACCATAAGCGCTTTAAGAAAAGAGGATTTGTTGCTGCCGTGAAAAGCAATTTCATCTTTTTGAGTGAACGAATACTAAAGAAACTGCAAAAAGAACAAGAAGAGCTCGCAAAAACAGAGGCCGAAACAGCGGCAGAAAGGCAAATAACGATTGAGACTGGTGCAGAAAAGACTCGCGCTATGGTCGCGATTCATAAATATATTTACACCTGTCTCACTGATCTTGCTAAAACAGTACAAGAAAGGTGCAAAGAAAAAAACTTACCCCAACCAGAAATAATCTACACTGCCGATGGATTACAGTTAATTTGGCACTGGGAAAATTACATGTCTAAGCAATACTACCTCGACGACATTTTTTGCTATAAATTCAACGATAACTGGGAAATTATGCAAAAGAAATTATTCAACATTTTCAAGGACTTAGGAGCAGACCCTCGAAAATTAACACCTACAGCGATGTATAGAATACCAGGCTCAATTAATACTTCTCGAAGCGTAAAAACTAAAGATAGAGTAGTACGAGTGTTGGCAAAAGGCGAAGTTCTAGACTCCTTCGTAGACATGCAAACCCGCCTCAAAATATTTAAGACAGCTAAAACTGAACTTGAAGAAGCTCTCGCTGAAGAAAAAAGAATATGGGCAAGGTTCAAATACAAAAACGACGAAAATTATCGTCTAGCTAACGACTGGGAAAAAGATATTCTCAGAATTCATAAGCCGACGACTAATTATGTCTGTTTAGCCTACATATTCGACGGGAAAATTAAACAAAATTGGGTCAGAAGCTATCAGCTTAAATCCGCCCTAGTTGAAATCGCTAAATCAAAAGAATTCCGCGCTTTCGACTTTTACGCATCACAGGCAGAATTCCCAATTCGTAAACGTAAAAACATATATGCATGTTCAGTAAGCGTAAACTTTCTTGACCTCGACTTCAAAGAGTTCAAGAAATATCATCCTGATGTTCAAAATAATCTATCACCTGGAGAATGGCTCAAACTCGTTCAAAGCCATCTTGAAAAGATTAATGGCTGTGAACCCAACTTAGTCATGTTCACAGGAGGAGGAATTCACGTAAAATGGATCTATAAAACTCCGATTAACTTATCTGAACCAGCTGAGCTTGCAAAATGGCAGTATCTACAGCACCTTTTATGGCTGCAATTCAAGACTCTCGGGGCCGACCCTAACAGCCTTGACCCAGCCAGAATCTTACGCATGGCGGGATCATTTAATCACAAAAATGCTCCTCACATTTCAGATCACGACGTACGAGTTATTTATGCCCCAACTGGACTTGAAGGTTACTCGTTCCCTTACGTTCTCGAAGAATGGGAAAAATCAACGCCCCAGGATGAAAAAGAATTTAGGGACCTTCAAGAACATTGGCATTCTGAAATCGAAGAAGCGAATAAACCCAGCAAAGATTACCCAGTGATTAGAAATCACCTTGAGCATCACATTGAATGCTTAAACGAAACTTTTCAGCTGGAATTTGCAGACTACGTAGACAAAGTAAACGATATGAGTATACTCAAAATCCACAAAGGGGAGCGAAACTCTTGGATTCATGTCAAGTTCCCGGACGGATGCTCAGAATTTATACGAACAGCAGACTTGAAAGAGAGCCTTAAATTTTTATATCCCCATGAAGTCTACATATCCGCAGAAGAGTTCTGTGGGCAAAATTTATCCAGTTCAAATATAAAATTTCTAACTTGTAATTACGTGATTTTGCAAAATTGTCCCGGAAAAAATACTTCGGAAAAAATAGATAACATACTATCTCGTTGCAAACGATATCGCAGAGGGAAAACTAGAGTTATCGGAATTCCTTTGCCTAGACAAATAATCGAAGCTAACGGAAAACTTTACGTCGAATGGATATATAACGAAGCATTGCCGCATTATGCTTATCCTCGCTGGGCAGTTACTCAAGAATATTTGGCTCACCTATTCGAAGATTATGGGGCTTTTGATGATCCTAACGTGCTTAACGGAACATCACATCTGCCACTAATCGGCTGCTACTATGGGAACGAACAAGCATCATTGGCCTTCCTAGCAGACGGTATAGTTGCAGTTGAGCCAACATCTTATACATTCAATACACTTGCTAATGCAGTCCTGCCCTTCTCTCAAAAAGCAGTCAAGGAATACAAGGAGCAAAAAGAAAAAAAGATGCAAATTTTAGCTCCGCTGAGAGTAACATCGCATAAGTTCGATGCATATCTTAACCCGACAAGCTTCTCTATTCAGGCTCGACAACGCTACCATGACTTATTAAAAATCATGGATATGCGGAAACAAGGAGGTCAACTTCCTCAAGGTCATCGCGAACTGTTTGTATACATTGCCACTGTCTCAGCAGTCCAAGCAGGACTTATTAAGGATACAGGGGATGATTTTGATGATTTCATTCAAAACCTTATTGCACACTGCGGAAGTGTTTTCCAGAGCGAATGCGACGTCCAATCTTTCAGCTCGCTTAAACGTGCGTTCATGGAAGGAGATCGTGTTATCTATAAATTAAAAACTAACACTATTATCACAAAACTCGACATTACTAAAGAAGAGCAACAACATTTAGTAGCGTTGAAGGCGGTTAAGAAAAAACGCAGAGAATCCCGCGAAAGCTGGCTTGCTAAACACACGACTGAACGCGATAAGCCTTGGCTTGCCCTTAATATTTCTCGAGCAACTTGGTACAGAAGAAAAGCTAAGGGATTGCTTAATACTCTTAACACTGAGGCGGCATAATCTGTTTACGTGTTTGATTTTGGATGCCTATGCTTTAAAATTAATGATTAATTTCACGAAAAATTTTTACTTTAGCGTTTAATTTATATTTTTATTTAGGAGGAGCATTTTTATGGATATTAGATATTCTTGCAGCCCGTATGACGTTAAACGTTATACGACAGAAGAGCTGAGAAGGGAATTCCTCGTTACAGGCTTATATTCTCCGGATAAAGTTAATGCGGTTTATAGCCACGTCGATAGAATGGTAACTGTCGGGATTATGCCGGTCTCTAAGAGATTAGCTATCGATGACGGGATTGACGTTTGGGCCAATTTCGGAACTCATTACTTCCTTGAACGCAGAGAAGCAGGAATTTTTAATCTTGGCGGCAACGGTTCAATCGAAGCTGACGGAAAAACTTATGAGCTAGGCTATAAAGATTGCTTGTATCTCACTAAAGGAACCGACAACGTATTTTTTTCAAGCAATGACGCTAACAATCCCGCTAAGTTCTATATGGTCTCGGCTCCAGCTCACACAAGCTACGAAAGCCGCTTAATCAAAATCGCTGATGCCGCAAAAAAACCCTTAGGCGACATAAAAACTTCCAATAAGCGCGTAATCAATCAATTCATTCATCCGGCCGTGCTGAAAACTTGCCAACTCTCTATGGGACTTACTGAACTAGAACCAGGAAGCGTATGGAACACTATGCCGGCTCATACTCATGAGAGACGCATGGAAATTTATACTTACTTCGAAATACCAGAAGGCAATATCGTCTTTCACTTCATGGGGCAGGGAAATGAAACTCGGCATATCGTCATGAAGAACTTTGAGGCCGTAATCTCCCCGTCTTGGTCTATACATGCCGGAGCAGGAACAAGCAATTACTCGTTTATCTGGGCTATGGGCGGAGAAAATCAAGAGTTCGATGATATGGATAATATCTCGCCCGTCGATATGAAATAAGAACACTTTTTACTACGCAATCACACACTAAAAATAGAACAGGAGGAAAAATATTATGACTGATATGTTTAATCTCACGGGTAAAGTCGCTATCGTTACAGGCGCTCGAACAGGAATCGGGCAGGGTATCGCTGAAGGCCTCGCTGAAGCCGGTGCTGATATTGTCGGGGCCGGTCATGCTCCAATGCCAGAGACTGAAGAATATATCTCTAAAATTGGCCGGAAGTTCTTGTATTACGACATCGATTTGGGTAAACAGGACAAAATTCAAGCACTCGTTGATGAGACGATTAAGACTTTTGGAAGGCTTGATATTCTCGTCAATAACGCAGGGATTATCCGAAGGCAGGACGTTTTAGAGTTCAGCGAAGAGAACTGGGACGACGTTATAAATATGAACTTGAAATCGTTGTTCTTTCTCTCTCAGGCTTGCGCTCGCTACATGAAAGCTAACGGAGGCGGAAAAATCATCAATATCGCGTCTATGCTCTCGTTTCAGGGCGGAATTCGCGTTGTTAGCTATACTGCTAGCAAATCCGGCGTCATGGGAATAACAAAGTTAATGGCTAATGAACTCGCTTCTTCAAATATTCAGGTTAACGCAATCGCACCCGGCTATATCGCCACGAACAACACCGACGCTTTGATTAAAGACACTAAGAGAAGCGCTGAGATTTTAGGACGTATCCCCGCTAACCGATGGGGCAATCCCGAAGACATTAAAGGCGCGGCAGTGTTCCTGGCTTCGAGAGCGTCAGATTACGTTAATGGTCATGTCCTTGCTGTAGACGGCGGCTGGTTAGCTAGATAGCTTTTTACGCAAAAGAGGGATTTTCTCATGCTATACGGAAATATTCATAACGAGTTCTTTAGCGTTCAGCTTGAACTCTTGCCCAAACCTTTAGCCTCAGCTTTGAGATTTCTCAAGGATAACGATTTAGCGTCTCACGAACCGGGAAAATTCGATATTAATCTAGACGGCGTTAATATGATCTTGCAGGTCTTGGACTTAGAGACAAAATTACGCTCTGAACTCTTACCGGAAATCCATAGAAAGTTTATTGACGTTCAATTCCTTTGTTCAGGAGGCCCGGAAAATGCTGCGTTCTTTAACGACGACGGAAGCAATACAGTTCATGAAGACTTGCTGAACTCTCCTCGTGATATTTGCTTTTACGAGAACAACAAGAACGCTCGCGAAGGATTAATCCCCTTAGAACTCGGAACTTTCGCAGTATATTTCCCTTGGGACGTCCATGTGCCGGCTATTGCCGTTGATAATATCCCGGCCAATATCAGAAAAATCGTGATAAAAGTCCCTCTCGATAAATGCATTAACAATAAAATATAACGCGTTATATTTTTCATCATGAATATTAAGAGGCATATTGAAGAATTATCGCTAAAAGACTTCTCGCAACGAAAGGACGCTTTAATCAGAGTTCTTTCATCCGAAGGCATTCACTTTTCACGCGAGAGTTCTAGGGACATTGAGAACTTCATTTTTGAGTCAAACGGGAGTATCGATAAGAATTACTTATTCACAGCTCACTATGACAATTTCAGAGGGAGTTCAGGCGCTAATGATAATATGTCCTCAATCTGCATCTTAATCGATTTATATCGCGAATTTAACGCCCGGAATATACGCTCAAATTTCGCGTTTTTAGACGGTGAAGAATATAATCACAAGGGGGCAGCTTTTTTCGTGCAAAATCACCCCGCCTCAAAATATGCCGGTATAATCAACCTCGATATGTGCGGTTACGGAGACTCTATCGTGCTTAACGGCAAACTTCACTCCTTCACCGCACAACGCCTCCTGAAAAAACATAACGCTGAACTCGTTAAATTTTTGCCGGAGAGCGACGACGTTATTTTTCACAAGCATAACCCTAGAACTCTAAATATTGCCATCGTTCCTAAGTGGGACGTGCAATATCTTAAGGCTTTAGCCGCTTTCGGTGATGGACTTTTAGGAAGGCCGCCGGAATTCTATATGATATTGTCGCAAATGGAAATTTCCCAGACTCTTCATAATGCTCCTAAGGACAGCCCGGAGTTTGTTGACGAACTCGCTATGAAGAAAGTATTCGATTTTTTGCTTGATGCTGTGAGTTCTGACTGTGAACATAAACAGTTCTCTTTGAGTAAATTATTGCGAGAGTTCAGAGATAATATTAATAATTGCTTGAAGCATTTACTCGAGGCTGTGAGTTCTGAATTACGAGATTGCACAAGTACATGAACACGTATTCGGAAAGTTTCTCGTTGTGGTAAAATTACCTTAACGGGAAATGCGGGAATGAAAGTTTCACTGCCGCGTTAAGAAAAATATCTCAGACAGAAAGGAGGTTAGTCATAAATGGATTACAGCAAGTTATTTTCCCTTAACGATAAATTCGCTCTCATCACAGGAGGAACAGGAGGACTCGGAAGCGAAATCGCAAATGCGTTCTTGAACTCCGGCGCTCACGTAGCAATTTGCGGCAATCACTTAGAAGATACCACGCAAAACTACTTAAGCATAAAGTGCAATTTATTAGACGAACAAAGTATAATCGACATGATGCATGTTATTTCACGCGAATTCGGAAGACTTGATATTTTAGTCAACTGCGCTGGGAAAAACGTTCTTAAGCCCGCTGAAGTTTACGATACAAAGACTTTTTTAGACGTCATTAATCTTAATCTTACGGCCCTTCATGTCGTTACAAGAGAAGCAGGAAGCCGCTTTATGGTTCCGAATAAGGCAGGAAAAGTATTAAATCTTTCTTCCATTAAAGGGATTATCGGAACAGATAAAGATTATCTCGCTTATTGTTCGAGTAAAGGCGCTTTGAACATGTACACTAAACAGCTTGCCTGTGAATGGGGAAAATATAATATCAACGTGAACGCTATCGCTCCGACTTTCGTTAGAACTCAGATTAATTCTTTCCAGCTTGATGATAAAGAGTTCTATACTTCTCTCATCAATCGTATTCCTTTGGGACGTATCGGAACAAAACAGGATATTGCTTCCGCAGCTATCTTTCTTTGCTCAGATGCCGCTAGTTTTATTACTGGTCAGGTTCTTTGTCTGGACGGCGGCTTAACCGCTAAACAATAATTTTAACTGTTAATATTTAAATATGTAGATTTCTTATTAAGAAAATTTTTTGTGAAAGAATATCCCCCACCATTTTGGATTATAGCAGGGGATTTGTTAATGTTCAACTACTGATTTTCCGCGTTTGCCTCAGCATTTTTACCGTTTTTTAGCACGTTTTACGCGTTTTTACTGAGACATTTTTCGCTTTAGATGATTATTTTCAGCGTTCTATTAACTATGATTTTTATTGACTAAAGAATAATCCTCCATCGCATGAACAAGATTAACGATAAATTCATGATACGGAACTTCAACGTTACATTTCTTTGCCGCACGAACAACAGAGCCGCTAATCGTATCAACTTCCGTTTTTCGTCCGGCTCGTAAATCCGCACATATCGACGTTACTCCGTTCGGTGAGTTCTCAGAGATTGATTTTATCTCAGCAAATAATTTCTCTTCGTCGGCTTCAAGTCCTAACGCGTGAGCAACTTTGACGGCCTCATGCAGTAATTTTCTTGATAGGTTGAGCCCGTATTCACTCTTCACGATAAAGCCCATTTCGCATTTCAATATTCCAGTTACAGCGCTGAATGCAACGTTGACGAATAATTTATTCCAGATTAACTGTTGAATATTCTCGTGAATTCTAACGTTGAAGCCGCAAGAGTCAAACGCGTTCTTTAACTTCGGCAGAAATTCTTCACTGTCTTTCACAAGCATTCCGACGTTCGTATTACCTTTGCCGCCGTGTCTGACATGTCCGGGCGATAGGACTGCGCCATTATCTTCCGTTGTTCCGATAATTATGCGTTCTATCGGGGCATATTCTGAGAGTATATCTTCATGGCCGGAACCGTTTTGAAGCGTCATTAAGTATGTGTTCGAGGAGATTAAATGCTTGTTAGATTCTAAAGCTGAACGGGAATATAAAGCCTTCACAAAGAGAATTATCAAGTCAACGGGAGCTAAACCCTCAGTGCTGGTTAAGGCTTTAGGAGAGTATTTATTATCCTGTCCGTTCTCCTCAAGAATTAAGCCGTTTTGATTTACCGCGTCGATTATTGCCTTGCTCGTGTCAATTAAATAGACTTCGTTGTTCTGAGAGAGACGACCGCCATATATTGAGCCCATAGCACCGGCTCCGATTACCGCAATACGCATTATTCCGAGAACTCCTTCAAGCCTTCGATTGCGTATGCATGAACGGGACTTGAATCAAGACCCTTTATCGGCAACGGTGAAAACGACATAAAGAACACATCACGTTGAAGCTGTTCAAGGTTCTTTAACACCTCAATAAAGATAATATTCTCGGCTAATAAAATATCGTGGAACGGTTTTACGTCCTCATTGGAATTTTCAATCGATACTCCGTCGCCAAAGCCAACAGCCTTAACTCTCTTAGCCTTGAACCATTCCGCTGTATCACCGTTCACTAATAGCCTTTTATCCTTCTCGGTGTTCGTGTCGGGCGTAAAAGGATTAAGCTTGTATGACGAGTCGATTATCACGATGTCGCCTTCTCTCACGTTCCTTGCTTCTCGGTCTAAGTCTGCGGCTGTAATGTGAGAACGCGGCGCGCATGTCTCCTTGAAGTCAACGTAAACGCCTCTGCCGATAAACGTCGTTAATGGAATTCCCGTTACGTCAGGCCAATCGTCATTATGATGATAAGGGCATTCCGCGTGAGTTCCTAAGTGCGTCATTATGTCTACGTTCGTGTGAAAGTCCGGAATTGGCCCGCCCGTGTTGAAACGATAGAGCTTACAACGGCGTGTTTCGGTTGCCGGGTCAACAAGTTTTGAAAGATCAACAAGACGAAGTCCGGGAGCAAGTTCATATACTGTCTGCATGATTATTTCCTCCTTAAATTTTTACCTTGATTACTACCTTTTTCACCCTCGCAGGTGTACCTACTGAACAGCGCGGCTTGTGTGCTTCTTCGGGTTCTACAACGATAAAATCGCCCTCACGCAACAAAACCATTCCCGATTCTTCAGGCTCATCAAAGAAATATAAATCTCTCTCAGGATGAGCAATGCTCACTTTCAAGCCCTCACGATGACATACTCCGAAGTATTCTTCGCCTTCTGCCATGAACTGAATATCGAAATACTTATCGTGAGCCTCAAATTTTCTCGTCTCGAAAGGCTCAGTCTCATAGCTCTGCACGTTCGCTATTACATCATCTCCGACAATCGAATATGAACCATCTGCAAGCGATTTAATATCCGTATTAGCAAGCCAATCATAGCCCGCTCGAAACTTCGCCGCAAGATAATCGTATTTCTTCGCAATATTAATACTGCATGAATACATTGCACTTTTACCCCCTGTTTTTATTTACTCGATATGCCCAGATAACGTCTTCCCAGATGCTATTGAACATACCTGTTCCCATATCGTATCATCAACTTGAACTCCTTCAAGCATACTCTTTTTACGGCGTTCTATCGTGCTCTCACCAGGACACTTAACAGGATGTTTAGCGTCTATCGGATGAGCCTTGTCCGCGTTCTCTACACGTCTGTTTAACATCGCCTGAATTTCCTTTTTCTCGCCGAACATGTAAGGATCTATAGCGATAAATATCTGCGAACAACCTGTACAGCTCCCGTTATTATTAGCGTCAATATCTGAACCGCATAATCCGTTCGAGATTGCCGCCGCCGCTAAGTCTAATGCTATAGCTAAACTCGAACCCTTCCAGTATCCTGTAGGCAGAATTCTCATTGAAGCCTCAATCGCTCCAGGATCATCCGTAAGATTTCCTTCTTTGTCGAAACCTCCGGGATAAGGAAGTTTTTTACCCGCTAAACGATATACTCCAAGTTTTCCGTAAGCGTATTGACTCATCGCCATATCAACGACAATTTGACCGTCATCACGGGGAATTGCTATGCAGAAGGGATTGTTCCCAACGCTCTTTTCGTCGCTTCCCCACATCGGCATACAGCTTTCTGTGTTAATCCAGCTTATTCCGATATAACCGGCTTCAGCCATCTTCCAAGCGTATGTTCCTCCTCGCATCCAGTGTGTTGTGTTCTTTAAGGCAACTAATCCTATTCCGTGAATTTCTGCTAGTTTCATTGCACGCTCTGAACAGAATAATGCGTTCGTTATTCCTATTCCTAAATTGCCGTCGTAGTTTTCTGCCGCTCCTCGTGCTTTGATTAATTCAGGCTTACCATTGATATTTATCCAGCCTTTAGAAACGTATTCGGCAAATCTAGGTATCCTGTTCATACCATGACTTTCTACTCCATCAGCACTCGATGAAGCGTGAATTGTCGCGCATGTCTCTGCTTGTTCTTCCGTTAAGCCCAAGTTCAGGAACGCCTTTTTCGACGTCGCTTTGAGTTCTTCATATGGCACTTTCATTTTATTGTGTATATCTCTCCTTTGGTTTGGACACAAGTGCTTGCCCCTAAGATAAAATTACCTTAGGATCAGTTCGTTACGATTCAAGCCCCGCAAGCGTCATCATCTCTTCGTATAATCCGCTCGCCTCTTCCGCTGAATAATCATAAACTAGAAATATATCCATAAGATATGGTGAATAATTAAGCCCGTTAAGAGCCTGTGAAAATGACATTGCCGCTATTTCTCCAAGCGCGTAAATTTCGGAGTCGTTATGAATTGGCCCGATTTTCCAGAGACGAACTTTTTCGGTGCGCGTGAATATCTCTTTGCAATATTTCTCCTCGATATAGTGAAAGATTTCATGTGAGAGTATTACTTTTGCAGGGTTCATGTTCTCTCCTAGAACTCGTCTTACGGCGTTCTTATTCAGTAACCTCTCGGCTCGGTTCACTGCGTCCATGAATATATTTATCCGGTTCGGCTTAATGAACTCCGCAAATAAAACTCTATCCGTCTTCTCCGGGTATTGCGGGTAATAAACTTCAAGGCCTAATCCTCGCGCTATTTTTTCAGCATCATTAGTCCTGAACTCAGAACTTACTTTTTCGGCATATTCTTGTCCGCATTTGAGAGATTTTGTCATCCATTCAAGACGCTGTGAGGACGTGAATTTGCCGTTTAACGGTTCACGTGAGAAGGCATAATTTCTCCAGTCTAACGCCGGAATTTCCGTTAATCTTGCGAGCATATAATCGAGTTGTCGGATTTGATAATGCGGTTTTTCGTAGCGTGTAATTCTCTGTTTTCCGAATAATCCGTCAGTAATTGGCTTTAATTTTTCCTTAATATAATATTTAAAAAAAAATAGAAATTAACTTTTAATATATAAATTAAAATACAAATAATAAATATATTTAAATGCTAGACAAAATAAAATCGAAATATAATATTAAAAATATTTTTCTTCTGCTTCATTATAAAGCAAAATTACGATTATTGAAATATAATAAAAATTATCAAAACTGTGTAAATATAAGCATTAAAAATTACAAACAATTATGCGATAAATATATTTCATATAAAGATAATGGAATTGGAACAGAATATAATATGAAGAATAATAAAATAATATATGAAGGAGAATTTTTCAAAGGGAAGAGAAATGGAAAAGGAAAAGAATATAATTCTTTAGGTAATATAATATTTGAAGGCGAATATTTAAAAGGAAAAAGATGGAATGGAAAAGGATTTTTCAAAAATGAAGTTGCTTATGAATTAAAAGAAGGAAAAGGATATGTTAAAGAATATAATATCAAAGGCGATTTAATATATGAAGGTGAATATTTAAATGGCGAAAGAAATGGAAAAGCAAAAGAATACTTCAACAAAAGAGTATTAAAATATGAAGGTGAATATTTAAATGGAGAAAGAAATGGAAAAGCAAAAAAATACTTCAACAAAAGAGTGTTAAAAAATGAAGGTGAATATTTAAATGGAGAAAGAAATGGAAATGCTAAAGATTATGATATCAAAAGAGAATTAATATTTGAAGGTGAATATTTAAATGGGAAAAAATGGAATGGAATTCATGAAAGATTTTTAGACAATAAAAAATTTGAAATAAAAAACGGGAAAGGCTTTTCAGCAGAGTCTAATGAAACTTATATTTATGAAGGAAAATATTTATATGGTGAAAAAAATGGAAAAGGTAAAGAATTTGATTATGATAACAATAAGATTTTTGATGGGGAATATTCAGAAGATAAAAGAAATGGAAAAGGAAAAGAATATTATATAGATAGTAAAATAAAGAACAGAAATGGATTTGAATATAATCATAGTAGTTTAGTATTTTGTGGTGATTATTTTTATGGAGAAAAATGGACAGGAAATGGGAAAGAATTTAATCGAGATGGAAATATAATATTTAATGGAGGATATTTAGAAGGAAAAAAATGGAATGGAAAAGTCAAAGAATATAGACCTGATAATATTATTATTGAAAAAAATTTTTCAGAAGGAAAAATAATAGATTCGTTTACAAAAGAATATTATTTTGATATATTACTATATGAAGGTGAATATTTAAATGACAAAAGACATGGAAAAGGAAAAGAATATTTAAACGGAATATTATGGTATGATGGTTATTTTTCAAATGGAGAAAAGTCTGGAAAAGGAAAGAAATATGATCATATAAATGGAAATTTAATTTATGATGGCGAATATCAAAATGGAAAAAGAAATGGTAGAGGTATTGAATATGAAAGAGAAAATGGAGCAATAAAATTTGAAGGAGAATATTTAAATGGGCAAAGACATGGTAAAGGAAAAGAATATAAAAACGGTGAATTAATATATGAAGGAGAATTTATTAATGGAAAAAAATTAACTTCTAGTAAATAATTGTGAGATATTATTCAATGTTATAAATATAGTTTTATTAATTTCATCTTTTACAACTAATTATTTAATGCATAAAAAGTGAATTTTGAAAATGTGGTTTTTAATATATCTTTAATTTTATTTGATAGCATTCATTTTATTTAACAATTATATTTTTTATTTTTTAAAAATAATTAATTTCATAAATTTAATTATTAAAAAATTTTATTAAATTTTTCTATTTAATTATTATAATATATTTTCTTTATGGGGATTGGGGATTGGGGATTGGGGATTGGGGATTGGGGAT
>ERZ842401.2276-NODE-2276-length-25903-cov-4.018145_pt1 | contig 25903 bp, 23 predicted proteins | sample MGYA00521270_ERZ842401 | MGnify/ENA primary metagenome ERZ842401 (study PRJEB31892, sample SAMEA3878208) | bioreactor metagenome | biome: Moose rumen | place: Sweden | collected 2011-10 | study: EMG produced TPA metagenomics assembly of the PRJEB12797 data set... | reverse complement strand
TGAAGATTCCATTTTCGCCCTCCTACGAACAATCATAGTATAGCATTTTTCAAATGCTAATACAAGCGAAACACACGCAATGTGTACATATTTTTTCCGCCGCTGACAAAGCGCATAAAACCCGGCTGTTTTCAATGTCCACTTAAGTGAATGGGATTCCTTGTATGTAGTGGAAAGCGCCATCAGACAAGGCACGCTGAAGGTACAGGCAAACATAAACGCCAAGGCCTCAGCCCCCGAAATGGCAGAAGTCATATATGTGGACAAGGCCATGGTATCCACCCCGCCTGCCGAAGCGTTAAAGGCGACGGAAGCCACATCGCTCTGGCCTGCAAAAACCGCATTCAACGTTCCCAGCACCGCTTCCTTCGCAAATGCCGCACTGATAAACGCCATGAAAGTCTGCCAGCCCAAGCCGAAGAACCGTGTTACCGGTTCGATCGCTGTCCCCACCTTGTAGAGGAGACTGCTCTCCACATTACCGGTGGGACTGTAAGAAAATGCCCAGAAAATAATGGATACCAGAGTTACGGTTTTTAATGCGCGTTTGAACATATCAAAACATTTAATCCATGCTTCCTTGAATATGTATTTCCAGTGTGCCTTATGATACGGGGGGAGCTCCATGATCATGCCTGCTTTGGAATCCTCCGGCACAAGACTCTTTCCAAAAACCTTGGATACAAGAAACATCAGAACAAAAATATATGCGATGATTCCGACACATACGAGAAGCGTTCCCCAGATCGGAAAGAACATTCCCGATATGACCGGGATGATGCTCCAAATAGACGCACATGGCACCGCCCACACAACCATCATGGTAAGCATCTTCTGTCCCCAGCTGTCCATGACCCTTGTGCCGCTGGCTCCGCCTATGGTGCAGCCCATCCCCATTAAGATCGGCGCTACCGCCTTCCCCTGCAGTCCCAGTCTGGAAAGAGCTCCGTCAAACTGATAGGCGGCTCTTGCGAGGAAACCGATTTCCTCCAGAAAGCCAAAGACAACATTTACACCAAAGACAAAGGATGCCATGGAAATACAGAAATAGATCGTATTCGGTATGATCAGTGAGAACACGGAAACCAGCCAGGGATGTACGTTAAGCCCCGTCAAGAAGCTCGCAATCGGTGTGCCCAATAGTCCCGGAAGCATTCCCGCAACTCCCATAAAGGGCGACATAATCAACATTGCTGCGAGAAATCCGACAAGAATGATGCCTATCGTAATTACCTTTCCCAAAACAGGGCGAACCATCAGCGTGTCAAATTTTGAAAGCTCATATTTCGTCTGCTTCGTATTGGTTACCCCTTCCAGAAGGGAATGGATCCAGGCATATTTTGCCTTTCCCTCCGCGAGCATTTCTTTGGATGATGCCCCTGATTCGTTACTGCCGCCCATGTCCGGAGCAGTTGCAAGTCTGTGGGGAGATCTGATCTCCTGTTCGATCAGTTCCCTCAGCTTTCCATACCCTTTGCCTTCTGCGGCAGTAAAAGGCAGAACCGGAATACCCAGTCTTCCGGACAGCAGCTTGTCGTCGATCTCCTTGCCCTGCCCTTTTGCAACGTCCATCATGTTCAGGATCAGAACCGCCGGAACATCCATGGAAGCGAAGTCGGCGAGCATATACATACTTCTCTCAAGCTGTGACGCATCCACAAGAACGCATACAAGATCAGCCTCTCCGCCCTTGATGAACTTTTCCGTGACGATCTCTTCATCGGAATTGCCGGACAACCCGTAGCTTCCCGGCAGATCCACCAACGTATACTTCGTATTATTGTAAGTAAAACTTCCCTCCTTCTTTTCAACCGTCTTTCCGGGCCAGTTGCCCACATGCTGTCTGGAACCAGTCAGCTGATTAAATATCGTTGATTTCCCGGAATTGGGCTGTCCAAGTAATGCGATCGTGTTCATGCTTTCACCTCCGTAACTTCAATACTTTCCGAATCTTTTCTGTTTAGTGCGAGCAGTGTCTCACGGACATAGATGAGAACCGGCATCTTCCTGTCGTTTTTCACGACCTGGAAACTTGCCCCTTCGTTCAGCCCAATGGATGTGATCCTGCTTAAAAACCGCTTATCCCCTTTTAATCCCTTTACCTCTCCGCATGTTTCCGCACGCATTTCACTTAGTTTCATTTGTTTTTTCCCTCCGTTTTATTAGTGTCAGGGATGGTGTGCGCACAACTCCCGGTACATCCCGGGCAGCTGCACCCGCATCCCCCCTGCCTGCGCTCTTTCATTTTGCTTCTGATGATCAAAAATACAATCAAAAGCAATACTGATGCCATAATGATCGTTGCGATATTTGTTGATATCCATTCTATCATCTTTATAAGTCTCACCTCACATTTGTTAGATTAAGCTAACTAAGAGTTCAATTTATGCCCCGCTTATGCGGGGCTGACAATACATTATATAGTTTCAATCTATCCGGATCATTCCATGCTCAGGCGGCTGTCACAATCCTCCCGGCATTCATTGATCTGCCTGAAAATCATATCCCGAACCATGCCTTCCAGGCCGGCTTGTAAAATTCTTCGAGGGTTGCCGCATAATGCAAAGCCTTCTCCTTGTCCAGTCCATGGGAAAGCGGCTGAAAGAAAGATTCTATATAGGAGGTGGTAAGCAGATGGAATTCCGTAGGATCAATCTCCTTTACCACATAGCCATTCTTCTTAAGTTCATCCATGTATCGGAGCGTTACCTCCTCTTCCAGCTTTGCCACCTCATGGACGAAAGTCTCGTATTTTGTTCCCTGGGACTTAAGAATCAAAAGTTTAAACTCATCAAGGTTTTCATAAATATACTCCATTGCGCGTACAGCCTCATTCTGACTTATCCAATCGTGATGACTGTGACCTGTGTCCGTCGGTCTGATACCCTCAAAATAATCCTTCTCGATCCTGTGATACAGGTTAAAAAAGCCTTCTATCGCAGGATTGACCAACGATTCAAACATCTCCTCCTTGTTGGCGAAATGCTTGTACAGACCACTGACTTGTATTTCGGCATTTGCCGCGATCCTTCGAAGGGATGCATCACTATATCCATATTCCAGAAATTCTTTCTTCGCAGCAGCAGCTATTCTTTTATGGCTTTCTGTCTTGTCTCTCGGCATTCGCAGCTCCAGTCCAGTCAACATCCCACCGCAGGCAGTCGGGGAATAAGAAAAAATGCTTCGCATTATTTCTCCAAGTTACTTCGTAACTTGTGAATTGACGCGTCCTTACGGACGCAATTTCCTATGGAACAAAAAGAACGATGTTCTCTAACCTTTATAAGAGTACACCGTTCTCTTTCGTTTGTCAAGCACATATTGTATTTTTTTATCAGTTCCTCCTGCCGTCCTCATACCCGCAAATTTCAACGATCATTCCCGCTTACGAAAAAACTCCCTTGCAAACCACACGATCATTCCGCCATTCATGCAGAAAGCATATAACCCCTTGGAAAATGGGCTTTCCGGCAAAATCATGGATATGAGTCCGATCACACAGATCCATGTGACCGGCGTGACAAAGACCTCTTTCTTCCCAAGGATCGTTTTCCCTCTTATGATCCAGATGAAAAGAAACGCAAATGCCGCCAACAATATGCCATACGACAGCAATACAAAAGGATCAAACAGGCGATCCATACGTTGTGACATCTGTACTGCCTGTGCTTCCCCGACATTCCTGCACATATAAGAATATGCGTAAACCATGATCGTAACTGTAAAGTGGATCATCAGCCATGAGTAGGTAATGAATGTAAAAATCCTTGCTGCACCGATTTTATCCTTCTCCTCTTTCATATAATCTGCCATATGTACACATCCCTGCGAGAAGAACAAAACTCCTATCACTGCACAGACCAGCGTCACAGCTATTTTCCAATCTGCATAAGCTGCTCCATGACCCGCAGATATAAAATAAAACACCTCGCCTCCACCTTACCGGGATCCACAAAACCGAGCAGCCAGTCACCGATCCCGAACAGCAGACAGCCGATTATTCCCTGTATGGCATATTTCTTATCCATCAAACCCCTCCTTATTTCAAGATGCCTGCACTCTATTGTCAATTTAAAACCAGATATTCCCCGATCCTTTTACTTTTCATCTTTCAGCATGATCAGCCAGATTGATCGGCTCCTTCACCTCATTAAAAGAAAGCTTTTCATCCTCATCAAGAAGATAATCAACGCTCACATCAAGAAGCTGTGCCATCATCTTTAAGTTGTTCTCATCAGGCATCCCTTTGTCCTTTTCCCTCGCTTAAAGATATTGTGTTTACAGTATCCTAAAATCTTCTAAGATCCATTGTTAATCTATCCTGCCGACAAAGCGGTAGTAGATTTCGACCTCCTGCTCCTGCACTTTATGTTTTTTGTGTCTTGAGGAATGTCATGTGTGAATTCTTTGGGATCCCCTCCGGACGACGGAGTGTTGCCGTTGTCATCATCGTCCTTTTCATCCTTTTCTTTCAGCGTTTTCTTTCCATGGGCTTCACGGTCTTCATTGATTTCTTTTTTTAGTAGTTCTTCGTAAAATAAGGCTTCTTCCTGTGCAATGCGTCTCTGCATCTTTTTATTATTCGCCCTTGCCTTTACGTGGGTTGCATCCACGAAAACTTCCGTAGGATCAACAAGTTTATATTTGTAGCATTCCATCAGTATATGAGAAAATATCTGTTCAAAGAGATCTGTGTCTTTGAAACGTCGGGTGTAGTTTTTCCCAAAAGTGGAAAAGTGCGGTACCTTGTCCATCATGTCCAGACCAAGGAACCAGCGGTAAGCAACATTTACTTCAATTTCTTTGCATGTCTGACGCATGCTTTTGATGCCGTAAAGATACTGGATAAAAGGAATCTTAATCAGCATGACAGGATCCATGCTGGGTCGCCCATTGTCGTGTGAATATTTATCTACAACGAGATCGTAAATAAAGTTCCAGTCAATCGCATTGTCAATCATACGTAGGAGATGATCCTGCGGAACCAAGTCATCCATGCAGAGGAACTGCATCTGAGCTCTTTTCTTATCTGCGTTTTGCGTCATCATAATTAAAAGTACCTGCCCTGATTTGATACCTTTATTATAGCAGAAAAGTGCAAGAAAGTCTGCATAAATAAGGAACTCCCTGGCACTTTATATACAAAAATCCTGCACATATGTGCAGGACTTTGTCTACAGTCTGAAATCAGGGAGGTTATCCCTGATTCATTTTCCAGCTTGTGTGTGAATAATTCTTATAGTTCCAACGAAAAGTGTATGTTTCCGGTATAATTTTTGCGGAAAGCCATAGCAGACATCCCTACATATTTACGGAATACTTTATGGAAATAATTCACGTTTAGATAGCCGCATTCAGGGGCAATTTCAGTGACTGTCTTCTCTGTGGTAATCAATAAATGCGCAGCGTGTTCGATTCTCAGTTTGGTAAAATAGTTCCATGGAGAAAGACCGGTTCTTTTTAGAAATATCCGGTCAAAGTGATATTTTGTCATATGAGAGTGAGCAGCGATATCTTCTAATGTTATCTGGTCTGAGAGATGGTCATTCATGTACCCAATAGCATCATCTAAAAAGGTAGAGGTATCAGATACAGATTCATGGTTAAAAGATGTTGTGAACAACATTTTCTGCAATTCCATGATAAATTGATATCCCAAGGCAGAGTTATCAAAAGTGTTCTCGCCAATCCTTCCGGTGGGAAAATCGTTTAGTCTGGAACAGGATTCCTTATAGTAAGAAATTAAGGATATCATAAAAGGGTCACTTAAGCTACAGTTTATGACAGGACCGTTTGAGGCAAGAATGCTACTCCACACATCCCTAACGTACTGTCCCTTGAAAGTAATAAAAATGAACTCCCAGGAAGAATTGGTTGGCAGGTAGTATCTGCTTTTCCCGGGAATAAATATTATAAAAGCCTGACCATTTTTTAGTTGGTATTTTTTCTGTTCATACTCCAAAATGCCGGAGCCGGAAATGGTATACTGGAAGATACAGTTTCCTTCTTCATTGTCTCTGTTTTGTGAATCAAAAAAATAACTGGGAGAGTCTACATATTCATATCCAAATGAATCTATCTGAACCGGAAGCTCATTTTGCATTTTCATGTAACGATATCCAAAAGTGTGATATTCTAAATCTTTTAATTCGTCGAGCAATATTTTACCCTCTTTCGTCATTATTTTTCAGTTTCAAGTTTTATTTTACATGCTATTATGATTGTAACAAAAAGCATAATGTTGTGCAATATTTATTACTTTCTAAAGATTGTGGAGGAATATGTCAATGGAAAATCAGACGAGGCGTGTAACACCTATTATGGGATGGGCTTCTTGGAATTGTTTCAGAACCAATATCAGTGAAGCTAAGATGAAAGAACAAGCAGATTTGCTGGTATCAACAGGGCTAAAAGAGTATGGGTATGAATATTTCAACATGGATGACGGTTTTTTGGGAGGAAGAGACGAGACAGGAGAACTGCAATTTCATCCTGAACGATTTCCTAATGGAATCAAAGTAATTGCTGATTATGCCCACAGTCTTGGGCTAAAAGCAGGAATCTATGCAGAAGCAGGGGATAATACCTGCGGATATTATTACGATAATGAAAAGACGGGCGGATTACATGCGGGACTATATGGGCATGAGGAAGCTGATTTAAGAAGGTTGCTTAGTGAAGGCGGATTTGATTTCATTAAGGTTGATTGGTGTGGCGGATTGAGGATAGGTCTTGATGAGGAAGAGCAATACACTAAAATTGCTAATATTATAAGAAAGATTGAAAAGGAAGAGGACAGACAAATTATTTATAATATTTGTCGTTGGCAGTTTCCGGGAGAAGCCCTTACAAACATAGCCGATTCCTGGAGGTGTGGTGTGGACATCACACCGGATTTCCAATCTGTTTTGTACCAGATTGATGAGCTAAAGGCGTTGGCAAAATTCTGCAGACCAGGACATATCAACGACTGTGATATGATGCAGCTGGGAAATGGCATGACATATGAAGAGGATAAGACACACTTTGCTATGTGGTGCATGCTTTCTACACCATTAATGCTTGGCTGTGATTTGAATGAAATCAAACGGGAAACATTGGATATATTGAAAAACAAAGAATTGATTGCTATCAATCAGGACCCTCTCTGTAAACAGGCCGTTGTAGTAAAAGAGTATAGAGACGTGGATGGTTCATTACTTGCCGAGGTGTGGGTAAAACCCTTGAAAAGTGTTGAAAACAGGCGGGCAGCCATTGCTTTCTTGAATCGAAGCGAATGTGTAATGACATTGGAAGTGGATTACAAACTTGCAGGAATTGCGGGAAATGTAGTAAAAATCCGCGACATAACGGCGCATCAAGATATGGAAATTTTGCCGGAGGAGAAATTGAAGGTGTCAGTGGTTTCCCACGGAACAGTAGTTTACGAGGTGGAAAGTACCGACGGAACAGAAATTACTGACTTGAACGGGCATAAAGAATGGAGCAGGAATCTTCCGAAAAAAATTACCTTGGAACGAGCGGAAGAATTAGTGAGAGAGGGTGCTTTGCTGATAGATGTAAGAAATCCTGCAGAATATGCCACATATCATTTAAATCAGGCAATTAATATTCCTTATCAGGATATGTATTTGAAGACAGCGAAAATGCTTCCTGATAGGGCGAGAAAAGTAGTTTTATATTGTGCAACAGGCAAGAGAAGTCTGCTGGCTAAACTACTTTTGGATAGGAAGGGATACAAAGAGGTATTTTATTTGGGAGGAATCAAGTAGGAGGTGCCGGAAAAATGAAGATTTCAAATTGTAAAATAAACCATATGATTGAGCCTATGGGATTCTATATGGATAACCCGGTCTTATCTTGGAATGTTACAGAATGTGAGAACTTGGATTCACCGTTATACACAAAGGTGAATATTACATCAGACGGAAAAGACTGTGGAGGCATCGATTGGACCCGGCTGGATGGTTTTCTGACGCGGGTTGATATAAAGTTAAAGCCTAGAACAGAATATCTATGGCAGGTTTCCGTACGCAATGAGGCTGGAGAACAAGCAATGTCTACGCAGCGTTTTGAGACGGGAAAATTAATTGAAAAGTGGGAAGCCAAATGGATAACCTGTGATAAAGAGCAGAAGCGGCATCCCATATTTGAAAAGATATTTGTTACAAAAAAGGAAGCGAAAATCAAAAAAGCTAGACTCTATATTTGTGGATTGGGATTATATGAGGCATACATAAATGAGGAGAGAGTCGGTGAAGAATATCTGGCGCCGGGGTGTGTGACATATAATCACTATGTGCAGAGTTACACTTATGATGTGACGAAGCAAATGCAGGAACAGGGTGTGAACAAAATTTCAGTGCTATTGGGCGATGGTTGGTATAAAGGCAGATTTGATTTTGAGAGATTCTCACCGGGTTATTATGGAGACAGCCATAAGCTGATTGCGGAACTTTATGTGGAATATGTAGATGGAACCACAGATATGATAATCACTGATGAGAGCTGGAAGGTCAGAAGAAGTCAGATTCTGTTTGCAGGTATTTATGATGGTGAGATTGTGGATGGAACGCTTGAGGAGTTGCCGGAAGAAGGGGTTACTATCGTTGTGGAGGAAATGCCACCTCTTAGAGATAGATTGAGTTTACCTGTAAAAACGCATGAGGAATTTGTACCGGATATTATCCATACACCAAGGGGAGAAACTGTGTTGGATATCAGACAGAATCTAGCGGGCATTTTTGAACTGCGAGTAAAGGAGCCTAAAGGGAAAAAAATACGCCTTCAATTTGGGGAAATATTGCAGGATGGATGCTTCTACAGAGACAATCTTCGCACAGCTAAAGCGGAATATATCTATATTTCTGATGGTGAGGAGCACATTCTGCGGCCGCATTTTACTTATTATGGCTACAGATATGTGCTGGTAGAGGGAATTGAGAAGATTGAGTCTTTGGATTTTAAGGGGCTGGCTTTGTATTCGGACTTAAACTTTACGGGCACTTTGGTAACAGGTAACAGTAAGGTGAATCGTCTAATTGAGAACAGTATCTGGGGAATGAAAAGTAATTTTGTAGATATTCCTACAGATTGTCCCCAGAGAGATGAGAGAATGGGTTGGACAGGAGACGCACAGGCTTTTTCCGAGACTGCCTGTTTATTGGCGAATACCTATCCATTTTATCGAAAGTATCTTTACGATATAGAACAGGAACAGAGGGCAAGAAAAGGTGTGGTTCCTGATGTAGTGCCTGCATTTCGTATGAGTAGGGGAAGTGCGGTGTGGGGAGATGCCACCTGCATTATTCCATGGAATATGTATCTTAATACAGGAGATATTTCCATTCTGGAAGAACATTATGATTCTATGGTTGCCTGGGTAGAGCATATAAGAAAGGTGGATGGTACAGAGCATAAATGGAGAGAACGTCGCCAGTACGGTGATTGGTTGGCGCTGGATAATGCCTGCGGAAATTCGGCGGCTACCAAAGGTGCTACAGACGAGGGTTTTATAGCGGATGTATATTACCGTAAGAGTACGTTGATTCTTGCTAAGACTGCTGGTTTGCTAGGGCGGCAGGAGGATGCTTTGAAATATCAAAATCTCGCAGAAAAAATCTTGAGAGAAATTCGGGATGAATTTTATTCTGCAACAGGACGTTGCTGCTTTCAGACACAGACTGCTGCAGTACTCACTTTAGCAGAAGGGCTTCATGAGGAAAAGAGAGCTGTGGCGTTACTCAAAAAGTGTTTGAAAGATAGCGGAGGGAAGCTTACAACCGGATTTGTCGGAACTCCGTTTTTGTGTCAGGCACTCTCAGATCACGGAATGGATAAAGAAGCATTCGACTTACTAATGAATGAGGAATATCCTGGATGGCTGTATGAGGTGAATCTAGGGGCAACTACTATTTGGGAACGATGGAATTCTTTGGATGAGAATGGTCACATTTCGTCTACCGGCATGAACAGTCTGAATCACTATACTTATGGTTCTATAACTGCATGGTTGTTTAAAGCAGTTGCTGGACTTACTATATGTGAAGATGCCCCCGGGTATGGTGTTGTGGAAATAAAACCTCTATTAAACTGGAGTCTGCGTACTGTAAAAATGATATACCCGTCAGTGTTTGGTACATATGAAGTGGAATGGAAAATACAGGATTTGAACCATGTATATGTACGGATTGTGATACCATATAAAGCAGTTGCTAAAGTGACATTACCTATGACAAATCAGCCAGTGCAAGTACTGACGACCGGCGAATATGAGTATGAATATGAAACCATCGAACCTATCGCGCAGATTTATTCAGTGACAAACCATTTGCAAGATTTAATTGTAAAACCTTCACTGCGAGAAGCGTTGCGAAAGCATATTGCAGATGTAGATTATATAGCAAGTTATGCAGGCGAATACCCTTTGAGTGAGACTTTGCGTAATCTTGGGTATACAGAAGAAAAGATTAATGTAATAGATGGGAAATTAAAAGAGGCGTCAATAATTATTTAGATATGAAAAATGGGGCTGTCGCACAAATTATTGAGTGCGACAGCCCTACCCACTTCATCTGGTCGGTAGCTTTTAATTCTTCCATACTTGCTACTCTCATAGTGTGTACCTTCCGGTATCTGCAAATCCGGATAACACAGTCCATTCTCTCCAATGATGTGTTTCTCCAAAAACTGCTCCTATCTGCCACCTCTATCCGCCCTATAATGGTGGCTCTGTCTGTTATTTTCCCGCTCCTTTACTTCCTGTTGCTTCCTCTGCAATCTCGCTTTCATACTGTCCGCTTCTGCCTTATTTCCAATCAGTTTCTCCCACTCTGCAACCGCCGACTGATAATCTGCATATTCCGCTTCAGAAGCCTTAAATTCAGCCAAGAACTCCTTCACATTCTTATAGCCATAACCCTGCACGATACTTGATAGGTACTGTTTCATATTGGCTATCTGTGTCTTTAGCTGTTCTGCCTGCTCCTGCAACTCCTTACGCTGTTTTGCCTTAAAGATGCCCTTTGCTCCAGCAAGCCCCTTCTCCACGCTGGCAAGCTGCTGTTCCCTCTCATAAATGGCTGTATTTTGTTTCTCCAGTTTATTATAAATATCTGCAAGTCTCGGATACTTGGAAGCAAGTGCTGACTTCTTAGGCATTTCCGGCACAGGCTCACTCTTGGCTTTTACAAACGATTTTACCCTCTTAACAGGTATCTGCTCCGGTTCTGCCTTTACAGCCGATTCAGTGCCCTTATCTGCCTTTTGTGAAGCCATCTTGAACACCTTGCCAATGAGAAGCTCTAACGCATAAATAGCGGTCATAATAATGCTTTTTAGCAGTGCCGGATTTCTCCCCGACTTCTGAATGGAAGCCTTTACTGAATCTGTGTCCCTGCAAAACCTGTTGTCAGATGGTTTTTCCTTTGCCGTAAGTTCGATATAAGCGCACCTAGAATTTTTTCCCTGTCCTTTTCCTGTGCAATCCCAAAATGAAGCGCCAATGCACATCCGGTCTGTGTTTCGCTGATGAGCCGTCCTGTTTTCGTGATATATTCATCCCTGATCTTCTGCAAAACTTCCTCATATAATTTCCGGTATTTTTCCGCTTCCTCTTTCTTCCCAAGAATTCCTGCTGCCTCTGCCACTATATGTATGGAATTTGCATAATACACATTTGCCACAAAATACGGATCGGTTGCTCCTATTTTCTCTATCAATTCCAGATTCCATACTTCCTCTGTCCGCTTTAACATCGGTCCTCTTGCCACATCAAGGGCAACCCAGTCCCCGAGCTGCTGTCCGCTTTTGATCAGTCCGTCTGCGTCCGTCATCCCCGCAGAGTATTCCACACAGGAAACCATACTCTCAAACTGCTCTTCTAAAAAAGTTTTGTCACCATACACCTGATACAATGTCCACGGAACAACCGTTGCCGCATCATGCCAGATTGCAATTCCTCCTCCTGATCCTAAAATATTCGGTACAGAAGTAGGTACTCCCCCTTCTCCCCTTTTCTGCTCATATGCCAAATCTTTCAACCACTTTCCAAAGAACAGGGCAACATTTTTGTGACAGGCTGCTGTTGCAAGGAAAATCTGTGCGTCTCCGGTATATCCAAGCCGTTCATCTCTCTGCGGACAATCCGTAGGGATATCCAGATAGTTGCTCCGCATCGTCCAATCGATATTTTTCCATAAACGATTCACATCCTCATTTGCACATACAAACATCCCTGTCTGTTCTAAATCCGTATGCCGCACACAGGCTGTAAAATCCGCCGGATTTAACTGGCTGCCAAGTCCCTCGACCGCAATATACCGGAATCCATGGGGAGTGAATTTGGGACGGAATACATCCTCATCCCCACTGCAGATGAATGTGTCTGTCGCTTTTGCGGTACGCAGATTTACTGTATAAAAATTTCCATTCTCGTCCAATGCTTCTGCATGGCGGATTATAACCTTTGTACCTCTTTCTGCTTTTATGTGAGCCTCCACCACACCTGCAAGATTCTGCCCGAAATCAATCACCACATCCCCCTGCGGTGTCAGAAGCAGTTCCTGCCCCGGAATCCGTTCTGTAATCCGTACCGGCTCATCCTGCTGTGCCACTAATACTTCTTTGGATTGCGAATAGACCTGCGCTGGGCGTTTTTCCTGTTCACCGACCGTACGATCAATCACTTCTCCATGGTATAATTCGCTATACCTGTGCGCCCCTGTCGTGCTAATCCAGCTTCCGTCGGTTACAATGACATCCTGCCTGCCATCTGTATACCGAATCTGCATCTGGGCAATCAGCGCAGTGCGCTTCCCATAGTGGTTCCCCTGATTATAGAAACCAAGGATTCCCTTATACCAGCCGTTTCCCACAAGAAACCTGATTTCATTTTCTTTCTTTTTTTGTAAAGCTTTTGTAATATCATAGGTCTGGTATTGGATGCGTTCCTGATAACTGGTCCATCCGGGTGCAAAGCATACATCCGTTACCTCTTCCCCATTAATTTCAAATTCATAGATTCCAAGCGCACTGGCATATAAGCGTGCGGACGCCACTTCCCCGTTAAGGGAAAATTTCTTATAAAATACTGCACATGGTTCCAGCTCATCCTCAAATCCATGGGTAATCCAGTCTGCTTTCATATTCCCACATTTCATAAGACCGGTCTCAAACCATCCTTCAACAGTTGCCTTTTCCCCATGGTTATCTGTTACCTCTACCTTTACTTCGTACCGCTCCCTTGGCTGTAATTCCTCTCCCACATACTTTACGCAAATACTGCTGTCATTTTCCAGTTCTCCTGAATCCCACACTACACAGTTACTGTTTCTTACTGTAATATGATAACTGTCCTGCATCGTATTTTTCTCGGTTGAATGCAGTTTCCATGAAAATCTTGGCGTTTCTGTATCAATTCCAAGAGGATTGATCCTGTATTCTGTCCTTAAATCTTTTAACTCTAACACTGCCTTCCCTCCTGACTTTGCAATATATCTGTTTAAGCAAAGCTGCCCGAAAGCAGCTTTACTATGTCATGATATTATACTTTATTTGGCTTGTTTTTCTCTCAGCTCAGACAATACTTCGTCCAGATTATAACACTTCATTAATATTACTATTACCAAATACACCAAAGCCGGAATCACACTATATAAAAGCTTAATAGTCAAAACAGCACTATCTGGCTGAACAATATCTGCTGCCTCTGAACTGATGAATCCTCCTGCCCCCAGAATTATTCCAAGCAGTGCTGCACCGACACCATTTCCAACCTTAGAGCCAAAACTTGAAAATGCGGACATAGTGCTCTCCGCACGACTCATCCCCATCAGTGTATTATATTCCGCACAATCTAAGATTATCATGCCTGACAAGTACGCAATCGGCAAACCTGCCAGACTATAGCATGCACCTGCCACAAGTAATAATGCCATATTTCCCCCTTCTACGAAATTAATCAGATATCCTAAAACTCCAAGGACTGCACCGAACATAATAATTTTGGAAATCGGTATTTTCTTCATCAACACTGGAAAAATGAACATACTGATCAACAGCGGCATGCTCAAAGCAGCAATCATTGTATATTTCCCAATATCACCTACCACATAAGTAAAATAATAAGTCGACGCATTCATTCCGAGGTTAATATTATACAAAATGGCAAATGCTGCTGAAAACCATATATATTTGTTTTTTTTCAGTACTTCCAACATTTCCGCAAAGCTCATTTTTCCGTCACCGGAATCCTCCACTTGTACTGTCTCCTTTACGAAAACAAACCGCAATATACCAATAACCGCTAACGGCAGCGCAAAAATCCCAACCATCTTCGACCATCCCGGTCCAGAAGTCGCCATGGTCGCCATCATCTGCGGAAACAGCATGGATACTACCGCACATCCTATCGTAACTACAATCCCTCCATAAGAATTCAGTTTAACAATCTGGTTCATAGTAGGAAATGCACAGCTACATAGCGCTGAATGACGGGATTGACACGGCATACGACAGCAACGAGATTGCACCGTTTAAGAATATCCTCAACGAAATGTATTCCAAGGATATTTCCAAGAAAGTGCATTCCTCATATGTACTCCATGCAAAACAGGGCAGGTTTACAGGGGTTGTCCCGCCATTCGGCTATATCAAAGACCCCGAAACCAAAGGACACCTGCTTGTGGACGGGGAAACCGCATGGATCGTGAAGAAGCTGTTTGACTATGCGCTGGAGGGCAAAGGCTCAAACTACATCCGCAGAAGATTAGAAATGGAGAAAATCCCCTGTCCCACATGGTGGAGCAGACAGCGGGGCTACCGCAACCATTATACGAAGTGGGAGCAGAAGGACCCCGAAAACGGGAAGTATATGTGGGACTTCGGTGTGATTGAGGGTATCCTTCAAAATCCCGTCTATTACGGGGCGATTGCTTCACAAAAGGCGGATTACCGCTTCAAGGTGGGTGTCATCAGGAAGAAAAATGCGGACGAGTGGATTATCGTGGAGGGCATGCACGAGCCGATCATTGACAGGCGGACGTTTGACATTGTGCAGGAGAAAATCAGGAAACGCCAGCACCCAAGGCAGGACGGGGAGGACAGCTTTTCCCTCTTTGCGGGGCTGATCAAGTGCGGCGAGTGCGGAAAGGCGCTGACCATCCGCAAGACCAATGCGGTATATCCGAAAGACATTTACTCATGCGTGACGTATAACCGCTTCGGGAAACAGCACTGCACACAGCACAGGGTGGATTATGATGAACTTTACGGGATCGTGCTTGGGCGGATACGGTCACTTGCGAGGGAAGCCCTTGCAGACCGTGACGGCATGGAGGGCAGGCTTGCGGACAGCTATGCGGAGCGTGTCAGGGCGGAGCGGGAGAAGCAGGAGAAAAAGCTTGCGAAGGCAAAGAACAGGATGGAAGTGCTTGACCGTATGATTGCGAAACTCTATGAGGATCTGGCGGAGGGACGGATCACGGATGCCAACTTTGAGAAACTCCTTGCCAATGCCCAGGACGAACAGCAGAAGCTGAACGGGCAGATTGCTTCAGCCAATGCACAGCAGGAAGATGTGGGGCAGGGGGAGAAAGCGGCGGAGAACGAAGTCGCAGAATGGCTTGCACACATCAGCGAATACGCCGACCTGATGGAGCTTGACAGCGCCACCCTGAACCGTCTTGTCAGTAAAATCGTTGTCCATGAGGAAATGGACGAAAAGAAGAACCGCAACATTACAATCGAGATACATTTTAATTTCAGGTCTTTCCCTGACGTGGCAGAAACCGACAAAAAGGGTGCGAAAACCACACAGGGAAAAAGTCAAAAAAGTGCGGAAAATGCGGCATTTTCAAGCAAATCTTAACATTCCAAAGAATTAGGTATAATACACTTCTGCCAGATGATCAAAGGTGTATTTAAACTCTTTTCTGGAGGGACTCTCGGTATTTCCGAATCCGGGATAATCAGGGGCAATACAGTGAAATCTGTCTTCCAACTCAGGCATCAGATCTCTGAACATGTGAGAAGCACTGGGGAAGCCGTGAAACAGCACCATTACCGGCTTATCATCACTGCCACATTCTCTGTAGAATACGTTCAATCCATTAACTGATATTGTCTTATATTTCATGATATTCCTCCTCGTACAAACCGGAAGTTGTCAATCGTGTTCTATTGCTGCCTTATCCGCGGTTGTTAATGTCCCCGGCAGATTTCTCTTTCCGGTTATTTCATCGAGTACAATCTTTCCGAGAAGCAAATGCTCCATGCCCCCACATCGCTCAAGCGGATATTCATCGTGCCCATAATGTTCAAGCAGCACTTTCAGACCATGCTTGATTTCATCAATGTCCGTAATAAACTGACATTCACCAAAACCAATTACACTCTCATATCGTGCGGTAATGCCATGTTCTGTCTTTTCAACTTTGATAAATATATCCCCCTCAACAGAAACAAAAGGATTTTCTTTCAGCAAATCTACTTTGAAACCTTCCTTTGCGCAATGAAAATATATGATTGCCTTGTTATCTACAACTTCCATTCCGAAAGAAACAGGAACAACATAAGGATATTGTTCGCCATGCATTGCAATTCGCACAGTATCACATCGTTTAAGGATATCAAATATTTCTGCTCTGTCTTGAACTTCCCTGTCTTTACGTCGCATAGTTTATTTCCTCCACAGATCCCATTTTTTGATTCTGCAAACTATTTTACCACAGCGAGATCATCCCCGCAATGTACTCTATCCCTGCAAATATCGAAAAGCCGTCAAAGTATGCACCTTGACCATGCGGATCAGCTCGTCAACCCGGATTGATTCATTCGCAGCGCTGCAGTTCTCTCCCCCGACCCCGTACCAGTAGGCGGGGATATTCCTATATCTCCAGTATCTGCAGTCCGAAATAGCAATGTCCGGTGTCAGAACCGGTCTTTTGTATCCTAAACTTTTGCAGACATCCTGTATCAATGCAGGAAGCTCTCCGTCAGGATTTGAATAATCCGGCAGATCCACCCCGTCCACCCGTATTTCCACTTCCGGATAACGGTCGGAGATTTCTTTTATTTTTTCATGCAGAAGCCCTATGTCCGTGCCAATGGGGAACACGATGGATACGGTAAACCTGCAATCAAAAGGGATGACGACCGACAGGCTCCCGCCTTTGACCGTACAGATATCCACCGTGATTTTGGAAAGCTGCTCTGCATGCCCCGCTCCCCGAAGTCTCTCATGCTCTCTGACCCATTCTGGGTTATCCAGCATCTTCTGCAAGGGTCGGGGAATATCCGATTTTATATTCTCCAACTGCTTCAGATCCCGCATGACATCTGCCGCGACCTCAACCGCATTTTTGCTCTCATTGGAATAGCCCGCAATCGCACCTCTTGTCGCCACATCCACAGTCAGAACCATATACCCTTTTGACGAAAAACTGATAGCATCCACTCCGGACGGCTCTCCCGACAAAACACAGTCCGCATTCATTTCATCCGGTATCTGTTTCCACAGAAAGCCGGTTCCCGCCCGTACCCCGTCTCCTCATCCGAGACCAGGGAAATGGACAATCTGCCGGACAAATCCTCTTTCACCCTGTTCAGATACACATAGGCAAAAAGCATGGACGCCACCCCTGTCTTCATATCGGAGCTTCCCCTTCCCCAGATGCGACCGTCCTTTACCGCCCCGCTCCATGGATCATCCGCCCAGCCCGGCTCCTTCCCCGCCGGCATAACATCCATATGTCCGTTGAACATCAGATGCCTGCCCTCTCTATTCATTTTGACTGATGAAATGATATTGGGCATTGTTTTACACGCTGCCAGTTCCCGGTATTCCATTCCCTGCTCATCCAGAAACTCCCGGATGACCTTCGCAGCCTGCCTTGTATCCCCGGTCGTGCTGGGCGTCTTGCATTGCACCAGCGTGGAACACAATTTTACGATTTTTTCTGAATCTTTCTCAATCCATTGTAATAAATTTTCTGTTTTCAAAGTTTTACCTCCATCTGATAAATGAACAGTTTCCGTTTCCGATCGGAGCGTAACACTTTAAAAATTTCTCTGCAAGAAATTATATCCTGTAAAAGAACCTTATTATTATGCTTAAAAGTGAGCAAACATGAGCTTGCGGCACTTATTCGCTTTTTCATAACTTTTCATGGTACACTATACAGGCTCCGAAAATCTTTCCACCGCCATAGACGCACCGTGGACAAAATTCGTGGGATTGCAAGGAGAAATAGAAAAATGTCGTGTTTTTATCGATTTTATGTGTTATACTTACAAAAAGGAGCATTGCCATGAAAGAACGTTATTCCAACATGAAAATACGGTTCACCATCGAACATACCGCCATTGATGTACAAAATATGGTTTCCGGTCAGATCACCAGAAACATTCCCGCCCACAGCCATGGGAGCAACTGCTATGAAATTCACTACATTTCAGCCGGATATGGAAAACTGTGCGCAAATGGGATTGACTATGATATCTGTCCAAATTCCCTCTTTGTCACAGGTCCTCACATCACGCATTCCCAGACTCCCCTTCCCCGTGATCCCATGAACGAATACTGCATTTATCTGAAATTACGCAATCCTGACTATAATCCAAAGACTTCACCCATCATCAGCGCCTTTTGTGCGGTTCACTTCTGGTTCGGGCAGGACACGCAGAACATTTTGGAGATTCTGCAGCGGTTATTTACGGAATTGGAGAAAGAAGCTACCGGTTATCAGATACAGACACAAGCCCTTTTGTCGCAAATATTGATCTGTCTTGTGCGCAACTATGAGAAAGTCCGGGAAAGATCCCAAAAGTCCAGGGAACCGCAGGTAGATACCAAATCCATATTGATCGAGGAATACTTTCTGTATGAATATCAGTCCCTCTCCTTAGAAACGCTGGCTGGACGTCTGGGTTTAAGCATCCGTCAGACCCAACGCCTTTTACAGGAGTATTACGGCAAAAATTTTCAACAGAAAAAGACAGAAGCCAGAATGTCGGCCGCTGTCTTATTACTGGAAGATGAGAAACAAAGCATTGCCTCTGTTGCGGAGCTCTTGGGCTATTCTTCTGCGGAGCACTTCTCTTTTGAATTTCATAAATATTACCATACAAGCCCGAGGGATTATAGGAAAAATTTAAAATCTCGCACATCCTAATGGAATAATGTATTATGTATGCTTTTTCTCATGTATAATCATCAATACGCCATTCATCCAGCCAGTCTATTTCCACACGCCCCAAAGGATGATCCTCATCGGGCTCATAAAAATGAAGCGGAAGCCACACATAGTCGGCAATCGAAGTGTTTGCCCCCACATCCCCCAAAGGATCCGTTCCTTTCTCTGAGAATGGACGGCTATAGTGGGTATCATCTCCATATTTTCTCTCATATTCGCGGGCATATTCCTCATACTGCAGATCCATATGCTCCGGAAGCCAACGATCGGCGCACGCAATGTACAGATCCTCTTTCCCAGGTACTTTGAACACGGATGAAACCTGAGAGTGAAACGAGGTATTGCTGGGATCGGCAGGGTGGGGATTCCCCAGAACGGTATACGGTCCGTGCCAAGTTTCTGCCACCGCAATCTCCGATGGATTTGGCTTATATCCGGTAGTTCCTGATGTCAAGAGATAATGTTTTCCGCGGCGGATAAAATGTGCTGTCGCTTCACGTACAAAAGGAGGATGTTTTCTCGGAAAATGCGTACTGTAATACCCTGTCACATCCGTGTAATCTTCCGTCAGATCCGCACAGATCGTCTCGGAATGAACTCGTTCAAAATAGTAATATGCTTTCCCATCCGGTGCGACACACAGGTCAAAGTCGCCTGCGCTCATGCCTAAGGGTTTTAAGTTCTCACGCACCTTGATATATGGTCCGGTGAAACTGTCGGCTGTCAGCACCGTCTCTGTCTGTGTGCCGTCATCATTCATGATCTTTAGCCATGCAACATACTTTTTTGTAAAGCGGTTGTAAATAATATGAGGACGGTCCATCTTGGAAGCAGGATTCAGGGATGACGCAGGATGATCAGGTTCAGGCGGGATGATCACACCAAGATCTTTCCAGTTATAAAGATCCTTGGAAGCATAAGCCCTCACCCCCCAGTGCCATATATCGCTCTTTCCATCTGTTTTTTCCTTGTTTTCTCCATAGAAGTAATAAGTGCCATCAATAAAGATCACGGAGCCTCCATGAGCCTGAATACGCTTTCCGTCCGTATCGAGCCAAATGCGGCCGGGATAAAATGCATCATACATTTTAAATTCTCCTTTCAAATTTTTTGTGGATTTTTTCACACTCTGTCACCTGCGATGAGATACCGTGACCACTCCGCCCTCTTTCATAACAAGCCTGATCAGCTCTTCCTCGCGGGCAATCTCACAGTCTGTCTGCTTCAAACGGTAATCCTTTACAAATCCGGGAAGCACAAGCCACACGGTATGCGGTCTTACAGCCCTTAAAACTGCCTTAAATTCTCCGGTTTCTCTGTTCCAGTCCATGTCCAGAAAACCATCCATATAACGGAAGTTTTTGACGCTCCCTCTGCCCAGTTCATCTGGAAGCGCAGGCAAAAGCTTCAGAAGATCTTTGGAGGAATACACAAGCATTTCCTGAATTGCATTCACATAGCCCATGATTGCATCCAGCTGGACAGGCGCTGTCTCCATATTCAGTGAAATGTTCATGCCCCTCCAGTCATTGTGCAGCGTAAAGAAATTATTTGTGAGGCTTGACCTTGCCATCTTGTTCAGGCATTCCATCGCCTCATCGCCCTTTTCCAGCCTTGCATAGATGGATGCCATGTGCGCCATGGACCAGCCGGTCTGCGCATCGATTTCCCGCAGTTCCACCGCTTTCTCAAATGCCGGGAGAAACTCCTTTTTGTGCAGCAGATTCACTTCCGTACCCGGAAATACCGGATAGATATGGGATAAGTGCCTGTGATCGTACCGTTCTTCAAAGCGGTCGTCCTGCCATTCTTTGATCGCTCCATCCTGATTTATGCGGTATTCCGGGATGGAGGAAAGAATCCGTTTCCACTCCTTGACACGTTCTTCCGGCATGGGGAATTCCTCTGCAATCTGACACATTTCCGTCATAAATTCCTTTAAGATCGCCAGATCAATGGTGGAATTTACGGTGGTTGGCATGGGATGTGCCATGTGGATATGTTTGGGCGGCATGAAATTTCCCGGCGTATTCTCCGGGGACACGCTCGGATAAAAATGGATCGTGCCGTCGGGATAATATTCGATGAAATCTTCATAAAAGGCTGCAACCTCCAACAGGAAAGGAAGAATGTTTTCCTGAAAATAAGCCTGATCGCCTGTATACCGGTAATACTGATAATAGTGCTGTGCGATCCACCCTGCGGCGCCAACCCAGTTCATGATCACGGGAACAATCTGGTTTGGTGAAGAAACTCCAGGGGTTGTTCCTGCCGTCATGTAGATCCCGCGCATCCCAAAGAGTTTACCGGCGTTCTCCTGAAAAGCGGGGATTTTCTCATTGTAATAATGACAGAACGCCTTCTGGAAAGGCAAAAGATTCCCCACATAGGTGTGCCAGTAAATCATCTGGATATTTTCATTCGCCATATTATGCGGCCACATCAGGCGATAATCCCCTGCCCATAATCCATACATCGGAAATGGATCTCCATCCTCGTCTGTTCCGCTGATAAATAAATACCGTCCGTATCTCCACAGCTTCTCGATCAGCTCCAAAGATTGCTTTCCCTGATAGGCATCTAACAAAAGTTCTTCGTTACAATGAAACTCTCCCTCATACCCAAGGGAAAGCTCCGCACTGCGGTACCATTTCTCATGAAGCGGTTTGTGTTCTCCTAAAAGTGTATCATAATCGGCTGGCATTGTATCCAGCTTCTTCAACGCCTTTTCGATGACATCGTCTTTCTCTTCCGCATTCTCGCCGGCAAAAATTTCAAGCAGGATCAAAACCTCTCCGGCATCCCGGACAAGAATGGAATTTACGTCTGTTTCTATTTGTCCATCCTTGCAGCAGATCTTCGCACAGACACCATACAGGCTGCCGTCATCATTAACCGCCGTATAAATCATATAGGGGGCTTTTGCCTGAAATTCCTTAGAGTCCAGGATATGTTTTCCCCATGTTTCCAATCCGTCTGAACCGGGATTTTTATGCGCATCCAGCGAAAAACTTACCGTAAGTTTAGCCCCATCGGAAGTAATTTGTTTTGCCACGATTCCGTTTGCCCTGGATACAAAAAGTCTGGAAATACGTTTACATTTCCCCTCCTGCCATGATGAAAAAGCCTCTCCGCTATCCATGTGAATTCCACGCACATAATCTGTGAATCCACAGACCGGTTTTATCTGTATTTTCAGATCCGCTGCGGGAAAAGGCGACTGCAGACGCGCTTGATAATCTTTTTCTTTCAGTGCGTTTACCACTTCCCAGCTTGCTTCCTGAAAGCGTTCCTGATCCATCAGCATGCGTTGAGACCGGAATGCGGCGCTTACATCGGGCAGTTCTTTCGTCTGCCCGTTATGCCACAATCTGTGATGCGTAAACATTACCGTCTCGTCCTTCACACCGCCGTACACATTGGCTCCGATCCTGCCGTTTCCGCTGACCAGACCTTCTCTCCACAGATCATGCCACCATGTGGACGGATATCTCATGAATAAAGTATCACAGGTATCATGATTATTCATCGTTTTCCTCCTGTCCGGATTATTTGGATTCCTGCTGCAATCCCACCGGATTCATTATCATTATACCCTTTTTGACCTGCGCAGCAAGAACTAAAGCCGCCTATTTTGAGGAAAATATGGCGTGTTCTCGAAGGCTTTGATGCCTCTAATAGATTCCCCCCAGATAATTCACTTCCTTGTACCCTTTCCTGTCCAAGAGCATTTTAGCTAAAAGGCTTCTCTTCCCTGTCGCGCAATACAGAATCACTTTTCTTTCCTTATCCGGGAGAAGCTTCTCTGTTTTGAGAAACAGATCCTGATAAGGAATGTTGACGACCTGCTCTAAATGCCCTTTTTCGTATTCTGCCGGATTTCTCACATCAATCAACAGCGCCCCTTCCTTCATCAAGTCTTCCATCTGTCGATTCGTTATCTTTTCAGGAAGATTCCTGCTCCATTCCAGATGTTCATTCAGATCCACAATTTCTGTCCGCAGCGAAGATTCAACCTCATAAATCACAACTCCATGGGATGCGACCTCCACCCGAAATCCACCCTGAGAATCCGGCTGCAGATTGCTTTGTGACGAGATATCCCGAATCCTTTGGATCTCCCCCGCAATCCCCGCCGTGGAATAGTCCACCTCGATTTCTAATGTCTCCCTGCTCCGATTGAGAAAAGCGATGGCAGTGCGGCTGCCTCCCGCACCTTTTAAAGGCTTCACCCACACTTCCGCCAGAAGTTCCTGATTCCCGCCCCGGTACTCCTTCACAACCACTGCCTGTTTACACAAAGGATCCTGATTGATGGCAATCAGTTCTCTGTTCTTTAAGATCTCCAATACATGAATGACCATCTTTCGGAGCAGATTTCCCTGGAGGACATCGCTGCGCACGTACATCTGACAAAATATTATTTTAACCGTATCTTTCATGAAAAAACGGGCATCTCCCCATGGAACTATCTGACAAAACTGGGAATCGAAAACGCCGCACGCCTGCTGATCTCCACGGATAAAACGGTGACCGGGATCGCGCATGTGTGCGGGTATCAGGATGTTAATTATTTTCATAAGGTTTTTAAGAAATATGTCGGGGTATCCGCTGCAGCTTTCCGAAAAAGCTACAACGGAAATGTTCACTTTTCGCTGGAAATATAGATTGCAGCAGATATCTGTCCCCGCATTTTCCTCTTTTCAGATCATATAGGATCTCATGATCTCGATAAAGCTCTCAAACTCCAGGTTCACCGCCTCTATGTCGTCATAAACAACCGGCATCGGCACACCTCTCAGATCCTCCACTACCCCACATGGCGCTCAAACACCGGCTTTTGTTTGTCCAAAATCTCAAATGCTTCTCCCTCTGCCGAGAAGCTCCACCAACCGATTGTATGTTTCACGATACAGCCTGCTTCGGCCTTCATCCAGAAGATAACGAATGTCCGCGACTGCGATCGGATTCGTCAACAGTTCACACAAATACGGCGCATAATGAGTACCTGCCCCCTCTTGAAGCTCCTTTATCAACTCGTCAAGGTTTTTCCCGCGGCTGTAGCTTCGACCTACACGATCAGTAGCCGCATCCATGCAATCCGCAACCGTCACGATGTCAATAATCGTTTTATAGGGGCTTTCCGATGCCTTGAAATCCAGAGGATATCCACGGCTTCCGTCATACCACAAATGGTGTCCGCGGATCACGTCCGCATAGTCCTTCAGCGAATCAAAGCGCAGTGCCAGCTCGGCACCGTTATCCGGATGCTTTTTTAGCTGCAAAAATTCCGTATCCAGTAACCGGCGCCCATACATAGCAATGATATCTATGATGGTAAGTTTCCCGATATCATGATAAAGCGCCGCCTGGTATGTGTAGGTAAGAATCCGATCCTGCGCTTCGACTACAGCATCCACATCCCCGCAGCCCGGAAAACCCACAAATAGTTCCGGCTTGCTGCCCAGCAGATGCCTTGTCAGACAAAGGCTTATCTGCGCTACCATATTTGAATGGACATAGGTAGGCGGATGAATGGCCACAAGCGCCCGGATACATAATTCACTACATTGCATACCTCCTGGGATTTCTTGAAAATCATCCAGAAAATTACATAGATTACCGATAAAAGTAGTGGTCATATTCCCGGTTCTTGCCAGGGAATAATAATGCATCATTTCATAGGGAATCCGCCGTTGCAGGGCAAGCAGACTTTCGGGAAGGAAGCTGCCGTTCTTTTTTCTGAACTCTTCAATCACATGAAAAATAAGATCGTTTCTTCCTCCATCTGACTCTCATCATTTCTGCTCAAACGCTCATTGATCAGCTCCGCAAGATGCACATCCACCAAGTCATCATGGTCATCATCGATCAACAGCTCATTTATGGAACCCAGCGCCGCTTCGTCCTCACTTAAAGAGTCTTCCCCTGCAGCAGGGGCATCAGTACTTTATTCAATGTTTCTGCATTTTCCCCGGCCAACTCCCCGATTTTACGGAAATTGTGGAGTAATAGGCGGCTATAGTCGTCCGCATCTTTCGCCTCTTCAACCGAAGGCGCTGAAAGCCTGCAGCACCACCATGGCCCACAGGGTATCATACAGGCCCATGGAACGCATCATGATGAACTGGGGCAGCATATACGCCTGCCAGGGCACGGCGATGGTGGCGATATAGGCCAGGAACAGCGTATCGCGGCCCCGGAACTCCAGCTTGGCAAAGGCGTAGGCGGCAAAGGAGGAGGTGAGCGTTTGCAGCAGGGTGACCACGATGGCGATGAAGGCGGTGTTTTTGAAATAGGTCAGCAGCGGCACCCGCTGCCAGATCAGCCGGTAATTTTCCCAGTGAAAGGTTTCCGGGATCCATTTCATGGGATAGGAGAACACTTCGCGGTCCAGCTTCAGGCTGGAGGAGATCATCCATACGAAGGGAATCAACGTGAAGGCCGCCAGGGCGGTGAGCAGGATATAAACGATCACGCGGATGATTTTGCGCAGCACGGGATTATCCTGGCGGATGGGTTTTTGCTTGATGGTGGTTTCCATGTCCGTGTCTCCTTTCCTCAGTCGTTGGAGAATTTCTTCTCGGAGCGGAACTGCAGGATGGTGATCAGCAGCACGATCACCAGCAGCACCATGGAGATGGCGCTGGCCTGGCCGTAGCGCACCTTGACGAAGGCTTCGTCATAGATGTAGGTGACCAGCATCTTGG
>ERZ842401.2275-NODE-2275-length-25909-cov-5.459465_pt1 | contig 25909 bp, 21 predicted proteins | sample MGYA00521270_ERZ842401 | MGnify/ENA primary metagenome ERZ842401 (study PRJEB31892, sample SAMEA3878208) | bioreactor metagenome | biome: Moose rumen | place: Sweden | collected 2011-10 | study: EMG produced TPA metagenomics assembly of the PRJEB12797 data set... | reverse complement strand
CCCACAGCGAGGAGCCGCCGTAGCTGAAGAAGGGTAGGGGGATGCCGATGACGGGCATTAGACCCAGCACCATGCCCACGTTGATGAGGACATGGAAGAAGAATACCGAGAAGACGCAGTAGCCATAGACGCGCCCGAAGGCGTAGGGCTGCCGCTCGGCGACGTGCAGCAGGCGCAACAGCAGCGCCAGGAAGAGCAGCAGGACGGCCGCAGAGCCGATGAAGCCTTGTTCCTCGCCCACGGTGCAGAAGATGAAGTCCGTCTCCTGTTCCGGCACATACTTGAGCTTGGTTTGTGTCCCATTGAGGAATCCCTTCCCTTCGAGGCCTCCGGAACCGATGGCAATCTTTGCTTGGATGACGTTGTAGCCCACGCCGTTGGGGTCGTCGCGCAGTCCCAAAAGCACCTGCACGCGGTTGCGCTGGTGTTCGGCCAAGTGATCTACGAGGGCGCCTGCCGAGAGGTGCAGGACAATGGCGCCAACGGCAAACAGTCCGATGAAGAAACGGCGCCGCGAGAGGATACTATGGTAGGTGCCTGCACCGCGGTCGGCGCTCAGTGCATCGCGGATGGCAGCAGGCCGGCAGTAGGTGTAGAGCAGCGCGAGCACGAAGAGCAGGATCAGCGCCCCCACCAGCACGTCGCCCAGGCTCAGAAACTCGCCCGCCAGCGGCTCCTCTGCGAAGCGCAGACCCACCACAACGATGGCCACGGCGGAGATGCCCATGAAGAGGACGAAGCCCGGCAGGCCCTCGCGGTAGAGCATCAGCAGGAGGCTGGTATAGACGAGTGCCGAACCCGTCTCCTTCTGCATGATGATGAGCACCATGGGTGTCAGAATCAGCAGGATGCTCACTGCCATATTCTTCCATGAGCCTTGTAGCTTGAAACCGTAGCTGCCCATGAACTTGGCCAGCGCGAGCGCCGTGGCGAACTTGGCGAACTCTGCGGGCTGGAGGCTGAAGGAGCCAATCTTGATCCACGACATCGACCCTTTGATGTCATGCGCCAGGAAGGGCGTGGCCAGCAGAAGAAGCATGAGTAGTCCGTAGATGATATAGGCGAAGGAGTCGAAGAGACGGTCGTCCGTGAACATGATGACGGCAGCCAGCACCATCGACGAGCCGATCCACACGAGCTGCATACCTGTGCGTGTGCCGAAGTCGGCCAGCGACAGCAGGTCACGCGGCTGTCCGTACTCATAGCACGCGCCGCAGATGCTCATCCACCCATAGGCCAGAAGAGCGATATAGATCAGGATCGTGAGCCAGTCGATGCTCTTGAAGACGCTCAGTTGTTTATCGGACGTAGTCGCCATAGTTAATTGTTTTGTTTGCGATGCCTTCCGCCTTGGCCTCGCTGGCCTCGGAGAGGTGGCCGTTGATGACCTGCTCCATCATCAGAGCGCCGATGGGCACGCCGTAGGTGGCGCCCCAGCCGCCGTTCTCGACATAGACGGCGATGGCTATCTGAGGGTTGTCACGTGGCGCGAAGCCCATGAAGACAGAATGGTCGTGGCCGCGGTTCTGTGCTGTACCGGTCTTGCCACAGGTGATGTACTGCGTGGTGAAGGCGGCATGGCAGGTGCCCCCTCTGACGGCGCCCTCCATTCCCTTGACGACCGTCTCGTAGTGGGGTGACGACACTTTCGTGTAGCGGCGTGTCCGGTAGAGGGTGTCGAGCTCCTCGTCTTGGATCTCGTGGACAATGTGCGGAGTGATGAACCATCCCCGGTTGGCGATGGTGGCGCCCAGGTTGGCAATCTGCAGCGGCGTGAGCGTCACCTCGCCCTGTCCGATGGAGATGGAGATGACGGTCAGCCCGTTCCACGACTCCTTGTACGCTTTGTCGTAGTACTGCGCATTGGGGATCATGCCGCGCTTCTCACCCGGCAGATCCACGCCGAGCGCGTAGCCGAAGCCCATCGAGACCATGTAGTTCTTCCATGTCGTCATCGCTTCCTGCGTGGTGGGGTACTTCCCGCGGTTGTTGAACATATTGAGCAGACCCCAGCAGAAGTAGCCGTTACACGAAGTGGCGATGGCCGGCACCAGATCCAGTGGGGAACCGTGGCCGTGGCAACCCACCGTGAGGCGGCCATAGTGGAAGCCACGGGAGCAAGGGTAGCGCGTCTGCGGCGTGATAATGCCCTCCTGGAGGAACGTGAGCGCCTGCGAGGTCTTGAAGGTAGAGCCGGGCGGATAGGTGCCCATGATGGCACGGTTCAGCAGCGGCTTCATCGGGTCCAGGGAGAGCTCATGGTGCTTCTTGCCGCGCTGGCGCCCTACCATCGTGCGGGGGTCGTAGGTCGGTGATGTCACCATGCACAGAATCTCACCCGTCGATGGCTCAATGGCGACGATGCTGCCCAGCTTGCCTTGCATGAGCCGCTCGCCGAGCGCCTGCAGGTCGATGTCGATACTCAACGTGATGTTCTTTCCCGGAATGGGCTGCTCGTCGAAGCGACCGTCCTGGTAGCGACCCTTGATGCGGCCGTGGACATCGCGCAGGAGAATCTCGGAGCCTTTGATGCCGCGTAGCTGTCGCTCGTAGCTGGCCTCCACGCCCTGCTTGCCGATGTAGTCGCCCATCCGATAGTAGTCGTCGGCCTCGATGTCTTTAGGGTTCACCTCGCCAATGTCGCCCAGGATGTGGGCAGCGTAGGGGTAGGCATATTGGCGGATGCTGCGTTTCTGGATGTAGAAGCCGGGAAAACGGAAGATCTTTTCCTGGAAGTTGCTGAACTCCGCCGCGGAGAGCTGGCTCATGAACAGCTGTTGCGTGAAGCGGGAGTAGCCGGGGTTGCGGCGGCGGTCCTTGATTTCAGCCATGCGGCGGCTGTACCATGCCGTGTCGATACCCAGGCTCTCGCACAAGTCCAGTGTATCGATTCCTACCTGCTCCTGCATGATCACCATGATGTCGTAGGCCGGCTGGTTATAGACGAGCAACTTACCATGGCGGTCCGTGATGGCACCGCGGGCAGGGAACTGGATACGGCGCATGAAGGCGTTGGAGTCGGCGCGGAGCTTGTAGTCGTCCGACGTGAGCTGCAGCACGAACAGCCGCACGATATAGATGACAACGATGAGGACGGCCGCCACACCTAACACATATTTGCGCTTGGACAGTTTGTAGTCGTCGTTACTCATGAGTGCGGTGGAAACCTTCGAAAATAAAACACAGTAGTAGCGTCAGCCCCCAGCTGGCACCACAGGAGATGGCGAGGTCCAACGGGCGCTGGAAGCTGAAGGAAAGGATGAGGAAGTATGCCAGACAGAACACAAATGTCAGCACCACGGCATAGCGCACATAGCCCCAGAAACCCAGTGTGTCATAGCCAGGCCGCAGGTTCTCGATGGCATCCTCGGGTACTAGCAGCGACAGTAGGGGAGGTTGGATGAAAGCGGTCAATGTCATTGAGGCGGCTCCCACGCCGGGTGTCAGTGAGACAATGTCGGTCAGTACCCCGCAGACGAAGCCCCACAGCAGGATGCTCCAACGCTGTGTGCCCAGGCGGAAGAGCAGCAGGAAGTAGATGAAGGGAAGCGGAGTGGCATAACCGAAGAGATGCACGTGGTTGAACACGAATAGCTGGGCGGCCACGAGGGCTGTCATCCAGAGGAGGCGTAGGAGAGCGGTGAGGAGCACGGGGTAGAGTGGACAGTTTTCGAGGTATTGGGTGAGCAGGCTTGAGCGAAGGATTGAGGGGGGATTACTGGTTGAGGGAGTCGGCACGCTGTTCGAGGCTGCGCAGCTCGCTCTGGAAACGCTGTCGGACGACGCTGACGTCCTGGAGGCGGGAGAAATCAGTGCCCAGCTGGATCTGCAGCTTATAGCTCAGACCATCGTCGCTGTTCTCGATGGCCGCCACCTTCCCCACGAAGATGCCGGAGGGGAAGACGGAGCTGAAACCGCTCGTCTCCACAGTGTCGCCCACACGGAACCGCGCATGGCGCGGGATGTCATCCAGCGTGGCCACCAGTGGGCTGCCGCCCTCCCAGCGCAGGTACCCGAAGTACTCCGAGCCGCGCAGACGGCAGCTGATGCGAGAGTGGCTGTTGAGCAGCGGCTGCACGATGGCATAGTGCTCGGACGTCATGAAGATGATTCCCACGATACCTGTGCCGCATACCACGCCCATTTCAGGTGCTACGCCGTCGGCCTCGCCGCGGTCGATGGTGATGAAGTTATTGCGGTGGAGGACGCTGTTCGTGATGACCTTGGCGGGCAGCAGCTGCACATCGCGCAGGCGCTCGGCCTGCTTGCGCTCGGTCCAGGTGGAGTCATGCGTGAGTGCGTGGAGCTGTCGCGTAAGCACTTCGTTGTTCTGCTCCAGAATGAGGTTGCGGCGTGTGAGTGCCTCGTTCACCTCGCCCAGGTGGATATAGCGCAGTGCCTCCTGCTCCCACGCCGTGGCATGGCCCACAACGGCGTTCGCCGTGGTCATCCAGACGCTGTTGTGATAATGATTGAACTGGAAGAGCAGCACCAGGCTCAGCCCTTCCAGTAGAATCAGTAGCAACCAGTGGTGGTACTTCGTCAGGAAATCCAGTAGCGCACGCATGGATGACTCGTCAACGAGGAGCTACGTTCCCTTACATCAGGAACGAGAAGTTGTGGATATTCTTCAGCGCCACGCCCGTGCCCTTTGCCACGCTGTGCAGAGGATCGTCGGCCACGTGGAAGGGAATGTTGATCTTGTCGGTCAGGCGCTTGTCGAGGCCGCGCAGCAGCGCACCGCCGCCCGTGAGATAGATGCCGTTGTGTACGATGTCGGCGTACAGCTCGGGGGGCGTCTCCTCAAGGGCGTTGAGGACGGCTGTCTCGATCTTGGCAATGGTCTTCTCCAGACAGTGCGCAATCTCCTGGTAGCAGACGGGAACCGCCATCGGGAGTGCCGTAATACGGTTCGGTCCGTGCACGACGTAGTCCTCGGGAGCGTTGTCGCCCAGATCGGTGAGGGCAGCGCCCACGTTGATCTTGATGCGCTCGGCCATGCGCTCGCTGACCTTCACGTTGTGCTGGCGGCTCATGTACTCCTGGATGTCAGAGGTGAGGTCGTCGCCAGCGATGCGCAGACTCTTGTCGGCCACGATGCCGCCCAGCGAGATGACGGCAATCTCAGTCGTACCACCGCCGATATCCACGATCATATTGCCTTCCGGTGCCTCCACGTCGATGCCGATACCAATGGCGGCGGCCATCGGCTCGAAGATCAGATAGACATCACGACCATCGGCGTGCTCTGCAGAGTCGCGAACGGCGCGCAGCTCCACCTCCGTACTGCCGGAGGGTACGCCGATGACCATCCGCAGTGATGGCGTGAAGAAGCGGTTGCCCACGTGCACCATCTTGATCAGTCCGCGCATCATCTGCTCGCAGGCGTTGAAGTCGGCGATGACGCCGTCGCGCAGCGGGCGGATGGTGCGGATGTCGGGGTGCGTCTTCTCATACATTTGCTTGGCCTTCTCGCCCACGGCAATCATCTTCTCCGTGTGGCGATCCAAGGCTACCACGGAGGGTTCATCCACGGCAATCTTACCATCCGCGAGGATGATAGTGTTCGCCGTGCCCAGGTCCATGGCTATTTCTTTGGTGAAGGAAAAAAGTCCCATTGATTTACAATTTAATGATTAACGATTGACCAATTATTGGGCGAACCATGTGTGTATGGCGGTGTCGTAGTGACTGCTCACGCCGAAGGCTGCAGTGGCGAACTGGCGGCGCTGTGCCAGCGTAGTGACGGCGCCCTGGGCGTTGAGGATGTCCAGGAGTGTCTTGTACTGCTCCTTCGACGGCACGATTACGACATCGTTGAAGTTCTTGGCCCCTGCACGGATGAGGCTGATGCCGCCGATGTCGATCTTCTCGATGATGTCGGCTTCGCTGGCATCGCTGGCTACGGTCTGCTCGAAGGGGTAGAGATCCACGATGACGAGGTCAATCTCGGGAATCTCGTATTCGGCCATCTGTGCGCGGTCGCTGTCGAGTTCGCGACGTCCCAGGATGCCGCCGAAGATTTTCGGGTGCAGGGTCTTCACGCGACCGCCCAGGATACTGGGGTACGTGGTGACCTCCTCGACCTTCTGGCAGGGGTAGCCGAGGCTCTCGATGAAGGACTGTGTGCCGCCGGTGGAGAGGAACTTGACGCCTTCGGCGTTCAGCTTCTTGAGCAACTCATCGAGCCCGTCCTTGTGGAACACGGAGATGAGTGCAGACTTTATTTTCTTCTGATCCATATTGTCTTTGATTTTTATGATGGGGCTACTAATAGGGGAGGGACTAATGGGCCTCTATGCCAACTTTGCCAGCGTCTCTTTGATGCGTTTCATCGCCTCCACGATATTCTCGTCGCTGGTGGCATAGCTCATGCGGAAACATTCGGGGTCGCCGAAGGCATCGCCGCCAACAGTGGCCACATGTCCTTTCTCGAGCAAATAGAGCGCCAGGTCGGTGCTGTTGGCAATGACTTTGTCGCCGTCTTTCTTGCCGTAGAAGCTTGAACACTTGGGGAACAGATAGAAAGCACCGTCGGGGACGTTGACTTCCAGTCCGGGGATGTCTTTTGCCAGCTTGACGATGAGGTCGCGGCGACGCTCGAAGGCCTGACGCATCTGCTCGACACACTCCTGACTGGAGGTGTAGGCAAACTCGGCGGCTTTCTGGCTGACGGAGCAGGGACCGCTGGTGTACTGGCCTTGAAGCTTGTTGCAGCCCTTGACAATCCACTCGGGGGCTGCGATATAGCCGATGCGCCATCCGGTCATGGCGTAGGCTTTGCTGACACCGTTGACGATGATGGAACGTTCCTTCATGCCCTCGAACTGGGCTATTGACTCATGATGGCCTACATAGTTGATGTGCTCGTAAATCTCGTCGGCCAGCACGAACAGGTTGTCGTGTGACAGGATGACTTGCGCGAGCGCCTGCAGCTCCTGCTTGTTATAGACGCTGCCGGTAGGGTTGCTGGGTGAGCACAGGATAATCAGGCGCGTCTTGGGGGTGATGGCTGACTCCAGCTGCTGGGGTGTCATCTTGAAGTTCTGGTGGAAGCCTGCTTCCACAATGACAGGATTGCCGCCAGCCAATAATACCATCTGCGGATAGCTGACCCAATAAGGAGCGGGGATGATGACCTCGTCGCCAGGATTGACAAGTGCCATCACGGTGTTGCAGACACTCTGCTTGGCACCGTTGGAGACAAGAATCTCGGCAGGGGTGTAGTGTAGCTGGTTCTCGCGTTCCAGCTTGCGTGCAATGGCTTGGCGCAGGTCAGGGTAGCCGGGGACGGGCGAATAACGGGAATAGTTCTCGTCGATGGCCAGCTTGGCAGCCTGCTTGATGTGGTTGGGGGTATTGAAGTCAGGCTCGCCGACACTCATGTTGATGACGTCAATGCCTTGCGCTTTCATTTCAGAACTCTTTTGCGACATAGCCAGCGTGGCTGACGGGGCCAGTCTCTGCAAACGGTCAGATAATTGTGCCATAATAATATCTTATGTATAGATTTTGGATGCAAAAGTAAGCAATATATTCTTGAAAAACGAATGTTTGCGTCTTTTTTTCACTTTTTTACCTTTTTACTTTTTTACCTTTATTTCAGGTGCAGCGTGTGCCCCATGCGATTTTTTTTCGTCTGCAGGTAGCGCAGGTTGTACTCGTTGGGCGTCGTCTCGATGGGAACATTCTCCACAATCTCCAAACCGTAGCCCTCTAAACCGACGCGCTTGACGGGGTTGTTGGTCATCAGACGCATCTTCTGAACACCCAGCTGGCGCAGTATCTGGGCGCCGCAGCCGTAGTCGCGCTCGTCGGGCTTGAAACCCAGATGGATGTTAGCATCGACAGTGTCGAGGCCTTCTTCCTGCAACTTGTAGGCGGCAATCTTGTTCATCAGGCCGATGCCGCGACCTTCCTGTTGCATATAGACGATGACGCCACGCCCTTCTTGCTCAATCATCTGCATGGCTTTGTGTAGCTGTTCGCCGCAGTCGCAACGCTTGGAACCGAGGATGTCGCCCGTCATGCACGAGGAGTGTACGCGGACAAGTACGGGCTCGTCTTCACGCCACTCACCCTTGATGAGCGCCATGTGCTCCAGACCGTTCGACTTCTGACGGAAGGGAATCAGGCGGAAGTGTCCATAGTCGGTAGGCATGTCTACTTCTTCGCCTTTCTCCACGAGACTCTCCTTCTTCAGACGGTAGGATATCATGTCTTTGATCGTGATAATCTTCAAGTCGTGCTTATGGGCAAACTCCACGAGCTGGGGCATGCGAGCCATTGTGCCGTCGTCGTTCATAATCTCAATCAGTGCTCCGGCGGGGTAGAGCCCTGTCATCTTGCAGAGGTCGATGGCGGCCTCTGTGTGGCCGGAACGGCGCAGCACACCATTGTCTTGGGCGTAGAGCGGGTTGATATGTCCGGGACGTCCGAAGGTCTTGGCCGTAGACGTAGGGTCGGCCAACGCACGGATGGTGGCGGCGCGGTCGTGGGCTGAGACACCGGTGGTGCAACCTTCTATTTTGTCGACGGTGACGGTAAAGGGGGTGCCCAGCAGTGAGGTGTTGTCTTGTACCTGATGTGGAAGGTCTAACTCGTAGCTGCGGCTGATGGTGACGGGGGCGCAGAGCACGCCACGGGCATTCTTCAGCATGAAGTTAACCATCTCGGGGGTAATCTTCTCGGCGGCACAAATCAAATCGCCTTCGTTCTCGCGGTCCTCATCGTCGACGACAATGACAAACTTGCCTGCCTTGAAGTCGACCAGGGCTTCCTTGATAGTATTGATTTTTAATGTTTCCATATTTGATGCTCTTATATACCTTATTTATAATATAGATGTGGTTGTCTGACTTTTCGACTGCTGTTCCCCTAATTCGGCGAGTCTTGGGATGAGCCGGTTGTTGGTGCGCAGGATGTTCTGCAAGTCCTTGTACAGCCTGAAGCGGAAGCGCAGCATGCGGAAGTAGAAGAAGATGCCCGTAGGCAGGAACAGCCCCGTCAGCTCGTTGAGCCACTTGCGCTGGAAGGGACGCGTGTGGGCATGAGTGGCTATGATGGGATAGTTGTTCAGCAGGTTCAGCACAAACTTATCGGAGGTGTATGACAAGTCTTCAATCGTATTTTCCAGATTGGTGTTGATATGCTCAATGTCATGGTCGTCGCCAGGACGGAAGAATACTTTGATGGGATTGGGCCAGCGCAACAGCTTGTGAACGTCGATGTATTGGCTGATGTCAAGGCTGATTTGTTGCAGCATTTCGGCATCTTGCTGATATCGAGGGTCATCGATGATGACTTCCTTGCGGACAAGGTGACGCTTGGTGCGCAGCCCCAGTGCCCGCATGGTCAGGTCTTTGTAAAGGTCGATGTTGAATACCACAGAGTCGTTGTTGGCTTTATAGGTGAAGAATATGGCCAGCGGCGACAGAACTGCTGTGCCTAAGAGCTTGCCAAACCATACTGTCCAGTTGTCGTCACGCGCCATCTTCATTCCTGTGCTGTCCAGGATATAGAAGACAATGAACACAAGAACTGAGATAATGACGGGCACACCAAGTCCTCCCTTACGAATAATCGCGCCTAATGGGGCTCCTATAAAGAAGAATATCAGGCAGGACAGCGACAAGGTGAACTTGTTGATGGCTTCCATTTGGTGCATACGCTCCTCGCGATTCAGGTAGAAGGAGTATTCTGACTTGAATTCAATGTTGCTGGTGGCCAGCTGTGCGCTGTTGGACGCCTGGCGTATCACACTTTGTTTCTGTTCGCCGGTGAGCTTTAAAAATGCAGAGTCGACATTGACGGCCTTTTTATCCTTGTTTTCTGCCATCTTGGTTGAGTCGGACTTGCTCAGTAAAGGCTTGCGGAACGTACTGTTCTGCGCCTCATAATAGTAGGCGTGACCTACCGAGTCGTTGAATTCACGGATAGAGTCAAGGTCGTGGAGAATTCTTGATAATCCCTTGGAACGGGCGTCGGATGCGATGCCGCCAGCTTCTGCCATGTTGAATCCGCCATCGAAATCGAGCAGAATAGTTTTGGTCGAGAAGGTCTCGCGACGGTAGGGCACATTAGCGGATACGTTCAGTCCCGATTGTCGCATGTTCTCGAACCATTCGCCGCTGTACAGTGTCAGCAGGATGTGTTTCTTCTCTGCCGTTGACTGTATGCGGCCAGAATCTGCCAAAATAACAGCGGCATCCTCATAACCCCCATTCATGCGATATATCATGATACCATAAAGCATGCCGGAATTGAGGTCTTTCTTCTGAACATAAAGGTTCGAATTGGGGATACCGTCGTAAAAGATACCTTCTGGAATCTCCACCTCAGGATTCTTTTGCTTCATCGACAGCAACAGTTGCTGGAAAGAGATGAAGGCTCGCGGACCGATAACTTCCTGGAAATAGAATGACAGGCATGAGATAGCAATGACGATGACGATGAGCGAACGCATAGACTGCAATAGTGAGATGCCAGCCGCTTTGATAGCGGTAAGCTCGGAACTTTCGCCAAGATTGCCAAAGGTGATGAGGGAGGACAGAAGGATGGCCAACGGGAATGCTTGCGGCATAAGCATCAAACCCATGTACCAAAAGAACTGGACTAATACTTCCATTGACAGTCCTTTTCCTATCAGCTCGTCGACGTATCGCCACAAAAACTGCATCATCAGCACAAACTGGCAGATGAAGAAAGTAGCAACAAACAGCAGTCCGAACTGTTTGGTGATGAATATGTCTAATTTCTTTATGCGAAACATAAATCGGGCACAAAGGTAAACATTTTAAGTGAAAAGGTTATAGTGAAAAGTGAAAAATTTGCTGCCGCCACGCTGTTTTTTAGGATTTTTGAGCTGCGGTAGCAAATTTTTCACCTTTCCTTTTTCACTTTTCCTTTAGTTAAAGTCCGCTGACGCTGTGCAGTCGTTCTAAGTTATCAGCCCAGATGCCGCGAAGATCGTTTTCTTCATCATCGTCGAAGGCATAGTCGGTGATAAGCAAATTCAGGTGACCTGTTAAGTCGCTCTCCTCAATGCGCATCTCCCAAAAGGCGTCGGGAGTGTCTTCATGATAGTCCCAGAGCATACGGATATGGTCGTATTTTTCTATTTCCAAGATTCGTGACTGCTTGGTGTCGCGTTCCGTCCAGGGCTGTCCCCAGGTAAAAGTCATCGTGTCGTTTTCTTCTATCACTTTATCTGCCAGCCATTTCTGTAGCCCAGCAGCGTTACTTATCATGTCCCAGACGATTTTCGGCGACTTCGTCGAAAGTGGATATTCGATAGTTAGTTTTCTCATATCTTTCCTGTTAAAGGTTAGCATTGTGTGAATAGCACAGTGCAAAAATACAAAAAAAATGCAGAACGGGAAAGTTTTTTTGGAAAAAAGTTTTGAAAGTACAAAAAATTGTGTTACCTTTGCACCCGCTTAGAAGAAATTTGGCGGGGTAGCTCAGCTGGTTAGAGCGTCGGATTCATAATCCGGAGGTCGAGGGTTCGGGTCCCCCTCCCGCTACGAAGAACGTCCTGTAAATGCATTATTTACAGGACGTTTCTTTTTTTATGTGTGCAAAATTAGAACTTCCAGTCGAGTCCGAGGCCAATAACGTGGTTGGTGCGTGAGTAAATCTCTTCACCATTGTATCCATCGCGAGTGGCATTGCACTGTTTGGTGTAGTTGTCGTAGATGGTGACGAAATAGCCGGCATTCAGTCGCAGCTTCTCTGTAAGATTGACAGCAGCGCCGAGGCCGACAGACCAGGAATCACAAGCAAACGAGGTGTTTAGCTGATAGTCGTCAGAGAGCCCGTAGTCGGTTCGCTGAATACCCCAGCTCAGTGTCCAACGGTCGTTCAGGTCGCCCTCAATACCAGCCAGGAACTCGTTAGTGCCGTGTGTCAGCTTCTCTTGGCGGTCGTTTGCCATTTTAGCGTGGGTATCATCGAAGAAGTGATATTCCACTGTGGCGCGCAACTTGGGTGAGAACGCATAGCCTGCAGCAACAGAGAGCAATGCGGGCATATCGTAACGAGTGTATTCACCGTCCTGATAGGATGCAGTCTTAGCAGCCAGAGTCTGCGCAATGGTCTGGAGACCTGCAGGGTCCATTTGTTGTAACATCGCAATGACTTTCGGACCGAGGCCGGCGCTCAGTGTGTTGGTGCTGTTTGGAACATCAATCTTGGTGCGGAATTCATAACGGGCCGTCAAGGTCAGCGGACCATTATGGTAGTCGACGCTGACAAGGGGCGTGAAACCCCATCCGCGCTGGTCTACATCAAGCTCTAACGAGGCGAGGTCGCCCAGAAGTGGATGATTGAATGCTTTGACGTGTCCGCGATAATAGCCGTCATAGTAGTTGGCACGCAAGCCTACGGCAGCAGAAAGACAGTCGAGAAGCCGATACGTGAAGTTCAGCTGGCCGCCGTAGATATACTGCTTTCCCTTCATCTGCGAATCGAGGGTGTACGTGTCGGACGTGATGCCTTTCTGTGCTAACATTCCGGCAAGTACTACATTAAACATGGGAACTCCTTCGTCGTATTCAACAAAGCCGCCGCTTCCCACGATGCCAATCATAGCCGATAATGCCCAACGGCCTTTTTTGTAAGCGGCAAACAAAGCCGGAACAATGGGAGCAGAGGCGACGCCTTCATATTGCTTCTGCATGGGCGATGTCAACTGAATGTCGCGACGTTGCCAGGGTTTCTGGAAATTCAGTGATAGTTGGAAACCTTCGTGTCCCCATGCCAGTCCTGCGGGATTGGAGTAGGCTGCATCGATGTCGAAGGAGGCTCCACGCGCCATCATACGGTCGAAGGCAATGTGATAGTTGGTGTTGGTCATCAGTCCACCAGCCCATACTGTGGCTGCTATCACTGCAGCCACAGCGGTCGTCATGAATCGTTTCTTCATATATGTCATTTGGTTGATTTGATTTCGGGTGCAAAGGTACAACAAAATATCGTATAAAACGAATAAATGACGAATTATTTTCTCAAATCGAACAAACGGAGCACATGTGCTCTTATAGTTGATATACATTATTAATTTTTAAGGAAACAAAATTTTTTTGCTCAAACATGTGGCAGTATGCGGTCTTTTTTGTAAATTTGCACCCTCAATTGAGCATTTGAATCATATTATACATTATGGCAGAAACAAAGAAGATAAAGACTGCGCTCATCTCCGTCTTCCATAAGGACGGGCTGGAGGAGCTGCTGAAGAAGCTGAACGACGAAGGGGTGAAGTTCCTGTCGACAGGTGGAACTCAGACTTTTATAGAGTCGTTGGGCTATGCGTGTGAGAAGGTTGAGAACGTGACGACTTATCCTTCAATTCTTGGTGGTCGTGTGAAGACTCTGCATCCGAAGGTGTTTGGAGGAATTCTGGGACGTCGTGACAATGAAGGAGACCGTGAGCAGATGGCTCAGTACGAAATTCCTGAGATTGATTTGGTCATCGTTGACCTCTATCCCTTTGAGCAGACGGTAGCCAGCGGTGCTACTGAGGAGGATATCATCGAGAAGATTGATATTGGCGGTATCTCGCTGATACGTGCCGGAGCCAAGAACTTCAATGATGTAGTCATTGTTCCTTCGAAAGCGGAATACGGCATGTTGCTTGATATCCTGAATCAGCAGGGCGCTGCTACAACTAAGGAACAGCGTCGCTTGTTTGCTACCCGTGCCTTTGGTGTCAGCTCGCATTACGACACTGCTATCCATTCATGGTTTGAAAAATAATATAAGAAATACAGAAATGGGATTATTTAGTTTTGTACAAGAAATAGCGATGGACCTGGGAACGGCCAACACTATTATTGTCTCAGATGATAAGATTGTGGTTGATGAGCCCTCGGTTGTTGCTCTTGACCGTCACACCGACAAAGTGATAGCTGTTGGTACAAGAGCCAAGATGATGTATGAGAAGACGCATGATAACATTCGTACCGTTCGTCCTCTTCGCGATGGTGTGATAGCCGACTTCTCTGCCTGCGAGCAGATGATGCGCGAACTCATCAGAATGGTGCATTCCGGGAATCGTTTCTTTTCGCCCTCACTCCGTATGGTGATAGGCGTACCTTCTGGTTCTACGGAGGTTGAGCTGCGTGCAGTACGCGACTCTGCCGAACATGCAGACGGACGTGATGTCTATTTGATTTTTGAACCAATGGCAGCTGCCATAGGTGTAGGCATTGATGTTGAGGCTCCCGAAGGTAACATGATTGTCGACATTGGTGGCGGTTCTACGGAGATTGCAGTGATTTCGCTTGGTGGAATCGTGAGCAACAACTCTATCAGAACAGCAGGTGACGAGTTGACTTCTGATATTCAGGAGTATATGGCCCGTCAGCACAATGTGAAAGTTTCTGAGCGTATGGCTGAGCGCATCAAGATTGCTGTAGGTTCCGCTTTGATTGAGTTGGGTGATGAAGCCCCTGAGGATTATATTGTACATGGCCCGAACCGTATCACAGCTCTGCCTATGGAGGTTCCTGTCTGCTACCAGGAGATTGCTCATTGCATTGACAAGACGGTAAGCAAAATTGAAAACGCTGTCCTGTCGGCTCTTGAGAATACCCCACCGGAATTGTATGCCGATATCGTCCAGAATGGTATCTGGCTGACAGGTGGTGGTGCGCTGCTTCGTGGACTTGACCGCCGCTTGACGAATAAGATTAATATTCCTTTCCATGTGGCAGAAGACCCGTTGTATTCTGTTGCCAAGGGTGCAGGCATTGCCTTGAAGAATATAGGACGCTTTACCTTCTTGATGAGATAGAATAGAGGCTGATGAAGAACCTGTTGGACTTTCTTGTCAAATACTACCACTGGGTTCTGTTCGTGGTGCTTGAAGTAATCAGTGTTACCCTGTTGCTCCGATATAATGGCTATCAGGGTAGTGTCTGGTTCTCTACTGCTAACATTTTAGTAGGTAAGTTCTACGAAGGGACTTCAGCTGTCAGCTCGTTCTTCACGATGCAAAAAGCAAACGAAGACCTGACCCTCCGGAATTTCTATCTGGAGCGTCAGGTTCATCAATTGCGACGCCTCTATGGGAAAGCTGTTCAAAAGACGGACCCCAAAGATGTCCAACAGCTCGACGAGCTGCGTCAGTATAAGCTGGTACCGGCAAAAGTCATTACCAGTGAGCTGCATAAGGCGAACAACCTCATGACGATTAACAAGGGTTCTGCTGATAGTATAGAGTCGGGCATGGGTGTTGTCTGTGGAAAGGGTATTGTCGGAGTGACTTATCTGACTTCTGCACATTATACGGTTGTTGTCCCCGTGTTGAACAGTAGGTCTTCTCACATCAGTTGTGCTATTCGGGGACACGACTATTTCGGGGTGTTGAGATGGTACGGCGGTGATGCCGGTTATGCTTACGTGGAGGACATCCCCCGACATGCCCGATTCAAACGTGGCGACTGGGTCGAGACGAATGGCTATTCCAGCATTTTTCCCGCTGGCGTGCTCGTCGGCCAGATTGTTGAAGTGTACAATTCACGTGACGGCCTCTCCTACAAGTTGAAGATAAGATTGTCTACCGACTTTGGTAATCTGCGCGACGTAGTTGTTATTGCAGACAAGACTATTGCAGAACGCATGCAGCTGATGCGTGCCGCAAAGGACTCACTGAAACTTAACGTAAACGAGTAACAATGGATTTACTGAAACGAGCGATATTATTCCTGATTTTCGTCTTGGCACAGGCTCTTGTGTTTGGAGGAATCCATTTGTTTAATTGTGTCACCCCGCTGTTCTATGTCTATTTCGTTACGATGTTTCCCCGCAACTATCCCAAATGGGCTATTCTGTTGTGGAGCTTTTTCATGGGATTGCTGATTGATGTCTTTTCCAACACACCGGGTCTCGCATCGGGCTCATTGACGCTGATAGCAGCCATTCAGCCTTATTTGTTAGAAGCGTTTATCCCTCACGATTCTGCTGACAATCTGGAGCCTTCTATTCGTTCAATGGGATTGCAGAAGTTCACCTTCTACAACCTTATTCTGGTGCTTGTCTACTGCGCGACTCTTTACTCACTGGAGATGTTCACTTTCTTCAACCTGACACAATGGCTGTTGTGTGTTGCAGGCAGCACAGCGATTACACTCGTGTTGATTTTTACTTTCGAGATAGCCCGCGGCAATAGCGGTAACAGCAGTAACGGCAGTAACAACAGCAAATAGTCGATGGATACAGAGTTAGGCAACAGGAGCTATGTAATTGCGGGGGTCGCCATTCTGATAGTGGTAGTCTATATTATCCGTCTTTTTACATTGCAGATTACAAGCGATGACTATAAAAAGAGCGCCGACTCTAATGCTTTCCTTAAGAAGATAGAATATCCCTCACGCGGGGTCATCAACGACCGTAACGGCAATCTGCTGGTTTTCAACCAACCGGCCTATGACATCATGGTGGTCATGAACGAAGCCAAGGACCATTTAGACACCCTTGAATTCTGTGCTGCACTGAACATCAGTAAGGAAGATTTCGACAACCGGATGGCCATCATTACTGACCGTTCTAAGAATCCGGGTTACTCGCGATTCACCCAGCAAATCTTTATGAGCCAGCTCTCCGATAGGGATTTTTCTGTTTTTCAGGAGAAGATGTTCCGCTTCCCCGGGTTTTATGTTCAGCGTCGTACCATCCGACAGTATCAGTATCCCTTTGCCGCTCATGTACTGGGCGATGTCGCTGAGGTTTCTCCTGCTGAAATTGAGGAAGACGAATATTATCAACCCGGTGACTATATCGGTAAATTAGGTATAGAACGCAGTTATGAGCGTCAGTTGCGAGGCGAGAAAGGCATGCAGATTCTTCTTCGTGATGCTCATGGTAGAGTTCAGGGACGTTATCAGAATGGTAAGTTCGACCGCAGGCCGGTAGCAGGCAAAAACCTTACTTTAGGACTTGATGCGAAGCTGCAGGCTTTGGGCGAGCGGCTGATGGAAGGAAAGATAGGCAGTATTGTAGCCATAGAACCTTCAACAGGCGAAGTGCTTTGTATGGTCAGTTCGCCCAGCTACGACCCTCGCATGATGGTCGGTCGTCAGCGTTCAAAGAGTCATCGCCTGTTGAGTCAGAATGTCTGGAAGCCGCTGCTCAACCGCAGCATCATGGGACAGTATCCGCCAGGCTCAACCTTTAAGACGACTCAGGGTTTGACTTTTATGACTGAAGGCATCATACATCCCACGCAGACCGCCTATCCCTGCGGGCATGGCTTTAACTATAAGGGCTTGCATGTGGGATGTCACGGGCATGCCTCTCCACTGCCTCTTGTGCCGGCTCTCTCGACCTCCTGTAATGGTTATTTCTGTTGGGGACTTTATTATATGATTGGTGCCAAGTCGAAATACGGTACCGTACAGAATGCGATGAACACCTGGCGCGACTATATGGTCTCAATGGGCTTTGGCTATAAGCTGGGCATCGACTTGCCGGGAGAGAAACGCGGGCTGATTCCCAATGCGCAGTTCTACGACAAGGCCTATAAAGGCTCGTGGAACGGATTGACTATCATATCGATTGCCATCGGTCAGGGCGAGGTCAATGCCACACCGCTGCAAATTGCCAATCTGGGAGCTACCATTGCCAATCGCGGGTGGTTCATCACGCCCCATGTTGTCAAGAAGATACAGGGTGAAGAGCTCGACACGCTATACACCAAGAAGCGCTACACGATGGCCAACAAGGAATCCTACGACTATGTGGTCAAGGGCATGCGCGCCTCAGCTACCGGCGGTACGTGTCACGAGTTGGCCAAGTACGATTTCGTGGCCTGTGGCAAGACCGGTACAGCCCAGAACCGAGGTCACGACCACTCCGTCTTTATGGGTTTTGCTCCTATGGACAATCCTAAGATAGCCGTTGCTGTCTATGTCGAGAACGGAGGATGGGGTGCTACATACGGTGTTCCCATCGGCGGCTTAATCATGGAACAGTATATTCACGGAAAACTCTCAGAAGCCTCGCAGAAACGGGCGGATGAGTTCCAACACAGACATATCTCTTATGGCACGACAAGTAGATAGAAGACAGACCAGCATACTGCGCTCTTTAGACTGGTGGACGATATTGCTTTATGTCGCTCTCCTGTCGTTCGGATGGATTAGCGTCTGCGGAGCAAGTTATTCTTTCGAGGAACCAGACATCTTCAGCTTGTCTACCCGTTCAGGCATGCAGATTATCTGGATAGGAACCAGTATCGTGCTGGGATTTGTCATCGTTATGCTCGATGACCGGTTCTATGACACCTTTGCCTACATCTTCTACATCCTGCTGGTGCTGCTTCTCTTTGCTACCATCTTCAATCCGCATAGCATCAAGGGCTCGCGCTCGTGGCTTGTGCTTGGACCCCTTCGACTCCAGCCCGCTGAGTTTGCTAAGTTTGCTACAGCGCTGGCTCTGGCAAAGTTTATGTCGGCCTATGACTATAACATCAGTCAGACGAAGCATTTTATTGCCACGCTGGGTATCATACTGCTCCCGATGGTTTGTATCATCCTGCAACGGGAAACGGGTTCTGCGTTGGTCTATCTTTCGTTCTTCCTGATGTTTTATCGTGAAGGGATGCCAGGTTCCATTTTGTTTACCGGCGTAGCTATGGTGGTCTATTTCGTGGTAGGCATTCGTTATGCTGAGGTCTACTTTGGCGACTCGTCCGTCTCCATAGGCAAGTTTACCGTCATGTTCCTTATCCAGCTGTTTTCTATTGGCATGATATGGGTCTATTGTAACAAACAGAAAGCCCAGCGATTGTTTCTTGGATGTGTAGGTCTCACGATAGTCCTCCTCTTTCTGGTTCGTCTGCCCTTCAGCGTCATCTATATTCAGCTGGCCATGACCGCATTCCTGTTGGGATATCTGATTTGGGAGGGCTTGGGCTCACGCATTCGGAATTACTATTTCATTGCCCTTTTTGCGTTAGGTTCTACCTTGTTCTTCTACGGTGCCGACTTTATCATGAACAATGTCATGGAACCCCACCAGCGTTCGCGTATCAATGTGCTATTAGGACTTGATGAGGATTTGCGGGGGGCGGGCTACAATGTCCATCAGAGTGAGATAGCCATTGGTTCTGGCGGACTGGAAGGCAAGGGTTTCCTTAATGGCACACAGACTAAGTTGAAGTTTGTGCCTGAGCAGGATACCGACTTTATCTTCTGTACTGTGGGTGAGGAAGAAGGCTTTTTGGGTTCTGCAAGTGTGCTGATTCTGTTCTTGTTGTTAATATTACGACTGATTTATCTTTCCGAACGTCAACCCTTGGCCTTCGGGCGTATCTATGGCTATTGTGTGCTCAGCATCTTCCTTTTCCACGTCTTTATTAATGTGGGAATGGTGTTAGGTCTGACACCTGTTATTGGTATTCCGTTGCCTTTCTTCAGCTACGGCGGTTCATCGCTATGGGGATTCACGCTTTTGCTCTTTATCTTCCTCCGACTGGATGCCAGCCGTAATCTGGTGCGCTCCTAAGGCTACTTTGCCTTTTCGATGCGTATGCCGATATCAGTAATGCCTGGCAGCATTTCACGTTTCATGTCGTGCCTTACAGCGATGTGCAGCTCTTCTTCTTGGTCAAGTTCTAATGTGGCCAGCGGGAATGTGTATTGATAAAGACTGATGCCCGCTCTTTCTACGTGTCCTTGCTCGTTCATCAGGGTGCATGCCAGCGTGTCAAGCCTCTTGATGCCGGCTTTGACCTTTGTTTGCTCTATGATGAGCGTCAGGTCGGTGAAGGGAAAGTCGCCGTTGGTCCGTAGTCCCACCTCTTCCGTATATCTGCCTGATTGTTTGATAGGAGGTATGACGAACCGAAGCGTGTCGTTTCGTTCCCATCCCTTGACATTGGTATGCAGATAGCGGTTATAGATGGTCGACTCTTGACATGCCGTCAGCATGAGCGCGCCCCACACTATTATATATAATAAGGTGTAACTATTCCTTCGCATCCTGAGGCTGTGCATTCTGGTCTGGTCTTCTGGGCTTCTTCTTTTTCTTTTTCTTCTTGACGCGGTCGAAGCGGTTGATGTTCTCCTGAGTAGCCAGGTCGACGGGTCCTGCGGGTACTTTCCTGTTTCCGTCTTCCTGCAGCGATTCCGGCTTCTCGCCCTTGCGGTTCATCTCAATGATTTGTTTGGCACGCTCTGCCGTAATCGTCTCCAGATTGGCAGCGATGTTCTTGTCGGTAGAGTAGGTCACCAGTCCGGCCAGGATGTCTGCCTTGAAGTAGTGGTACTCGCCGTCTTGCGTCAGCAGCAGCACTTCCTTGGGCGGCAGCTTCCTGCCTGCCTCTACATAATTGTCCACCTCGTAGTTCAGACAGCACTTCAGCTTGGCGCACATGCCAGCCAGTTTCTGCGGGTTGAGCGAGATGTCCTGATAACGCGCGGACGACGTTCCAACGCTCACAAAGTTCTTCATCCATGTGGCACAGCACAGCTCACGTCCGCAGGGGCCTGTTCCTCCTATCAGACCAGCCTCTTGGCGCGCACCAATCTGCTTCATCTCAATACGAACGTGGAAGGTGGCAGCCAAGTCCTTAATCAATTGGCGGAAGTCCACACGCTCATCGGCAATATAATAGAAGATGGCCTTGTTGCAGTCGCCCTGATATTCCACATCACCTATTTTCATCTTCAGTCCCAGCCCTTTGGCTATCTGGCGACTCTCAATCATCGTGGCATGCTCGCGCGACTTAGCCTCCCGGTATTTCTCCATGTCGACAGGACGTGCAATGCGATACACCCGTTTGATGTCGTCGGCACTCTTCAGGTTGGCTTTCTTCAACTGCAGTTTTACCAGTCGGCCTGTCAGTGTCACCACGCCGATGTCGTGCCCTGGGTTCGCCTCTACTGCTACGATGTCGCCCTTCTTCAAGTCCAGCTTGTTCGTGTTGTGGTAGTAGCCCTTGCGCGTGTTTTTGAACTGGACCTCAACCAGGTCGGTCGTATCAATATTGCCCGGCACATCCGACAGCCAGTCGTAGGTGTTCAGCTGGCGGTCCTGTCTGCCTACGGCATTCTTGCCCAGGCCTCTGTCGCAACCGTTTCTTATCGGGAGTTCTTTTTCCATATATCTTCTTTAGTGTTTATTTTTGAATCAATAGTACAATCATTTGTAGCGCCAGGTCGAAGAAGACGATTTTCGCATTGGCATTCTGTCCGATGTCACGAATGGCGCGGTTCGCCAAATCGCTGATGGGCAGGATGTTGCCCTCGTTGACAAAGCGTGCGAAGTTTCGTGCAAAGTCCTCTTCCCGCTGAGTCATGTAGCACAGCTCTTCCTGATGGAAGTTATACATGAAGTTCTCGCGGATGAGCCTGAGGAAGTATTCCAGAAAGCGCTTCTGCTTCTCACGTCCCATTCCCGCCATACGCTCCGACCACGTCTTCAGGTCTTTTACCTTACGCTGGTAGGCCAGTCGCATCAAGCTCTGGAACATATCGAGGAAGAGCTCATTCTCCGAGTCGGCACTGAGCATCTCCAGCGCCTTGAGCCAACTGCCATTGGCCATGCGCGATACTCGGTGCGCCATATCCTCACTCAGTCCGCGCTTGCTGATGAGTGCCTGCTTGATATCCTCATCTGATATCTTTTTGACGTCGATGCGTTGCACGCGACTGCGAATCGTCTCCAACAGCTGCTCAGGCTCCTGACATACCATGATGAATATCGTCTGCGAAGGTGGCTCCTCCAGCAGTTTCAGTATCTTGTTGGCGCACTCGATGTTCATGCGTTCGGGATGCCAGATGATGCTCACCTTATAGCCGCCCTGACTCGACTTCAGCGACAGCTTGCGTATCAGGGCGTCGCTCTCGCCAGCCGTAATGATGGCCTGCTGGTTCTCGCCCCCCATCATCTCCAGCCATTCTGTCATGGTGAAGTAGGGGACAGCCATCAGAAGCTCGTGCCATTCTTGTGCAAAGTCGTCGCTCACGGGCTTATGGTCGGCACTCATCGACGGCAGCTTGATGGTAGGGTAGGTGAAGTGCAGGTCGGGGTGCTCCCATTTTTGCATCATCGCACTGTCACCCAACAACAGCTTGGCCGTCCCCAACGCGAGAGCCATTTTGCCGCTGCCCTGAGGCCCGCACAGCATGATGGCATGGGGCAAACGGCCTTCGTCGACCATCTGCATCAGGCGTTCTTGCGCCTCCCGTTGTCCTATCACCTGTTCAAAAGCCATAATCGCCGACAAAATTACAAAAAATAGCTCGAAATGCCAAATTTGTTAAAGCATTTTAGAGTAAACGCCTGGCAACCTCCGCTACGGAGTCCACTGCCGATACCGTATAGAAGTGGATGTTATGCACCCCGTGGGCATACAGTTCGCGACACTGCTGTGTCGTCCATTCAATGCCCAGTTGGGTGGCCTGTTCGTCGGTCTTGCACTTGACGATTTCCTTCGCCAACGCTTCTGGGATGTCGCAATGAAAGGTCTTGGGCACTACCGTCAGCTGACTCAGTTTCGCCATAGGCTTAATGCCAGGTATGATAGGTATCGTGATGCCCATCTGACGGGCTTTCTCCACAAACTGGAAGTACTTTTCGTTGTCGTAGAACAACTGGGTGACCGCATATTGTGCGCCCAAATCCTGCTTCTGCTTCAGGTACTCCATGTCTCGTTCCAAGTTGGGCGCCTCCTCGTGCTTCTCAGGATAGCACGCCACACCAAAGTCGAATTTAGGACCGGGATGCTTGATGGGGGTGCCATCGGCAAAGTAGCCCTCGTTGAAGCGTACCACCTGACGTATCAGGTCGGTGGTATGCGCATGTCCTCCCCGCGTTGGCGTAAACCGGCTGTCCTCCTTGGCTTTGTCGCCACGCAGCAGCATCAGGTTGCGGATGCCTAAGAACTGCAGGTCCAGCAGCTCGTATTCTATCTGTTCGATGGTTGTTCCGCTACAGATGACATGAGGCTCTACGGGGATGTCGTAGCGTTGTTTGATGGCCGATGCAATAGCGATGGTGCCCGGGCGTCGGCGTATGCGCTGGCGTTCGAACTGTCCGTTTTCCAGCTCATGGTAGACATATTCGGAGTGGTGGGTTGTAATGTTGATGAAGGCAGGGTTGAAGGGCACCAGCTTGTCGATGGTGTGGAAGAGGGCTTCAGTCCCATTGCCTTTCAGCGGTGGCAGCACTTCAAAAGAGAAGCGCCGCTCGTCGTTGACAGGTTGGTTGATATAGTCTGCTACGGTCATGTGTCGTGAGATGTTTTATTTGATGCGATAGATACGGAACGACATGGGGGGCAGCTGGTCGTTCAGCGTTGCTCCCTTCTTGCCTGCTACAACCTCGGCCTTGCCCTCCTTGGGTGCGATGAGTGTGGGTTGTTTGATGCTGTTCTCGTCGTCCATTCCGTTGTGGCTGAGTGTCAGCGTGGTGGCTTGGTGCTCGCCTTTCAGACCCGACAGGTTGAATTGCAGCAGCTGCTCCGTGCGCGATGTGTTAGCCACCTTGATGATAATCTCGCCAGTTGTCTGGTCAAAGGCTGCTGAGGCAAACAGTCCGTTCTGCCCCTCCTGGTTGGCAACGGGGCGCTTCTGCATGGTGAGTGGCAGCACATGGGTTCCTGCATTGGTGGCATACATCTGCTGCACGTAGTAGCTGACGGTTCTGAACATTTGCGTCTGGTCGTACCATATCTGGTCGGGGCGCCACTGCCAGCCGTCAACATGGGCGAAGAGTGGAGCCGGGGTGGTCATGTGAACCACATCGGCATTGCGCTCAAAACCCGTCATGAAGGCTGCCTCAAGGATGGCTGCTTCATAGTGGTTCCATTTCTTCCCTTTCCCGTGACAGGCGTATTCGCCGGCAAACACCTTCGGTCCCTTGCGGTTGTAGGTGTCGTAGCGCAGGCCGTGTGTCAGGAACCACTGCTCGTCGCGGTAGTAGTGCTCATCCACCAGGTCGGCCTTCAGCGCGGTCATCGCTTTCCAGCCCTCTTCGAACTTATAGGTGTCGTTGGGTACATCCTCGGGCACGGGACCACTGCTGCCTACTATCTTGATATTCGGATAGCGCGCACGTATAGCAGCCACAAAGGGCTTCAGACGTTCGTAATAGAAGGTGCCCCACTGCTCATTGCCCACACCGATGTATTTCATGTTGAAAGGCTCAGGATGTCCCATGTCGGCGCGTATCTTGCCCCATTTTGAGTCTACAGGGCCGTTGGCAAACTCGATGAGGTCCAGACAGTCGTCGATGTAAGGTTGCAAGTCGTCGACCGCCATGTGGGCGCTCTCCTTGTTCCAGTTCTGGTACTGACAGGCCATACCTACGTTGAGGATGGGCAGCGGTTCGGCACCGATGTCCTCGCTCAGCTGGAAGAACTCATAGAATCCCAAGCCGCCCGACTGATAGTAGTCGGGGTAGTATCGGTAGTCGAAGGTGTGTTCCCAGCGGTTCTGGTTCAACGGACGGTTCTCCACGGGACCTATCGTGTTTTTCCACTGGTAGCGTGTGTTGAGGTCAGTGCCCTCCACGATGCATCCGCCGGGGAATCGGAAGATGCCGGGATGCAGGTCTTCCAGCGCCTGGGCCAAGTCGCGTCGCATACCGTTCTCGCGTCCCTTGTAGGTGTTGACGGGGAATAGCGAGATATGCTCCAGCGCCACGCTGTTGGCGCCTTTCAGATAGATGCGCAGCTTGGCATGTTTCAGGTCGATGGGCGATGTCAGCGTGACGGTATATTTCTTCCACTCCTGCGACGTGATGCTCATCTCTTCTTTGGCAAACTCCTGGCGTTCCTTCATCGAGTTTTCGTCAATCAGCTGTACGCGTATGGCTCCATCGCCCTTGATGGCTTTTGCCCAAACGCTGAAGCGGTACTGCTCGCCCTTCTTGACGCCGATGCCGAAATAGCCCTCGTTGGTCAGACCCGTACGGCGGTCTTTATGGTCGGGAGCGCTGAGTACAACATAGTGGGGACAACGCTCAAAGGGTCCGTTGTCCTTGATGTCGACACAGCCAAAAGCCTGCCAACCCATCAGCGCCTGCGGAAATTCGAACGAGCGGTTCTTGACCAGCTCGCCATACAAGCCTCCGTCGGCAGCGTAGTTGATGTCTTCAAAGAAGATGCCATACATGGTTTTCTGGATGGGTGCTCCCAGTTTTCGGGTATTGATGTCCATGACATTCTGGGCACTCGTCATCAGGCTTATTAGCGTCAGCCCTAAGGTGATTGTTAGCTTGTTCATTTATCGTGTATTTGAGTTTTATTGCGACAAAATTAGTTAAAAAGTTGTAGAAATGCAAGGAAATCCAAAGAAAAGCACTACTTTTGTAAACAATTAACAAAATTCATAAATACTATAGATAATGGAACAACCTCAAACAGGCAGTAAAGCCTACCTTATTTCTATTGTGATGGTCGCCGTGTTGGGTGGCCTGCTGTTCGGTTATGACACCGCAGTTATCTCAGGTGCTGAGAAGGGTCTTCAGGCCTTCTTCAAGGAAGCCGCCGATTTCGACTATCATGACGGCTGGCATGGTTTCACGTCGGCCTCTGCCCTCATCGGCTGCATCATCGGTTCGGCACTCAGTGGCATGTTAGCCACCAGGCTGGGACGTAAGAAGTCGCTCATCATTGCCGGCTTGCTGTTCTTCATCTCAGCGCTGGGCAGCATGGAGCCCGAATTCCTCTTCTTCGAGCACGGTGTGCCTGTTTATTCGTTGCTGCTCATGTTCAATGTCTATCGTGTCATCGGCGGTATCGGTGTCGGTCTGGCCTCTGCCATCTGCCCCATGTATATCGGCGAGGTAGCCCCCAGTAATATCCGAGGTATGCTGGTCTCTTGGAACCAGTTTGCCATCATCTTTGGTCAGCTGGTGGTCTACTTCGTCAACTTCTTCATCCTGGGCGACCATATCCAGC
>ERZ842401.2274-NODE-2274-length-25910-cov-5.746432_pt1 | contig 25910 bp, 22 predicted proteins | sample MGYA00521270_ERZ842401 | MGnify/ENA primary metagenome ERZ842401 (study PRJEB31892, sample SAMEA3878208) | bioreactor metagenome | biome: Moose rumen | place: Sweden | collected 2011-10 | study: EMG produced TPA metagenomics assembly of the PRJEB12797 data set... | reverse complement strand
AGACAAGAAATAAAAGCGTAACTTTGCAGTGTCGTTTTGTCGTTTTTTGTTCAACGGGCTTCGCAAAAAAATGGGACAAAATGGCTCCTTATTCAAAAATAATGTAAAATTAGAAGTCCCCTACTCACAATTCACTAATAAACTAAGAGTTAAAAGAATGCTCTCAAAAAAAATTGCCCTTGTGGCGTTGTTCACTATATTTTTTGCCACAACAACCGTAGCTCAGACCACTATCAAAGGCCGTGTGGCCGACCAAACTTCCGGCGAGGCCGTGGCTTTTGCCAACGTTATGCTGATGACCGACACTTCGGCCAGCGCCCGCCTCATCACCGGTGCCGTTACCGACATGGACGGTCGTTTTTCGCTGCAAGGCAAAACCGACGGCAAAGTGCTTAAAATACAATTTGTTGGCTACACCACCAAGTTCATCGACCTTTCATCGCAGCTCAAGGCCGGCGGCACCATCGACCTTGGAGCCATTGCCCTGAGCCAGAGTGCCACGGCGCTTAAAGAGGTCTCCGTTACCGCCCTGCGCAAACGCTACACCATGGATGGTGAAAAGATAGTGATGAACGTGGACGATGGCGTTACCGCCACCAGCGCCAACGCTTTCGAAATGCTGCGCAAAGTGCCTGGAGTGATGATAGACAACAACGAAAACATCACCCTCAACGGCAAAAGCGGCATATTGTTCCAGTTCAACGGCCGCGACATGCGTCTGCCCGCCGAAAGCATGAAAGCCATACTGAAAAGCTTGCCCGCCAGCAGCGTTGCCAAAATAGAGACCATCGGCAGCCCCTCGGCAAAATATGAGGCCGAAGGCACCGCAGGCATCATCAACATAATTATGGCTCAGGCGCAGACCGAAGGCTTTTCGGGCACTGCCTCGTCGTGGCACGCCATTTCGGAGGAGAACTACCGCACTTTCAACAACGCCTCGCTGCAGTATGTCAACGACCGCTGGACACTCTCGGCCAACGGCGGTTTCGGCTTTTTCAACAGCCGCATCGAAAGCGAAAGCAAACAGTATTTTTGGGAGGGCGCCGACACCACCATGATACACATGCAGCCCGTCAGCGAGCCCAACAGGTTCATCACGGGCAATTTCACCTTCACCGCCGACTACAAAATAGACAGCAACAACTCGGCAGGAGCCTCCTTTTCGTTTAGTGCCAACCGAAAGCCCGAATTGGAGAACTACCCTACTCGATATTACTATATTTACCGCTATCCGTACAGCACAGTGGATATGTCGTACGCCATCGATGCCGATAACCCGGCCATGAGCCGCAATTTCACAGGCGGTTTGTACTACAACCACAAGTTCGACACCTTGGGCAGCCAAATGTCGCTGTCGCTCGACTTTACCCGCGACATGTCCGACAACCAGAACCTCAGCTCCACACGCTATTACAGTGGCCGATTAAACAAAGACAGCCTGCTGCGCTCCGAGGACCCGTGCGACAGCACCTTCAACACTTTCAGCTCGTACTCGCTCAAGTTCGACGCACTCAAGCAGTTCAGCAAAAAAATGGGGTTGGAATATGGGATAAAGTCGCGCCTATCGATTGTGGACAACGATTTCAGACGCTACCTGAGCCAGGACCCTTTGCTCTCGCCAATTTCTACTAATCAATTGAAATACAAGGAAAATGTAAATGCCGCCTACGTCAATTTCTCGCACCGCATTACCGATAAGTTTTCGTACCGTGCCGGCCTGCGTTTCGAACATACGGGCATCTCCCTCGAACAAAAAGCCACCGGCGAGGATACCTCGTACCACTATTTCGACATTTTCCCCAACTTCAACCTGAACTACAATTTTAATCAGGCCAACAGTCTTTCGCTAACCTACGCCTACCGCATAACCCGCCCCGACTACAACTCGCTAAATCCTTTTGTGAGCCAGTCGAGCCAGTACAGCTTCAGATCGGGCAACCCCGACCTGTTGCCCGAATACTCGCATCGCGTGGACCTCAGCCTCAGGCTGTTCTACATGATTTTCATCCAAGCCTCGTATGGTTACAACAACGATGAAATAAACAACATAACCACTCCATACCAAGGTTCTTTAATTGCTACCATACAAAAGCCATACAATATTGGTTACCAGCAGTTTGCCTCGCTTAGTCTGAGCGGGATGTTGCCTCTTGGACCGGTGGATTGGACGTTCTGGATGCAGGGCGCCTACCTGCAGGCCAAAGCCAACAGCCCCGAACTCGTTATGAACGTGGAGCGTTTCTCGTTTATCACATGGCAGTCCCTTACCGTGAAACTGCCATGGGAGCTGAAATTCTCCGTAAACGGGATGTATATGTCAGGAATGTACCAGCAAGGCATGGAAATGGGCAATATGATGATGTTCAGCGCCGCACTCACAAGGGAGTTCTTCAAAAAATCACTTCGTGTGTCGCTGGGCGTGAACAACATACCCGCACAAAAGATGGAAATCAACTCCAGTATGAACAACTACCGCATGCAGTCGTACATGATGTGGGACAAGCCCTCTGTTAGCCTGCACCTGCAATACTCCTTCGGAAAAACCGCCAACAACAACAGTATCAAACGTTTGCAGAGCGACGATATGGACGACCGCAAGGGCGAAGGCGGCGGAGTGGAGCAACCCGGCGGCAACGGCATGGGACAATAGGAGTTGGGAGTTGGGAGTTTGAAGTTGCGAGTTGGGAGTTGGGAGTTGGGAGTTTGAAGTTGGGAGTTGGGAGTTGGAAGTTGGGAGTTGGAAGTTGGAAGTTGCGAGTTGCGAGTTGGGAGTTGGATTTGCTTGCCATTGACCACCAACAAAAAAATAATCCTATTTCAAAATACTATTTAGCGACAACATGCGTTAAAGAATGTTATATTGTTTGCATAACGGACATGAAAAACGCTAAACATTTGATATTGCCCTTGCTGGTAGCCTCGATGCTTGCCACAGCCACCGCTCAGAAAACCGACACCCTGCAGTGTTTTGCCGCGGGGTTCAATTTCAGCGCCATGCTCACTTCCGGCGAACGCATCGCTGACGGCGGAGCCAAGACCGACCTCGTGAAAAACCCTTTCCTAAGCTTCGGCGTGGATTTTATTTACAAATTTCGCAGCAACTGGATGCTCGGCCTTGAGGGCGATTTGTATTTCGGCAACGACAACCTTAAACACCGTGAGGAACGTCTGCCAATGCTCTATGCCAACGGTGCTGTGATAGGCGGTGCCGGCGGCGATGCCGGCGTGGAGGCCTACAACCGCGGTCTGAGCCTTATTGCCACCGTGGGGAAAATTATTCCGGTGTCGGCCAAAAATCCCAACTCGGGCATTTTCCTCTCCTTGGGGGCGGGATTCACCCAGAGCCAGATAATATACAGCGTGCAGGCCGAAGAAGCTCCCCAGCTCGACGGCGACTACGCCCTGCTCTACGACCACCAGCAACGCGGTCCCGTCATTGCCGAAAACATCGGGTACTGGTTTATGAGCAACAATCGTGCCTATTTCAATTTTTCTCTCACGTTCGAGATGCAGCAGCATTTCACCCGCTCCACCCGCGACTACGTGATAGACCACTACATGGGCATCAGCGGCAAGGACAACAACCAGTACTACACGCCCACATACGCGCTGAAACTTGTGTGGATGATACCTTTCACCGGTAAAAAAACTCAGGAGTACTACTATTTCTAACCCCCTCAGATGCGGATACTTTACACCTTAGGCATACACCTTTACGGATTGGGGATAAAACTGGCGTCGTCTTTCAACGGCAAGGCAAAACTGTGGGTCGGCGGCCGCCGAAACCAGTTCGAAACAATGCGACAGAAACTCTCCGCCGACAGTCGTCCCGCAGTGTGGGTGCACGCCTCGTCGATGGGTGAGTTCGAACAGGCTCGTCCGCTAATCGAGCTTATGCATGCGCAATGTCCCGAATACAAGGTGGTTATAACCTTTTTCTCGCCTTCGGGATACGAAATCCGCAAGAACTACGACCTTGCCTCGGCGGTGCTTTACTTGCCCCTCGACACTCCGCGCAACGCCCGCCGGTTTCTTGACATCGTCAAGCCGCAGGTGGCGCTTTTTGTTAAATACGATTTCTGGTTCAACACCCTTGCCGAATTGCGCAGGCGCAATGTGCCAACGTTCATTTTCTCCACCATCTTCCGTCCGTCGCAGTATTTTTTCAAATGGTACGGCGGATGGTTCCGCAGGCAGTTGGCGGCATTCACACATTTCTTTGTGCAAAACGAAGAATCGCGCCAGCTACTGCAAACGGTTGGGCACAATAATGCTACCATTGCCGGCGACACCCGTTTCGACCGTGTGGCCAAAATTGCCGCCACAGCCGCACCAAACGCCATTGTGGAACGTTTTGCCGAAGGCAAGCCCGTGGTTATGGCCGGCAGCACATGGCCTCCCGACGAGCGTATGCTGCAACAGTTCATCGCCACCACGCAACACGATGTGAAACTGATAATAGCCCCACACGAGATAGACAGTGGCCATATAGAGCAGGTTAAAGCCCTTTTCGGCCAAAGTGCAGTGTGCTACACCGAAGTGAGTGACGGGACTGCTCTCAAATCTTTTAAAGTGTTGATTGTTAATACAATGGGCATGCTGTCGAGCCTCTATCGCTATTCGCATATCACTTATATCGGCGGCGGTTTCGGCAAAGGAATCCACAACATTCTGGAAACAGTGGTGTACGGCACGCCTGTGTGTTTCGGTCCCAATTACCAAAAATTTCAGGAGGCAAGGGATATCATTGCACTTGGCGGTGGCAGGAGTGTGGAAAATGCCAAAGAATTGTCCAATGTGTTCAACAAATGGTTGAGCGACAACGATTTGTGGCAACAGCATTCTGACATCTGCCGCAGCTATGCAAAGGCAAACATCGGTTCCTCGGAAAAAATATTCCAAATAGTTCGTAATTATCTGAAACATTGAAATATTTGTCTGCCATAAAACGGATTTTCCATGCTGCCGCGGTGTTGCTCACGGCTGTGGTTTGCTTCACGTCGTGCGGGGTGGACAAATTTATCCCGCAAGGCGAGTGTCTGCTCACCAAAAACAGCGTGGAGATAGACTATTCCGATTTGGACGATCAGGAGGCCAAAGGCGTGAAACAGGCCATATCGGGCGTCAAGAGCTACATCCGGCAGTCGCCGAACTCCAAATTTCTTTTCTGGCCCGTGGCAATGCGCATCTACTGCCTTTCCAGCCCCACCGACAGCAACTGGATAAACCGCACCATACGCCGTCAGGGCGAGGCGCCGGTTATCTACAACCACGACCTTACGGAGCGTTCAGTGCGTCAGATAGAGCTTTTGCTCGACTCCAAAGGCTGTTTCGGGTCGCAGGTGTCGTTCGACACCACCATCACAAAAAACAACCGCATCAGTGTTACCTACAAAATAAAACCGCAACCCCGTTATGTGATAAACACCGTTGGCACCCTGTGCCGAACTAACGAGCGTGTGAAAAACCTTACATCTCAATGGATTGCGCAGTCCGACATCACTCCCAACAGTTTTTACGACCAAGATGTGCTTGCCGCTTTCCGCGAACGCGTGTCCACCCGGCTGCAAAACCGCGGACACTACACTGCCGTGAAAGAAAATATCAACTTCTTGATAGACACAAACATAGGCGGACGAAAGATGAACCTGTTGATGGGCATCCGCGATTTGGCATACGACAGCTCGAGCCACATACCGCCTTTGGCGCGATATTATATCAACAACGTGTATGTGTATCCCGATATGGATATGCTTGTGTCGGTGGATTCGCTACGCAGAGATACATTGGTGGTGCCTTTCAAAGTGTCGGGACAAACGTTCCATTACAATTTTGTGGTGGACAAAAAAATGCGTGTCAGCCCGCAGACCATTTCCCGAACCATAATGCTGCGTCCTGGGCAGCTCTATCGCAATTTCGCCGCCGAGCGTACATATATGGAGCTGTGGGCGTTGCGCAATTTCAAGTTTGTGGATATGGAGTTTGTCCCTTCGCAGCAGCTGTCCGACACCGCCGGCTACCTCGACCTGCGTATCCGCCTGATGAACGCCATGCGACGCTCCATGTCGCTCTCGCTCGATCTGAACAACACTTCGCCAATGGATGCCCAAGATGTCTCCAATACTGGCAATTTCGGACTTGAGCTGGGTCTGGGTTATCAAAACAAGAATGTGTTTGGCGGAGCCGAAATTTTCAACATGAAGACCTCACTCGCCCTCGAACTGTCGAAATTTGCCATTTTCAACAACAAGGACGATTTCTACGACCTTTTCTCCACTTTCGAAGCCGGTATCGACCTGTCGCTCGACATACCCAAGTTTTTCATCCCTTTCTCCGATAGGCTTTCGCCTAACAACATCCGCCCGCACACCCTGTTCAATTTGGGTGCCAATTATCAGTACCGCACTTATTTTGAACGTTTTATAGCCAACACCTCGTTCGGTTACACATGGCAGCACAAACGTACCACCAAACATCAGCTTCTGCCGGTGGAGTTCACTTTGGTGAAATTTATGAATCAAGACGAGGCGTTCCGTAACCGTATTTCGAGGCTCAACGACCTCAGGCTCAAGTACCAGTACAGCGACCACCTTATTTTCGACATGCGTTACAATTTTGTTTACAGCACGCAGTCGGCTATCAACGCAAAAGCGGATTTCTCGTATCTTTCGTTGGGTATTGAGTCGGCCGGCAACCTGCTTAGCGGCATTTACAATCTGAGCAATGCAACTCCCGACAGTTCAGGCATTTATCATGTTTTAGACATTCCTTTTTCGCAGTACGTGCGTCTGGATTTCGACTGGAAACGCTATTTCCATTTATCCACGCGAAACACTTTTGTGGTACGTCTTTCGGGTGGTGTTGGCCTACCATACGGCAATTCCATCTCCATGCCTTACGAAAAGAGTTTTTACGGCGGCGGACCCACCACCATACGTGCTTGGCGCATACGCACCCTCGGCCCCGGAGGTTATGTCAACGCTTCGGGTAGCAGTTTCGAAAGGGTGGGGGACATCTCGCTGACTTTCAACGTGGAGGACCGTTTCAAGATTTTCGGCATTTTCGAAGGGGCTGCCTTTGTCGATGCGGGCAACGTGTGGCTTTTGCGCCAGTCGGAGGAGTTCCCCGACGGCGATTTCCGGTTCGACAAGTTCTACCGCCAGATTGCCATCGGCGCAGGGCTTGGACTTCGTGCCAAAATATCCATCCTCACATTGCGTCTCGACTTTGCCGTGCCTATCTGCGACCCCGGCGCCGAAGATGGCAATCCGTGGACTTTCTCACGGCTCAAATTCAAAAATATCGTAACAAACTTCGGTATCGACTACCCGTTCTGATGGTGTGAGTGTGAGTTAGTGGCCTGTAGCAATCGGTTGTCAAGATTGGTCTCGTAACTATCAAAACGCTAATAGGGTGCTGTTTTACCTTTTTTTTATTCTCCAATGTCGCTGCTATTCAAGGTGCACACCATTCGTTGTTATCAAAAAAAAAGCGCCGCAACAAGCGACGCTTTTTATATATAATTCAAACAAAATTACTTGTTTCGGAAATGGTTCACTATTGCGCTGAGCAGTCCTAAGCCTATGAAACCGCCGGGGGCAAGAACGAACAGCAGCATGGCGTCGCCTTCGATAAATTTCATGCCAAAGGCAGAGCCGCTTCCCAGCAATTCGCGTACCAGACCCAGCAGGGTGAGTGCCAATGTAAAGCCCAAGCCCATGAACAGACCGTCCATGAGCGAGTAGAAGGGGCTGTTTTTCGAAGCAAACGATTCGGCGCGGGCCAGCACTATGCAGTTCACCACAATAAGTGGGATGAACAGGCCCAGCGATTCGAACAAGGCGGGCAGATAGGCTTCCATCACCATGGAGAGCATGGTAACGAAAGTGGCTATAATAACAATGAACGCAGGTATGCGCACCTTGTCGGGAATTACGCTTTTGAGGCACGAAATCACAAGGTTACTCATCATAAGCACAAAAGTGGTGGCCAATCCCATGCCCATGCCGTTGATGGCCGAGGTGGTTACACCCAAAGTGGGGCACATTCCCAGCACCAGGACAAATGTGGGGTTTTCTTTGATAAGGCCGTTTTTGGCTATTGTTCCTATTCTTTGTAGCATGTTACTCATTGTTTGATCCTCCTTTCGCTAATTGAAATGCTTGGTAAGAGCGGGCTATTGCATTGCAGAAAGCGCGCGAGCTTATGGTGGCGGCGGTGATGGCGTCCACTTCGCCGCCGTCTTTGCTAACGGTGATGTTGTTTGTGCCGGGGTTTTTGCCAATCACGTTGCCTTTGCCGTCTTTTTGGAACCACTCGCCGGCTTTGGAGCCGAGGCCGGGGGTCTCTTGGGTTTCAAGAACGTTGTAGCCAGTTATGTTGCCTTCGGCATCGAAACCTACCATAATGCCAATGTGTCCGCTAAAGCCTTCTTCGGTGGAGCCTTCGACAGCTATGCCAACCAAGTTGTTCTGTGCGTCGTATGCAAGGTTGCAATTGGTGGAGTCCTTGTCGCCTTCTATCAGCACTTTGGTGCTTTTCAGCGATGCAAATTTGGGCAGCACCTGCTTTATGGCGGCTTCGGTCTTGGCCTGTTTGGCATCCTTTATCGGACCTTCGGTAACGTTGTTTATCATGGCCAGTGCTGCGGCCGACACAACGGCTATTATTGTCAGCACCAGCACCATATTCAATAATGTGGATTCAGCTTTTTTTGCCATTTTTCAATCCTCCTTTATTTAGCGAAACGTTTGGGTTTGAAACCTTTGTTAATCAGCGGCACACAGGCGTTCATCAGCAGTATGGCGAACGAAACGCCTTCGGGGTACGAGCCCCAGTTGCGTATGATGATGGTAAGCAGTCCGCAACCTGCGCCAAACACCACCTGTCCCCATTTCGACATTGGCGATGTTACCATATCGGTGGCCATAAACACTGCGCCGAGCATCAGTCCGCCGGTGAGTATGGTGGTGATGGGATCCATATAATGGCTTGGATTAACGCACCACAGTATGGCGCTGAAAACCAAGGCTGTGCCGATGAACGACACGGGTATGTGCCATGTAATGACCTTGCGGCAGAGCATGTATATGCCACCTATTATTATGGCTATGGCCGAAACCTCGCCCATGGAGCCACCTATGTGTCCGAGGAAAGCGTCCATCAGGCTGGGCATGTCTAAATTGGCGGTTCCGTTCTTCACCGCCTCTTTGAAAGCGGCAAGGGGTGTGGCGCCTGTTGCGGCGTCGATTGTGCTGTTGGCAAATATTCCGCCAATGCCTTGAGGGGTGGGCCATGTAGTCATCTGCACGGGGAAAGAGATGAGCAGGAACACACGTCCTACCAAAGCGGGGTTGAAAGGGTTCTTGCCCAAGCCGCCGAAACTCATCTTGCCTATGCCTATGGCAACCAAAGCGCCAATAATTACTATCCACAGCGGCAGACCGGAAGGCAGATTGAATGCCAGCAGCAGACCGGTGATAACGGCGGAGCCGTCGCTGATGGTGGTGCGGGTTTTCATCAAAAATTTCTCTATCAGCCATTGGAAAAGCAGACAGCTGCATACCGACACAAGGCTTACAAACAGTGCGTCGAGGCCGAAGAACAGTATGGCTGTCAGCAACATGGGAATCAACGCGATGTTCACATCCCACATTATTCTTTTTACTGACTCGCCGCTATGCACGTGCGGCGATCCGGATACGTTTAATAATTTCATTGTCAAATTATTTATTATTGTACGTTATTTCTTTTGTTGCATTTGACGGAGTTTTGTCTTGGCCAGACGTATCTCGTCGGTGAGAGGTTTGTGTGCCGGGCACGAGAACAGGCAGCAGCCGCATTCCATGCAGTCCATCAGGTGGTTGTCCGCCGCCTCTTGGAACTTGCCGTTGTTTATCAGGCTGCTGAAGAGGTAGGGTTCCAGTCCCATGGGGCAGGCTTTCACGCATTTGCCGCAGCGTATGCAGTCTTGTTCCTCGTGGCGGTAGGCCTCTTCCTCGCTCATGAAAAGCATGCTCGAAACGCCTTTGGTGATAGGCCCTTCGGGGTTGGCAATGGCTTTGCCCATCATGGTGCCGCCACTTATTATCTTGGCGGTGTCGTCGGGAATGCCGCCTATGGCGTTGGCAAGGTCTATAAACGGGGTGCCGATGCGTACCACAAAGTTGTGCTGGTTTATGCCCAGCGATTTGCCGGTAACGGTCATTATCGTTTCTATCAGCGGTTTGTTTTTCTGCACGGCTTCGTAAACCGAGAAGGCGGTGCCGATGTTGTTCACCACGCATCCCACATCGATGGGCAGTTTGCCGCTTGGCACGCTACGGCGGGTAATGGAGTAGATCAGCTGTTTTTCGGCCCCTTGCGGATATTTCACCTTCAGCGGTACCACTTCGATACCTTCGAACTGTTTGGCCATCTCTTGCAAGCGGGCTATGGGTTCGGGCTTGTTGCTTTCTATGCCGATGTAGGCTTTAGGCACACCCAAGGCTTTGCGCAGTATGCTGATGCCGATGAGCACCTCTTCGGTGTGGTCGAGGATAACTCGGTGGTCGCTGGTGAGGTAAGGTTCGCACTCGGCGGCGTTGATAAGCAGGTATTCGGCTTTCTTGCCTTCGGGTATCATGTATTTGATGTGTGTGGGGAAAGTGGCTCCGCCTAATCCCACAATGCCCATCTCTTTCAGCTTGTCCACAATTTCTTTCTGCGAGAGGGCGATGTCACGTTTTATGTCGGGGGTTGTGTCCACGGTTTCTACCCACTCTTCTTTTTCGGCCACATCTATCACAATGGCGGTTTTGCTGAAACCGAAGATGTCCTTCATGGTGTCTATTTTGTTCACCTTGCCGGTAACGGGCGAGTGTATGTTGGCGCACACAAAGGCTTCGGCTTTGGCGATGAGCTGTCCGGTTTTAACTTCGTCGCCTTTGGCCACCACGGGAGTGGCGGGTGCGCCGAGGTGCTGGCTCAGGAAAACTACGGCCTGTTTTGGCAGAGGAAACACCTCGATGGCCGCGTTGGTTGATATTTTGTTTTCTTCGGGGTGAACGCCACCCAAACGGAATGTTCTCATATCTTTATGCGTTTTTTGTGGTGGTTTCGTTGTTAATTACTGTGTTTTCGTCCTGTTTGGAGGCAGGAGCAGGCTGTCCGGCGGGTTTTGCCGGTGTTTCGGCGGCGGGTTTTCTTGGCGGGAAATTCACCGAAACTATGGCTCCCGTTGGGCATTCGGCCTCGCACTTGCGGCACAGCTTGCACTTGGTGTAGTCGATGTAGGCGAGGTTGTTTTCCACCGTGATGGCTCCAAACGGGCACGTCTTGGCGCACTTGCCGCAGCCTATGCAGGCGTTGGAGCAGGTCTTGCGCGCGGCGGCGCCTTTCTCCTTGTTCACGCACGACACGTACATGCGGCGGTTCTTTGGACCTTTGTTCCGCAGCTCGATAACCATGCGCGGGCAGGTTTTGGCACAGGCGGCGCAGCCCACGCACTTCTCGTCGTCGATGGAGGGGTAGCCCGTTTCGGGGTCGAGGGTGATAGCTCCGAACTGGCACACTTTGTAGCAGTCGCCAAGTCCCAGACAGCCGTAGGCGCATCCGTTGGTGCCCACAAACACGCCGTGGGCGAAGGCACAACTTTGCATGCCTTGGTAGGTGGAGCGTTTGGGATCCTTGGAGCAGCTGGCGGCGCAGCGTATCACTGCCACCTGAGGCTCGGCCTTGCCGGCCTCTATGCCCAGAATGGCGGCAACTTTCTCCGCCACGGCATCGCCGCCGGCGGGACAGCGCAGGCCTTCCATATCGCCCTGCTTAACGAAAGCTTCGGCCAATGCACGGCAGCCGGCTTTGCCGCATCCGCCGCAGTTGGCACCGGGGAGCACTTCGGCGATCTCGTCGATTTTAGGATCTTCGATAACTTTGAATTTTTGTGCCACAAAGTACAGCACGACTGCAAAAATCAGCCCTACCGCACCAAGCACCACAATTGCTGCAACAATAAAATTACTCATATTTTTCTCCTGTTATTTTTTATGCGAAATAATTTGCAAATATACGATTTTTCTCCCGATTTTATCCCCATTTGTTGTGATTTTTTGCACAGCGGTGTGTTATACTTTTTCAACATGCTAAAAATGTGATGCTTATGAAAAAACCATTGAAAAATGTTCCGAAAATAGAAAAAAAGTTGTATCTTTGCACGTTTATTAAACATTGAAACACACTACGACAAATAAAATTTTTTTAAGCGATGAAAGTAAAAGAACTTGTTGAAAAACTGAACCTTATCGTTATTTCGGGCGAGAAAGGCCTCGACCGCGAGATAGACGGCTGCTATGTCTCCGACCTTTTGAGCGACGTTATGGGCAACGCCGATGCCGGCAACGTGTGGGTAACCCTGCAAACACACAAAAACGTGATGGCCATTGCCTCGCTGAAAGAGCTTGCCTGCGTGGTGTTTGTGAAAAACCTCAATCCCGCCGAAGAGACTATCGCACAGAGCAACGAAGAGGACATACCCCTGCTTTCCACCTCCATGCAGACCTACGAGGCAGTGGGCAAAATCTACAACCTGCTCAATAGCTGATAACAACCTGAGGCCAAGCCAGATATGGAGCTAAAAAGGTACAAGGCCGACCTGCACATGCACACCGTCCTTTCGCCATGCGGCGATCTGGAAATGGGGCCGCAGAATATCATCAGCCGCTGCAAGGAGGATGGGCTTAATATGATAGCCATCTCCGACCACAACTGCACCCGGCAGGTGAAGGTGATACAAAAACTGGGGCGCGAAAACGGCATTTTGGTCATCGGCGGCGCCGAGGTTACGTCGCAGGAGGAGGCACACTGCCTCTGCTTTTTCGAAACCCACGAGCAGCTCGACACTTTCCAGCAGTTTCTCGACCAGCACCTGCCCCATATCCCCAACGACGAGGACCGCTTCGGCTACCAGCTGGTGGTGAACGAGGACGAGGAAATTGTGGGCGAAGAGCCGTACCTGCTCATAAACGCACTCGACGTGGATATAGAAGGACTTTACGACAAGGTGCACGAAATAGGCGGACTCTTTATCCCGGCACACGTGAACAAACCCTCCACAAGCCTTATGAGCCAGCTGGGTTTTATCCCGCCCGACCTTAAGGCCGACGGGCTGGAAATTTCCAAACACGTTACCAAAGAGGCTTTCCTCAAAAAATTCGCCTACCTCAAACGGTTTGCCTTCATACAGAGCTCCGACGCGCATTTCACCCACCTCATCGGCGAGACTTACTGCTTTTTCCACATGTACGACCTCTCTTTCGACGAATTCCGGCGCACCTTGCGCGGCGAGGACGGACGTTTTATCGAGATGAAACAATGATAATTAGGAGTTGGGAGTTAAGAATTTGGAATTAGTTAGAATTAGTTATTAGTAATCAGTAATTCAGTAATTTAGATTGACATGAAAGAACTTTCCATGCACGTTTACGACCTAATGGAAAACTCCATTGCGGCCAGCGCCTCAGAAATAAAACTCACCATCCGCGACAGCCTGAAGGACAACATATACGCTTTTACTATAGAGGACAACGGCAAGGGCATGAGCCCCGAGTTTCTGGCCAAGGTTACCGACCCCTACACCACCACGCGCACCACGCGAAAAGTGGGGCTGGGACTGCCTTTGATTAAGATGAACACCGAAAACTGCGGCGGCGGCATGAAAATACAGAGCGAGGTGGGCAAAGGCACACGTCTCGATTTCTGGTTTCAGCACAACCACTGGGACCGCCCGCCGATGGGCGACCTCGCCGGAACCATCGTTATGCTCTGCTCGCAACACGAGGACCGGCACATTATCTACACCCACACCACCGACACCGGCGAGTTTGTTTTCGACACCGACGAGGTGAAAGAAGCTCTCGACGGCGCCTCGATGAACGACCTTTCCACTTTCCGCTACTTGAAAGATATGGTGAAAGAAAACCTCGAAGAAATTGGATACTCCGACTGATTGGGAAAGTGAAAGTTGAAAAATGGCAGTTGGAAATTGATAATAACCCCACACGATTATGGAAAAAACCAAAAAACCGTTTATAATCATAGCCATTTCGCTGTTCCTCATTGGGTTGGCGCTAATTTTTGCCGTGGCAGTTTTCTCTTCGTGCAAAAAGGACTACGAAGAGGTGAATTTTTCGGGCACCGTGGTGGGATGCACCATGTGTAACACCAAAACAATGGGGTATGTGATAGAACTTTCGTCGCCCGAAAATTACGGCAAGGAGCTGGCTTTCGAAGGCGAGACCTACCACAATGCCGTGGTGGCGTACGAGTCGCCAAAACAGTTGCGCGACGAACAAATGGTGTCGGGAGTGATGTACAAAACCGAGGGCTACGGCGCCATCAACTGCACCATGCTCTACGACTACAACAGCAACAATGTGCAGGAGGTTATACTGCTGGATATCGACTGAGGTGGATTGGAAACAGATTAGCTCACATAACTTATGATACTTCTTATAATATCGTTCATACTTACCGTAGCGGTGTCGTTCATGTGCTCCATCATGGAGTCGGTGCTGCTCAGCACCACATTTCCATATATCGAGCAGCTGAAACAGAACGGTGTTGGCGGAGCCTATCGTCTGTATCGCCACAAGCAAAACTCCGACCGTTCGCTGGCCGCCATACTCTCGCTAAACACCATTGCCAACACCATCGGCGCTTCGGTGGTGGGCGTACAGTCCACAGCTGTGTTCGGCGAGGCATACTACGGCCTTGTTTCGGCAATGCTCACAGTGTTCATTCTTGTGTGTTCCGAAATAGTACCCAAGTCCATAGGCACCAAATACTGGAGGTCGCTTGCGCTGAACGTGGCACGCACACTTTCGGTGCTTGTGGTGGTGATGTATCCTTTCACCGTTTTGTCGCAGCTCATAACTCGCCATATTGCCAAAAAAGACAAAGACGAGAATTTCAGCCGCGAGGAGATATCGGCACTTGCCAACCTCGGTGCCAAGGAGGGGGTTTTCGAGGAATCTGAAAACCGCATTTTGCAAAACTTGCTAAGGCTCAGAAACATACGAGTGGACGATGTGATGACGCCCCGCACAGTGATGGTTACCTGCCAGCAGGACGAGACGGTGGGCAAATTTCTTGCCGACAAACGTGTGCTGCATTTCTCGCGCATTCCCGTTTACGACCACTCGCCCGACGACATCGACGGGTATGTGCTCCGCTACGACCTCAGCGACGGACTCGACAGCAAAAAAACAAAACGGCAGGTGAAATCCTTCAAACGTCCGTTCATCAACATTTACCAGTACTCCAACTTGCTGAAAACTTGGGAGCTGATGCTGAAAAACAAAGAGCAGATAGCCCTTGTGGTAAGCGAGTACGGCGGTGTGGAAGGCATAATCACCATCGAGGATATCGTGGAAACAATTCTGGGATTGGAAATTATCGACGAACGCGACAGCAACGTGGACATGCAGGAGATGGCTCGCCAACGCTGGCAACGGCGGCAGGCCAAATACAAGCTGCACGTTAGCGACGCAAACTCCACCGCCGAAACCGAAGAAACCCCATCATCATGAGTACATATATTATTATAGCAGTGGTGCTGCTTCTTGCCGTTATCGGCATAATTGGTGCCATAATCCCAGGCATACCCGGCCCGCCGGTGAGTTTTGTGGGATTCCTTTTGGCGTGGCTCCTGCTCGACAATACCGACTTTTCGTACTGGTACCTGATAGTAACGGGTGTGCTTGCTGTAATTATCACAGTGTTAGACTATTACATGCCTATTTATGGCACCAAGAAATTCCACGGCACCAAATCGGGGCAGTGGGGTAGTACTATCGGGTTGATAGTCAGTATCTTTGTGCTGCCTTGCTTAGGCATTACCATCGGGCCGTTTGGGATAGTGGGCATGCTTATCGGGCCTTTTTTCGGGGCTCTTATCGGCGAACTGATCGCCAAAAACCGCGAAAACGCATGGCGTTCGGCCTTCGGCTCGTTTATCGGCTTCCTTTTCGGGACGTTTATGAAACTTGTGTATTGTGTTGTAATTGCGGTGTTTGTGGCAAAAATCGTGTTCTGAAACAAGCCTGTTTTTACGTCAGTTTTGTCATTTATGAAAAAAATATTATCTTTGCAGAACCGAATTTATACAAATTAAATACGTAGTAATATGAAAAAAGCATTATTCTTTTTGTTGCTTGCCGCAACGGTTGGCATTGCAAACGCCCAATTCAGAGTGTGGTATAATACAACCGATGAAATAACCAACGACACCGTTGTGGTGAACGTGCAGTCGCCAAACGACGATTTTTGGTTCATGGTAAATCTGGAAAACAACAACACATCCGATTTTACCGGTTTTGTGAAGGCCGACAGCACCGATCAAAATATCCGTGTTGTGGGCATGTGCGCCGGCGAATGTGCCGTTGGCAGGATTTCACCTACCATCACCATTCAAGGGGGCGAGACATACACCGAGTTCCATGCGCAGATGGATATAGCAACAGCTCTGCCCGTTGGATACTGCGCAAAAATCAAATTTACGGTGAACAACGGCACAAACGATGTGGCCGTATTCTGGGCCAAATTCGTGGTAGAAACATCGTCGATAGCCGAGGCACAACAGCCTTCGATGCAGCTCTATCCCAATCCCACCAAGGATTTTGTAACGCTCAGCGTGCAGAACGCCGAACTGACGGCAAATGCCAAAGTGCAGATTGTGAACACTTTGGGTGCAGTGGTGAAAGAACAGCCTGTGCTTTCGGAACAGCAGCGTATAAATGTGGCCGATATGCCAGCGGGTGTGTACGCCTGCCGCATCACCGACGGCTCGAAAAACATTGCCGTTAAGAAAATGATTGTCAGGTGATTGGTACATAACCCTATATCTACATGATTCAAAGATGCGGGACTCAACGGGGCTCCGCATTTTTTTTCAACACAATGAAATGATAACTTTCTGCCAAATTGTACCACAGACACTTACGGCAAATTGTTGAATAAATGTTTATAACTTGAAAAAATACGTTGGAAAATGTGTGTAAATTCGTATTGCCGAATTTGGCATTAGTATTTGATGTAAATATTTGATTTTGTAATTATTATATGAAAAACAAGGGTGCACAAACCAATCTGTTTGCCGATATGGCAGAACAAACTGGCAACACAGAAGTCGCCAAAGCCACAAGCTCTGCAGGCGAGCCTGCCGTTTCGGAACAGACAGCCGAAAGCACCCCCAAAGACACAGCAGCAAAAGGAACAACAATGGAAAAGACTCTCACCGCTTACCCGATTGAAGAAATCAGAAAGGCCACAGTGGAATATTTTGGTGGCGACGAACTGGCAGCCAACGTGTGGATAGACAAGTACGCCCTGCGCGACGGGCACAACATATACGACCGCACCCCCGACAACATGCACCACCGCATTGCATCGGAGTTTGCCCGCATCGAAGCCAAATACCCAAACCCCATGTCGGAGGACGAAATATACCACCTTCTGAAAGATTTCCGTTACATAATACCGCAGGGCAGCCCCATGTCGGGCATAGGCAACAATTTCCAGATAGTGTCGCTCTCCAACTGCTTTGTTATTGGCAATCCCGGCCTATCCGACTCCTACGGCGGCATAATGAAAACCGACCAGGAGCAGGTGCAGCTCATGAAACGCCGTGGTGGCGTGGGGCACGACCTCTCGCATATCCGTCCCGAAGGGTCGCCGGTGAAAAACAGCGCGCTCACCTCCACAGGCATAGTGCCTTTTATGGAACGTTTCAGCAACACAACACGCGAGGTGGCTCAGGGTGGCCGACGCGGCGCCCTGATGCTCAGCATCTCCATAAAACACCCCGACGCCGAAAAATTTATCGACGCAAAAACAACCATGGGTAAGATTACCGGTGCCAACGTGTCCGTGAAAATTACCGACGAGTTTATGCACTGCGTGAAAGAAAACAAGCCTTTTGTGCAGCAATACCCCATCGATTCGCCCAATCCGTGGGTTACCAAAGAGATAGACGCCAAAGCCTTGTGGGACAAGATTATAGCCAACGCATGGTCGGTGGCGGAACCCGGAGTGCTGTTTTGGGACACCATAATACGCGAATCGGTGCCCGACTGCTACGCCGACGAGGGCTTCACCACCGTTTCCACCAACCCCTGCGGCGAAATACCCCTCTGCCCATACGACAGCTGCCGACTGCTGGCAATAAACCTCTACGGCTACGTGAAAAATCCTTTCACACCGCAGTCCGTGTTCGATTTCGACCTTTTCTGCAGCCATGTGCAAAAAGCCCAAAGGCTGATGGACGACCTTATCGACCTTGAGCTCGAAAAAGTGGAGAAAATACTTGCCAAAATCGATGCCGACCCCGAACCCGACGAGGTGAAACTGGTGGAACGCAACTTGTGGCTGCACATCAAAGAGAAATGTATGGAAGGCCGCCGCACCGGACTGGGAATCACCGCCGAGGGCGACATGCTGGCCGCCATGGGCCTGCGCTACGGCACCCCCGAAGCCATCAATTTTGCCGTCAATGTGCAGAAAACCCTCGCACTGTCGGCCTACCGCTCATCGGTAACAATGGCCAAGGAACGCGGACCTTTCCCACTCTACGACACCGAACGCGAGCAAAACAACCCGTTCATAAAACGTATCGCCGACGCCGACCCCGAACTATACGCCGAAATGAACGAAAACGGCCGACGCAACATAGCCTTGCTTACCATTGCCCCTACGGGAACTGTAAGTATCTGCACACAAACAACTTCGGGCATAGAACCAGTGTTCCTTGTGGCTTACAACCGCCGTCGCAAGATAAATCCCAACGACAGCGTTAATTCCACCAAAAAGATAGTGAAAGATGTGAACGGCGACACCTTTGAGGAGTTTACCGTGTTTCACCCCAAATTCCTCGAATGGATGAAAGTTAACAACTACAACCTCGATGAAGTGGAAAAGATGAACGACGAGCAGCTAAAATCTATCATCGAGAAATCGCCCTACCACAAAGCCACTGCCTACGACATCAATTGGGTGGACAAGGTGCGCATGCAGGGTGCCATCCAGAAATGGGTGGACCACTCCATCAGCGTAACGGTGAACATACCCAAGGAAACCACCAAGGAGATGGTGAGCACCATTTATATGACAGCATGGGAATCGGGCTGCAAGGGTTGCACCATATACCGCGACGGCTCGCGCGACGGAGTGCTTGTGGCACGTACCTCCGACACCGCCGACGGCAACGATTTCAAAGAAACAAAGGCTCCCAAACGCCCCAAAAAACTTGAGGCCGAAATTATACGTTTCCAAAACGAAAAAGAGGGCTGGATAGCCGTGGTAGGCATGTACGAAGGCCGCCCGTACGAGATTTTCACCGGCAAGGCCGAAAATTTCGTCCTGCCCAACTGGGTGGAAAAAGGCTGGGTGGTGCGCAGCAAAGAAGAGAACAAAAAGGCTCGCTACGATTTCGAATTTCTCGACAAGGATGGATATCTGGTTACCATTCAGGCACTTTCGCGAATGTTCAATCAGGAGTATTGGAACTACGCCAAGCTCATTTCGGGCATATTGCGACACGGGATGCCCATACAAAACGTGGTGGGGCTTATCAGCAAGCTGAACTTCGATGTGGATTCCATCACCACATGGAAAAACGGCGTGGCCCGTGCCTTGCGGCGATATATCAAAGATGGCACCGACGCCGGCGAGAAATGTCCGCAATGTGGGGCTCCGCTCATCTATACTGGCGGTTGCAAAGAGTGCAGCGCCAAGTGCGGATGGTCCAAATGTGGCTGACGTAAATTGTTGTTTTTCATAATATATTTTTTAATTGTTTTGTGGGACACTTCAACCAAGTGTCCCTTATTTTTGTGCTAATATAATAGAGATGAGCGGAGTGCAAAAAAACAGAAGGGCAAAAATGCTTTCGGAAAACTGATATTAGGAGAACGTTTTCGGAGCCGCATTTTATTTTTTGCAATAGGGAACTGCAAAAAAAGACCCTTCTGACAAAATAACAAACATATTAGTATCAAAAATCAGCAATAACTTGCAAAAATTTAGAAAAATTTTTATTTTCAACCCAAATTATTTCGTCATATCGCTGAAACCAAGTGATTTGGCGTTTTGCATAACGGCGTGTGTGGGTCTTAATTTCTTCAACGGCATGTTCAATTGTTGTTTTGCCGTCGAAAAAGTCGAACAGTTCCTTGTAGCCCACAGTGTTAAGCGCGTTGAGGTGGCGGTAGGGTTGTAGCGAACGCACTTCATCCATCAGCCCATCGGCAAACATCTGGTCCACACGCTGATTGATGCGGTTGTACAGCTCATCGCGAGGACAGGTGAGGCCAATTTTAACAATGTTGAAAGGTCGTTTTTTGTTTTTGTTCTGGCGTATTTTTGAAAAAGGTTGCCCGGTGGTGAGGCACATTTCCAGTCCGCGGATAATGCGCAGAGGGTTGGCAATGTCGGTGCTGTAGTAATAGTCGGGGTCCAGAAGTCGCAGTTGTGCGCGAAGCGTCTCTATGCCATCGATCTGCAACTGTTGTTTCAGCTGTGCACGTATTTCGGGGTCGGGGTCGGGCATGGCGGTGATGCCTTGACAAAGGGCATCCACGTAGAGTCCGGAGCCGCCCACGGCCACGGCGGTGTTGTGCGTGGCAAAAAGGGTGTCGAGTAATGCAAGGGCGTCGTGCTCGTACATGGACACGTTGTAAGTGTCTTGTATCGAAAGGTTTGCAATGAAATGGTGTGGCACTGCTGCCAATTCTTCCGCGCTTGGACTGGCCACGCCGATGTTCAGCTCTTTGTAGAACTGCCGCGAGTCGCACGAAAGTATCTCGGTGCCGAGCTTTTGTGCAATGCGTATGGCCATTGCTGTTTTGCCTATGGCCGTGGGGCCCACCACCACGAAAAGAGTTTTTTTACTCATTTTCAGTGCTTTGTACGGGTTTCAGTCCGAGTTTGGCGGCTTCGGTGCACATCAGCTCCAGTGCGGCCTGCCGCTCGTTGGGTATGATGCCTTCGAGTATGGCATCCTTTATGGCGTCTTTTATCGTGCCAATTTCCTTGCAGGGGGGCAGGGCAAAAATCCGCATTATATCCTCGCCCGAAACGGGAGGCTGGAAATTGCGTATGCGGTCGCGCTCCTCGAGGTCGACAAGTTTTTGACGCACTATTTTGAAATTGTTGCGGAAACGCTCCACTTTCTGCTGGTTTTTTGACGTGATGTCGGCCTCGCAGAGCATCATAAGGTCGTCGATGTCGTCGCCGGCGTCGAACAGCAGGCGTCGCACGGCGGAGTCGGTAACTATGCTTTCGGCAAGGATGATGGGACGCAGGTGGAGCAACACAAGTTTCTGCACATAGCGCATTTTTTCGTTTTGCGGCAGTTTTAGGTTGCGGAATATGTATTTCACCATTTTGGAGCCACGAACCTCGTGTCCGTGAAAAGTCCAGCCGTTTTTCTCGTCGTAGCGTTTGGTGGCCGGTTTGCCGATGTCGTGCAAAAGAGCGGCCCAGCGCAGCCACAGGTAGGCAGAGTGCTGCGAAATGTTGTCCACCACTTCGAGTGTGTGCAGAAAATTGTCCTTATGTGCGCGGGTGCCTACGGTTTCAACGCCTTTCAAGGCTTCGAATTCGGGGAAAATGATTGCCAGAAGTCCGCTGCGGCTCAGCAATTTGAAGCCGACCGAAGGTTTTGGCGAAAGCACAATTTTGTTCAGCTCGTCGGTGATGCGTTCTTGCGACACAATGCGTATGCGTTCGCGGTTTTTGCCAATGGCGTCGAAGGTGCTGTTTTCGATGGCAAATCCCAGCTGTGAGGCAAAGCGTACGGCGCGCATCATTCGCAGAGGGTCGTCGCTGAAGGTGATGTCGGGGTCGAGTGGGGTGCGTATGATGCCGTTGTTGAGGTCGGCTATGCCGCCGAATGGGTCGGTGAGTTGGCCGAAGGTGTCGGCGTTGAGCGAAATGGCCATGGCGTTGATGGTGAAATCGCGGCGGTTCTGGTCGTCGGCAAGGGTGCCGTTTTCCACAATGGGCTTGCGGCTGTTGCTGCGGTACGACTCTTTGCGAGCGCCAACAAACTCTATCTGCCATTCGGCGTTGTTGTAGTGGTAGTGGAACATGGCTGTGCCGAAGTTTTTATACACTGCCACCTCCTTGTTGGGGTCGATGCTGTGTGCCACGCGTTGCGCCAGCTCTATGCCGCTGCCCACGCAGACGATATCGATGTCGTCCGACGGTCGTCCGAGCAGCAGGTCGCGCACCACACCGCCCACGGCGAAGACCTGCACTCCCATCTGGTCTGCCACAGAGCCAACTATCTTATATATAGGATGTTGTAAACAGTTTTTGAGCATGAGGGGCTTAATAGTTTTGTGTGCTGAGCAGGTTGCCGTCTTCGTCGAAAAACTGCCATTGTCCGGTACGCGTTCCGTTGTTGTAGGACCCTTTGTAGCGTGGTTTGCCGTTGTCGTAATAAACGGTTTGTTCGCCGTGTGCCTTGCCAAAGACGTATGAGCATTCCGACTGCAGGCTGCCGTTTTCGAACCATGCCGAGCATTTGCCGTCGCGCTGGCCTTCGTTGAGGCCGCACCGCTGACGCATTGTGTAGTTGCTGTAGAACTGGTATTCGGTTTTCTGGTATTTGTTGGCGCCCACAGTAATAGTTATTGGCGAGCGGTCGGTGCTCACCTCGGCAATGTGTATGCTGTCCTTGGCTTCGGCAAGGGTGGTGCCGTCGGGGTTGTAGAAATGCCAGTTGTCGCCAAATTCGTTTTTCGAGAAATCGGCTTCGGCAAAGATTTTTCCGTCTTCGTAATAGAATTTCCAAAGTCCCGAAGGCTGTCCGTCCTTGTAGTCTTTGCGGTAGCGGGTTTGTCCGTTTTCGTAAAGGTTTTCTTCGGCCACAAGGGCTTTTTTGTCGTCGTTACCTTGGGTGTAGTATATCAGTTTGGGGTTGCCGTCGGGGTAGGAGAGTATCACTTCCTTTTCGGTGTTGTTGCAAGATATAGTTAGCAAGGCAGTTGCAAGTATCAGTGCTATTTTTTTCATTTGTGGGTGTGGTTTATTTTCTTATTAAGTCGATGTAGAGTGGCAGGTGGTCGCTGAAGCCGCCCTGATAGCGTCCTCCGATGTAGGTGCGGAATATTTTTTTGCCCATAAATTTGGGGTCGTCTATCAGCAGGAAATCGGCGTCGAAAATCACCGCTGTCTGGTCCTTGACGTAGAGCGGAAAATCTGATTCGAGAATCATGTTTTTTGATACCATGATTTGGTCGATGCACGACCAGTCGGCCTGATATTTGTACGAGCCTGTTCCGGCGGGCTTGTCGGCCACAAGATTTATCAGGGTGTTGCGTTCCCAGTCGGCTTTGTTGGGGCCTATGCCGAGGTGTTTCACTATGCAGTCGGCAAAAGGTGAGTCGTTGAAATCGCCCATCACCACCACTCCGCAGCCCGGGTGGCGCTGCATTACTGTGTCGATGGATGTTTTCAGCAATGCCGCCACGTAGTTGCGCCGTACTTCTGCCACGTCGCCGCCAAGCTTGGAAGGAAAATGGTTTACAAAAACGAACAGGGTGTCGCCCTGAAAGGTAACGCCTGATATCAGCAGTATGTCGCGAGTGAAAAAGGTGCTGTCGTCAGGTTTTGCGGCGGATATTGTCTTGGAGTAGATGGGAGTGAACCGGTCGGGACGGTAGATGAAAGCGTTGTCGATACCCCGTCGGTCGGGCGAGTCGTAGTGTATGTAGTGGTAATGGTATTTGCGCAAAGGGGTGTTGAAACAGAGCTGCCGCATCACCCATTCGTCCTCCACCTCGCAAAAGCCCATGAAAGCGGGAGGGTCGCCTTGCCCCAAGGCCACAATGGTTTTGTAGATGTTGTCGCGTTTCAGGTAGAAACGTTTGTAGGTGAAATGGTTGGAGCCTTCGGGGGTGAACGCCTCATCGTTTTTCACGCTGTCTTTCTGCGGGTTGAAATAGTTTTCGAGGTTCCACCAGCCGATGCGCATGGTGGCGTTGTTGGTGAAATCTTTCTGGGCAAAGACCGCCGTTGCCCACAGGCACAGCACAATGCTTATTACAATGGAGAATGCGCGGTGTTTCATTTGCTTATAAGCTGGTTAATCTCTTCAATTATTTTGTTGGCCAGTGCGTCTGCTTTTTCGGCGGTGGCACTTTCGCTGTACACGCGTATTATGGGTTCGGTGTTGGACTTGCGCAGGTGCACCCATTCGTGGTCGAAACTTATCTTAACACCATCTATAGTGCTGATGTCCAGATATTTGTATCGGTCAGCCATAGTTGCCAGAACTTTGTCCACGTCGATGGCGGGGGTAAGCTGTATTTTGTTTTTGGAGATTACGTAGTTTGGGAATTGTTTGCGTAGCTCGGAGGCGGTGCAGCCTTTTTTTGCCAGCAGTGTGAGGAAAAGAGCCACTCCCACCAAAGCGTCGCGGCCGTAGTGCAGTTCGGGGTATATCACACCGCCGTTGCCCTCGCCGCCGATGATGGCGTTGGTTTCTTTCATCATGGTAACCACGTTTACTTCGCCCACTGCCGAGGCTGAGTAGTGGCCTCCGCGCGCTTCGGTGATGTCGCGCAAGGCGCGGGTGGACGACATGTTGCTAACGGTGTTTCCCACTTTTTGCGAAAGCACGTAGTCGGCAACGGACACCAGAGTGTACTCCTCGCCGAACATCTCGCCGTTTTCGCACACCAGAGCCAGTCGGTCCACGTCGGGGTCCACCACAACGCCGAGGTCGCAGCCCCGTTCACGTACCAATTTAGATATGTCGGTGAGGTTTTCGGGCAGTGGTTCGGGGTTGTGCGCAAAATGTCCGGAGCAGTCGCAGTTGAGTTCCACCACTTCTTCCACGCCAAGTTTTTTCAGCAGCTTGGGGATAGCCAGTCCGCCAGTGGAGTTCACGGCGTCCACGGCAATACGTAGGTGTGCGTTGGCAATGGCTTGTGTGTCCACCAGCGGCAATGCGAGCACCTTGGCTATGTGGTCGTCGATGGAGTTTCCGAGGTGTGTGAGCTTACCGAGGTTTTCCACCGCGGCGAAATCAATCTGGCCGTTGTCGGCAATAGCCAGGACGGTGTTGCCTTCGGCGGCATCGATAAACTCGCCTTTGGCGTTGAGCAGCTTAAGGGCGTTCCAGTGCTTGGGGTTGTGGCTTGCGGTGATGATGATGCCGCCGTCGGCCTTTTGCGAAATCACCGTCATCTCCACGGTGGGGGTGGTGGAAAGGCCTGTATCAACGACGTCCACGCCCATTCCGAGCAGTGTGCCCGTAATGAGCGAGTCCATCATGGGACCGGAGATGCGGGCGTCGCGCCCAACGACCATGGTGATGCGTTTTTTGCCTGTGCTTTGTTTTAGAAAAGTGGCGAACGCAGAAGCGAATTTTACCACGTCAATAGGGGTAAGTCCCTGACCTTCAGCACCTCCAATGGTGCCACGTATTCCGGATATGGATTTTATCAATGACATTTTTTATTGAGTTTTGAGCTTGCAAATATACGAAAAAAACACGGATAAAGCAACCGTTTTTAAAAAAACGCCGTTTCGAAGATGCGTTGAGGTGAATAAAAATTGTGTCGGACCCGTTGCATGAAGCACTCCCGACACATTGATATAGTCCATCATTAAAAACATGTCAAATATTTGTCATTCAATACAATAAATGCGATATTTCAGCGTTATAAATGTAAGAAAATTTGAATAACACATCAAAAAACTTGCAGAAAAACGCACAGAAATCACGACAGGAAAATCACCCAACCGCAATACTCCGGAACTATTACGCCCCATGCTTACCGACTTCATCGACCGTGGCAACGAACTGACATTGCTGGCCGACAACATCGACTGGCAGTACTTCGAGAGCGAGTTTGCGCCGCTGT